>R03__coassemble_1170_pt1 | contig 12765 bp, 7 predicted proteins | sample R03__metabat2_high_PE_058 | metagenome-assembled genome bin R03 | reverse complement strand
GGAATCCGCCGCAGACAGCACCCTGCCGGCCGAGAGCGAATCCACCCCCACTGCAAGGGAATCGGCACCGGACAAGCTTCCGCCGGCCGAAAGCGAATCCACTGCCGATAAGCCTGCCCCGGCAAGGGAGTCGGCTCTTGCCAGAGAATCGGACACGGAAGCGAGGGCGGTGCTGTCTCGGGCCGCCTTCTCGGCCTCCTCGCGTTGCTTCCGAAGCAGCTTGGCACGCTCTATCTCACTGTAAATCTTGTCCATATAGCCGGGGAAATATACGCCGGTATACCTGAACTTCCCCCGAGGGCGGGCCGCATATGATGCACGCTGCGAAGGGCGCAGGGTGCGAAGCGACAGGTCTTCCTTTCGCGCGGGCCTGCGCTCCGGCAGCCAGTTGTAGCCTTTCAGGAACAGGTCGTCGGGATTCATCTGGGCCACGGGATAGGCGTCGCTCTTGGGGGCCTCAAAATACGTGATTCCGGACACTTCCCCGTCGTCGAAATCCACGGACAGGATCTTGGCCTCCTTGCGGTTGGCCGTAGCTATCTTCTCCTTCTCCTTCAGGAAGAATATTGCGGAAGCGCCGCCCAGTGCGTCAAAGCGTTCCAGCTGGGAGTCGGCGTCGAAAAAGGCCGTCATTTCCGCACTCTTTATCTGGTCGTAATGGACGTTGTCCTCGTTTATATGGATGAATGCGTCAGACAGCAGGTGCGCACGGGAAATCGTCCCGTTGTGCACCACCACGTAAATGCTGTCCGCGTTATACTGATGCGAGCGCTTGTTCCACACAACCGGCTCCTTGAAAAGCCGCGCCAGGGAATCAAGGTCGCAGTACAAAAGCGAATCGCAGGTCATCTGCATGTCGCTGCGGAACATCTTCACGGAACGCACCGCCATCAGAAAGCCCACTTTCGTGCTGTCCAGCACAAGGGGCGCCGCCAGGGAATCGGCCGCGACAGCAAGGCTGTCAGCAGAGGCGGAAAGTCTGTCGGCGGATGTCGCCAAAGAATCGGCAGGCACAGAGAGCCCTTCTGCGACAGCAAGGCTGTCAGCGGACAAGCTGTCAGAGGGCTCTGTCAGCAAGCCATCAGAGGCATCAATGGCCTCAACGTCTGCACCGTCACCGGCCGAAGCATCAGCAGGGCCGGGAGCCGCGCCATCAGAGGCAGGGGCCAGACCGGAGGCAGATTCACCGGGAGCCGCGCCATCAGAGGCAGGGGCCAGACCGGAGGCTGAAGCGCCGGGAGCCGCGCCGCCAGAGGCAGGGGCCAGGCCGGAGGCTGAAGCGCCGGGAGCCGGACCATCCGCAATGGGGGCGGAGCCGGAGGCAGATTCACCGGGAGCCGGACCGCCAGAGGCAGGGGCCAGACCGGAGGCAGATTCACCGGGAGCCGCGCCGCCGGGAGCCGGACCGGCGGGGAGGTCGGGCGGACGGTTGGGGTCGTTTTCGAGGGCCTCCTTGAGGCGCTTGGCAGCCTCTTCGGCGGCCTGGGCGCGGATATTGGCGACAGGATCGGTGGCGAGTTCCTTAAGGCGGCCTTCGGCCTGGACGGCCACCAGGGAATCCACTTCGTAGCGCCTATAGCTCCAGTAATACAGCGTGTCGCTGCGGAAATACAGGGTGTCGTGAACGGCCTTGCCATCCTTGTCCTTCTGCCGCGTGCGCAGCAGCACCAGAGGGTCGTCGGTCATCCTGACGCGGGACAATGTGTCCTGGTACAGGATGCGGCCGGCCACGGAGAACACGTCCTTTTCCGTGTCGTCCAGCTGGGCGTTTCCCTGCATGTCCAGAAGGACGGGCTTGCGGTCCACGAACAAGGTGTCGGACCAGCCTTCCTGGGTGGGCGACATAAGGTGGACGCGGTCGCAGAAGAAGAAACGTTCATGCTCGCGGTCGTACCACCCTTGATTCGCTGAAATCATATTGTCTTCCTTCCACGCGTCCAGAGGCTCCGGGTAGGTGGCCACGGAAGTGTTGCCGTCATAGTCCAGCGAGGAGGTGCGGATGAACACGGAATCCGTGAACATGTTCACCTCGCGACGGAATCGGAACAGCCTGGACTTGGAGTCGTAGTCGCCGTCGATGCTCTCTATTATCTGGCCCTTGCCATCGCGCATCGCGGCTCCCTCGCGGAAGAGAGCCACGGAATCCTTGGTGTTGTAATCCAGATTACGCGTGCGCAGGATGTTGTCGTCCTTGTCCTGCAGCTGTACCAGGGAGCCGCGGAACTCGGCCATGTCGCGCTCCGCGAAATATGTAAGGCTGTCGCTGGTGATTTCGGTGTTCTCCTGCTCTATGCGGACAGAGCCCATCGCGTGGATTATCTGCGCTTCGACGTCCCATATGGCGGTGTCGCACACCAGCCAGGTGTCATTGTGCAGGAAGCGGGCAGGACCTATGCAACGGCGCATCTGCCTGCCGTTCACCTCGAACATGCTGGCGGACTGGGCGCTCATCAGGCGCACCATCGAGTCCTTTTCTTCGCCGCCCTTTGCCGCCGCACGCAAAAGAGGCGGCAGCAACACGGCTGCCGCAATCGATGCGTATACCAGGGAACGGGCCTTCATCCGTGAGTTTTACTGGCGGAACTTTTCCTTCCACTCCTCGTTGCCAAAGCTGCAGTCCTTGAACAGAGGATCTATCACGATGTACGTGGTGCGGATCTTTTCGGAGACGAAATCGTCTATGGCCTTGTGCTGCTTGATGTTCTTGGCCTCGGACATCAGGATGTCGTAGTCGTGCTCGAAGGTGGCCGTGTGAGCGGGAATAATCTTGTCCAGACGGATAATCTTGTACACGGTGTTGCCGGAGCGGCCTTCGTTGTCCAGAGACTCGATTGGAGGGGTGATCTCGCCCTCCTTTAGATCCTTGATGGCGGCATAGTCGGCGGGCTTGAGCTGGTCTATCTCGAAGTACGAGGAGCCTGTGTTGGGATCGCTCATCTGGCCCTTGTTGGTACGGGTGGCAGGGTCCTGGCTGTAGAAGCGGGCGGCCATTCCGAACTCCATCTTGCCGTCCACGATGGCGGAGCGCAGGCTGTCCAGACGCACGAATGCCGTGTCACGGTCCGCAGAGGAATACTCCGGCTTGAGAAGGATGTGGCGGGCGTTGAACATGTCGCCGTTCTTTTCCAGCACCTCTATGATATGGAAACCGTCGGGGGTCTCCACTATCTGCGACACGACGCCCGGCTTGAGCGACATGGCGGCATCCGCGAAAGCGGGCCAGAAAATGCCCTTTGAGGCCATCCCGAGCTCTCCGCCCTTGCGCGCGGAACCGGGGTCCTGCGAATACAGGCGGGCCAGCGTGCCGAATTTATCACCGCTGATAATCCTCTCGCGGATTTCCAGCAGACGCTCCTTGACGGCCATCGCCGCGGCTTCGCGGTCCGGATATATGCATATCTGGCTGAGCTGGTACTTGATGGGCACTACCGGAATATCTTCCTGATCGGTGGCCTTGATGTACTCCTGCACGTCATAGGGAGTCATCTCGCCTATGGACTTGGCGATTTTCTGCTGCTCCTGCTGGATGAGGCTGTTGTCCTGGAGGGCTGTCCTCCATTCCTGGCGGAGCTTGTACATGGGCTTGCCGAAATATGCCTCGGCCTCCTTGTCACCGCCTAGCTGGGTGCGGATCTGGTCCATCCTCTGGCTCATCTCGGCTTCCACCATATCGTTGTTCACCGTCAGCGAGTCCACGCGGGCCTGGCTGAGGAAGAGCTTGCTCTGCATCAGCGACTCCAGTACCTCGCAGCGCATGTTTTTGTCCGAAGACATGCCCTGGGCGCGCATCATCTGCACTTCGCTCTCGATGTCGGAGATGGCTATCATCTCGCCGCCCACGACGGCTATTGTCTTGTCTATGATTCCGTCCGGATAAGTCTGGGCGGCGCAAGTGCCGGAGATGAGGATTGCCGGCAGCAGGATTGACAGAAATGTTCTCTTATTCATCTGTTTGTGTTATTACGAAAGTCCCTTTACGGAGCGCATCTTCAAGCAACTCCTGTTCCAATGTGGAAGAAAGGGCGTATTTTCTTTTGCTGATTATGGATTCGCGGACACGCGGCGCGCAATATTCCACGGGCGGGATTCTGGAAGCGCCCAGCATCTCGCTGACGAAAGCTATGTTCTCCATACCGGTAAGGCTGTCCTGCACGTCTATGATGGAATCTTTCATCAGGGAGAGAAGGGTGCCGTAGTCCATTCTGAAAGAGCGCGACAGCACGGCGATATCCGTCCACTTTCCGCCATAGTCGGTGTAGCGCTCGCACACGCTGCGGCCCAGGCTGTCCAGCATTGCGGCGTCCTCCTCCTTGTCGGAGCGCAACAGCCGGACAAGTTCGGCCTTTCTGGGGGAAGAGGAAGATATCCTGACAAAGCGGGCCTTCACTATGGGCGAAGACAGCGCAAAAGCGGAGGGGGACTCTTCGTAGAAGGCCTGTATCTCCTCCTGCGAGACGGCGGTATCCAGACGCTCCTGGATGTAGTGCTGCTCGTATCGGTACTTCAGCAGGGAATTGCGGTATTCCTCTATTTCGGCGGCGACATCTCTTTCCTGCTTGGACAGCTGCTGCGAGGCCATGTCGCTCATTATCAGCTCGCCTGCCCAGGCGTTTATGTACTTTCGGGCCAGCGCCAGGGAATCCTGCTGAGGCAGGTGCGGAGGAATCACCTTCACCACCTGGCTGCGGTAGAGCTTTTTCTTGCCTACGCGGGCAACCACGCTGTCATCATGCAGGAAGGAGCACGAAAACAGGCAGAGCGAGGATGCCAGAAAGAGCGGTATGAGGGCGCGCAGCTTCATATCTTGAGGAAAATCTTCCTGCGGTACAGAAAGTACAGGAACAGCCACTCCAGCAGGATGAATCCCACCAGGCCCACGACGCGGGAGACGGGCTCGCTGCACAGGTCCATCGTGCCCTTCAGGAAGAAGTCGCGCGCATAGCTGAAGTTTATGATGCGCGGGGCGATGAAAATGGTGATGGAGTTCATTCCTATCACGCGGAAGGGGAAGGACCATTTGCGCCATCCCTTGACGTCGATTATCCAGTAGAACAGCGCGAAGGACAGCAGCGAAAAACCGGCCAAAACCAGAGTGAAACTGCTGGACCACAGCTTTTTGTTTATGGGGAAGACGATGCTCCAGAGGTAGCCGAGAGCAAGGAAAGCGACGCCGGCCGCCACCATATAAAGCGTCTTGCGTCCTCCACCAAGAGGCTTGCCGCGGAAGGAATCCTTTCGCACGAACTCTCCGGTGAACATTCCCAGCATCGCCGTCACGATGGCGGGAAGGGTGCTGAGAAGGCCTTCCGGGTCGAAATTGCCGTTGTACAGATGGCCGCCCAGCAGACATCGGTCTATGTAGCCCACCAGACAGCCGTCCTGGCTGAGAGGGTCGGCTCCGGGAACATCGGGGGCGGGTATATGGCACAGGCCCCAATAGCCCAGAAGCAGCGCTGCGGCGATTATGGCCCGCACTCGCGGCTTGAAATTTATGAACAGCAGCGCCGCAAACATCCACGCGAGGCCTATGCGGCCCAGCACGCTGTAGAAGCGAAGGGTGTCGAAATTGAATTTGAAGAATCCGTTGCACACTATGCCAAGGGCCACCAGAATGAGCCCCCTGCGCACTATCTTGGCGTAAATCGCGCGGCGACCGGCGCCTTTTGCGCATTGCTTGGCGTAGGAGAAAGGAAAGGATATGCCGGCAATGAAAAGGAACAGGGGGAAGATGGTGTCGTGATGATGCCAGCCATCCCACTGCACGTGGGTCATCTGCGTGGCCAGGAAACAGTCCTCTCCGCCGGGAAACAAACTACAGATGGCCACTATCAGCGACGAAACGCCGATAATGAACATCATATCGAAGCCCCGCAGGGCGTCCAGCGAGGCCAGTCTTCTGTCTTCTCCCATGGCCGGGGGAGGGTGTTATTTCGCGATTTCGGCGCTGAGCTTCTCGCACAGGGCGTCAAGACCGTCCACCAGAGCCTTACGGATGCCGTTGTAGTAGGCCTTGCAGTTGCCTTCCACCTTGGCGTTGGCCTTGTCCTTGAGATCGTTGTACAGGTCCACGGCTTCGTCCACGAGGGAGGCGATTTCCTCGCTCTTGTGGTCCGGGTTGAAGGCGATGAACAGCGAGCAGTCGTCGATGAACTCGCCCACCAGGTATTCGATGTCTTTCTTGATGTCTCTTAGGTTCATAATCCTGATTTTTTAAAACGGGGCAAATATAGTGATTATTTTCTAGAATTTCAATTCCAGGCCCACGTTCACCACAAAATTGCGGGGATTCTCGCGCACGTCGTCCCGGTGCGTCAGCCTCCATATAAAATCCACGCGGAAAAGCCTCAGGATATTCGTGACCGCGACGCCGGCCTCGACATATGGCACACTCCCCAGGGAATGCATCCCTTGCGGGAAGAGCAGCGGGGCCTCGCAGGAAGCGCAAGAGGCAACTGCACCGGGCAGGAGGACGGCGGGAAAAACAGGAACGTCCGGCAACGGGAGGGCCGCGCGCGTGCCGTCGTTCTTATGTTTCAGCGTGCCCCAGGTGGCTTTCAAGGTGATTGCCTCGCGCAGCTGGAGTTTTTTCAGCAGCGGAATCTTGCCCAGGAAGAAGCCGTAGAAATTGTGGTCCCACATCAGCGTGGCCCAGGTGTCGGAAGCGAATTCGAAGAAATTCATGCAGCTGAAGGAGGACTTGTCCAGAAGAAATGTGCCGTTGCCCTCGTGAAGGTGCAGCATCGGATAGGGTACGCGGCCCACTATGGTGCCGGCGTTAATGTGCAGCTTGCTCATCCCCAGAGGCGGAATCCTGAATTTCCAGTCCAGGGAAGCCTCAGGCTTGAAGTACGCGTAGCGGCGCTCTGCACACGAGGCCACTCCGCCACTAAGGTCGAAGGTCAGGACCGGATGGTCCGTGTGGGTGTAGGTCTTAATGAAAAGTCCGCGCGTGACGGTCTCGTCGCGGCTCAGGCGCAGCTGTGCCCTGCCCTGCAGGGAGGATACGTACGGCAAAAGCGTCCCGGAGGGCGTTGCCATAGGCACGAAATCGTTGCCGTAGAAACGCCGGTACCTTATCTGACACTGTGCATTCACATTGCCGCTGAACTCGTGCTCGTACAGGGAGGACAGTTCCAGGACGGGACACAGCTTCTGCGTCTTGCCGGCTCCCATTATGGAGGCCAGTATGTTGCCTTCGTTGAACAGATTGGTGCCGCGGCCCAGCTGCAGCACGTCATAGTGGGTGTCCATGGTGAGCTTGCGGGTGGGGTCCTTGCTGAAAAGGTGCTCCCACGTGCCGCCTCCCTTCAGCGCCCTGTCCTTGAAGCCGTAGGCAAGGTAGCCCATCAGGCGGTCGCGGCGGCTGAAATGCTTGGACGTGCGCGCTCCAAGACGCACTCGTCCTCCTTCCAAAGGATTGAAACTTATAACTTTAAGATACGGACCGATGCCCACTTTGCCAAATTCCCAGTAGCCGTTTATCAGGGTGTACGCCACATCGTAAAGGTCCGTGTACAGTTTCGTGTCCTGGATGGCGTCCACCATCTTGTAGATGTTCTTCTCCTTCTGCGTCAGAGCATACGGGCGCGCCGCCTCCCAATAGGCATCGTCCTTGTCGCCACCTTCGGGGTCCACAGTGACCACAGTGGCCCCTTGCAGGCTGACATCCTCCGCCTCCGGCCTGTCGAAAACGGGGTTTGTGAACTCCAGCGAGCGGTTGCCGATGAAGGAAATCATCTTCGAAGAATCGCTCATGGACAGCGAAAAGTCGGCATACATACGCTCGCTGCTGTAGAACCAGGTGCTGTCGTCCATCCTCTGATACGAGGTCTCTATCACCATGTCCCTCACCCAGTTGACGTTCTGCCCGCGGACCATCCTGGCCTTTATGCTGCGAAGGGCCCAGTCCTGCGCGTCCACCAGCATCTCGCCGTCGAAGCAGGGGGTGGAGATGGCGGGCTTGGGGTGGTAGCGCACCATATATGTCTTGCGGGAGTCCACCTGCAGGGAGTCTATTATATAATAGTTGTAGTACAGCAGACCGTTGGCGTTTATGGGCGAGGGCATCTCCACGTTGAAGGCATTGATGTAGCCCTTGTAGAAATTGTTCTTCAAGTGCATGCTGCCCGTAAACTGCGCCACTAGGTTGTCCTGGGGATCCACCCCGGACATCTTGCTGGCAAGAATCCTCTCGCGGTCCACTTCCGGGTCGGAAGTGTGGTAACGCTTTGCCACAGACTCGTTTATGAGTATGGGCAGGTATGGCACGCCGGACACGTCGGAGGTGTCCACATAGTCGAATATGAAGGAAAATTCGCGCAGCAGTCGCCTGCCCCGCAGCTGCTCCCTGGGGTGGCTGAGATCCACCTCCATCCTGCTGTATACGTCGCAGCTGTATCCGGGGCGGAGTTCAGGGTTGTTGCGGTCGCGGTGGGCGTCTATATTCTGCAGCAGGCGCCTGGCCTTGCGGTTGTCCGCCTTCACCGTGGCGCCCGAAAGGACATTGTCGACAAGGGACAGATGGAAATCCACGGAATTGAAGGCACCCGGCTTTATCTGCACCTCACCGGGCTCGTAGCTGAGCATCTGGGCACGCAGGGTGCGGAGGGACTGGTCGCGTGCGGTGATGGTGTACCAGCCGTCCACGTCGGTGGTCACCCCCACCTGCGTGCCGGAGAAAAAGACGGCGGCAAAGGGAATGGGCTCGCCGCTGCCATTCTCCAGCACCCTCCCGCGGACCTTTGTGGTCTGGGCAGAGCAGAAAACGGCAGTTGCAAAAAGGCAGAGCAGTATGGCGCTAAGCCTCCTCATCCAGCTCGAAGTCGATCTGCTTGGAATCCATGTCGGCGCGCGTGACCTTTATCCGCACGGGGCTTCCCATCACGAAGCGGCGTCCCGTGGTGCGGCCGCGAAGGGTGTAGTGCTCCTCGTCGAAGATGTAGAAATCAGACCTTATGTCCCTGAGGGCCACCATACCTTCTATATGGGTGGGCTCGATTTCCACGTACATTCCCCACTCCGTGAGGCCAGACACCTTGCCCTCGAAAGTATAGCCTATCTTGTCCTGCATATACTCCACCATCTTGTACTTGACGCTGGCCCTCTCCGCCTCGGCGGCCACAATCTCCCGCTGCGAGGCATGCTGGCATTCCTTTTCGAAGAAAGGCTTGTCCGCGCTCTTTCCGCCTTCCAGATACTGTCCCAGCAGGCGGTGCACCATCATGTCGGGATAGCGGCGGATGGGCGAGGTGAAATGCGTGTAGTGCTTGAAAGCCAGGCCGTAATGGCCGATGTTGTCCACGCTGTAGCTGGCCTTGGCCATACAGCGCAGAGCCAGAAGCTGCATCGCGCCCAGCTCCGGCGCATCCTTGGCCTTGGCGAACAGCTTGCCTAGTTCGCGGGACAGCTTGAGGCCTCCCAGATCGGGCGGAAGGCTGTAGCCGAAGGTCTTTATGAAGGTGCGCAGATTGCCCACCTTCATCTGGTCCGGTTCGTCGTGTACGCGGTACACGAAGGTCTTCCCTTCGCCGCCGAGGGCAACGTAGCGGGCTACGCAGCAGTTCGCCAGCAGCATGAATTCCTCTATCAACCAGTTGGCCTCGACGCTCACCTTCTGCACAACCTCTACCGGGCGTCCCTTTTCGTCGCAGACCACCTTCATCTCCGGCCGCTCGAAATTCATAGCGCCGGCCTTGAAACGCTGCGCGCGCAGCTTTTCGGCAAGTTTCCACACGGTGCGGACAGCGTATTCCACGTCTTTCGGCCCCTTGGCGGGGGGAACGGCGGCTCCTTCGCCAAGAGTCGGTCTTAGAATTTCCTGCGCCGCGTCATAGTCCAGACGCCGGTCCGAATTCATTATCGTGCGGCCTATCCAGCTGTCCAGCACCTTGGCCTCGGAGTTCATCCGGAAAACAGTGCTGAAGGTCAGCTTGTCTTCGCCGGGGCGAAGGCTGCACAGCTTGTTGCACAGCTTTTCCGGCAGCATTGGCACGGTGCGGTCCACAAGATATACGGAGGTGCCCCGTTCGCGGGCTTCCTTGTCTATCACGGTTCCGGGACGGACATAGTGCGTGACGTCGGCTATGTGCACGCCAATCTCGAACTCGTCGTCGCCCAGACGGCGGAAGCTGATGGCGTCGTCGAAGTCCTTGGCGTCGGAGGGGTCGATGGTGAAGGTGAGAACATCGCGAAAGTCACGGCGCTGTGCGATGTCCGACTCCGTGATTTGGTCCGGAATCTTGTCCGCGGCCTTCTCCACATAGGGTTCGAAGCGGTACGGCAGGCCGTATTCGGCAAGGATGGCGTGCATCTCCGTGTCGTTCTCGCCGGGTTCTCCCAGCACGTCCACGACGTGGCCGCGGGGGTTGCTCTCGCCCCGGGGCCAGTCGTCCACCACGGCAGCCACCTTGTAGCCCTGCCTGGCACCCTTGGGCACACAATCCAGGGCTATGTCGTAGGGCATCACCTTGCTCTGCATCAGCACCCACGCCTGATCGCCCACGATATGCAGGAAGCCCACGAAGGGCTTTGTGGAACGCTGCGTAATCTGGCTTATTACACCTTCGCAACGACTTGATTTAGTGGGTGTTATCTCTTTGGGAAGCTTTGTGACGTCCACCACCACGCGGTCGCCGTTCAGCGCGCCCATAGTCTTGCCGGCCTTCACGAAGATGTCCGACAGGGGGCGCTTGGAGCGGGTGGGTATGTCGGTCGTGTCCGGAAGTACGAAGACGAAGCCTTCGCGGGTCATCTGCACCGTGCCTTCCACCTGGAACAGCGTGCGGGTCTTTCTGGCGAGGCGGGCCGCTTTCTTGGCCTTGTAAATCTCTTTATTTTTTTTCTTTCTGTTCATAGTTCATTTTTTTACAACAAATCGGCAATCACCATGGCCGTCACGGCCTCCACGACGGGCGGAGTGCGAAGGGCGAAACACACGTCGTGCCTTCCCGTGCAGCGAAGGGTTTCCATCCTGCCTTCGGAGAAATTGAAGGTCTTCTGCGGCAGGGCGATGGAGGAGGTGGGCTTGAAAGCCACGCGGAAGAGAAGCGGGGCGCCGTTGGTGATGCCTCCGTTCACTCCGCCGCTGCCGTTCTTGGCGGGCAGGCCGTCGGGACCGAAGGGGTCGTTGTGATTGCTGCCCGTCATCGCGGCGGCGCGGAAGCCGTCTCCGAACTCCACTCCCCTCACTCCGGGAATGGCGAAGACAGCGTGGGCTATCAGCGACTCCACGCCGTCCCATATGGGCTCTCCCAATCCGGCAGGCAACGTGGCCGAACATTCCACCACGGCCCCCAGGCTGTCGCCTTTGTCGGCAGCCTTCTTCAGGGCATCCTCCCAGGCGGACTTGTCGCGCGGGATGCCTCCCAGTTCCACAATTTCCGCTTTCACACTGCATTTGAAGGCCTCCAGCACCTTCTTCGCCACCACTCCGCCGGCCACCATGGGAAGGGTCAGACGGCCGGAAAAGTGTCCGCCGCCACGGAAGTCGTTGTACATCTCGTAGCGCAGGCCGGCCGTGAAGTCGGCGTGGCCGGGACGGGGAATGTCCTTGTATTTGGCGTAATCGTCGCTGCTTATGTTCTTGTTGGCAAAGCGTATGGCAATGGGGGCGCCGGTGGTGTAGCCGTCCAGCACGCCGGAGAGGATTTCCGCCCGGTCTTCCTCCTTGCGGGGGGTGGTACCAGGGGCGCCCGCCTTGCGACGCTCTATGTCCGGGAGGAAATCCGCCTCCGACAGAAGTATTCCGGAGGGCACGCCGTCTATGACGCAGCCCACCTCCGTGCCGTGCGACTCTCCCCAGATGGATAATCTGAAATTTTTGCCTAATGTATTCATATATTGTCAGTTATATTCTTTTTCCAGACTTCGTCGAACGTAGGGAAGGACTTCGCCACGCAATCCACGTCGTCTATTTGTACAGGCGCGTCGGCGCCTAGGGCTGCAAGACGCAGGGCCATCACCATACGGTGGTCGCCGCACGAGGAGAAGGACCCTCCGTGCAGGAGACGGCCGCTCATCAACCTGCTGCACAGGCTCTCGCCCTGGATTGTCAGGTCGTCGCTCCTGACGCTCGCCTGCACTCCGAAAGAGCGCAGCATCTGCAATATGGCCTCGGCCCGGTCGGACTCCTTGTGGCGCAGACGGTGCACGCCCCTCAGCGTGCTGCGTCCCTGGCAGAAGCAGCACAGCACGGCAACCACGGGGAACAGGTCCGGCGAGTTGGACAAATCCTCCACAACGGCGCAGAGCGGGGCCTTGCGGGCCACAATCGTGCCTTTGGGCGCATCCAGCTGGCTCATGCTGGCTCCGGCGTCCATCAGAATGTCCAGAATGCCCAGGTCCGCCTGCAGGGAGGAGGTGTCCAGCCCCTGCACGGACACCTGCCCGAAGACGGCGCCTGCCACAAGGAAAGGGGCGGCGGCACTCCAGTCTCCCTCCAGGTCCACCTCTGCAGCCTTGTAGCGCTGGTTTTCGCGTATCTTGAAGAGCATCTCCGTGCAGGCGCTCCAGTCGTCCTGCAGGATCTTGCGTCCACCGTACATCTCGCTGCGGACCTTCACTGAGAAGGTGCGCATTATGTCCATCGTCATATATATGTATGGTATGCTGGTGGGCAGGTGCACAGACAGGGTGCTGGGCCGCTGCAGCAGAGGCAGGGCCATAAGGGCGCCGCTGCAAAGCTGCGAAGTGCGGCTGCCGTCGATTTCCATCCTGCCTCCGCACAAAGGGCCCCTGACGCTTATCGGAAGGGTGGGGGCGGCGGGG
>R03__coassemble_1099_pt1 | contig 13344 bp, 10 predicted proteins | sample R03__metabat2_high_PE_058 | metagenome-assembled genome bin R03 | reverse complement strand
GTCGTAGAGGAACTTGTTCCAGAAGCGGGAGTAGATGAGGTGGCCGGTGGCGTGCTCCGTGCCTCCTATGTAAAGGTCCACGTTGCGCCAGTAGGAATCGGCCTCGCCGCTCACGAGGGCCCCGTCGTCGTGCGGGTCCATATAGCGGAGGTAGTATGCGCTGCTGCCGGCAAATCCGGGCATCGTGCTCTTCTCCAGGGGATATCCCTTGTATGTCCAGTTCTCGGCGCGGGCAAGAGGCGGTTCGCCGGTCTCGGTGGGCTTGAACTCGGAAATGGAAGGCAGAGTCAGAGGCAGGTCCTTCTCGTCCACCGGGCAGGGGATGCCGTCTTTGTAATATATGGGGAAAGGCTCGCCCCAGTAACGCTGGCGGCTGAAGATGGCGTCCCTCAGGCGGTAGTTCACCTTGGCGTGGCCCAGGCCGTTCTCCTCCACATACCTGATGGCGGCGGGAATGGCTTCCTGCACGCTCATTCCGTTCAGGAAACCGCTGTTGCACATAATGCCCTCCTTTGCATCGAAGGATTCCTGCGACACGTCACAGCCCTCGATAAGAGGTATTATGGGAAGGTCGAAACGTTTCGCGAAGGCGTAGTCCCTGCTGTCGTGCGCGGGAACCGCCATTATGGCGCCGGTGCCGTAGCCGCCCAGCACATATTCGGAAATCCATACGGGCACCTTGTCGCCGGTGAGGGGGTTGACGGCGTAGCTGCCGCTGAAAACGCCGGTGACGGCACGCGTCTGGGCTATTCTCTCGCGCTCGGTCTTCTTCCTTGCATTGGAAAGATACTCCTGTACGGCGGTCTTCTGCTGCGCCGTGGTGAGTTTCTCCACCCATTCGCTCTCGGGGGCCAGCACCATGAAGGTGACGCCGAACACGGTGTCCGCGCGGGTGGTGAAGATTGTCATGTCGTACTGCTTGTCGCCGTTGAAGACCTTGAAGACCATCTCGCAACCGCAACTGCGGCCAATCCAGTTGCGCTGCATCTCCTTCAGCGAAGGAGTCCAGTCCACCGTCTCGAGGTCGTCCAGCAGACGCTGGGCATAGGCGGACACCCTGAGCTGCCACTGCGTCATCTTCTTCTGCTCCACGGGGAAGCCTCCGCGCACGGAGTAGCCTTCCTTCACCTCGTCGTTGGCCAGCACCGTACCCAGCTGGGGGCACCAGTTCACGCTGGTCTCGCCCTGATAGGCTATGCGGTACTGCATCAGAAGGTCGCTCTGCTCCTTGGGAGACAGGCCGTCCCATTTGCCCTCGGAGCGGAATTTTTCTATCAGTTCCCCGATGGGGCGGGCGCACTGTCTTTGTGTGTCATAGTAGCTGCCGAACATCTTCAGGAAAGCCCACTGCGTCCACTTGTAATAGGCGGGGTCGCAGGTGCGCACCTCCCTGTCCCAATCATAGGAGAAGCCTATGCGGTCCATCTGGCTGCGGTAGCGCGCGATATTGTCGTCGGTGGTCTTCTGCGGATGCTGTCCGGTCTGGATGGCATACTGCTCTGCGGGCAGGCCGAACGCGTCGTAGCCCATCGGATGCAGGACGTTGAAGCCCTTCAGACGTTTGTAGCGGGAATATATGTCGGAGGCAATGTAGCCCAGGGGATGCCCGACGTGCAGGCCCGCGCCCGAAGGATAAGGGAACATGTCCAGCACGTAATACTTGGGTTTGGAAGCGTCTTCACAGACCTTGAAAACCTGATTCTCGGCCCAGTATTTCTGCCAGCGGGCCTCGATTTCCTTGAAATTGTAATCCATCTTTATCTGTTTTGTTTTTTCTTCAGTCTGAATTCCACCGGCACGGTCATGCTGCTGCGCACCTTCTGGCCGTTAAGGCGGGCCGGCTTCCATTTGGGGGAAGCCTCAATCACCTTCACAGCCGCCTCGCACAGACGCTCGTCCGGTCCCCTCAAGGCCGCGACGTTTGACACCGTGCCGTCCTTTTCTATTATGAATTCCACCATCACGCGTCCCTGGATGCCGTCGCGGATGCACTCCTGGGGGTATTTGAGGTACTGGTACACCCATTTCTGCATGAAGAACGAAGGGTTGGCGCTGCCCAGGAACGTGGGCGGCGTGTCGCAGTCCGCCCAGGACAGGGCGTCCGAAGAAGCAGTGCCCTTTGCGGAAGAGTTCGTGTCGCGCCAGGCGGGGAAGCCTTCCGGAGCGTTGGCAAGCTCCAGCAGGAAATTGAACAGGTATTCCAGTTCTCTTTCCATATAATCATAATCCAGGATGGAAGCTGTGTCGGAAGGGGTGTTGTGCTGCGCGAAGCGGCCAGTGGTGAAGCATACCGAAGGAATCGAGGCACCATAGAACACCTGGTGGTCCGAGGGGTAAGGTTCGCGGCCAACTACCGAGGGGCGGACCGGCTGGACGGAAGAGGACAGTTTGGCAATCAGGGAGTTGAGGTCTCCGTTGCCGCTGGTGAAGGCCAGCATACCGTCATTTTCCACGCCGAGGGCGTCCAGATTCAGCATCGCGTCCACGCGGGAGGTGTCGGCGGCGAAGGAGCGGTTCGCAAAATACCACGATCCCGCGAACGATGCCGTGCCGGAGCCGAAGCCGGCGAACACCACGCTGCGCTTGAACAGCACCGAAGAAGATGCCACCCTTGAGGCAAGCTCCAGCATCATCGCCACTCCGGAGGCGTTGGAATTGGCTCCCGGATATATGCGCAGCGTCTTCTCACCGTCGATTGTCAGCGTACTGCACCCGAGGTTGTCGATATGCGCCCCCACAACTATGTAGCGGTTCTTCAGCGCAGGGTCGTATCCCTGGACGAAACCGGTGACGTTGCGGCTCACAAGGGTGTCGCCTCCGGGCGCCGAAATGCCGAAGACGTCGCCCTCGCGCGTGCACAGCATATCCACGCCGTCCTTCGACAGACAGTCGTACACATACTGCGCGACGGCTTTTTCGCCGGCGGAGCCGGGCGCGCGGCCCTCGTTCACTGCCAGAGTGATTTCCTCCACGTGTGTGCGGAGATTCTGCACGCAAGCGCTTTCCTCCCAATATTGCAGGAGAAGGGCGATGGCAACAATCAGGAATTTCATGTCAATTCTTTTCGTTCAAATATATCCAGGCGTCGGGAGGGCAGTTGCCGGCTCTTTTTGCCTCGTCCGCAGTCGTCTTGATGTCGCACAGGCAATCTGATGCGGCCATATATACGGATTTCACGCCTTCGGGAAAAGACAGAAAGCCTGCCTGGTACCCTATGCCGCGCAGCGAAGTCAGGACGCGGGACGAAGTCTGTGCCGAGCGATAAACTCCCACTACAAGGTAGTAGCGGTGCTGCAAATCGCCTGCCGGAGTGCCGAAGCGGGACACGGAAGATATCCTGGGCCACCCATCCTGCCGGATACGCTCAAGTGTGGACAGAGAATCGGATATGAGCTGCTGCTGCACGCGTATGCGCTCCTGCTCCCGGGAAAGGGAATCGGACAGCTCGAGGCGGCGCTGCTCTATCTTCCGGGCCTTCTGCTCGATGGCCGCGGAATCGGGCCTGCCGGCGACATTGCGGAAGAAATCGCAGCCCGAAAGGGCCAAAATGGAAAGAATTAATATAATTCTTGTGACTTTTTTCATATATTTGCACGCAAATAAGAACGCAAAAATAACATTTTTGACCGAAATATCAAAAGATGACCATCAAACGTGCCTTAACGTGCATCATCGCGGCGGTATTTCTGCCGGCCCTCTCCACCAGTTGCCCGCCGCTGTTTGCGCAGAGCATCAGCCTGCTTAAACAGGTGTACGTCCGAACGCCGTCCACGCTTACCGTCCACAAGGACTCCTGCCGCATCAGCGGTTTCGCCCGGAAAGGGGAAAAGGCGCTGGTGGTGCGCCCCGCCCTGTGCTTCATGTTCGATAAAAACACGGGGGGCGAATATCTGGTGAGGCTCAAGAACGGCACTTCCGGGTACATTCCTTCCGAATATTGCTGCGACACGCAAGAGGAAGCTCTCGCGAGATACGAAAGCGGGACCTACGACCCCCTGCACAGCGCTGCCAAAGACCGTTTCCACGGCGGAGATCCCCTGGGCTGCGACTATTTCCCCAGGGAAAAGCCCGTCTTCAAGGACAACGTGATGCCCCGCGCCTGCTACTGCATGTATCTTCCCGCATCGGCCTCGATTCTGGGGAACATTGACGAATACATTGCCCTGGCGCTCCGCACGAAGATCAACTGCTTCATAATGGACATCAAGGAGGACGGACTGCCCGGGTTCAAGGCCGACGCGATGCGGCGCTACGCCCCTTCGGCCTACAGGCGCGCGCAGGACAATGCCTCCCTGTACGAAACGGCCGTGCGCAAATGCCACGAAAACGGCATCTGGTGCGTGGCCCGCATAGTCACCTTCAAGGACTACCACTTCACCAAGGACCATCCCGAATGCGCCCTGTGGGACAAGCGCAGCGGAGCGATGCTCTACCACAACAAGTCCAACTGGCCCTCCGCCTACTGCCGCCTCGTGTGGGAGTACAACGTGTCGCTTGCCAGGGAGGCCGTGCGCAGGTTCGGCTTCAACGAAGTGAATTTCGACTACGTACGCTTCCCGGACAGGATGAACAGCATAGAGGAGAGCATCGAGATGCGCAACACCTACGGCGAGAGCAAGGTGCAGGCCATCCAGAGGTTCGTCCAGTATGCCTGCGACCAGCTGCACAAGGATGGCGTGTACGTGTCCATAGACGTCTTCGGCGAATCCGCAAACGCAGGCTACACCACCGCCTACGGCCAGTACTGGCCCGCCATCAGCAACGTGGCGGACGTAATCTGCGGAATGCCCTACCCGGACCATTTCAGCAACGACTACTACGGCATCGACAAGCCCTGGAACCACCCCTACGAAATACTGCACGCCTGGGGCACCCGCGCGCAGAACCGTCAGGCGGAGACCCCTACCCCGGCCGTCGTGCGCACCTGGGTGCAGGCCTATCACGTGATGAAGCACGTGGACAAGAACGGCATAGACTACAACGCCCCCAACATAGAAAAGGAGGTGCGCGGCCTGTATGACGCAGGCTGCACGGGCGGATACGCCACGTGGCTGTCCTCGGGCAGCCTGAACAGGTACAGGGAAATCTCCCCTGCCTTCACCATAGACTATTATTCAGACTGGCTCGCTTCGGGCCGCACAGGCAACTAGCAGCCATGAAACAGACCATTACACTGGAAAGGGAACGCACGCTGGAAATCTACGGGCCGCAGAACAGGAATCTGGAGGCGTTGTGCGCACAGTTCCCGGACCTTGGCGTGGTGGCCCGTGGCAGCGAAATCAAGCTGGACGGCAGCAAGGAAGACATAGAACGTTTCGGCGAGGCGCTTAAGGCTCTGGAAGGCAGACAGATTCCCTGCGGGGTGAATCCGGCGGACATAATACTGTACTCCGCGGACGGCAAGCCCATAGTGGCGCGCGGCCTAACGCAGAAGGCGATGGTGCACTCATTCGGCAGCAACGACGTAGTCTTCGCCACCGGCCCCGCCGGCACCGGCAAGACCTACATAGCCATAGCCCTTGCCGTAAGGGCCCTGAAAAACAGGGAGATACGCCGCATAATACTCACCCGTCCCGCCGTAGAAGCCGGCGAGCGCCTGGGTTTTCTGCCCGGAGACCTGAAGGAGAAACTGGACCCCTACCTGCAGCCGCTGTACGACGCCCTGCAGGATATGATACCCCCGAAAAAGCTGCAGGACTTCCTCGCCGAAGGCGTAATCCAGATCGCGCCGCTGGCATATATGCGCGGACGCACGCTCGGCAGCTCCGTGGCCATTCTGGACGAGGCCCAGAACACGAACATCGGCCAGTTGAAGATGTTCCTGACCCGTATGGGAAGCGGCAGCAAGTTCATAGTGACCGGCGACTGCACGCAGGTGGACCTTCCCCGCAAGGAGGATTCAGGACTGCTGCGCGCAATGCACATCCTGAAAGACATTCCCGGCATAGCCGACATACGTTTCACGAATGCCGACATAGTGCGGCATCCTCTTGTATCAAAGATAGTTAAAGCATTTGAAGACAGATAAAGGCGATGGCATCCAAACGAATCATAGAGATAAAGGACGTCTCGATGTCGTACGGCGACAAGCAGGTCCTGCACGACGTGGACCTGTACATCCGCAAGGGAGAGTTCATAACCTTCCTGGGCCCCTCCGGCTGCGGTAAGACCACCCTGCTGAGGCTCATCGGAGGCTTCCTGCGCCCCGACAGCGGAAGGATACTGATGGACGGGGTGGACATTACCGACACTCCTCCCCACCTGCGTGCCCTGAACACGGTGTTCCAGAAATACGCCCTGTTCCCGCATCTGGACGTGTACGACAACGTGGCCTTCGGCCTGAAGCTGCAGAAGGTGCCGCAGGACGAAATCGACAAGAAGGTGCGCAAGGTGCTCAAACTGGTCAGCATGAGCGACTACGAAGACCGCGACATCGACTCCCTGTCCGGCGGACAGCAGCAGAGGGTGGCAATCGCGCGCGCCATCGTGAACGAGCCCAAGGTGCTCCTGCTGGACGAGCCCCTCTCCGCCCTGGACGCGAAGATGCGCAAGGACATGCAGATAGAGCTGAAGGAAATGCACCGCAAGCTGGGCATCACCTTCATCTTCGTCACCCACGACCAGGAGGAGGCTCTCACCCTGTCCGACACAGTGGTGGTGTTCAACGAGGGCCGCATCCAGCAGATAGGCACGCCTACGGACATCTACAACGAGCCCGTGAACGAGTTCGTGGCCGACTTCATAGGCGAGAGCAACATCCTGGAAGGCACTATGATATGCGACCGCAAGGTGTCCTTCATAGGGCACGAGTTCGAATGCGTGGACGAAGGCTTCGGCCAGAGCGTGCCCGTGGACATAGTGGTGCGTCCGGAGGACATATACATAATGCACCAGACCAACGGCTCGCAGTTCACCGGCACCGTCAGCAGCTGCATTTTCAAGGGCGTCTACTACGAAATCATCGTGAATTCGGACAACGGATACGAGCTGATGATCAACGACTACAATCCCTTCGAAATAGGAGAAGAGGTGGGCATGCTGATCAAGCCTTCCGACATCCAGGTAATGCACAAGCAGTGCACCCGCAACGAGATGGACGCCGTCGTGGTGGATGACAGCCATCTGGAGATTTTCGGTGAGCAGTTCGAATGCAAACCCCTGGGGGACAAGGTCAAAGAAGGACAGAAGATACGGGTTGCCGTGGACTTCAAGAAAGTGGAACTGCTGGACCATCAGGAGGACGGCATCCTGTGGGGCGAGGTGTTCTTCATCCTGTACAAGGGTGACCACTACCACCTCACAATCCGTCTGGACACCGGCGAGGACCTTCTGGCCGACACGAACGACATCTGGGACAAGGGAGACCTGGTGGGCATAAAGATAGCCCCCAAGGACATCAAGATCATAGGATAATGAGAATAAAGAAATCATTCTGGAGTCTTCCCTACTTCATCTTCCTGCTGGTGTTCGCGGTGCTGCCCCTGCTGCTGGTGGCCCTTTATGCCTTCCAGGACGGCAGCGGACATTTCACTCTGGACAACGTCACGCGTTTCTTCACGGACAGGGACGCACTGAGCACATTCGCGCTCAGCATCGAGGTGGCCCTGGAAAACACTGTCATCTGCCTGCTGATAGGCTACCCCGCAGCCTGGATTCTGGCAAACCGCAAATACAGCAGCGGCCCCGTGACTGTGATCCTGTTCATCCTGCCGATGTGGATAAATGCTCTGATGCGCACGCTGGCGACGGCGGAGCTCTTCAGCGTGATGGGCGTATCCCTGGGGAAAGGCACCCTGCTGTACGGAATGGTGTACGACTACCTCCCGTTCATGATATACCCCATCTACAACGTCCTTTCCAAGATGGACCACTCCTATGAAGAGGCGGCCTCGGATCTCGGGGCCAATCCCTGGACGGTGTTCTGGAAAGTGACGGTGCCGCTTTCCAAGGGAGGTATATACAGCGGCATAATGATGGTGTTCATGCCCACCGTCAGCACTTTCGCGATTTCGGAATTCCTGACCAACAACAAGATAAAGCTGTTCGGAACCATAATCCAGGAGAACATCAACTCCTCCATGTGGAACTACGGCGCGGCATTGTCGCTGATAATGCTGCTGATAATAGGTGCAACCACGCTGCTTTCGGGCCAGAAGAAGAGCGGCGGCAACGAGATGGGAGTGCTGTAAGATGAAGAAGTTCCTTGCCAAATCATATATCTGGATACTGCTCATACTGCTGTATGCGCCGATTGTGTTCATAGCCGTGTTCTCCTTCACCGAATCCAAGGTGATGGGCAACTGGACCGGCTTCTCGCTGCAGCTGTACGCGAACCTTTTCAGCGGCAACGCAGAAGGAGGAAGCTCGCTTGCGAGCGCCATTTACAACACCCTGCTCATTGCCGTGGTTTCCGCCGCGTTCAGCATGGTGCTGGGCACGCTGGCGGCAATCGGCATCTACAACCTGCGGGGACGTAAGCGCAACACGATGGAGCTGCTGAACAACATCCCGATGATAAACCCCGACATAATCACGGGCGTGTCGCTGTTCCTGCTGTTCGTGTTCCTGCACATCACCCAGGGCTATGTGTCCGTTGTACTTGCCCACATCACCTTCGGCACGCCGTACGTGGTGCTGTCCGTGATGCCCAGACTCTCGCAGATGAACCCGGACACGTACGAGGCCGCGCTGGATCTGGGGGCAACCCCCGGCGTGGCGCTGCGGAAGGTCCTGCTGCCGCAGCTGCGCCCCGGCATGATAAGCGGCTTCATCCTGGCCTTCACGATGAGCCTGGACGACTTCGCCGTCACGTTCTTCACCCGCGGAACAATAGGCCTGGACACCCTCAGCACATACATCTACACGGATGCCCGCAAGGGAGGCCTCACTCCCGAACTGCGTCCTCTGATGACACTCATTTTCCTGACCATACTGGTACTACTGATACTGATTAACGTCCGGCAGGCAAAGTCTGCCAAAGAAGCTAAAACAAAGAAATGGAAAAACTACACTCAAGGTTATTTTCAGCAGTAGCGCTGCTGTGCGCCCTGTGCTCCTGCGGGGCCGACCGTTCCGAGGTCCTGAAGGTCTACAACTGGTCCAACTACATCGGAGAAGGCGTCATAGACGACTTCAAGCAGTGGTACGCTGAGCAGACCGGCAAGAGGATCGACGTTATCTACCAGACATTCGACATCAACGAGACGATGCTGGCCAAGATCGAGAAGGGCCACGAGGACTTCGACGTCGTGTGTCCCTCGGACTATATAATAGAAAGGATGCTGGGCAGCGACATGCTGCTTCCCCTGGACTTCAGCGCCATTCCCGATTCGCTGAACTACATAGTGAACAACCGCTCCCCCTTCATGACGCAGATGTTCCGCAACATCCGCAAGGACACTGATGCCAACCTGTACTCAGTTCCCTTCATGTGGGGCACCACCGGAATACTGTACAACACGGCTGAAGTATCGGCCGAGGAGGCATCCACCTGGGAGATTGTCCGCAATCCCAAATTCGCTGGCCGCATCTTCATAAAGGACGCGCCCAGAGACGTTTACGGCCCCATCCTCATTCACCTCAAGCAGGCTCAGATAGCCAACGGCGAGGTGGACGCGGACTTTCTGATGCGCGACCCTTCCCCCGAAAACATCGCCCTCGTGGAAGACTTCCTGAAGGATGCCAGGGATCTGGTGGCGGGCTGGGAGGCCGACTTCGGCAAGGAGCAGATGACCCGCCAGAGAGGCGTTGTCAGCCTCAACTGGAGCGGCGACGCGATGTGGGCTATGGAAGAAGGCGCCTCCGTGGGCATAGACCTCGCGTACACGGTGCCCGAGGAAGGCAGCAACGTGTGGTTCGACGGCTGGGTGATTCCCAAATATGCGCAGAACGTCAGCGCAGCCACCCTCTTCATCGACTTCATGTGCCGTCCCGACATCGCCATCCGCAATATGGAGGAAACGGGCTACGTGTCTGCCAACGGAGATATCAGCGTGCTGGAATCCCAGATAGACGAGAGTCTGGACCCTGTTGACGTCAGCTATTTCTTCGGTCCCGAAGCGGCCGCCGTGCGCGTGGATCCCGCGATGTATCCGGACCGCAGCACGATTGAAGGGTGCGTGATGATGCACGACTGGGGTGCCGACACGGACAAGCTGATAGCTATGTGGAGCCGCATCAAGGGTGACAACGCCAGCAGCTTCACCTATATCATAATAATAGTGGCCGCCGTGGCCGTGGCCGGAGGTCTTGTGATAGGAAAAGCAGGCCGGAAATCCCGTGGGCGCAAAAAAGCGGCGAGAAGGCGCGGAAGATGAACGCGGCGCAATTCATAAAGAGCAACCGTTCCACTCTTGCGCTGCTTGCAGGAGTGATTGCGGGAGGCGTGTGCGGCATCGCCATAGGGCCTGCCGTGGGCGTGGTGAAGTGCGTGGGCGACATCTTCATGAACCTTGTCATCACGCTGGTGGTTCCCCTTGTGTTCTGCAGCATATCCTCTTCCATCTGCAACCTCAGCGAAAGCGGCAAGGCCGGAAAGGTGATCTCCTGGACCCTTGTCGTGTTCGTGATGATGAGCGTCGTGGTGGGGCTGCTGTCGTATTTTTCAGTTCTCGTGGCCAGCCCGCTGACGCAGGAAGGCAGGGAATTCCTCAGCGCCACGATAGCCTCCGGAGCGGAGGCTGCCGGTAGTACTGAAGCTGCCGGTGGGATGAAGGACGTCGGACAGGCGATCACGGAGGCGCTGAGCGTGAGTGACTTCGGGATGCTGCTGTCAAAAGCCAACATAATACCGCTTATCGTGGCTGCGATTCTGGCCGGACTCGGCGTCAACGCGGCCGGCGAAAAGGGGCGCGCGATGCGGGATCTTCTGGAAAGCGGCACCGCCGTGATGATGAAGATAATGGAAATCCTGATGAAGGCGGCTCCCCTGGGCCTGGGATGCTATTTTGCAGTTCTGCTGTCCTCGCTGGGCACACAGGTCGTGGGCGGATACGCGCGCGTATTCGTCATCTACTGCGTCCTTGCCGCCGTGATATTCTTCGGTCTGAACAGCCTTCTGGTGCTTCTTCTGCGCGGCAAGAAATTCCTGCCGGTATATTGGAAGCATCTTATTCCTCCCTGCATCACCGCGATGGCGGCGGCATCCAGCACCGTTGCCATGCCGGGCAACATAGAGGCGCTGCGCAGGATGGGCGTGAACAGGGCCGTAGCGGAATCCGTGATTCCCTTCGGCACCAACATCCACAAGGAGGGTTCCGTGAGCCTCGGCATAATGAAGGCCGCCTTCATAGTGCTTCTGACCGGCGGCAACCTGGCCTCGCCCGCCACGGCTGCGGCGATGATAGGCGTTTCCATCGTGACGGCAGTTGTCGTGAGCGCAGTGCCCGTGGGAGGCCTCACAAGCGAAATTCTCATCTGCATGATGCTGGGCGCGGACCCGTCGCTCGCGGGACTGCTGATAGTAGTCAGCATCCTTCTGGACATCCCCGCCACGCTGATAAATTCCTCAGGCAACGTCTGTGCGGCCGTTCTTGTGGACAAGTTGAGCGGAACATACAAAGACGAAACGAAATAAACGAAATATGGGAAAAAACGTATATATGTTCCCCGGACAGGGGTCACAGTTTCCCGGAATGGGAAAGGAACTGTATGAATCGAGTCTGCGCGCGAAAGAAATGTTCGACGCTGCGGACAGCATACTCGGATTCAAGATAAGCGACATAATGTTCGGCGGCACGGCAGAAGAGCTGATGGCAACGCGCGTCACGCAGCCTGCCGTGTTCCTGCACTCAGTGATAATGGCAGCCACGATGGAAGACTTCAAGCCGGATATGGTGGCGGGACATTCCCTGGGAGAGTTCAGCGCGCTTTGTGCCGCCGGTGCCCTTGACTTCGAGGATGCCCTGCGCCTTGTCAGCGTCCGCGCCTGCGCGATGCAGAAGGCCTGCGAAGCCCACCCCGGAGGAATGGCGGCGATAATCGCCCTGCCGGACGAGACCGTGGAGAAAATCTGCGCACAGATTCCCGGAGTGGTGGTTCCCGCCAACTACAACAGCCCCGGCCAGATAGTGATTTCGGGCGAGGTGGAGGCCGTGGCCGCGGCGTGCGAAGCGCTGAAGGCGGCCGGAGCCCGCAGGGCACTGCCCCTGAAGGTGGGCGGAGCTTTCCACTCCCCTCTTATGGAAGACGCACGCGCAGAGCTTGCAGAAGGCATCGCCGCGGCCCCCTTCCATCGTCCCGTATGTCCTGTTTATCAGAATGTTACAGCTCTCCCCCACACGGACCCGGAACAAATCCGCGACAACCTTCTGCGCCAGCTCACTTCACCCGTACGCTGGACCCTCAGCGTACAGCATATGATCGCAGACGGAGCTGAAAACTTCACCGAAGTGGGCCCCGGCACCGCCCTTGCCGGAATGCTGAAACGCATCCGCGTGGAGCAATAGCGCCATTCAGAAATCCACTACGCAATGCAGGCGCGCAGAGGCCGAAGAGGCCGTATGCGTGTCTGTGCTGCGTGCCCAGGGATATGAGACCAGATACGCCCTGGCATACAGGCGCAGCGCTTTGCAGGGACTCCACCGCGCACAGACATTTGTCCAGAATCCCCTTCCGTACATCGCCACAGAATTGAACATTCCGGGGGCGTCCCTCTGATACACATATATCCTGTCCGCCCAATTGTCTATGCGGAACACCCCGCCCTGGGCCGAGAGAGAAAATGCCTCCGAGGGTTTCCAGACGATGTCAGCGCCGCACAACAGGCCCCACTCTCTGCAATGGGCGGCGCTGAGGCGCAGCGTGGCGGTAAGTTTCGTATTGAAGACATTTGTGACGTCTTCACGCAGCTCCTGCCCGGGCCCGTCGCCGAAGGGGCGCAGGCGAAGTTTCACGGCAGTCTTGAAGGAAAGGCCCGAAGGCAGTGCGGCGGTGTGCTGCAGCGACGCCTTGAGGTCGCCGGAGTGCGCCGGCGCCTGACCTTTTTTCAATGCATAATACGTGAACGACACGCCGCCACTGACGGCGTGGATACGCGACGGGCTCATCCACGCGGCCGCGACGCAGGCATTGCGCACTGCGGAATCGGCCGAGGAGCGCAGGCTGAAATCCGTCTCCAGCAGGCGGAAGCGAGTGCCTACGAGGACGGAAAGACCCGAGCGCAGAAGCCCGGCGGAATTCCCCTCCCCGCCTTGGGATTCGCCTTGTCCCGGACGGAAGGCCGCCTCGCCGAACAGCACGACGCCGCCCACCGTCTGCTGGAAGTCGGCGGATACGCCGGCCTGGAGCGGGGGGCTGGAAGTTGGAGAGAGGAAGGTTGATTCGCCGGAGGCGGCAGAAACGGAG
>R03__coassemble_1072_pt1 | contig 13642 bp, 9 predicted proteins | sample R03__metabat2_high_PE_058 | metagenome-assembled genome bin R03 | reverse complement strand
CTGGTGCGCCATACCCCTCTGCAGGCCACTCTATGATGGGGTGCCGCACTGGACGAGGAGATTTCGCCCCGCCTAGTGCACTTATCCCCCTTCCAGGCCGGTCTGTGTTATAGGTGATTTTGAACAAGTGAAGGCCGACAGTAAAGTGACTCCCGTCCGCTTGAGACAGTTACAATGCCTCCGGGATGCCATGCATCACTGCCGTCGGAGCGTGCCCGGAGGGGTTCGGCGACAATAGAGGTGAATTTGACGGCGCGAAGCGCCCGGCAAAGAGGGGAGTTCTCCCTTAAGTCGCAGAATCCCCCGGGCTAAGCGACAGAGGCGGTGGGGAAGGCTTCTCTCTCTGCGGCAGAGAAACACGGTTTCAGCAGAAAACCCCGGCAGGGATACTGCCGGGGCTTTCTGGTGGTGTCACCGGGAATCGAACCAGGGACACAAGGATTTTCAGTCCTTTGCTCTACCAACTGAGCTATGACACCGTTTGGGAGTGCAAATATAGATGTTTTTTTTGATTCCGCCAATTTTTTTGAAAAAACATTATCTTTGTATGAAAAGAGCCTGTTTGCCATGCAAATCACAACAATAATAGCCCTGACCGCGGCGCTGCTGGCGCAATCTTTCAGCTTTGCCGTGCTGACGGACACCCACGTCTCCGGCCCCGACTCGCCTGCAGGCAAGGTCCTGCGGGAGTGTATCAGGGATATAAACACACTGCCTGACATCGATTTCGTGCTGCACTGCGGAGACGAGACCGACTTCGGCACCGACGAGGAAGAAATCTGCGTTAAGGCGATGCTGGATTCGCTGAGAGTGCCGCTGTATGCAATCCCCGGCAACCACGACGCCACGTGGAGCGAGAGCGGATGCAACACCTTCGAGCGGATTTACGGGGCCGAGCATTTCTGCTTCACGCACAAGGGATGGCGCTTTGTGGGCGTCCCCAGCGGGCCCGACGTCAGGATGTCCCCGGCACTGATTTCGCGCGAGAGCCTCTGCTTTGTGGACAGCCTGAACCGCGACCCCAACACGATTTTCGTGAACCACTACCCGGCAAACGACGAAATTTCGAACCATCAGGAATTCCTGCAGAAGGCCTCCGACAAGGGCGCCTGCTTCTTTGTCGGCGGTCACCACCACGTGAACACTCCCCAAAACTATCACGGCATACCCGGCATTCTGTGCCGCAGCAGCATCACAAACAAACACTCGGAGGGCATCGGCTATACCATAATAAACATAGAAGGCAATCATATAACGGCAGAGGAGCGCCGTGCAGCGGCAGTCGGGAAGGCTTTCCGCACCCAAGCCCCCTGGTACGAGGCCACCCTCTCCCCCGGCAAAAAGGCCGCAGAGGACGGCACCCCCGTTTTCGGGCCGGCAGACAGCTGCAATGCCATAGTCTTCCGGCAGGTATGGCGCAGCACAGAGAGTGCCAACATCGCGGCCGGATTCGCCTGCAACAGCAACGGGGACAAGGCCTGGTACGGCACCACGGCGGGAGACTTCTGCTGCATCCGCATCAGCGACGGGGCAAAGTTGTGGAAGACGCGTCTCGGCGGAAAAATCTATTCCACTCCCGCCCTCTGCGGAAGAATTGTCGTAACAGGCTGCGCGGACGGATGCATATACGCCCTGGACGCCGAGGAGGGCAGCGTAAAATGGAAATTCGCCACCGGCAAGGCTGTGCTCGCTTCGCCCGTGATATTCAAGGGCAAGGTGTACATCGGCGGCAGCGACGGAGTGTTCCGCGCGTTGCGCCTTCGGGACGGATGTCTGCTGTGGGAAAACCGTAACATCCGCGGTCACGTGATCACGCGCCCCTATGTGGACAGACAACAAGTGGTGTTCGGCAGCTGGGGTCGCACGCTGTACTCCCTGGACCCGCGCACCGGGGTCACCCAGTGGGAATGGACGCACCCGCACGGCTCCAGGATGTACTCGCCGGCGGCCTGCTGGTGCGTAAAGTCACAGGGAAAGATTTTTGTCAGCATCCCGGACCGCAAGTTGTGGGCCTTCGAGAGCCGCAGCGGGCAGCCCCTGTGGACCGTAAGCGGGGCCAGGGAAGCCATAGGCCTGTCCGAGGACGGGCACAGCGTTTACACCAAATCGATGTTCTCCCGCCTTCTGGCCACCGACGCCCGTATGAGCGCCACAGGTGGAACGCCCGTCGAGCTCTCCCCCATCTGGGACGTGGAAACACCGCTGGGCTACGACATATCCCCCACCGCAATCGTCTGCAGGGGCGGACGCGTCTTCGTTCCTTCCGACAAGGGCGCAGTGCACGTTTTCGACTCTTCCGACGGCAAATCCCTGGGCGGCTGGCGTTTCAGCACCGCCCTTGTGAATCCCATATGCGTCATAGGCGAAGAACTTCTGCTTTGCAGCGCGATGGACGGAGTCATCGTATTGCTGGAAGCAAAAAATAGTTACTAATGTACTTCAATTTTCGGAGCGTTAGCGACAGAAGGGGTCTGGGGAATTCTTTCCCCAGTGAATAAAAATAATGTTTTTTGCATGCAGAACAGCAGAAAATGGGTTACTTTTCTGCAAAAAACATTAACTTTGAAGGTTTTAATGCAACTTAAAAAGTTCCTGCCATTATGCTGATGGATATGTTGAAGGCAATTCTCGTGGGCATCGCCGCTTCGGTGCCCGTGGGTCCCATCGCCATACTTATAATCCAGAGGACACTGAGCAAAGGCTTCCGCAACGGTTTCGTCACCAGCCTGGGCTCCACCGTAGTGGACACGATGTTCGCGATAATAGCCATCTTCGCCCTTGCATACGTGCAGAGCTTCATAGAGGGCAACCCCATTCCCGTGTTCATCGGCGGAGGAGCAATCGTGACGGTGCTGGGATTGTCGATGACCCTGGCCAACCCCTTCCGCAAAATAGAAAAAAACGGCGGGGACGGAAGCCGCACCCCCAGGAACATGAAAGCCGGCTCCAAGTCCGAGCAGGGATACGCCACGGACTTCCTGTCCGCAATCCTGATGGGCCTGTCCAATCCCGGAGCCATCGCCGTGATATTCGCCCTGATGGCATTCTTCGGCATAGCGGAGCAGACGCCTACGGACTGGTCCTTCTTCCCAGTGATTGTGGGCGTTGCAGCCGGTTCGATGGGCTACTGGCTGGGAATGACGTGGCTGCTGAGCCACTTCCGTGAAAAATTCAACATGCGCACTATAATATGGATAAACAGAATAACAGGCGGGATCGTCATTATTCTAGGCTTGGCAACCATAGCCGAAGGGATAATGAGAATAGCCGTAAAGTAGCGGCAAGGAAGAAGTTGTCGGAAGTGTCAAAAAACTGGATAGTGAAGAACCTTCTGCTCGCGGCCGCTCTTGTGGTAGCGCTGCTGCTGTGCGCATGGATTCTGATGAAGATATACACCCGCCACAACCAGGTGCAGCAGGTGCCGGATTTCAGTGCAATGACAATCAGCGAGGCTCTCAAAGTGGCCCGCAGCAATGACTTGAGGCTGGACATCGTGGACTCCATCTACGTGAAGAGAATGCAGCGCGGGGCCATCGTGCGGCAGGAGCCCAAGGCAGGGGCGCAGGTAAAGAAGGGACGCAGGATAATGGTGACCATCAACGCCAACACCCCCAAGCAGGTGCCTATGCCGAACCTTGTGGGATATTCGCTGCGCAGCGCGCAGGCGGAGCTCGTCTCCAGCGGCCTGGAAGTGGGAAGGTTGATGTACGTCAGCGACATCGCCACCAACAACGTGCTGCGCCAGCTGTACAAAAACATGGAGATAGCCCCGGGTACGATGCTCTCCAGCGAATCCGGGATAGACCTGGTGCTGGGTCTGAGTTCGCGGGAGAATACCACGGCAGTCCCTGACGTAGTGGGCCGCACATACAAAAAAGCAGTGGAGATGATTCACGAAAGTTCGCTAAACGTGGGGGCCGTCGCCTTCGACAGGAACATCACCACATATCAGGACTCCCTGCGCGCCGTGGTGTACCGTCAAAGTCCGGAGGCAAGGAAAGTGAAAAAAGACAAAGAAGAAGATGAGGAAGGAGGAGCAGCAGCAGGAGGAGAAAAAGAGAGTATAATGATGGGACGCACCGTTGCTATATACCTCACTCTGGACGAGAACAAAGTGCCAAAGAAAGACTAGGATGGAAGAGACATTCGACGAGATTCAGGAAGAACAGGGACAGCAGGAACTCTTCGAGCATTTCCGCTTTACGGCAGACCCCGGCCAGGCTCCCCTCAGGGTGGACAAGTGGCTTGCCGGGCTTATGGAATACAGCTCGCGAAGCCGCATCCAGCTGGCCATAAAGGCCGGTTTCGTGCAGGTGGGAGGCACTTCCCCAGGAGAAGGCAAGAGCGTAAAAGCCAATTACATAGTCCGCCCCGGAGACGTCGTCAGCTTCGTGATGCCATATCAGAGGCGCGGCACCGACATCATTCCGCAGAATATCCCGCTGGATATTGCCTACGAGGACGACGACCTGATGGTGGTCAGCAAGAAGGCGGGCATGGTGGTGCATCCCGGCCACGGCCACTACAGCGACACACTTGTGAACGCCCTGGCCTACCATATGGGCTTCCGCCAGGAGGTGAAGGATTCCGACGGCCGTATGGGAATGCTGGTGCACAGGATAGACAAGGACACATCCGGACTGCTGGTGGTCAGCAAGAGCGACGAAGCCCAGGCGGACCTCGCGAGGCAGTTTTTCAAACACAGCATAGAGCGCAAGTACATAGCCGTCGTGTGGGGCAACATCCGCGACGACGAAGGCACAGTGGACGGCAACATAGGACGGGACCCCACGGACAGGCTGAAGTTCAGGGTGTGCGGCCCCGAGGACGGAAAGACGGCAGTAACGCACTACAGGGTGCTGGAGCGCTTCGGCTTCGTTACCGTGGTGGAATGCCGTCTGGAAACAGGGCGCACACACCAGATAAGGGTGCATATGAGCAGCATCGGTCATCCCCTTTTCGGCGACGAGCGCTACGGAGGTACCACCATAAACAAGGGCACCATCTACGCCAAATACCGCCAGTTCATACAGAACTGTTTCAAGATTTGCCCGCGCCAGGCCCTGCACGCGGCCGTTCTGGGCTTCGAGCATCCCCTGCAGAAGAAGCATCTGCACTTCGAGGCTCCCCTGCCCGCCGACATGCAGGCCCTGATTGCAAAATGGAGGGAATACGCCCGCAACATGCCCGCACCCGAAGAAGATGAAGACGAAGAATGACAACCAATAAAACCACATCAAAGATATGAACACACAAGACGTTATCAAAGAAGCGCTGGCGATTTCCACCAACACACAGGCTCTCGAATTCGGAGAGGACATCCTGGACCGCGTACCCGGTCTGTTCACCAAGTTTTTCCCCGGCCGCAAGGCCATTGTCTTCGCCGACAAGATCACCTGGAAGGTGGCCGGCGAGAAGGTGTTCTACGAACTGGCCAAGGCAGGCGTACCTGCCACCACGTTCATGATCACCGACGACCGCTTCCATCCCGACTGGAAATACGTCGAGATGCTGGACAAGGTGGTTGAGGACGAGAACGGAGTGCTGATCGCAGTGGGCTCCGGCGTCATCAACGACCTGGGCAAATTCGCTTCCTTCCGCCACAACCAGCAATACATCTGCGTGCCCACAGTGGCTTCCGTGGACGGATACACCGCCGCCACCGCCGCAATCAACGACGAGCGCGGCGCCAAGGTGAGCTTCAAGTGCAAGTCCCCTTCCATCATCGTGGCCGACTCCAAGGTGCTGTCCTCCGCTCCCTACTTCCTGAACGCGGCAGGATACGGCGACCTCGCCTCCAAGGTGACCGCCGGCGCGGAATGGATGATAGCCGACCTGTTCGGCACGGAGCCCATCCACGCAGGCGCCTGGCACCTGACGCAGGACTATCTGAAGGACATGCTCAGCGACCCCGACGGCGTGCGCAACGGCAATCCCGAGACCATCGAGAAACTGTTCCTGGGTCTTGCCCTGGCAGGCATAGGCATAGAAATCAGCGGTGGCGACACTCGCTGCGTTTCCTGTGCGGAGCACCTGTACAACCACTATATGGACATGACGCACCACACCAACAACGGCCGTCCCGTGGCCCACGGTTTCCAGGTGGCAATCGGCGAACTGACCCTGAGCGCCTTCTTCGACGCCGTCCTGGAAATGGACCTGACGAAAATCGACGTGGACAAGTGCGTGGAGGCCTGGCCCAGCCTGGAAGAAGAGCAGGCTCGCGCCAAGGAGCTGTTCAAGGACTTCCCCGTGCCCACACTGGGATATGAGGAAATCACCAAGAAATGGCAGCCCAAGGAGGAAATCCGCCGTCAGCTGGAGAAGGTGAAGGCAACGTGGCCCGAATTCAGGGAGAAACTGCGCGGCCAGTTGTTCGGCTTCGAGAAGATGAAGGACCTGTTCGAGAGGGCGGGCGCCCCCACCACTCCGGAGCAGATCGGCCTCACGAATGCCGACCTTCGCAAGATGACCGACTTTGTGCAGCTGATGCGCTGGAGAATCAACCTTCTGGACCTTGCAAAGCGCGCCGGATTCTACGACGCTCTGATGGACAAGGTGTTCGGCAAAGGCGGAGTCTGGGAAATCAAATAGCTCCCGGCTCAGAGCCTGCAATATTCTGCACGGCAGCGCTGTCGGGCGCGCTACGCAGCGAATCCAGCTGCCGCAGCTGCAACGAAGAAAGCCGTTCCAGAGAATCAAGAGCCACGGAATGATTGTATTGCGTGGCTTTTCTGTGTGCCTGGATGAGCTGCTGCGAACGCATATGGTCCCGCATCACGGCATCCACACCCCTTTCGAACACGGACTTTATGGACTGCACCAGATTCACCCTGGTGGAATCTATCACGGGGCCGAACTGAGGAATGGACTCCGCTTTGCGGTACTTGGCCTTTCCCAGCTTGAACCTGTAATTGTCGAAATCTTCGCCGTCCAGATTGGCGCCAAACTTGAACAGCAGAGGCGCCTTCACCAGTGAGGCGTGGTACTTGAACGGACCTTTGACCTGCTGCACGCCGGCAATGGCCAGCGTCCATCTGTCCATCTTCAGCAGGAAGGGGAAAACCTCCAGGGAATTGTCCTTTATCACGCCCTCCACGGTCATAGTGTCTATGGTGGCGCGGCGGGGATTTCTGAACAGCAGCAGACGGCCGATTGCAGCAACGGTCTTGTCGTCACTGAAATGCAGGTCTGAACCCGAGAGGCGAATAACGCCGTTCACGGAAGGAAGCACCAGATTCATGTTGGTGTCCAACTGGGCAGTGGCGGCAACATTGCAGTTGAGCTGTCCGTCGAAGGACTTTATGAGCGGCATAATCGTATCCAGCTGCGGAATAAGCTTTATCACCTGACCGGCGGACACATCCTTAAGATTGATATCGAAGCCGGCGGAGATGTCCTTCTTGCTGCGCGTGGAATAGAAGGCGTCGGCATATACGTTACCCAGATTCGATTCCATCCTGAGATTGGAAAGGGTGGCGCAGCGCTGCTTCATTACAAGGTCCACATAGAAGTCGCGCACATCCATCGAAGAGAAGCGGACATTCTTGCCCGTGACGTTCATGTTCGCCCTTACGTTGGCGGGGAGGACAATGATCGCAGGCTCCACTCTGGCTGTGGTGTCCAGCTCTTCGGCACAGAACAACTGTTCGCTCTGCTCGTCGGACAGCGCGCTGAGGCTGTCCAGATTCTCCGACATATATTTCCGGCCCAGGGCATAGGCCGTCATAGCCTGCTGGATGTCCAGGGAATCGGTGTTCACCTTCAAGTCCAGGCGGATTGCGCCGGCATTTCCAATGAAACGGCGCAGGTTGGATATGGAGCCTTTGGCGTCAAGCTCCGAAGAACCTGCCTTGACAACAAGAGAATCCATGCTTATCTTGTCGTTGTCGAATGTGCCGCTAAAACCGCTGATGCGCGTTTTCAAGGGGAAAGCGGGCGTGGAAACGCGGCCGCCGGATAGATTAATGCTGCCGCGAAGGTCCCATTTGTCCAGAAATTCCTTTGCGGAAGAGCCCAAATCAAGCTTGATGTCCGACTCCTTGAAATCGTCCTGGATACGGCCGAAACCCCGGAAGCGGAAGCGGCGCGACGTGTCTGGGGCGGCCTTCTGCGCTCCGCTTGCTTTGGCCTGAAGATCAAGGTCCCTGACAAACACTCCGTGAGGGCCGCTGCGGGCGGATAGCCTGCCGCTATGGCTGCCCACGGCTACAACGGGAGTCACGCCGTCCTTGCGGGAAGGGGTGATGAGGGCCATGTTCCTGGAATCCCGCAACATCACGCGCAGGGAATCCGCGCCCTGGAAAAAGGCTGAGCCGACAGAGACCATGGCGCGCAATGGATGCACGCTGAGGGTGTCGGAAATCTTCACCTTTTCGGCGGAGGTCTGCGCCAGCATTTCCAGCCTCCTGAGCTTAAGCTGCGCAGAGCCTTTGGATTCGAAATATATGCTATCCGTCTTCAAACGGGCCCCCAGCAGTTTCTGCGCATTGTTCTTTTTCTTCGAAAAACGGTCCTCCATCATCCGCACGTCCAGCCCCAGGCTGTCAACGAACAGAGAGAGGGAATCGCTGAAAGAATTTACCGCAATGTCATCGGCCTGCAGGTTCGCCTTTATGGCGGCCTTGCCGATATTGTAAAGGTCCAGCTGCGAGAGGCGTCCGTCGAGGGACGCGTCGGCACGCAAGTTTCCGCCGAGGCGCATCCGGAGGGCATCGGACAGATATTTGCCCAGCTCGTCCAGATTGGCCGCGAGGTCGGCGTCAAGCTTTACCAAAGGATCTTTTCCGAGAACGTCTCCCAGCTTCGCCCCCGCCCCGACTGCAAGGCCTGGAATGTCCACGTGAAGCGTGTCCAGACGGATATTCACGGGGCTGTTCTGCTGTGCGGAAGAGACCGCCTGCAGCTGCAGCGTACCTGCCAGGCCATAGCCGGAATGGCTGAAATGGCACTTGGGAAGGTCCACCGATGCGGTGAATGAGGGAATGGTGCCGAGATTTCCGTCCACGTCCAGGCACAACTCCAGGCAGGCGTCGGTGACAATTTGCGAAGCATCCGGATAAAAGCCCCGCACATAACCGTCCAGCAGGTCCTGCACCTTGGCGCGTGGAATCTGCACACATCCCTTGAGGGCAATGTCGTCTCGGATGTCGGCGTCCAGGTCCGCGTCTATATGCACCGTGGCAACGTCCAGGCCGAATCCGTGCAATCCGGCGGTGGCGTGGTCTTCATACACGGAATAGGCGGCTCCGCCTTCCATATGCAGAGGCACGGCTATGCGGCCGAACGACGCTGTAGCGGCAAACGCCCTCATGTCGGCATCCAGGTCCACCTCGCCGCGGGATGCCCTGGCGCCCAGGCGGTCCAGGGCGAAGAGGACTGTGTCACGCGCGCTCCTGCCGGCAACCTTCAGGGAATCCAGAGTCAGTGAGAAGCGGCTGCGCTGGAACGTGGCTACATCCAGCCATCCCTCGAAATCAAGGTCGTTCAGGCGAAGCAGCAGCGAAAGGGAATCGGGCCGGCTGTTGTACGCTATGAAGGCCTTGTCACGAAGATGCAGGCGGCGAAGGACAATCCGAAGGCCGCCGCCGGAAGAAGAGGTGTCAGCCACCTCCTCCTCTTGCATGGAGGCGGTGTCCGCCAGGGCCAGCTTCACCATATCGTAATTGGCCCCTCCGTCGGCGTAACGCCTGATAAACGCCCTTGGGTGCACCAGATCCACTTCCTTCACGTTTATCTCCCCTTTCAGAAGAGAAAGCACGTTGAGGGAGGCGCGCAGTCTGTTGAAGGACGCGAGGGTGTCGGTTTTGCGAAGGCTTTCGGAAAGCTCGCGCCGCTCGTCATATGTCAGCGAGAGACTGTCTATTGTAAGGGATACGGCGGGAAAATGGGAGAAGAGCGACACGGATGCCTCGCTCATCTCCAGCTTTCCGTCTATGAATCGGGGGTAGTATCTGTCTACAAGCGAGGTGCAGACACGCGGGGACAGCACCATCTGGCAGATGGCCAGCAGCAACAGCACCGATCCCAAAAGGGCGCCTGCGGTCACCGCAACGATTCTACCCCATTTTTTCACAAGCCTATCTTCTTGAAGAAGTCGTTTCCTTTGTCATCCACAAGTATGAAGGCGGGGAAGTCCACCACGTCGATTTTCCAGATGGCTTCCATTCCGAGCTCCGGATACTCCACGCACTCGATGCTCTTGATGTTCTCCTGGGCGAGGATGGCGGCGGGGCCGCCGATGGAGCCCAGGTAGAATCCACCGTGCTTGCGGCAGGCGTCGGTCACCTGCTGGGTGCGGTTGCCCTTGGCCAGCATTATGAGGCTGCCGCCGTGATCCTGGAATTCGTCCACGTAAGGGTCCATCCTGTTGGCGGTGGTGGGGCCCATGGAGCCGCAAGGCATTCCTGCGGGTGTCTTGGCGGGGCCGGCATAGTAGATGGGGTGGTCCTTGATGTACTGCGGCAGGTCCTCGCCGGCGTCCAGACGGGCTTTCAGCTTGGCGTGGGCGATGTCGCGTCCAACTATGATGGTGCCGTTGAGGCTGAGGCGGGTGCTGACGGGATACTTGCTGAGCTGCTTGCACACTTCGCTCATAGGACGGTTGAGGTCCACCTTCACGGCATCGCCCTCGCCCGAGCGGCGAAGCTCTTCCGGAATCAGCTCGTAGGGCTTGTCGTCCATCTTCTCTATCCACACGCCGGAGGCGTTGATCTTGGCCTTGATATTGCGGTCCGCGCTGCAGCTCACGCCCAGTCCGATGGGGCAGCTGGCACCGTGGCGGGGCAGACGTACAACCCTGATGTCGTGAGCGAGGTATTTGCCTCCGAACTGCGCTCCAAGGCCGATTTTACAAGCCTCCTGCAGCAGTTGCTCCTCCAGCGCCACGTCCCTGAAAGCGCGGCCGGTCTCGTCGCCGGTGGTGGGGAGGGAGTCGTAGTAATGGGTGCTGGCGAGCTTCACGGTGAGGAGGTTCTTCTCCGCGGAAGTGCCGCCGATGACAAAGGCGATATGGTACGGAGGGCAGGCTGCCGTGCCAAGGCTTCTCATCTTCTCCACAAGGAAAGGCACGAGGGTGCCGGGGTTCTGGATGCGGGCCTTCGTTTCCTGATAAAGGTACGTCTTGTTGGCGCTGCCGCCGCCCTTGGTGACGCAGAGGAACCTGTACTCGTCGCCCTCCTCGGCATCGATGTCGATCTGGGCGGGAAGGTTGCACTTGGTGTTCACTTCCTTGTACATGTCCAGGGGGGCGTTCTGGCTGTAGCGCAGATTTTCCTCCGTATATGTCTTGAAGACGCCCAGTGAAAGGGCCTCTTTGTCGTCGAAGTCAGTCCACACCCTCTGGCCCTTTTCGCCGTGGATTATGGCCGTGCCGGTGTCCTGGCACAGGGGAAGCTTGCCCTTTGCGGAAATTTCCGCGTTGCGAAGGAAGGTGAGGGCCACGTACTTGTCGTTCTCGGAAGCCTCGGGGTCCGAGAGGATCTTCGCCACCTGCAGGTTGTGGGAGCGGCGCAGCAGGAAGCTGACGTCCCTGAAGGCAGTCTGGGACAGGAGCGTCAGGGCCTCGGGGGTAAGCTTGAGGATTTTCTTTCCCTCGAACTCGGCCTGACTCACGAGAGCCTCGGAACCGGGAATCTTGTAATACTCTGTGGTGTCTTCGCCCAGCTGGAACATAGGGGCGTACTTGAATTCTACACTCATTATTTTGATTTTTTTAATTGTTGTTCATCAGATATTCCTTCATGAAGGCGAAGAGGTCTCCGTCCAGCACGCCCTGCGTGTCGGAGGTTTCGTAGCCTGTGCGCAGGTCCTTCACCATCTTGTAGGGATGCAGGACGTAGTTGCGTATCTGGCTGCCCCACTCTATCTTGCGCTTCTGGCCCTCCAGCTCCGCCTGCTTTTCGCGACGCTTGCGAAGCTCTATGTCGTACAGGCGGGATTTGAGGATGCGCAGGGCATTGTTGCGGTTGTCCAGCTGGCTGCGGGTTTCGGTGTTCTCCACCACTATGCCGCTGGGGATGTGGCGCACCCTGACGCCGGTTTCCACCTTGTTCACGTTCTGGCCTCCGGCGCCGCTGCTGCGGTATGTGTCCCACTCCAGGTCCGCCGGATTGATTTCTATGTTGATGCTGTCGTCCACAAGGGGGTACACGAAAACGCTGCTGAAGGTGGTCTGTCGCTTTGCCAGGGCGTTGAAGGGGCTCAGGCGCACCAGGCGGTGCACGCCGTTCTCGGCCTTGAGGTAGCCGTACGCATAGTCGCCCTCCACCTGGATGGTGGCGGACTTGATGCCGGCCTCGTCGCCTTCCAAGAGCTCCGTGACAAGAGTTTTGTAGCCGGCCCTCTCGCAGTAGCGCAGATACATCCTCATCAGCATTTCGCTCCAGTCGTTGGCCTCCGTGCCTCCGGCACCGGAATTTATCGTCAGCACAGCGCCCAGGTTGTCGCCCTCCGCGGACAGCATGTTGCGCATCTCCAGGGCTTCGACGCCCGTCGTTGCCTGGGCTATGGCGGAAGCGATATTTTCCTCTGTGTCACCGAACTCCATCAGCACCTGGAGGTCCTCCACGGCGGAGGCTGCGGCATCATACGAGCTGACCCAGGACTTTATGGCGGAGAGTTTCTTCTGGAAGGCTTCCGCCTCTTTCGGGTCGTCCCAGAAGTCGGCCTGAAGGGTGCGGTCGGTCATTTCGCTGGCCGCCTGTCTCTTGGTGTCTATATCCACACAGCGGTGCAGCTTCTGCACCCTTTCCTGCAAATCTTTTATCTGTTCCTCTGTCGTCATCGGGGAATAATTTTCAAATCAGGCAAATATAACAAAAAAAATGGTCATATTTGCATAAACGCTTCCACTATGATAGGCATTTTTGATTCCGGAGCCGGAGGACTGTCAGTTTACAGGGAAATCGTCAAACTGTTCCCGGACGAAAGATACATATACTACGCCGACACGGCGCACTGCCCCTACGGGAGGCGGGAGCGTGAATACGTCGTGGGAAGAGCCCGCCACATCACTTCCCTGCTGCTGGAGGCGGGAGCGGACATAATAGTGGTGGCCTGCAACACGGCTACGTCCGCGGCAATAGCGACACTGCGCCGCGAATGGCCCTGCGTTCCCTTCGTCGGGATGGAGCCGGCGCTAAAGCCCGGGGCTCTGGGCACGCGCAGCGGCACCGTGGGCGTGCTTGCCACTGCAGGCACCCTGTCCGGCAGCAAATACCTGGACCTGAAAGGGCGTTACGCGGAAGACATCCGCATCGTAGAGCACGTTGGCGAGGGTTTCGTGGAACTGGTGGAGGGCGGCGTCACGGATGGCCCCGACGCCGAGGCCGTAGTGAGGCACAGCCTTCGCCCCTTGCTGGACGAAGGCGCCGACGTAGTCGTCCTTGGCTGCACGCACTACCCCTTCCTGCGCTCCGTGATGGAAAAGGTCATCGGCGATGAGCGGGTGGAAATCATCGACCCTGCCCCCGCTATCGCCCGCCAGGTTGCCCGCCTGTACTCCGCCCGCCGCGACGGCTTCGCCCTGGAGCTTCTATCCTCCGGCGATGAGGCTGCCCTTCGCTCCCTCTTTGGAAAGCTCTGCTGAGCGGGGGGGGGGGGGGGGGGGGGGGGGGGGGGGGGGGGGGGGGGGGGGGGGGGG
>R03__coassemble_1060_pt1 | contig 13732 bp, 13 predicted proteins | sample R03__metabat2_high_PE_058 | metagenome-assembled genome bin R03 | reverse complement strand
AAATTTTTACGTTTTTACCTCGTTATCTCTCTCAATATTTTCAAAGAACTGAACCGTTATTTCTCAAACGGGATGCAAAGATACGCACTTTTTTTTATCCTGCAAATTATTTTGCGATTTTTTTATTAAATTTGCAGAAAAAGCACATCTGACGCACCGAAAAACCATGAACTCTATGCAAAAACGCCCCGAAGTCACCCCATACTCCGTGACAGTGGGAATCCTGATGACAGTAATTTTTTCCGCCGCGGCGGCTTATCTGGGCCTGAAAGTGGGCCAGGTGTTCGAGGCCGCAATTCCGATTGCGATAATTGCGGTGGGCCTTAGCAGCGCCACGGGACGCAAAAATGCCACGGGCGAGAACGTGATAATCCAGAGCATCGGCGCCTGCAGCGGAGTGATTGTGGCGGGAGCCATCTTCACCCTGCCGGCACTATATATATTACAGGACAAGTACCCGGAGCTGACGGTGAACTTCAGCAAGGTGTTCTTCGCTTCCCTTCTGGGCGGCGTGCTGGGCATCCTGTTCCTGATACCCTTCAGGAAATATTTCGTGACGCAGAAAGCGGAGAAATACCCCTTCCCCGAGGCCACGGCCACAACCCAGGTGCTCGTAAGCGGCGAAAAGGGCGGCAAGGGAGCGGGCCTTCTGCTGCTTAGCGGCCTTGTGGGCGGCCTGTACGACTTTGTCGTCAGCACCTTCGGACTGTGGGCGGAGACAATCAGCACCACGATGACGTCCTGGGGAGCGACGATAGCGGACAAGGCAAAACTGTTGGTGAAGAACAACTGCTCAGCCGCCGTCCTGGGACTCGGATATATTATAGGTATAAAATACGCATTCGTCATCTGCTGCGGCTCCTTCCTGGTGTGGCTGGTGATAATCCCCCTGATGAACCTGATATGGGGTAGTCAGGTGGTGGACCTGATGGGCACCGGCATCACACGCAGCATTGGCCAGATGAGCGCCCAGGAACTGTTCACAACTTATGCGCGCCACATAGGCATCGGCGGCATCGCCACGGCCGGCATTATCAGCATCTGCAAGCAGTTCGGAATAATCAAGAGCGCCGTGTCGCTGGCCGCAGGAGAGTTCAAGAAGGGCGGCGCGGGCGCGACAAAAGGCGAAGTGAGCGCCACGGAAAAGGACCTGCCGATGAAAGTGGTGGTGATAGGAATCGTGGCGGCGCTGATAGCGGTGTTCGTGTTCTTCCGCATCGGTGTCGTGGACAATCTGTGGCACGCAGTAATCGGCGTCCTGGTGGTGGGAATCATCGCCTTCCTGTTCACCACCGTGGCGGCCAACGCGATAGCCATCGTGGGCAGCAACCCTGTGAGCGGAATGACGCTGATGACCCTCATCCTCTCTTCGCTGGTGATGGTGGCGGCCGGACTGAAGGGAAGCAGCGGAATGGTGGCGGCGCTGATAATCGGCGGCGTGGTGTGTACGGCCCTCAGCATGGCGGGAGGCTTCATAACGGACCTCAAGATAGGCTATACGCTGGGCACTACTCCTGCGAACCAGGAAAGCTGGAAGTTCCTGGGTACGCTGGTGGCCGCCGCAACGGTAGGCGGAGTGATGATGGTGCTGAACAAGGCATACGGATTCACAGGAGAAAATGCCCTGGTGGCCCCGCAGGCTAATGCGATGGCGGCGGTGATCGACCCCCTGATGAACGGCGGCAGCGCCCCCTGGCTGCTGTACGGAATAGGTGCGCTGATCGCGCTGGCTCTGAATTTCCTGAAGGTGCCCGCGCTGGCGTTCGCGCTGGGAATGTTCATCCCTATGGAGTTGAACCTCCCCCTGCTTGTGGGCGGAGCGGTGAACTGGTTCGTGAGCACGCGCTGCAAGGCCGGCAAGAGCCTGAATGCGGACGGAAGCGCGATGACGCAGGAGCAGGCCCAAGAGGTTAATTCCGCACGCAGCGAAAAAGGCACTCTGATAGCTTCCGGCTTCATTGCGGGCGGAGCGCTGATGGGCGTTGTAAGCGCCATCCTGAAATTCTGCGGCGTGGACCTGTGGATTGCACAAGGGTGGTGGACAAACCCCCTCGCAGTCGTTATGTATATCGCTATAATTCTTTGGTTTATAAAAATTTGTCTGAAAAAAGATGGAAAAACTGCTTGAGAGGTTCCTGCGCTACGTAAGCGTGGATACACAAAGTTGCGAAGAAAGTGAAAGCCAGCCTTCCACAGCCAAACAGCTGAAGTTGCTGCGCATGCTGCGGGACGAGCTGGAAGGGATGGGCATTGCCGCCGCCCTGGATGAATATGGATATGTGATGGCGCGCATTCCGTCCAACGTCACCGAAGGGACTGTACCTCCGGCAGTGGGGTTCATAGCCCACGTGGATACGGCTCCGGATGCGCCGGGAAATGACGTCAAGCCCCAGATAATCAGCAATTATGACGGCGGCAACATCCTTTTGGAGGGTAGCGGCGCTTCCTTAAGTCCCGCGGATTTCCCGGAAATGCTGGACTATGTCGGGCAGACCCTTGTAACGACGGACGGCACCACCCTTCTGGGCGCCGACGACAAGGCCGGCGTGGCGGAAATAATGTGGGCCGCGCAGTACATTATGGAGCATCCCGAAATAAGGCACGGCGACATCTGCATCGGCTTCACTCCCGACGAGGAGATAGGACGCGGTGTGGTGAAATTCGATGTACAGAAGTTCGGAGCGAAATACGCCTACACGATGGACGGAGGCGCCGTCGGCGAACTGGAATACGAAAACTTCAACGCGGCGGCGGCCACCATCGTCATTCACGGACGCAATATCCATCCCGGCTACGCAAAAGGCAAAATGCTGAATTCCATGCGGATAGCTATGGAGTTGAACTCTCTGCTGCCATCCGCTCAAAAGCCGGAATACACCTGCGGCTACGAAGGCTTCTTCCACCTTATCGGCATCGAAGGCACCGTGGAGGAAACCACCATGAATTATATAATCCGCGACCACGACATCGACCTGTACGAACACAAGAAAGAGGTGATCGGGCACTGCTGCGACTTCATCAATGAAAAATACGGCGCCGGAACGGCCACTCTTACGCTCAAGCACCAGTATTTCAACATGCGCAAGGAAGTGGAGCCGCACATGCGCATCGTGGAGGTGGCTAAACAGGCTATGTTGGATGCAGGCGTACAGCCCAAGGTGCAGCCAATACGCGGCGGCACGGACGGAGCCAATCTCAGTTATATGGGACTTCCCTGCCCCAATATCTTCGCGGGCGGGCTCAACTTCCACGGCCGTCTGGAATTTGTTCCTGTGGAATCAATGCAAAAGGCCGCGGAAGTGATACTCAACATCATCCGCAGTATCTGACACCGGACGCCTAGTCCAGCAAGTGGATTGTAAGGCCGCTGCGGAGCTTGGGTTCGAACCAGGTTGTCTTCGGCGGCATTATCTTGCCGCTGTCGGCGATGGCGGTGAGCTGCTGCATGGACACGGGATACAGGGCGAAGGCAACCGCCATCTCGCCGCTGTCCACCCTGCGTGAAAGCTCTCCAAGGCCTCTGATGCCGCCCACGAAGTCGATTCGCTTATCGGTGCGCAGGTCCTTGATTCCCAGCAGTTTGTCAAGAACGAGATTGCTGAGGATGGTTACGTCCAGCACTCCGATGGGGTCCGAGTCGTCGTAGCGGCCGGCCTTGGCAGACAGGCTGTACCATTTGCCCCCCAGATACATCGAGAAATTGTGCAGTCCTGTGGGACGAGGATCCGCGGCGGCACTCTCCACGACGAAGTCTTCGGAGAGCGCCTCCAGCAGTTCTTTTTCGCTGTGGCCGTTCAGGTCCTTCACCACCCTGTTGTAGTCGATTATCCTAAGCTGGCTCTCCGGGAAGGCCACGGCCATGAAATAATTGTACTCCTCCTCGCCGGTGTGGGAGGGATTCTTCTGCGCCTTCACGCCGCCCACGCGGGCAGCTGCTGCCGTACGGTGGTGACCGTCAGCCACATAGAAGGCTGGGATGGAGGCGAAGGTGGAGGTGATGGTGACGATGTCATTGTCATCGTCAATCACCCAGAACTTGTGGCCGAAGCCGTCCTCGGGGCCGATGAAGTCGTACACGGGGGCGGAGGCGGTGTTGCGGGCTATTATTTCCGCCAAGACGGCGTTGTCCTTGTAGGAGAAGAACACGGGCTCGATGTTGGCGTTCTGGATGAGGACGTGCTTCATGCGGTCGTCCTCCTTGTCGCGGCGGGTGAGCTCGTGCTTCTTGATGGCGCCGCTCTCGTAGTCGCCGGTGTAGGCGCACAGCACGAATCCGTACTGGGTGCGCTCACCCATTGTCTGGGCATAGATATAATAGCAGGGCTTGGAATCCTGCACCAGCCATCCACGCTCCTGCCAGGAGCAGAAATTGTCCACGGCCTTGCGGTATACGCGGTCTTCGTGCTCGCCGGCTATGGGGTCGAAGTCAATTTCGGGACGGGTGATGTGCAGCAGGGACTTTTCTCCCGCTTCGGCCGCAGCTTCGGCAGAATTCATCACGTCATAGGGACGGGCCTGCACTTCTTCTACAATTTCGCGCGGCGGACGAAGCGCCGCAAAGGGACGGACTTTTACCATATTCTATAAATATTTTGAGATTTTTGCTTCAAACGAGGCGGCTCCGCCAAGAGGAACAGACACCGACATTGTGCACTCCAGGTCGAAATTCTGCGACAGCACCACGGCCCCGGGAGTGGATTTCACCCTTGCCTGCACGTCGTTCATATCGGAATAGCCGAAGCGGATTTCAAACGTCCTTGCGGCTGTTTTCTCTTCCTTGCGCGCATTGGCTATGGCGTCGCCGGCAGCTTCCCTGTAGGCGCGCACAAGACCGGGAACGCCCAGCAGTATGCCTCCGAAATAACGCACCACCACTATCAGAGTGTCGCTCAGACAGGCGCTGTCTATGGCGGCGAGGATGGGGCGGCCGGCTGTGCCGGAAGGCTCGCCGTCGTCATTGGCACGCCACAGGGCTCCGTCGTAGCCTATGCGGTATGCATAGCAGTGGTGACGGGCGGCGTGGTGCTCCTTCTTCAGGGAATCCACGATTGGTTTCACCTGGGAAGGGTCTGTCACGGGATAAGCATACGCGATAAAGCGGCTCCCCTTGTCCTTGTACAGGCCTTCGGAGGGAGCCGCTATACCGGTATAGATATCCGTGGATGCTGCCACGGCTATTTGTTCAGCTGGAAACGGGTGACACCCTTTTCGAAGAAGTCCACTATCTGGCGCGCGGCGGCAAGGCCGGCGTTGATGTTGGCCTCCGCAGTCTGGGCGCCCATCTTTTTGGGTGTGGCGAAAACACGGGTGCCGAACTCGGCGCGCAGCTCTTCGATATTGTCGGGAGCGACGTCGGCGGCATATTTGAGGTCGCTTCGCTCCGACAGAGCTTTGAACAGGCCCTCTTCGTCGATCACTTCCTTGCGGGCGGTGTTGATGAGGGTCGCGCCCTTGGGCATCGAGGAAATGAGCTCGTACCCGATGCTGCCGATTGTCTGGGGCGTGGCGGGAATGTGGATGCTGACATAGTCGCAAGTAGCATACAGGTCCTGCAGGGATGCCGCAGGGGTGGCGCCACCGGCTACTATCTGCTCGTCCTTCAAGAAAGGATCTATCGCTTTTACATTCATTCCCAGAGCCTTGGCTTTGGCGCCCACCAGGCGGCCGACGTTGCCGAAGGCCTGGATGCCGAGGGTCTTGCCCTGGATTTCACTGCCGGTAGCGGGAGTGAACTGGCAGCGGGCCATGAATATCATCATCGCGATGGCAAGCTCCGCCACGGCGTTGGAGTTCTGGCCGGGGGTGTTCATCGCCACGACACCTGCCTTGGAGCAGGCCTCCAGGTCCAGATTGTCGAATCCGGCGCCGGCGCGAACAACGATCTTTAGATTCCTGGCGGCCTCGACAACCTCTGCCGTAACCTTGTCGGAACGGACGATGATTGCGTCCGCGTCGGCTGCAGCGGCCACAAAATCAGACTGATCAGCATATTTTTCCAGGAGGACCAGCTCGTATCCGGCGGCCTCAACTATTTCCTTGATACCCTTTACGGCAACTGCTGCAAAGGGCTTCTGGGTGGCTACAAGTACCTTTTTCATTGTTCTGTGGTTTTACGCGTGAAGCCTCTCGAATTCCTGCATGCAGTCCACGAGAGCCTGTACGTCTTCCAACTCCACGGCATTGTAAATGGATGCGCGGAAACCTCCGACACTCCTGTGGCCCTTGATGCCCACCATTCCGCGCTCCTTGGCGAAGGCGAGGAATTCGTCCTGCAGGGCTTCCTTGCCGGGAGCCATCACGAAGCACACGTTCATACGGGAACGGTCTTCTTTGGCTGCAGTGCCCACGAACAGGGAGTTGCGGTCTATTTCGCCGTACAGCAGATCAGCCTTGGCGATGGAACGACGCTCCATAGCCTGTACGCCACCGTTCTCCTTCACCCACTTCAGAGTGAGGTTCATCACATAGATGGGGAATACGGGAGGGGTGTTGAACATGCTGGCCCCGTCGATGTGGGTGCGGTAGTCCAGCATTGTGGGTATGTAGCGGCTGACGCGTCCCAGGGCGCTTTTGCGCACAATTGCGAAGAACACGCCTGCGGGGCCTACGTTCTTCTGGGCTCCGCCGTAGATGAGGTCGTATTTGGACACGTCCACGGGGCGGCTCATGATGTCGGAAGACATGTCGGCGACAAGGGGCACGGGGCTGTCGAAGTCCTGACGGATCTCTGTGCCGTAAATCGTGTTGTTGGTGGTTATGTGCAGATAATCCACGTCAGTGGGAAAATCCCAACCCTTGGGAATGTAGGAGAAATTCTTGTCCGCGGAGGAAGCCACCGCATAGGCTTCGCCAAGGCCCTTGGCCTCTTTGTAGGCTTTCTTTGCCCATACGCCCGTCTCCAGATAGGCGGCCTTTTTCTCCAGGAAGTTCATCGCCACGTACAGGAAACCCATTGAGGCTCCGCCGCCGAGGAACACCACTTCGTGGGTGTCGGGGATATTCAGGAGTTCCTTCCACAGGGCGCGGGTGTCGTCCATTACGGCCTCCCATTCTTTTGTACGGTGTGAAATTTCAATAACGGAGAGGCCTGTGCCCGCGAAGTCCTTGAGGGCTTCGGCTGCCTGGTCCACTACACTTTTGGGGAGACAGCAGGGACCGGCATTAAAATTGTGTTTTTTCATTGTTATAGTTTGTCTATATCCCGCAAATTTAACGTTTTTTGAAGAAAATTGCAATTGATAGCGATAAAATGAGTATCTTTGACAAGTAAAAGATAATATGATGGTCTACAGATTCAAAGTATCACTCCCCAATATCAAAGGTTTCAACCGCACATACGAGATTACTCCGCACAACACCTTGTACCAGTTCCACAAGCAGATGATGGCCGACATGGAGTTTCCCAGGGACCAGATTGTCCTGTTCAAGGCCTTCGACGCCGAGGGGAACCTCGTGGCAAGGTACGCCACGTTCGACCTGGGCAGCGGCAGCATAGACACCATAACCATAGAGCACATTCTGAAGGAAGGTATCACCTCCTTCGTGTATTTCTACGACACCACCAACAAAAAAAGCGTCATCGTGACCTTCGACGGACAGGCCGAGGACCATTACGGTCTGGACCCCGTCACCGTCCCCACCCTTGTGGAAAGCAAAGGCCCCATCCCGCAGGCCTTCCTGAACGGCTACGTAGCCTTCGAGGACCTTCCCGCTGAAAAACGCCGCATCAGCGAGAACGACGATCCCGACGACTTCGACGACGAGGACGATGATGACGGCGATGACGAAGACAGCGACGAGGACTTCAAGGAGACCTACGACGAAAACGAAAAGTGATGCCGCGGCGCCATCTTATAATTCTGCTCGGGCCCACTGCCGTGGGCAAAACAGAGCGGAGCATATCACTGGCGCGCAAATATTCCTCACCTATAATATCCTGTGACTCGCGGCAGCTGTACCGCGAGATGACAATCGGCACGGCAGTTCCTTCTGCGGAAATACTGTCGCAGGTGCAGCACTATTTCATTCAGGACCACAGCATCGACAGCCTGTACACCGCCGGCAAATACGAACTGGAGGCGGTATGCCTGCTGGAAAAACTCTTCGACGAGGGGCACGACACCTTGATTATGACGGGCGGCAGCGGTTTCTACATAGACGCCGTGTGCAAGGGGCTGGACGACTTTCCGCCCGCCGACGAGAGCCTGCGCGCACAGCTGTCGGCCTGCCTGAAGGAAGGAGGGCTGGAAGAATTGCAAAGACAGCTCAGGGAACTGGACCCCGCCTCATACGAAGCCATCGACATCAACAACGGCCAGCGGGTGGTGCGGGCGCTGGAAGTGTGCCTGATGACGGGGCGCAGCTTTTCCTCGTTCAAGACTTCCCCGCAGAAGAAGCGCAGCTTCACTATAGAAAAAATCGGGCTTAGCCGGCCAAGGGATGTCCTTTACAAAAGAATAGACCTTCGCGCGGAGCAGATGATTCGCGACGGGCTGGAGGACGAAGTCCGCTCGCTGCTGCCCAAACGAAGCTGCAGCGCCCTGCAGACGGTGGGTTACCGCGAAATGTTCCCTTATCTGGACGGGGAGTACGACCTGGAGCGTGCGCTGGAACTGATCCGGCGCAACACCCGCCGCTACGCCAAGAGGCAGATGAGCTGGTGGAGACGGGATAGCGAAATCAAGTGGGAAGAGTTGTAGGCGGGGCTACAGGGAAGCGGAAATGTCTTCGTAATAGCGCTGGGACACGGGTATGTTCTCCACTCCGCTTTGGTCCAGTTCGGCAAAGATGAAGCCGTCACGGTCCTTTCGCAGCACGTTGATGCGCATGGTGTTCACAAAATAGGAACGGTGGCAGCGCTTTATTCCGTGCTTGGAGCACAGGGGCTCTATGCCCTTCATCGTGGCGCGAAGCATGAAACTGCGGATTCTGCCGCTTTCCATATAATATATCTCGCAGTAATTCTCCCGGGAACAGATGTACAGGAGCGCGGAAGGATCCGTGACCAGCTTGAGGTTGTGCCTTTCGTCATAGAATTTGATTCTTTTCTCCTGAGGTTCCTTCTCGGAGGAATACCTTGCAAGAATATCGGATTCCAACAGCAGCGTAAACATTATATACGGAAAGACAACTATGGAAGCCAGTTCGCCCAGAGCGACGGGCAGAAGATCTATGTAGGAATACAATCCTCCCGACATCAGACAAAGGTAAAGGGAGATGAAAAGAGAGGATAGAAGCACTTCGCCCGCGCACCATACCAGATAGACGCGGCGGCTGAAGATGGCGGCGCTCCTCAGCCCCCACATCAGAAGGCGTGTGAGCAGCAGAGTCACAAACAGTATGGCGGCGATTATCATCACGTTGAATATGAAACCTCCGCTCCTCAGTTCAAGAGTTTCCACCAACGAGAAGGGCCGGTACAGGATTACGAAAAGGATGAAGAACACCGGAATGCCGGCGAAATGGAGTATGTGATTGCCGAATTTGAAGAAAATTTCGGGCATAAGGTCTTTCTTGGCAGTCATTTTGTCACAAAATTTATTGTGACAAAAATAGAAAAAATTTTTGTTTGTCCCAAATATTGGGTTTTGGGCACCAAATTTATGTTTTTTGCCCCATTTTTTCATCCCACACCCCAAAAAGATTGCAAAAAGAATATTGAGTGTACCTTTGTATCTGCTAAAACCGAACGAAAACAATGACAAATCTGATTCAAAGGTATCAGGACTCCTTCAGGGAGAACGCTGCGCTTCCGGCCGTCACCCAGTACGCGGACGGCAAGACGTACAGCTACCTTCAGCTGGCGGCGAAGATCAAGGAGAACCACAGCCTCTTCCGCTCACTCGGACTGGAAAAAGGCGACAAGGTGGCGCTCATCGGAAAGAACGGAGTGCAGTGGATCACCACCTATATAAGTGTAATCACCTACGGCGCGGTTATCGTGCCCATACTTCCGGACTTCAACCCCATAGATGCGGCAAACATAATAGGCCACAGCGACGCCAAACTTCTGTATGGAGACCGCTCCCTGCTCGCTCGCATGGACACGACTTCCATAACGGGGCTACTGCGGACAATGGAGCTGGAATCCGTGGAAGACCCGGTGACGGACGGCTTCGACCCCTCCGCCATCACTTATGACATCCCCGACTGGGAGGATCTTATGGTGATAAGCTACACCTCCGGCACCACCGGCAACAGCAAGGGCGTGATGATTCCCTGCCGCGCGCTGTCCTCCAACGTGGATTTCACGCTGGACCACGGCTTTCACTTCAGGGAATCGCACGTGCTGGGACTTCTGCCCCTGGCACACGCATACGGCTGCTGCTTCGACATGCTGGCGCCGCTGACCATCGGTTCGCACATCTTCGTCCTGGGCAAGACTCCCACTCCGAAGATACTGCTGCAGGCGCTGAAAGACGTGCGCCCGCACCTTTTGTGCACCGTTCCTCTGGTGATGGAAAAGATTGTCCGCAAGACAGTTATGCCCCAGCTTGAAAAGGAACCCGTCAAAACGCTCATCAAGCTGCCCCTTGTCAATGACATAATCTATTCCAAGATACGCAAGAAGATTCTGGATGCCTTCGGAGGGCGCATAATGGAGATCAATATGGGCGGCGCGGCACTTGCTCCCGACGTGGAGAAACTGCTGCGGCTCATCCGCTTCCCCTTTATGGTGGGCTACGGAATGACCGAAACGGCCCCGCTTATGAGCTACTCGGGGTGGCGCGAATTCAAACCGGGTTCATGCGGACAGATTTTCCCGGGATTGGACCTGAGGATAGAAGAAAACGGCTCCGCACCCGGACAGGGAGAAATTTGTGTCCGCGGCGTGAACGTGATGCTGGGATACTACAAGAATCCCGAGGCGACGGCCGCCGCGCTGCAGGACGGATGGCTGCATACGGGTGACATAGGTTATGCGGACAAGGACGGCACGCTGTACCTGAAAGGACGATGCAAGACAATGATTCTTACCTCCGCAGGCCAGAACATCTACCCCGAGGAAATCGAGGCGAAACTTAACAACCTCGGCGGCGTGCTGGAGAGCCTGGTGTACGAGAAGGACGGAAAGATCTACGCCCTGGTGGTTCCCGACGGGGACTGGGCGAAGCAGAATTCGGTCTCGGACGAGGGAATGCGGGAAAAGATGAAGGAAAACCTGCTGGTGCTGAACTCCCTCGTGGCTCCGTACGAGAAGGTCGCCGAAATCAAGCTTTGCAGCGAGCCCTTCGAGAAGACTCCCAAACAGTCGATCAAACGCTATCTGTATCCGGACGGCGCGAAATTGATGTAAAGAAAGAAAATTATTACAGAAGCCCTGCGGGAAGAGACATCCGCAGGGTTTTTGTCTTTTCGTCCACCTGCAGGATGAGTTCCTCGTTAAGAGGCACGAGAGCGCCGCTTTCCAGCTCCAGACAAGGGTTGGAGGGAATATCCACGAAAGAGGCTACCCTGCCGCAGGGAACGCCGTCGTTTTCTATGGTCCATCCGCAGAAATCCTCTTCGAGAGCGCACGAGCCATCCTCGTCAGGCATCAGCAAGGCCTTTCCGGACAATTCCTCGGCATCGGCAAGATTTTCTACGTCGACAAGGCGCGCAAGAATCCTGGAGGCGCCCCGGCTGCGGAAAGATTCGATAAAAAAGGGAACCGGCAGAGCATCAAAAGAGATGTACACCGGTTCCTTTTCACTTATACTGTCGGCATCGATGCCGTGAAGGCTGATGAGCACTTCACCGTCGGTGCCATTGGGTTTCAGCACCTGACCAACTCGGATGAATTGTTCAGGTTTGCGCATTTAGGCCTCGGGGGCAGCTTCGGGTGCAACCTCGGCGTCAGCGGCCTCAGCTTCAGCTTCAGCCTCGGCATTTGCAGCCTCGGCGGCGGCAAGCTGCTCTGCAGCTTTCTTGGCGAGAGCTTCGGCGCGGGCGGCGTTGACCTTGGCCTCGGCCTTGGCGGCCTCGGCGGCCTTGGCGGCGGCCTGGCTCTTCACGCCTTCTACCTTGCCGGCTACCTTCTTGTCCTGCGACTCCTTCCAGGCATTCCATTTTGCATCGGCCTGCTCCTGGGTCAGAGCGCCTTTGGCGACGCCGCCCTGCAGGTGTTTGCGAAGAAGAACGCCCTCGTAGGAGAGGATGCGGCGGGCGGTGAGAGTGGGCTGGGCACCTACGTTCAGCCAGGCCAGGGCACGTTCTGAGTTCAGAACGATGGTGGCGGGGGTTGTGTTGGGATTGTAGGAACCGATCTGCTCGATGTAGCGACCGTCGCGGGGTGCGCGTGTGTCGGCCACAACAATGTGGAAGAATGCGAAATTCTTCTTTCCGTGGCGCTGGAGACGAATTTTAACAGCCATTGTGAATCTGTTTTAAAAAATTAATAAAAAAATTACGGTCCTTCCAACTCGTGAAAGGACCGCAAAGGTAGAAATTATTTTTCTTATTTGCAAAAAGGAGTGTTGTCCCTGCCGTACAATTTGTACAGCGTGATGTGCGAAGCCTGGCCCTTGCCGTCCGGATCCTTGTAGTTCTCGGATATATAGTACCAGCCGTTGCCGAAGGCGTGGATGCCGGTGCTGCCGTAGGGGAAGCGCCACCCGTAGATGTCGCCCTGATGCTCACCGTTGTCGGAAAGAGAGAGCAGCATCTGCGGCTTGGTCTCATACGGAACGCCCTTCAGAGTACCCCTGACAGGCTTTTTACTGTTGTCTATCACATAGAGATTATAGTTGGGATACTGGGGCTTCTTACCCTTGTACACGGCCATCAGCCAGCAGTCCGTATAGGGGTCGTATTCCAGATTCTGGACTCCCCAATTGGTATTGCCCGTAAAGACATAATACCTGCCGGCGCTCTTTTCCGGGCCTTTCGTGTTGGGATTCTTGATGTCGAGGGGCTCCGCCCACTTGTCCCAGGAGGAAATGTCGTACTGTGAAAGCACCTGATAGTCGTTGTCGGTGCGGTTCACATCACCATAAATGCCGTACGCGACGGTAAGGTACTGCTTGCCGCCGGTCTTGCCGAACTTGGGGCCGAAGGACATGCCGTCTATGCCGCTGCAGGCGAAGGCGTGGGGAAGCTTCTTCCCGTCCACAACGACGGTGTCCAGATAGTCGCGGCGCACCTGAGGAAGATTCACCACCTTCATAACCTGCGCAGGATCCACGTTGTCGCCCTGAATCTTGTCCACGTCCAGGATTGCCACATAGAAATAATTGTCGGCCACCGCGGAAGGATCCGCGATGCCGCGCCCGATAACGTCGTCCTTGTACTCCAGGCTTCCGTACACCTTGCCGTCCTCGGGATTGAATTCCAGACAGCCGAGGTGGCCGTACAGATTGCCTGTTCTGCCTATCACATTGCCCTGCAGGTCCATCTTGACCAGGAAATTTGTGAAGGACACGTATATGTACTGCGCCTCGTTGTCCACACAGATGCCCTGCACGTGGTGCGAGCCCTCAGGGCCTGCCTGGATGACGGCGGGAAGCCTTTTGATGTCTATGTTCTGCGCGATGCAGGCAAAACTTGCCAGCGCCACTCCCAGGAGGGTAATGATGATTTTCTTCATGCTTCAAGGGTTTTGTTATAGACTTCAAAGATAGCCAAAATTCGCCGAACCGCACATTTTTTTAAAAATATTTTTGGAATTTCTAAATTAATCCATACCTTTGCATTCCCTATGCGGAAGTGGCGAAATGGTAGACGCGCTACTTTGAGGGGGTAGTGGGAGTTTTTC
>R03__coassemble_1059_pt1 | contig 13746 bp, 10 predicted proteins | sample R03__metabat2_high_PE_058 | metagenome-assembled genome bin R03 | reverse complement strand
CTTATTTCCTTTATATGAGGTGTCGTTTCCATCAGCCTTTCATCCGATAATAACATGTGTCATTGAGAATTCGCGCCTTCAGAATGTCGAAGGGCGGTATGCCGAGAGAGCCCAGAGACAGGCCTGCGTACGGGAACGAGGCGTCTATGCGGCGATATTCATTCTGCGTCAGTTCACTCAAGAGGTATCCTCTCAGCAGTTCGCGCTCCGATGCGAAGGCCTCCACCCTGCGGCCGGGGAGCATCGCTTCCACACGCAGAGAGCCGTCGGCAGCCTCGACAAAGTCCACAAAGCAGTCGTCGTGCAGGAAGAAGGACACGTCCCCATCCCTCGACGATGCGGCCTGCGACCGGAGGAACTCCAGGGTCTGCGCCACGGTGCTGCCTGCGGTGAGGGGGCTGTCGCTTACGGGGCCCCAGACTTCGTGCACGGGGCAGTCGTCGTCGAAGGCTGCAAAATCAGCCGTACGGGCCGTGGTGCAGGCTCCGTCATAATGGAACATCCGTCCAAGCAGCGAGACGGCCGAAGCATCGGCGACTGAATCCGGGTCGATGATCTTCATCGCCTCCTGCACCTGAACTGCGCCTATAATCGAAGCCGCAACGGCGGTGGTGGGCACGTGACCTGCCCTTTCTTCGCGCCGGATGACTCCGGAGCAGGGCATCCGCCTCCTTAATTCCTCCAGCCCCACGGGGCCCAGGTTGCAGGCATAGCAGTTCTTTCCCGGGGCAAACACGCGGGCCGTGCCTTGAAGTCCTTCTATGGCCCCGTCCACCCAGGGCGTTCCCGCCCTCATGCACAGGCGGTTGATGCAGTAGCGCCCCCAGCGGCTGTCCACGCAGCCGATGACAACATCCGCATCGGCGAAATACCCGAGGCCCACGTCGTAGGCGACGTCTCCGAAAATGGTCGTCACCTGTATTGCGGGGTTGATTTCCCTCAGGCGCCGCGCCGCCACGTCCACCTTCCGGCATCCCGCCAGGGCGTCCTCCCGGCGGAAAAGGATGCTGCGAGTAAGGTTGCTCTCTTCGACCTGGTCAAAATCCACGAGCACAAGATGCCCGGCTCCCGCAAGAGCGAGGTTCTTCAGGACCTCATTCCCGAGGGCGCCGCAGCCCACCACCATTATGCGGGCGTCGCGAATCCTATGCTCTAAGAAATGACCCATTACAAACGTTTGAGACAGAAATGTTTTATTGCACGTACGTCAGAGTTGCTGAACGTCTCGATCTGACCGTTGTTGAAATACATCGTGGTGCCTTCGGTGTCGGAAAGCAATATCCTGCCGCGCGTCTCCGCCGACCAGACCCTGCCGCCTTCGGCCCATTTGCCCGTAAGCTGCTGGAGGGGATTGATCTTGTCCACGGTCTTCTTGACGGTATTCAGCAGTGACTGGCCGATGTGCCCCAACTTGCCCATCTCGACTTCCTTGAAGATCTCGTTCACGAATTTCTTCCAGTCGTCATCCGACGTAAAATCAGGATTAAGGTGGTCTACCGGTTGTTTCATGCCATCAATTTTCTTGGCGACACCTTGCTGTAACACAGCCGTGGCCATTTCGCGTTTTACTGCAACCATCTTTTCGTCTTTTGGTAACGTTTCCTTTGTGAAACCGAATTTCTGGTCGGCACCTTCAGCGAATGCTTTTGCCAAAGCTTCCTTCATAGGATTTCTCGCCTCAAGATTGACTCCATTTGCACCAGGTTCCTTGTAACTTTTTAGCAACTTCTCCGCAATTGCGACGTTTCCGTTGTTCTCTGTAGTGAATTTTATTCCGTTTCTGTCACCACCAGTTTCAGACACTGTTGCAAAAGTACCGCCTCCGATTGTTTTCCTTATTGTTTGAAGCTGTTTCACCAAATCTATCGCCTCATCTGTCAATGCACGCCGTTTGCCAAGATAAGCATCATTATTGACAATTTCATCTGCAAAATCAAGATGCACTCTCTGAACCGGATTATTATCGGAATTGGCATTATTGACGATATCGTTATTCAGTGAGTTTTCTTTGAGATAGCACTTGACTTCTCCTTGATCTGTTTTATAATAGAAATCTTTCTTCCACTTGGCGTTGAATTTCATCCTCACTTCCCTCACTTCCCTGCATATGAGCGACGCTGAATTGACGGCGCCTCCTATCGCCAGCAGGGCGCGGAGGACCTCGGCAATCTTGTCCCTCTGCTCTTCTTTGGAATCCGCCGAAGACTTGGGAATGACAAAGCCCGTGGCAGGAATGGCCGCCTTTCCGCCTCCGGCATTGAGCAGGAGGTTGCGGCCGCTCTTGAGGCTGAGCGTACCTTCACAGGGCTTTATGAATATTTCTATGATGTTGCGTATATAAGGAAGGTCTATAACCGACGACAGCCCTTTGCTTATGGCGGCATCTGCCGCCGCCCCGAGTATGGAATCCAGCGCCCATCTGAAAGTAAGGTCCTCGCAAGTGGTGCCGGAAGTGATGTTGACGTTGTTTCTGGCTTCGATGTTGATGTTCTTTCCGCTTAGCGATATGTCTCCGTTGGGGGCATTTATGGTGATGCCGGTGAAGGCATTGATATCCACCGTGCCGAAGGGGCTGTTGACACTCACTTTCTTGTCCGTCGAACTCATCTTGACGGAATACAGGCCATAGTAGTCCTTGAGCTCGATGGAGCCGAAGAAGCGCTTTCTGCTGTCTTCGCCGTCCTCGTCCATAGAAGGCATGCCCGGGATGAAATGAGTGACGTACTGCACCCCTTTGGCCAGCATATTGAGACCGTCAGGCGCATCATCCTTCATAATCAGCATCTGGCCGTTCTCCGAAGATACCACCACCGAGTTGGACATCGACAGATACTGCCCTTTGTGCTGCTGCTTGGCGATTGTCGGGAGGAAACCGGCCACGAATGGCTTGTCGGCGTTGCCGCTTTCGAAGTCTATCTGGGCGCTGTCGCCGACCGCCGCTTTGAAATATGCCGATCCGCCGGCGGTGTTGGACATCACTCCCGCAACCCGGAGAAGGGGCGAGGGGTCGTCGTCTTTTTTCTGCCAGCAGAACCGTACCCTCACGCGACCAAGACCCTTGGGGTCGTCCACGTCACATACCACGGCCCTCTGGGGCTCCACTTTTCTTACCGGGGGAACCGTAAGAGGCGGAATGAAGCGCAGCTCGCCGACATCGGCGGATGAATCCACATTGCCGATATACGGCGCCGCTATTATTTCAACAGGCTGACGGATTCTGGTCCTGCCCCCTTCGGAGACGACCTCGAATCCGGCGTTTACGTCTATCACGATATATTTCCTGCTTACGGCCGCGCCCTTGTCGTCCTTGGACACTTCAGCGTCGAACACGTCTCCCAAAAGAAACACCTTGCTGAGGTCGGAACTAACTGTGGCGTGGAGCAGATTGCGGGAAACCTCCTGCTCCGCATTATGGACAGCCGTATAGAACATATTTGTGACATTCGCCCATTCTGCCTCCTTGCCGGAAATGTCACTGCCGCTGTAAAGCCTCTTCTCCGTTTCCTTTGTATCCTTGAAATACTTTCCGTCGAACTTGTCGTTTATGGCGCCGGCATTTTTGCCCGTGTAGTAGAAAATCTGCGTGACAAGCTCCAATGCGGCAAGAAAAAGACCGGCTCCCATGGTATTGGTGAATAGCTGGCCCACGGCCCCGGGCGCGCCGTATGCGATATACTCCCGCTCGCGGGAATCGGAAGTGAAATCGCCCTTTTTGACGCTCTCGAAATATTCGTCACCTCCCAGCTCGGAATTGAGGACAAAGGCGCTTGTCGGTGCGGACAAATCCTTCTGCAGATAGTTGCTGTACGCAGGAGTGGCGGGGGCGGCAACTTCCTCGGCCTTGCGGACACTGAAGTCTATCTGGTCGAAATCCTTCAGGGAATATCCGCTCTCGTCGGGATTGATACCCAGGTGCAGGCTATCACCCTCGTAATACAGGAATTCGCCGCAGCGGTTGGCCACCCTCGAGAGAAAACTGTAGAACGTTTCGTTGTACTGCACCAGATACGGCTGCACTATGTCGAATCCGTCCGCTTTCAGGTCCTTGAGCACGCGCATGCCGCCCAAGTCCACCTCAAGGGGGTCTTTCGGCATAAGTTCTTTTACCGCAGCTTGAAGGATGTTCGCACCCAGAGCCTTTCCCGTGTAGGCTTTGCTGTATGCAAAAGAGTCCAATGCCTTGTCGGGGCTGTAGGTCACAAGTTCCACATACATCTTCTTTGCGGCTGCCGCACTGAAGTGGGGCTTGGCCTCATATACGACATAGCCCCCGCACATCACCGTCCCCTGGTCTGCCTGACTGTATGTATAGCCATCGGGACCTTCCACTTCGGTGATGCCTATCACCTCCAGCTTTGCCTTTGCGCCCCGCATCAGCTCAGCTATGCCGAAGAGTTTATCGATGGCATAATTGCCGCTGAACTCGAGAGTCGCGTTCAGACAGTTGGGGCTGTACAGCTGCTTGTGATAATTGAGCTTGGCAAGGTTGGCCCTGCCGTAATCCTCCTTTTCCGAGGACCCGTCACGCTCGAACACAATAGCAGTCTCGGTCTTGTTTATGAACGAGAATTCAAGGTCTTCCAGCGCTTTTTTGTCCGCTGTCTTGACCTCGACAGGCTTGCCGTCCTTGTAAAAGGACAACGTCAGCCTGTAGCCGAAAAATGTAGCTTCTGCCATAGAGCGTTCCTTTTTAACTTTCCTCCTGGTCCAGAGTCATCTTGAATATGTTGTCCAGGCCTTCCTCCTGAGCCTTTTGTTCGTTTTCTTCCTCTTCCTTCTGATGCTCCTCGCAATAATGCTTGTACGCCTCCTCTATCTCCTTTATCTTGGCGTCCTTGATCTGGGTGCTTTTCTCGACGAACTGGTCATAGGCTTTCTGGAGCTCGTCCTTAGCCTCTTTCTGCGTTTCTTCGGGCAGAGCGGCAGCGGCGGTCACAGCCTTGACGGAAGAGACGCCGAAATCGGCCTTCATCCTTGTCTGACAGTCCTTGAACAGGGCATCCACCAGATCTTCCATATCGTCCTTGCGGTCTTTGTCCACGGGAGGGACCGTGAAAACTATCGTCTCGTCGACAACCTCCTGGCGAAACTCGGGATGCTCCTGGAGTATCGCCTTGCATATCTGCGGGATAAGGTTCTTGTCTATCGGATACATATGGTATTTGACTTCATCCTCTATGGCAACCGAGGAGACTTTCTCAAGGGGATATTCGAAGTCATCCAGCACAACGACGGCGGACAGCAGGGCTGCGGGCTCCGCTTTCACGCAAAGGTTCATATAACGGTAAGTCAGCAACGTGCAGTATCCCAAGAGCCTGCTCTGGAGATCGCTTATTATATTTGATATCTGGAATGTCATAGCTTGCGTTTATTTCTTTTTTGCTTCTTTTTTGGGCTTGGGAGCGGGCTTGGGGGCCGCTTCCTCCGTTATTTTCGCCGAAATCTTGCCTGCGGCGCCGGCAGCCGGCACGGCGATGCCGTCGGAAATGTTGGTGGACTTGAAGGAGCTCTTCGCCTCCAGGTTGTCCGCGGTGAGCTTGGGCACTTTTGTCTCTCCCTTGATTTCGGCCTTGCCGTTTATGACAGTGTCGCCGAAAATCTCGCTCTTGCCGCCTCCCGCGCTGAAGTTTCCTCCGCTCAGCTGCACAGCGGCCTTGTCCTGCTGCATTTCTGCGGTGGTCTTTGCAATGATGCCTATCTGTTCGGAAGCAATCTGGACGCTCTTGCTCTTGTTCTTGTCCTTCTCCAGGGCTCCTGCATACATCTTTTCGGAGAGGAGCACCATCGTGCTGCCTGCACAGAGGTCCTTCTCCTCGCGGCTTTCCTTGTCCAGGTCCATCGACTTGAGGGCTATGGCCTTGGCGTTGACGTTCACCTCGCCCACCGCCTTGCCTTCAGTATCGTCGGCGTTAAGGTTTATGTTTTCCGCACGCAGGCTGAAGCGTCCGTCCTTTGTGAGGGCTTTTTCCTTGACATCCGTGTCCTTGCGCTCGTAGTCCACTGCCTCCACGGAAATGTTCTTTGCCTTGAGCTTGAACTCGCCTACGGCCGGGTTGTCGGCATCCTTGTCCTTAACCACGTTGTCGGCCGCGGATATCTCTATGTTGCGGGAATTCAGAGAAATCTGACATTCGTCCATAAGGGCTCCGTCGGCCTTTGCGGAAGAGACGCGGAAGTTGCGTCCGTTCACGAACACTCCGGAGCCTTCGGTGGTGCGGACGTTGCCGTCGCCGTCGATGCAGGATACGGACACGGTCTCGGAATTCATCGTTATCGAAGAACCTGTCTCCTTCTTGGTAAAGTCTGCTTTGGCCGAAGAGAGCTTCTTTTCCGTGGCGTCCAGCGCAGAGATGGCGCGGTTGACTTCGGCCAATTCCGCAAGGTCGTGCAGATAGGTGCTCATCGCGCTATACAGGGTCATCGTCAGGGCCTCGTACTCCTCCTGCACCTCGGAGAGTGTCTTCACGTTGGCATAGATATCCGCCATCGTCTCGTTCTTGCCCTCTGTCTTGCCGAGGGTGGTCTCTATGTCCGACATTATGCCCGAAACGCTCTTCTTGCCGTCGGCGACCAGCTTCTTGAGGGCGCTCTGGCGCTCCTTGAGGTCCTTTTTCTCGTCCTTTATGCGGGCGGAATGGCTCTCGTTGGAAAGGGTGGCGTCCAGCAGGAGGGACTTGTCCGCGTGAATCGTGACGGCGCCGTCCGTCCCGGCAAGCGGAGTCTGGGAGAAATATCCTTCATCCTCGTTCGCCTGGATAACGATGCTGCGCGCTTGGTTCACTATTTCCGAATTCTGCCTCACCACATTCTCCAACCCGTCAATCCCGGGGTCCACCGCGATATTCCTTATGGACGTGGCGCGGTTGGTTATGCAACCGCCCACTGCGCCGGCACCGGAGCTTCCCACGCCCTCGACAGCTATGTCGTTGGCACGAATCGTAACCTTGGAGAAGGCGGAATTGCCCCACAGGTCTCCGCTCTTGTCCACGTTGCCTATTATTATCTCCGGAGCGGATATGACAATCCGCTTGCTGTCACGGAAATACTGGCCGCCGCTGATCTGATTGAAAATCTCCCTCTTCATGGACTGGACTTCCTCCTTCTGCCTGCGGACCTCCTCCACGTCTTTCTCCAGACTGTTCTGAAGCTTTTCGATGGCTTTCTGCCACTCTTTGAAAATAAAATCCATAATGCCTTGTTCTTCCTTTTATAAACGTTTGAGACAGAAATGTTTCACGGCCCTCACATCAGTGTTGCTGAACGTGCGGAGCTGCCCGTTGTTGAAGTACATTGTGGTGCCCTCGGTATCCGACATAAGTATGCGCCCGCGGGATTCTGCCTTCCATACCCGTTTCCCCTGCACCAGCTTTCCTTTCGATCCCGACGCCGGGTTGACCGAATCAGCCGCGTTTTTGAAGGCATAGCTGACCGATTCCTTGATGTGGTCCCAGCCGCTCATTGCAATGCTTTCGTCAAAGGCTCGATTGATGTAAAACTTCCAGTTGGCGTCGGATTCCAATCTGCTACGAGCGCTGTTCACGTCATCTGTGATGCCCGCTACGTTCAGCGCTTTCGCCTTCTTGAGTATTTCGACAGCCATTTCACGCTTTGTCTTTTTAATCAGAGCCTCATCGAATCCTATGTTTATTGCGGTAAGCATGGGCGCGAGCTTTTTCATCATGTTCTCCCTTGCTTTGAGGTTGACGCCGTTGGAACCCCCGTCAGCGTATCCGACAAGCAATTTTTCCGCTATAACTTTTGTTGCGGCATCATCTGCCGCATATGAGACGGAATAACCGCTGTTGTTTTTGAACGAACCGGCACCTGTGACTTTCCTTATGGTCCGAAGCTGCTCCACGATATCGTTGGCGGCAGAGAGTAATCTTTCCTTTTGTTGAACGCCAAGAAACAAGCCCTCGGCGAATCGCATTGTCACATCGTCTGCTGCTGCAACTTCGCCCAATCTCAAGAATTGTCCGTTTTCCTTGCTTGCCAACACCGCAATTTTGTCGTACATCTCATTGTTCAGGCATTTTATGGTCTTGCCTGAGTCGTCTTTAACCCACAATTCGGATGATATCGCGGCATTCGTCTTGAGCAGGGAGCCTTTGATAAAATTGCTCAAGTGCCTTGCAGAGCTGACGGCTCCGTCTATGGCCAGCAATGCGCGAAGCACTTCCGCAACCTTGTCCCTCTGCTCTTTTTTCTCGTCAATATCCCCTTTGGGAACTATGAATCCGGTGGCCGGTATTGCGGCGTAGGCGCCACCCGCATTCAGCATGAGATTGCGTCCGCTCTTGAGGCTCAGCGTGCCTTCACAAGGTTTGATGAAGATTTCTACAACGTGACGTATGTACTGCAGGTCAAAGAAGCTTGGAAGGGCGAGAGGATGGGAAACGACGGCATCGGCAATGCCGCCCGCCATTGCATCGGTCAGCCACCTGAACGTGACGTCCTCGCAGGAGGTGCCCGATGTGATGCTGAGATTGTTTCTGGCTTCTATGCTGATGTTCTTGCCGGTGATGGCTATGTCTCCGTTGGGAGCGTTTATCGTTATGCCCGTGAAGGCGTTGAGGCCCACCGTGCCGAAAGGGCTGTCGATGGTAATCGACTTGTCGGTGGAACTCATCTTCAGGGAATATATCCCGTAGTAGTCCTTGAATTCGGTGGAACCGTAATAGCGTTTTCGCCCCTCTTCGGACGAGAAGTCAAAGGTGTTGGGCAGTCCCGGGATGAACAGTCCGGGAAGCTGCGTCACATACGAGAGAAAGTTTGCTTTTGGCGATTCTTCATCCTTCATCAGCATCATCTGACCGTTTTCCGAAGAAACCACCACGGAATTGGTTCTGGACATGTACTGGGACTTGTGGAAACGCTGGGCTGCGACAGGGAGGAATCCTGTCACGAAGGGTTTGTCGGCGTTGCCGTTCTCAAAGTCTATGAGCACGTTGTCACCCTTCGCCGCCTTGAAATACGTGGCGCCGCCGTTGCCGTTTGCCATCAGAGAGGTCACCCGCAGCCACGGAGACCAGTCGCCGCTGTTTTTCTGCCAGTAGAACCTCACCCTCACGCGACCGAGCCCCGCCGGGTCGTCGATGTCGGTCACTTCTGCCTGCTGGGGCTGGATCTTCCTGACGGACGGAACCGATAGGGGCGGAATGAACAGCAGCTTTGCTGTGTCTTCGGATGCCGACGAGTCCAGAGCCTGCAGATACGGGGCGGCGGTGATTTCCACGGGCTGGGAAATCCTTGTGCGGCCACCTTCGGCCGTCACCTCGAAGCTTGCCGAAACTTCCGTGACGATATATGTCCTCTTCTCTTTGGCAGTGCCGTCATCCTTTGTAAATTCCAAGCTGAAAGCATCTCCCAGGCTGAATACCTTCGAGAGGTCGGAGGTCACTTCACAGCGGATCAGATTGCGGGAAACCTCCTGCTCGGCCGCATATACTGCAGCATAGAGGCTGTCGCTGAGGTTCGCATATTTTTCATCTCTGTCGGAAAGGTCCTTGCTGCTGTAGAGCTTCTCCTCGGTGCTGTCCTTGCCCTTGAAATACTTTTTGTTGAATTTTTTGTTTATGTCGTTCGCCGCCTCCCTTGCATAATAAAGCGGTTCCAACGCAAGATTGACGCCGGCAAGAAAAAGTCCCGTCCCCATCGAGTGGGTGAAAAGCTGCGCCAAAGTGCCTGGGACTGCATCTCCAAGGAAGTTAAACTCTTTTCCGAAGGACGTGAACTCGTCTTTCTTCACGCTCTCCAGATACTCGTCGCTGCCGGTCTCGGAATTATATATGAAATCCGCCTCCTCGAAAGTCTTCTTGGTATCATTCCAGCGCAGATTGGAGCTTTTGCCTTTCATATAGTTGTAGCTGGAAGCGGCAGCCTTCGCTTTGCCGGCGCCGCAGACGCTGAAGGATATCTTGTCGAAGTCGGACAGGGTATAATCTTTCTTGAGCGGAACCGCCCCGAGATGCAGGGCGTCGCCTTCATAGTAGAGGAACTCTCCGCATCTGTTCGCAATCCGGGAGAGAAAGTTGTGGAATGTCTCGTTGTACTGCACCAGATACGGCTGCACCAGATCGCTTTCCTCGGAGCCGGCAATCTTCAGCACGCGCATTCCCGAAGTGTCGGTCTTCACCGGCGCGTCGGGCATTATAGCCTTTACGCCTTTTGCAAGGATATTGCTTCCGAGAGACTCTCCTGTGTAAGCCTTGCTGAACTCGAAGTCGTCGAGAGCCTTGTCCGGGCTGTATATCTTCAGCTCGACAAACATTTTCTTTGCGGCCGCCACACTGAAATTCGGCTGCACTTCGCCGACAACGTACCCTTTACAGATGCTGATTCCGCTCTCGCTCTGCGAGTAAACGTATCCTTTAGGCCCTTCCTCTTCGGTGATATCTATCACATCAAGACTGGCATTCAAACCGCTGAGCAGCTGGGAAACAGCCAGCATCTTTTCGCGGGCGTTCTGATTCGAGAATTCAAGAGTGGCGTCCAGAATGTTGGGACTGTAGAGCTGCTTGTGATATCGGAGACCGGCAAGATTGGCCTTTCCGTATTCTATATCCTTGCCACCGTTTGTGACTTCGATGTCGGTGTCGGTCTTGTTTATGAATGAAAAAGACAGGATTGTCTTTTCACCCTCTTCCTTGTACAAGGTCAGCCGGTATCCTTTGAATTTATTGCTTGCCATAAGTCTTCGTCTGTCAATTTTCCGGGGTGTCGTTATTTTCCCGTTGCCATCGAGGCCTGGCCGGGGAAGGTTATGGATATCTGTCCGCCGTAGGCGCACATGCATTTGCCGTTGTCCAGAAGGGCCGGCATGTTGAAGACCTTCACCTGTGCCGCCGGAGCCCAGGGAGCGGTGATCACCGGAATGCACGGCATAGGGGTGAGAACACCCATCGCCGCGGCGGTTGCCGAAGCGACGGTGGGGTTGGCCATACACTGGCACATCCCGAAAGGCTTGATGTTCACCATCGGGGCGAAGTCCATTATGTTGGCCATCGGCATATTCTGGTTCGTGGGGCGCATCCCCACCACCGTAAGAGGGCTGGGAGCCATGCCGAAACTGCATTGGAGCAACGCTCCGTTTGTGACGAACTTTCCCATGATTTATTTTCTTTTTGCCTCTTTCATTTTGATTTTTACGTCCGTAAGGTCGCCGCTGCGGGGATTCGCCGTCACGAAGACGGGTTCATAGCCATCCTTGCTGAGGGTTATGCTGCACTGTCCGTGGCCCGGCACCCTGTCCACTATGCACGGAGTGAGGCCGCGAGCGGCTCCGTCCACAAACACGAGGGCGCCGACAACGTTGGAATGTATGCTCAGCCACGCCGTGTCGGAGGGAACCTGCATTGTCGTTTTTGTTATGCCGCCCTCGGGAATGGCCCTCGCAAGGGCCTCCAGCGGGTCTTCTTCCTCAAGGGAAGAGGACTGCGCCGGACTGTTCTTCCAGCGGCTGCCGTGCCAGAAAGGCTTTGCGTCAACATCCTTGCGAAGGGACACCACCTTCTTCTGGGCCGGCTCCACCGTGAGGGACGCATCATAGAAATAAAGGCTGTCCCAAAGTGCCGTCAGCCTATGCTCTCCCGGAGCTATGCGCCCCGTTGTAAGGGAGCCGCGTCCGACAAACTCCCTGTCCAGATAAATCTGCGGATTGGAAGAATCCACCCTCACCGACAGGAAACTGTAGAAAGGCTGCAGACAGATCTGCCTGCACAGCTTGCCGGTGTCGCACAGCGACACGGTGTCCTCCACCGGCGTATGGAAGGGAGCCTCCACAACGTATTTATGCACCCCCAGAGGGAGATTGAACTGGGCTCTTCCGTCGCGCACGAGCGTCAGCGAGGAATCCACGTGCACGATGACCTCGGCAGGAGTGATGTCCAGCACCAGATACTGCCGGGACAGTTTGAACAACTTGTCCGGGTTGTATGTCCTGAGGTATGCCGAGTAATGACGGAAACGCCTGGGCTTCACAGGCAGTTTCCACAGGCATTTTCCGTAATCCGGATGCGAAATGGACAGGAATTTTGTCTTTCGGGGCACAACCACCCTCACGCATCCGTCCACCTCCTGCGCCTCGAGCGCCCTCTTGCCTCCGGCAAGGAATTCGAAACCGCTTTCCGATGTTTGGAAATCCACGATTGCACCCTCCGGGCTGCGGTCGGTGTGCTCCGAGGGCTGGATCTTTCTGTACTTTGCAAAATCAAGAACTTCCATCTGCTGGGCGCCGGCGGGTCCTGCAAACAGAAGAATCAAAGATGAAAGAATCAGAATATGTGCGGAGGGTTTCAATCTGTGCTGTGGGTAATGTAGAGGGATTTTTTCGTGTCTCTGCCAAGATATGTCATGGAAGACACCAGTATGTTGAAATTCAGCTCAGAATCCTTGTTCCGCTGCTCCACGTCCACGACATATCCGTACACTACCATTCCGTCGCCATAGTCGGATACCCGTTTGTCGGCATCGAAGACGGGATTGAAAAGGAAGGTGAAAGGATAACGACTGTCCTGCTTGAGCCTTTCCAGGAAAGTCCTGGAGGAAGAGGACGCGCTTATCTTCACCGTGGCGCTCAGAATGACGCTGGTCGTGAATCCGAACGGCATTCCTGCATCGTCCAGATCCCTCTGGCACTTGTATTCGAAATGCTGGACGGTGTAACACTGCGAACGGGCGGGATTGGCCACGCCGGTGGTGATGTCGTCGGTCAGCAGCACCGCCCTAAGGAGGTTTGACATCGATTGCGCCATACTATTTCACTCCTTTTTTATTGAATTCAACACTGTCCACCGTCACCTTGTCCGCCACCATTTCCACGGTGATGGTCCTGCGCGACGAACTGTGTATGTCGTAATGCTCGGCAAGGGATGCACAGCAGGCGTCTTCGAATTCAATCTGCCTGACCTCTTCCCCGCTTCCGATACGGTACGGGACCTCAAACAGCAGCCGTCCGCTCTGGACGGAGCCGTCGGCATACCATTCGAAAAGATTCAGGTCGCTGCGCCCGGGAGCCACGACGGTAAGCGTGATTTTGTCACAGCGCGCGTTGCCATCCGGCCTGAAATGGTTGTGGCAACGCGTGAAGTGGCATATGCATTCGGAGACAAGGTACTCCTTCGAGTAGAAGTGAGCACCATTGTCGCCGAATTGAAGGGTTGCAAGCATTATTTCCAGGGATTGTTGAATTCAACGCTGCCGTTCTTGAGGCTCTGGCAGGAGATGGTGATTTCCTCGTAGTGGATCTGACCGTCTTCCCAATTCTCTTTATAATGCACGCAGTAGCATCCCTCACCCTTGATTTCCTTCATTGTGGAACCGTCCACGGTGTTGTAGAAAATGATGGAAAGGTCGCGGGGAGTGGAAGGCTCCAGCATCCACTGCAGAAGCTGGTTGTTGCCGTCATTGAGCGCTTTTACGCGTACGTTTATCATACCGCCGCGGGGGTTGCCGCTGATCTGACCTTCGATATCCGTTGTCTGGTTGAATTTGTAATCCACCATCATCACTTCACGGTTCTCGAAATCTTTTACCTGAAGCTGGACAGGAGTTTCGTTTGTTGCCATATTCGTAACTTTTTAATTGTCAAACATTTCGGAAGGCACTACGCCCAGTCGTTCTCAAACTTCACACCGCCGAAGTCTATCTCCTTGCAGGTGATTGCAATCTCCTCGATGTGGCCGGCCTTGTCTTCACACTTTTCTTCGTAAGCTACGCAGTAGCCACTCTTGAACTGGATTTTCTTCA
>R03__coassemble_970_pt1 | contig 14615 bp, 14 predicted proteins | sample R03__metabat2_high_PE_058 | metagenome-assembled genome bin R03 | reverse complement strand
GAGTGACGCTCATCCAGCACTGGAACTCCACCACCTATTCGGACAAAGGAATCCTTTTCCTTGTCTGGAACTTCGAGAATCCCGACGCGCCGCAGATCAACGTGCGCACGTGGCAGCCGATGGAGACCTCCGAGGAAGACATATTCACGCTGGACAATTTTAAAATTTAACTATGAGACGTTTCGCCCTTGCCCTGGCCGTATTGCTTGTGTCCGGACTGCACGCACGCTCTCAAGAGCTCTGTGTGAAGGAATTCAAGGCCGATCCCGCGGACATCAGCGCAGTCCGCTACGAAGAGAAAGACCTCAACGGCAATGTCTGCGCACTGGTGAAAATCGGTCTTGTGCTGCAGGACGTCACGTTTGAAGGCTCGGTCGTAAAGGCCGAGTTCAAGGACGGCGAGTGGTGGGTATATATGGTGGACAAATCCTGGTGGCTCAATATCAAGACCAAAAAATATCTGCCCCTGCGCTACGAGTTCCCGGAGCCGGTGCAACAAAAATCCACCTACGTCATGCAGGTGGAAGCGCCCGTGGTCGCGTACACCGGACCGACGGGAAAAATGCGGATAGAAAGCAACGTTCGCAGCGCAGATGTCTATGTTGACGGAGAGAAACTCTCCAGTGTGCTGCCGTTCGAGTACGAAGGTCCCGAAGGGAGTCATCTTGTGGAGCTGCATTGCCCCGGATACAATACGGAAAGGATGTCGTTCGACATAGCTCTGGGCCGGAAAGGAAGCATATCCGTCATTCTGAAGGCCGAAGGCAGCTTCGCCCTGGAAGGAATCTCCTACGAGATGGTAAAGGTTCCGGGAGGAAAATTCCAGATGGGAATGAGCGGAAGCACCCTTCTTGCCCCCCTTCACAGTGAAACGGTAAGGAACTTCAGCATCGGGAAAACAGAAGTCACCCAGGCTCTTTGGAAGGCAGTAATGGGCAGCAACCCTTCAATTTCCGTCGGAGACAACCTTCCTGTCGAAAACATTTCCTGGTATGATGCAAAGGAGTTCGTTACAAAACTCAACGCCGCCAGCGGACAGCACTTCCGTCTCCCCACCGAGGCGGAATGGGAAATGGCCGCACAGCGCAGCAAGGCTCTCGCTATTGAAGAAATGACAGGCGGTGTGGCCGAATGGTGCGAAGACTGGTTCGCGACCTATGGTTCACAGAACGAAAACACTTGTGTGAAAATTGTCCGCGGAGGCCCCTATGTCAACAAGGCGTGGCCGTCGGGGCCGGCTTTCAGGGGATTCCTCCGTCCGGACGAATGCAATGCCTGCACTGGCCGGAGGCTGGCCCAGGATGAGCTGTAAAATATAAACCAATAACTTAACTGACATATATGAAAAAATTTATTTGCATCCTTGCACTCGCTCTCACTTTTTTTTCAGCCTCTGCGCAAAGGAACGTAATTGTTTTTGGCCAGGCCAAAGGGAACAACGTCAGCAATGACTGGGTGTTGAAACTCAAAAGCAGCATTGTAGAAGGTCTTGTCTCCAGCGGAAGGCTGGATGTGGTGGACGGGGCGACGCTGAGCAACCTCTCCGCCAATGCGGCCGAGGCCATTGTGCAGCTCCGTGACGCCGGAGCGCAGTACTATATGGAAGCGACGGTCGAGACCATAACCAAAAGTTCATCCTCCAAGGACGGCAAGACAACTTACACGGCCAAAATGGAATATGCCTATCAGATTTATGAAGTGGCGTCGTCATCCGTGATTGCCAGTGCCAAAAAGGAGCATTACGGCACTTCGTACGACGGCTATGATGCTGCGATCGCAAGTTCCTTCAGCCTTGTGGACAATGACATGCGCTCTATGGTGAACAACGTGTTCCGAGTGGGAGCTGAAATCAAGGCAGTGAACGAGACCCATCCCAGGAAGGGAATAGTGTCTGTCTATGTCAGCGCCGGTTCTTCGGACGGAGTTGCCAAGGGTACAATTTTCGAGGTGTTCAAGATTATGGAAGTGGCCGGCGAGAAAATCACCGAAAAAATCGGGGAGATGAAGATTGCCGAAGTAAAGAGCGCCAGCCTGAGCCTTTGCAACGTGACAAAGGGAGGAAAGGAAATCCAGAGCGCCCTTGATGACGAGATTCCCATCCAGATTGTCTCGAGACCGGGATTGATCAACAATATTCTCGGCTTCTGATGAAACGCTTGTCTGTCATATCGCTTCTGCTCGTAATCTGCTGCTTTGCGGTAGCTGCGCAGGAGGAGCAGGAGGAGGAGGCGCAGCTGCTGGAATTCGACGGGAAAACAGCCCTTTTTGCCGTCGATGGCATATCCGCCCAGAAGGCAAATACGCTCAGATGCGCCGAGGAGTTGCTCTTTGACCGTCTGCTGTACTCCGGCATAGACGGCATCAACGACGGAGAACCCCTTATGAACAAGGCCCGCGAGGAACTTCGCAAAAACGACTATGCCGTGAATTTCTTCAAAAAGAGAATGCCTGCTTATCTCAAGACCGACGCTTCCGGCAAGAATGTCCTTTACGAGCAATTAGGCCAGGCTGTCCAGACGTCAGACGGATACAGTTGTACGTATCTTGTCCCGATAAAGTACAACGTACTCATACGGGATTTGAAGACGGAAGGGCTTTTGAATGCAGCAAGTTCTACGCTCTAGAAAGCCCATGAACTCCATCAAACTCATTCTTTCGAAGACTGACGAGCCCCTTGAGGGCTGCAGCAAGTGGTGGGGAGCGCCGGATTTGCCTGCGGGGTCAGCTTATCCTATTGTTCCCTGCAAGGACGGCACCGACGAGTGGGACGAGCCTCTTACCTTCCTTTGCCAGATACGCTGCGAGGATATCGCCGCGTTGGATGAGGAAAATCTGCTTCCGCACGAAGGAATGCTGTATTTTTTCGCTGCAATCGACGCTTATCTTGGCCTTGACTGCCCGATTGAAACGCACATAGGTGAGTGGGACCCCGCGGCGGTGAGGGTGATGTACAGCCCCAGCTGCGAGGGACTCGAGCCCTACGAAATGACCTGGGCCGACTCCGGCGAGTCGGTGTTCTACCCGGCCGAAAAACTCTCTTTCGCCTCCTGCGGGATGCTCGAGGATGGATTCAAAATGCTTGGAAGACCTTATCTTTGTGAAATTAATGAAGAATATGATACGGACTATGTTTCGCTGCTCCAGATTGACGGCAATGACGATTGGGGCCTTCGCTTTTATGATTGCGGCATGTTGTGCCTGCTCATCCGGAGGTCGCAGCTTCGCGCGCGCTTCTGGGAGACAGTCGTCGGCTATATGCACTCTTTCTGATACGCTTGAGATTATGGAAAACGTGGAAAAACTTGGGGGATTGTTCTCCCGGATAGTTGAAAATTACAACAGCTTTGCCGCCTCCTGGAAGAGCCTGCCGCTTGCCGGGGAGGCATTCGAACTTCTTCGCGACTCCATTCCGCTGAGAGTCCCCGGAGAACTCACGCCCTACACCCGCATCGTGCTGCTGGACAAGATGCTCGGCTGTCTGCCGGAAAGGGACTGCGCGAGGCTGATCCTTGAAGTCAGGAAGTATCAGCTGTCCCTTTTTCCCTTGATTTCCGCCGATGACATCAAGGAAGATATGGACATTGACGAGTATGATGGCCCCTCCGGCGAGTATGTCCATCAGATGACGAAAAAGGATGTCAAGCAGGCCATGAAACGCACCGAGGATTATCTGAATCCCCGTATCTCGATGGAGGAATGGTGCGAAAAATATGATGTCCACCTCAAATTCGACCCTGTGGAGCGGAGTGAAAAGTGGGAGGAGATTATTTATGACGTAGAGGCGGAATGCGCCGAAATCCTGAAGGACGAACCCAAACATATGGGCTTCTGTTTTGTCTACTGGAACACCAAGACGGCGGCTTTGGCCCGCCGCGGCATTGATTGGGGGAGCCCGGCTGTGATGAACCCGAGAGTGATGTTCGACTGATCCGCTGCGGGCAGCGAAGAGAGAGAAAACTTCGCAATTATTTTTTTGCGGCTTGAAAGATATCAGGATTGCGTATATCATGAAAGTAAACAAGAAGATGAAAATCAAGTGTCTATTCATGGACATAGACGGGACATTGACCGACGGTAAAATTTATATCTGTCCGCAGGGAGAGGCGATGAAGGCCTTCTCGGCAAGGGACGGCCAGGGGATAAGCAACCTGCTGGATTTGCCGGAGGGGGAAAGAATCGAACCTGTCATTCTGACCTCGCGCGAGTCAGAAATAGTGAATATACGTTGCCGTGAACTTGGAATTACGGAGGTTTTCCAGGGAGTCAAGGATAAAGTTTCCATAGTCAAAAAATTTGAAGACAAATGCCCTGAGGGGGTCTTTGCCTACATTGGTGACGATACCGGTGATATCCCCGCAATGTTGTGCGTCAAGGAGAAAGGCGGATTGGTCGCTTGCCCCGGCGATGCACACGATTCAGTAAAGACAATCGCCGATTTTGTATGCAGCCGCAATGGCGGAGAGGGAGCTGTGAGGGAATTTGTGGATTATTTGATGCAAACCGAGTGATATTGCCGGATTTTTGACTAACTTTGCAATGTTTTTGATGTCAGAAGATTTATGACCGTACCCAGGCTTATAGCCGGACCTTGTGTGATTGAGAGCAGCCAGACTCTTGACGAGGTAGCCACAGAGCTCGTTCGCCTGAACACCCTCTACGGCCTTGACATAATCTTCAAGGCTTCCTTCGACAAGGCCAACCGCACCAGCATTCATTCCTACAGAGGCCCTGGCCTTGCCAAAGGCCTTCAGATGCTCTCCGACATCAAGTCGAAGTTCGCTCTTAAGATTCTTACGGACATACACGAATCCTATCAGGCGGCTCCCGCTGCCGAGGTTGCCGACGTGCTTCAGATTCCGGCGTTCCTCTGCCGGCAGACTGACCTTCTTACAGCCGCGGCGCGTACCGGAAAGCCGGTCAACATAAAGAAGGCCCAGTTCCTTTCGGGCGAAGATATGCGCTACCCGGTGGAAAAGGTGCGTGAAGGCGGCGGAAAAGAGATATGGCTCACGGAGCGCGGCAATATGTACGGCTACAACAACCTCGCCGTAGATTTCAGAAACATTGCGGATATGAAAAAGTTCACGCCCACCGTCATAATGGACTGCACACACAGCGTCCAGCGCCCCGGCAGCAGCGGCGCCTCAAGTGGCGGAAACCGCGAGTTTGTGCCGGCAATGGCCCTCGCCGCAAAGGCGTTCGGCGCAAGCGGATACTTCTTCGAGGTCCATCCCGACCCGGACAGAGCCCTCAGCGACGGGCCTAATATGCTGCCTCTGAGTGATCTCGAATCGGTAATCAAGTCCCTCCTCTGATGAGAACTGTCGCGATTATCCCCGCCAGGTACTCTTCCTCCCGTTTTCCCGGAAAGCCCCTTGCCTTGATTGCCGGCAAGCCTATGGTACAGCACGTGTATGAGCGCGTGAAGAGCGCCCTTCCGCAGGTGTACGTGGCGACGGACGACGAGCGTATATATGATGCTGTGACTCTCTTCGGAGGGATGGCTCTGATGACTTCCGTCCGGCATTGCTGCGGCACGGACAGGCTTGCTGAATGTGCCCTGATGCCTGAGCTTGGCCTCGAAGACGGGGACCTCATTCTCAATATCCAGGGCGACGAGCCCCTTATCCGCCCGGAAATGGTACGCGACCTCGTCGGTTGCTTCGAAGACCCGCAGGTCGTGATGGGCACGCTGAAAAAGGAAATCACGCGGCCTGAAGACCTGGAAAATCCCAATGTGGTGAAGGTGGTGACGGACTCCAGGGGTGACGCGCTGTATTTTTCCCGTTTCTGCATTCCCTTCGTCAGGGGCGAAGCCGCCGCAACAAAGCACTATAAACACATCGGGGTTTACGGCTACAAAAAGGATTTTCTGCTGAAATTCAGCAAGATGCAGCCTTCGAGCCTTGAGGGAAGCGAGTCTTTGGAGCAGCTTCGGGTGCTCGAGAACGGATACCGGATACGGGTAAGCGAAACAATTTATGACACGGTGGGGATTGACACACCGGAGCAATTGAAGGAAATTGAAAAATATCTATGAATACGATTGAAGTCGGAAGAAGAGTCTTCGATGTGGAAATTGAAGCGCTGACACGGACGCGGGATTGGCTTGGCGAGGTGTTCCGGCAGCTTGTGGATTGTTTTTTGGGCGGCAGGGGGAAGGTGATAACGATGGGGCTCGGGAAGTCGGGACACGTAGCCAGAAAGATTGCCTCCACTCTGTCCAGTCTCGGGACACCATCCTCTTTCCTCAGTCCGTCGGATGCCCTTCACGGGGACCTCGGAATGGTGACAAAGGATGACGTCCTGCTTATGATAAGCTTCAGCGGGGAGGCCGAGGAGATGAAGAAGATTCTCCCGATAACCAGGAAGACGGGATGCACGGTGACAGCAATCACCGGTGCGGCGGGCTCCTTTCTTGAGCGTGAGGCCGACATCGCGGTTGTGCTTCCCGAGATAAGCGAAGCCTGCCCCTTCGGGCTTGCACCGACTTCCAGCGCGAGTGCCGTCATGTGCTACGGTGATGCGATTGCGGTTGCTCTCTGCATCAGGAAGGGGTTCAGGAAAGAGGATTTCCAGCGTCAGAACCCCTCAGGAGCATTGGCCAGCAAATGAAAATATTCTACAACGCCTCTATGGTGCTGCTCGATCTGGGCCTCAAGGCAGCAGCGCTCTGGCGCCCAAAGGAGAGACTGATGGTCAGCGGCAGGCGCGCCCTTGCAGCGAGAGTGAGGGAGGCCGTGAAACCGGGCGAGCGTATCTGTTGGTTCCACGCCTCTTCAGTCGGAGAGTTCGAGCAGGCCCGTCCCCTGATCGAGGCTTTCCGCTCCGCCCATCCAGAGTTCAAGATACTGCTCACCTTCTTCTCCTCCTCCGGATACGAACTTCGCAAGAGTTGGAAGGGGGCTGACTACGTCTTCTACATTCCTATTGACAGACCCCGCGCCGTCAGGGAATTCCTGGATGCAGTAAAACCGGAAATTGTTTACATAATCAAATACGAATTCTGGCTGAACCTGCTTTCGCAGCTGCGGCAGCGCAAAATCAGGACATTTCTCGTGTCGGCTGCCTTCCGCAAGGACTCGGTCTTCTTCAAGCCTTGGGGAGGGGAGTGGAGAAAAGCCCTCTCGACCTACGAGACGATCTTCGTCCAGAATCAGGCTTCTGCCGATCTTCTCGCCGGGATAGGGATTCATAACGCAGTCATAGCCGGGGACACCCGCTTCGACAGAGTTCGCGACATAGTCCGGAGCCCGATTTCCCTTCCGCTGGTGGAAAAATTCTGCGGGGCGTCGTCTGGAATTTTTGTCGCCGGATCCACCTGGGGCCCCGACGAAGAGATTCTCGTGAGGCTTATGAACGACAACCCGTCCGTGAAGTTCATAGTGGCTCCCCACGAGATGTCAGAGGCTAGAATCGGCGCCCTGACAGGAGCTGTCCACGGCGGATCCTGCCGCTATTCCTGCCCGGAGAGCATATCTTCCGACTGCCGGCTGCTAGTCATCGATACCGTCGGAATCCTGTCCTCCGTGTACCGCTACGCCTCTTGGGCTTACGTCGGCGGCGGTTTCGGGGCCGGAATCCACAATACCGTCGAGCCTGCCTCCTACGGCCTTCCGATAGCCTTCGGCCCGAAATACAGGAAATTCTCCGAAGCCGTCGCGATGGTTTCCCTTGGCATCGCCCGCTCCGTGGGCAGCTATGAAGAGCTGGCCGCCTGGTTCGCGCCCCTCTGTAGCGACGAATCCCTCCGGCGTAGGGTCTGCGCCGCCGCCCTAGCCTACACCGAAAGCCAGATAGGCGCTACGCAGAAAATTCTTGCCTGAATCTGCAACCGATTCTCGTATGAATCAAGCTTTATTCGTAAACTTGTGTGGCTTGTCTAAAATACAGGTCTCACCCAAGACACAGTTTCTGAAGCACTGCCGGATGAGCCGCAACTTGCAAATTGTAATGTATTTTTTATTTAATAATTCTGATGTGACGCCTGATTTGGCCAAATGGTTTAAATTTGTAAGCAAATACCAGGACAGTCTTAAAAATTTACCACTTTCATTCTAATTGATAATATTTTAAGGTATTTGCATTTTTTAAATAAAATTCGTAATTTTGCGGCTCCTTTAAATGTGTGCGGGTCATGATAGCGGGGGAGGGGCAGTTAAAGGTTAACGTTTTGTAACATATCAAGCAACATCATTATTGTCTGAAACCAAGTTTTAATAATTTTTAAGTTTAACCAAATCATCAATTCCTATGAAGAAAATTAAAATTTTTCTCTCATTGATGCTTTCACTCGCAACTGTAGCGCTTAGCGCTCAGGACATCACCGTCAAGGGTGTTGTCAGTGATGCCAACGGCGAAGCCATCCCCGCCGCTGCAGTTCAGGTGAAAGGCACAACCACGGGAACGGTCACAGATGTCAGCGGAAATTACACAATCTCCGCTCCTGCGAACGCGACTCTCGTGTTCTCATCCATCGGCTATGCCAAGATCGAGGTTCCCGTAAACGGCCTCGGCGTAGTTAACGTCAAGATGGAAAATGATTCCCAGATGCTGGAGGAAACCGTTGTGGTTGCCTACGGTACCGTGAAGAAGGAAGCCCTCACAGGTTCGGTCTCCTCTGTGAACACCGATAAACTTGCCGAGGCTCCCGTGACCAGCGTGGACAAGGCCCTCGCCGGCAAGCTCGCGGGCGTGCAGGTGTCCCAGTCCTCAGGCCAGCCCGGTGCGACATCCAACATCCGTATCCGCGGCTATTCGTCAATCAATGCTTCCAACGAGCCTCTTTGGGTAATTGACGGCATTCCTGTGCTGAATGGCAACACAGGTGAGATGACAAACTCCTCCAGTGCTATCGCCAACCTCAACCCCAACGACATCGAGTCCATCACCGTTCTGAAGGACGCCGCCGCTGCCGCAGCTTACGGTTCCCGCGCCGCCAACGGTGTGATTCTCGTGACCACAAAGAGCGGCAAGGCCGGCAAGGCCCAGTTCACCGCCCGTGTGAAGTATGGTACATCCTGGCTTCAGAGCGACAGCGGTTTCCGTATGATGACAGCTGAAGAACTTCTCGGCTACCAGAGGGACGCAGTTATCAACGCAGGTATGAATCCCGACGACCCCACATGCGCCTACTATCGTCCTATGAGCCTGCTCAACAACGAGCACGGCAGCTGGATGAACTACCTGACCCGCCTGGGTTCACAGCAGGAATATGAAATCAACGCCCGCGGCGGCACGGACAAGGCCAAATACTACTCCTCCGTGTCCTACCATAAGAACGACGGTGTTTTCTACGGTATCGACTACCAGAAAATCCAGGCCCGTGTGAACGCTGACTTCAAGCTTCTCAAGAACCTCGAGACAGGTGCCAGGGTGAACGTCGCCTACACAGACCAGAACGACGTTCCTATGCAGAGCCTGTATTATTCCAACCCTATCTGGGCCGGTATGACCATCCTTCCCTGGATTGCCAAGACCAACCCCGACGGCACTCCCAACGTTGAAATCGCCTCCAACTCCTACCAGAACCCCCGCGCTACGGCAATGTACGACCAGCAGTGGGAGAAGAACTACCGTTTCAACGGTACGATGTACCTCAAATGGGAGCCTTTCAAGAACCTGGTTCTCGAAACAAAGAACTCCGCCGAGGCTCTGTTCGGTACAGAAAAACGTTACTGGGATCCCCTTTCCAAAGGCGGCTCTTCCCGTGAACCTACAACCCAGGACATCAAGAAACAGTATGTCCAGCTTACAACTTCCAACACCGCAACATACTCCAACATTTTCGGCGGTTATCATTCCGCACGTCTCGTTCTCGGTCAGGAAGCCATGCACTACGCGTATGAGTATATGTATTCGTATGCTCCCGGCGTAAGCAGCGAGATGCCTTATCCTCAGCTCGCCCCTCAGTCCGACACGGAAGTTGAGATGGGCTTCACCAACAAATCGATGCTCTCCTTCTTTGCCATCGGCGACTACAACTACGACCAGAAATACTTCTTCCAGGGCACTGTCCGTGCTGACGGTTCCTCCCTGTTCGGCTCCAAGAACAAATGGGGTCTGTTCTGGTCCGTGTCCGGATCCTGGAATATTGCCAAGGAAGACTTCCTGCGTAGCGTAAAGGCCATCGATCTTCTCAAGATCCGCGCCAGCTACGGTGTGAACGGCAACAACGGCATCAGCGCTTATCAGGCCTATGGTCTGTACACCAGCACCGCCTACAACGGCTATGTCGGTATGCGCCCCAGCCAGCCCAACAATGATGTTCTTTCCTGGGAGCGCAACGCAACCTGGAATGTCGGTCTCGACTTCGGTCTGTTCAACAGGGTGCACGGCAACGTGGATGTGTACAGCCGCAAGACTCTCGATATGCTTCTTAATAAATCCGTTCCCGCCACAACCGGTTACACTTCCCTGTTCATGAACACAGGTTCGATGAAGAACAGCGGTGTCGAGCTGCAGCTCGATGTTGATATCTTCAACAAAGGCGACTTCTTCTGGAACGTTGGCGGCAACATCGCCTTCAACAAGACAGAGATTCTCGACCTCGGCGGTGAGGAATACCTCGGTACCAACGTTCGTCAGGTGGTCGGCATGTCAATGTACACCTATTATCTTTGTGACTACTACGGAGTCAATCCTGCCAATGGTGAGGCTCTCTGGGTGGCTGACCTGAACGAAGAGACAGGCGAAATGACCCTTACCAACGAACAGTCCAAGGCCCGCAAGTACTACGCCGGCTCCCCTGAGCCTAAATTCACCGGCGGTTTCAACACCACAATCGGCTGGAAAGGCTTGCAGCTTGCCGCATTCTTCGAATTTATGGGCGGCAACTATGTCTGGAACGTGAACGAGTACTCATACCTGAACAACGACGGTTCAGATATGACCATGAACCAGAAAGCTTCCGCTTTGAACTACTGGAAGAAGCCCGGTGACACCGGTTGCAACCCCAAACCCGTTGCAGGCAACACATCCAACTCCGACTACGGCATTTCCGACCGTTGGCTCGAAAGGGGAGACTACTGCCGTCTGAAAGACGTCACCCTCTCCTACAGCTTCCAGAAAAAAGCTCTGAGCGCTCTCCACCTCAAAGGCCTGAAACTTTATGTCAGCGGCCTCAACCTGTTCTGCTTCAATGACGTCGACTACTGGGATCCCGCAATCTCCCTCGCAGGTTACGGTGCCGGTAACTACCCTCTCACAAAGTCAGTCGTCGGAGGCCTTGAAGTTACATTCTAATGATGACAGTGAATATGAAAAAGTATATTGTAATAGCAGCTATGGCTCTCGCATCCCTGACTGCCTGTGGGGGTTTCCTCGAAGAAGCACCCCTCACATCCCAGAGCGATGAGCTGACTCTTTCCACCGTTGACGGTATCAACAGCGCCGTCGGTGGCGCGTATGCTCCTCTTGCATCCAACTACTGGTATGGTGCCGAGTTCATCGTCCGTAACGAGATGAAGACCTCCAACGGCAAGAAGAGCGCCACGAAAGACTCCGGCCGTCTGATTGACGACTATAATGTCAACTACAGCTCCACAAACACCTACAGCGGTGTGTGGACGTATGCATACTATGTTATCTCCTGCGCGAACACCATCATTGACAAGATCGGTGACACAACTGACGAGACTCTTAACAACTACAAAGCCGAGTGCCTCTTCCTGCGTGCCCTTTCACACTTCGATCTCGTGCGCGTTTTCGCCCAGCCGTACAACTACACTGCCGATGCCTCCCATCTTGGCGTTCCCGTAATCCTGCATCAGGATCTTACTGCAAAGCCTGCCCGTAACACCGTCAAGGAAGTTTACAACCAGATTATTGCCGACCTTGTTGCAGCTGAAGGCCTTATCAGCCCTTCATACGTGCGTGCCGGCACGGACCCTGCATCCAGCGTTACGATTTATGCCATTCAGGCTCTTCTTAGCCGCGTTTAGCTGTACACCGAGCAGTGGCAGTATGCCGCCGACTACGCCAAAAATTTTATCGACATCGGCAAATACGAGATGTGGACCGCAGATGAGTTCCTTACTCTGACAGACGATGATGCCTCTTCCGCATTCTGGAACGACGCTCAGACCGACGGCGAGGTTATCTTCGAAATCTATGGCAACAAATCCAACAGCTTTGACGGCTACCACGACGCCATTTCCCCGATGACTACTCCTGAGGGCTACGGCGACGCCGCTGCTTCTCTCGACATCGTCAATCTCTATGAGGAAGGTGATATCCGCGGCAAAATGTTCATCGTAGGCGAAGAAGATACCGCCGGCGATTACTGGACAGGCAAATACTACGGCAAGGGTATGGCCAACCCCGACTACAACAACACTATCGTGCTCCGTCTGTCGGAAATGTACCTGAACAGGGCCGAAGCCATCATCAACGGTGCTACTTCCACTTCCACCGCCACCGCCGACATGGAGATGGTCACCAAGAACCGCGGCGCTTCCGCCCAGCCTGCCTCCAAGGCCGGCGTATGGCTCGAGCGTCAGAAGGAATTCGCCTGGGAAGGCCACCTCTGGTTTGATCTTGCCCGTACAGGCCGCGATATGACCCGCAGCGATGTCCTCGGCAATGTCGTCAAGGAAATCAAGGCCGGTGATTACCGCTGGGCAATGCCTATCCCCGACCACGATATTTCCTGCAATGAAAACCTCAAACAGAACGAGGGTTACGGTAAATAATGGAGGGAACTGAAATGAAAAATATTTATAAAGTTTTGATGGGCTCAGCCCTTGTCATTGCTGCAGCTTCTTCCTGCAGTAAACTCAACGAAGCTCCCGTCTTCAGCGAATCCGAAAGCTATGTCGCCTTCGAGAAGAGCTCATACTCTATCGCGGAAAACGGCGGTCAGCTTACCATCCCCGTTTCCATCGCCGCCTATAATACTGTAAAGACAAACGTGTCTTACAGCATTCTGGACGTTGATGTCGAAGGCAGCGGCTACACTGCCAAGAAAGGGGAAGACTTCACCGACCAGAACGCTGATGCCGTTCTTATTTTCGACGGCACAGTCTGGAGCCAGAATATCGTAATCAACATTAAAGAACATGCAGGTACCTATACAGGTGACCTCAAGTTCGCAATCAAGATTGATTCCGCTTCGGGTCTGAAGACTTCTGCCGAAAACATTGTTGTCGTGACCATCACCGACAATGATCACCCTCTGTCCTCCATCCTCGGCACGTACACCGCCCAGGGCAAGACATATAGCGGCGGAGACCAGACTGCGTATACCCTTACCTTGTCCAAGGATTCCGAAGACTTGTCGACGGTACACATCGACTACATAACCTATGGTTGCAAGCAGTATGCTAGCTGGGAATCTGAAGGCGAAACCTGGGAATACATCGGCACCGTTACAAGGGACGAAAACGGAAACATCAACGGTATCAACATCGCACGCGGTCAGAAGACCACGGTATGGTACTCCAGCTCGGATGATGTGTTCGAGCTCCGTACTTTCGAAAGCGTTACCGGCGGCTCCATAACCGGCATTCAGAATACCGGCAGCTTCGATATGACTCTGTCCGGCACCGACCCCGTCACCTGGACTACAGATGCCAATATCTGGCTGTTCCCTGTTGTATATCAGGCGTACTATTCCAACTTCTACACCTGCACTCCTGTTTGGACCAAACAATAACAATCTGTGATTATGAAAAGAATTTTTACATATCTTTCCGTAGTGGCAGCTCTTTCTGTCGGCCTTGCTTCCTGCAAGGTCGACAAGGAGGCCACTGAGCCCACACCTGTCGTGGCTGCCAGTGATGTGAATATTACCATCACCAATGTGAAGGACAGTTCTTTCACTGTAACGGTGGCTCCCCAGGCAGAGGCCGGCTACTATTCTTTCCTGGTTGCAAAAGGTGCAGCCCAGAAAGTGGACTCTGTGAACCTTTTCCAGGTTAAGTACTCCGGCATCAAGCAGGCTACTGTGAACTATGCCGACAATGCTTCCGTATCTTTCGATATCGAGGATTGTGCTCCCAATACCGCCTACACAGTATATGCCGTAGCCGCCAGCAAGGCCGGCAATATCGGCAGCGTCGCAGTCAAGACTGTGACGACTTCCGACATCGAGGCTCCCGAAATCATCGACTGGGACGTTGACGAGAATATTGTTCTTGTCAAGTTCTCCGAGGATGTGGAAATCGCTGAAACTGCGGAAGCCACCGCCGACGTGTATTACAAGTGCTATCTTACCGGCAGCGCGTATGCAAAGGGAGTCAAGGCTTCGGACATTTCCTATTATAAAGGAAGCAGCAACGTCGTTGCCATCACCTTCGAAGAAATCGTGAAGCCCGGTGCATTCTACACCGTAAACTTCGCCGAGGGCACCTTCACCGACATCGCCGGCAACCCTGCCGCCGCCGTTGTGAGCTCCTTCGATTCCGCTTACGATTTCGACAAGAACGAGTTCGACTATACCGGCATTATCGGTTACCTTGCAAATGCCGACCTCGTGTACGAACTGCCCGAGATTCCCGCCACCGTCAATATCGAGAAGTTCTCCAGTGTAAAGTGGTCCGTCAACGTTCCCGAGGGAATCTCCCGCATTGACCTTAAAGACGGCTATGTGACTACCTACACCCGTACCAGCGAGA
>R03__coassemble_955_pt1 | contig 14766 bp, 7 predicted proteins | sample R03__metabat2_high_PE_058 | metagenome-assembled genome bin R03 | reverse complement strand
GCACCACCTCCATCTACCCCGACGAGTACCTGGCCCGTTATATGGAGAACCACGCCATCGATCCCGACACCTACCCCATCACCGACTGGCAGAAGGCCATCCTCACAGGCTCCGGCTTCACCCACAACCACAACGTGACCTTCACCGCCAGCGGCGACAAGATCCGCGTCATGACAACCGTGGGCTATCTGGACCAGAAGGGTATCATCAACAGCACCGGTTACCGCCGCTTCAACTTCCGCAACAACCTGGACTTCGAACTCAACAAGAAGCTCCATATGAAACTGGACGTTACGGCGATGTACGGCCACCGCGACCGCAACCGCTACCAGAGCTCGTTCTTCAACTATATGAACACGCGCGACCCTCTGACCCTCGCCCAGTACAGCACAGGCTACTATGCCGCGCTGTCCGGCGGTTCCACGAACGTTCTTGCGATGCGCGAGGGCGAAGGCGGCAACTACCGCAATGACGGCTACCGTCTGAACGGCTCTCTCACCCTTACCTGGGATCCCACCAAGTGGCTGACCCTGGAAGGTAAGGTTGCTCCCCGCTTCGTGATGAGCGAAGGCCACACCTACCTTAAGGTGGTGGATTTCTACTCCGACGCCCTGGGCACCAAGAGCCCCACTCCCTCAGCCAGCTACGGCACTCTTACCGAAAGCTGCACCCGCGAGTACTACGGCAACTATCTGGCAACGGCAAAGATTCACAAGAAATGGAACAACGCCCACAACCTCACCGTTCTGCTGGGCGGCTCGTACGAGACCTTCAACGAGAAGAGCCTTAGCGCTTACCGCCAGGGCTACATGTTCCCCGACTACGAGACCATCAACGCCGGTGCCGACAACGAGTACAAGTCCAACAGCGGTGCCGTTTACCAGTGGGCCCTCGCTTCCTTCTTCGGCCGCATCAACTACAACTACAAGGAGCGCTACCTGTTCGAGGCCAACCTCCGCTACGACGGTTCCTCCCGTTTCAATGCCAACAACCGCTGGGGCGTGTTCCCTTCATTCTCCGCAGCCTGGCGCATCAGCGAGGAGCCTTGGATGCAGGGCATCAAGAACATCCTCACCGAGGCCAAGATACGTGCTTCCTACGGCCAGCTGGGCAACCAGAGCATAGGCAGCTACTATCCCACGGTGCAGACCCTGAACATCGGTTCCTCCATCTCCGTGAACGGCGTGGTGACCCCTATCGCCACACTGACCACCCTGGCCAACGAGGACATCACCTGGGAGACCTCCAAGATGTGTGACGTGGGTATCGACTTCGCCCTGTGGAACAAACTCACCGTTACGGCCGACGTTTACCACAAGCGCACCGAAGGCATCCTGATGAAGCTCACCATTCCCGGTTCGATCGGCCTCAGCGCCCCTTACCAGAATGCCGGCAACGTCACCAACTTCGGTTGGGAGTTTGCAGTGGGCTATCACGACCAGAAGGGTGACTTCCGCTGGGGCATCGACGCCAACCTGTCCGACGTCCACAACAAGATCACCAAGATGGCCGTTCCCGACTACGGCACCTATATGGCCAACGTCGAGGGCTACGAGATCAACTCCGTATATGGTCTTAAGTGCGGCGGTATAATCCGCACCCAGGAAGAGGCCGACTACATCAACGCCAACATTCCCCAGTACGGCAAGAGTGTCGTTCCCGGCGACCTGTGGTATGAGGATATTGCCGGCGCATTCGACGAGGACGGCAACGCCATCCCCGACGGCAAGGTGGACAACGAGGACCGCACCATCATCGGCGGCACCGTTCCCCGCTACACCTACGGCATCACCCTTAACTTCGGATGGAAGGGATTCGACCTGAGCGCCTTCTTCCAGGGCGTGGGCAAGGCAGAATCCATGCTGGCCTCCTACTATATCTGGCCTGCATACCAGGGCGGCACATACCGCAGCGAGTTCCTCAATGCATACAATCCCAGTGATGAAAGCACCTGGTACACCGCCACCTATCCTCGTCTGACCAGAACGGGAGACCAGAACTACAAGTCTTCCACCTTCTGGATGGCGGACGCCAGCTACTGCCGTCTGAAGAACATCCAGCTCAGCTACACCTTCCCTTCGAAGCTCTTCAAAAAGTCCAAGCTCAAGGAACTGATGCTGTTCGCCAACGCGCAGAACCCCTTCACCTGGACGAACTTCTATCAGGGATACGATCCCGAGGTTGCCTACGACTCCGACGCCACTGACGGCGTTTCGATGGGTGCAGTAGCCAGCAACTATCCTCAGGTAAGAACCTTCACCTTCGGTGTTGAAGTCAAATTCTAAAAGAGGAGGACAAAGAAATGAAAAAACATATTTTTACCACAATTGCCATTTGTGCAGTCATCCTGAGCAGCTGCGATTTGGACAGGATGCCTCTGAACGGTCCTTCTTCCGGCACTTTCCCCGCATCCGAGGGTGAGGCCTACGGCGGTATTCTCGCCGCCTACAAGAAGATAGGCAACATGACGGCCCAGAGCCAGTATTTCCCTTACCGCTGCGAGGACGCCGCTTCCGACATCATGACCTACCGTCCCGGAGCCAACAACTTCAAGTTGCAGCTCAACGGCGCGATGACGGCCGACCACGCTCTCCCCACAAAGGAGTACAAGCAGGTGTACGGAGCCGCCGGCCGCGTGCATCAGGTACTGGACAATATCAAGAACCTGGAGGCCGTGTGCGACGAGCAGACCGTCAAACAGCTCAAGGCCGAGCTTCTGTGCATCCGTGCCCAGCAGTACGACCAGGGAATGCAGTTCTTCGGAGGCATCCCCTTCATCGACCACTGCCTCACGCTGACGGACAACGCCTATCCGCGCAACACTATCAAGCAGTGCGCCGACAGCCTGCTTCTGTATGACCTTACCGACGAACTTCTGGACTGCCTGCCCGTGAAATGGTCCAAGCAGGACTATGGCACCACCCGTATCGGCCGTATCGCGGCCTATACGCTGAAGGCCCGCATCGCCCTTAACTGGGGATACACGGACATCGCGATGGAAGCCGCCAAAAAGGCTATGGACCTTAACGATATGAACTCCGCCTATGCCCTGGAGGCCCTCGACACCCGCGGTTACATTTCCCACGAGGAAGGCGAAATCGACGTCACCAACCTCTTCAGCTTCGCCGGCGAGACTTCCGACGAATGGATGTGGGCCGCGCAGCACAGCCTGGCTGTGGGCGAGCTCAGCGAGAGCATCTATTACGAAGCGCTGCGCTGCCTCGGCGGCTGCAGCTGGATAGGTCCCACGCAGAGCATGGTGGACACTTACCAGTGCCTTGACGGCAAGTCCATCGTGGAGTCCGACATGTTCGATCCCAAGAATCCCTGGGCGAACCGTGATCCCCGCCTTGCGATGCACGCCCTTCTGCCCGGCACTCGCGCGATGGGTGTCCAGTACGAGATGGACTACACCGTGGCCGAGGTTAAGGACTACATCCTCAACACGATGATCCAGAACATGGACGCGGATCCTTCCGCCAACAAGTACGAGTACTCCGCCAACAACACCAAGGGTCCCGCCGGATTCCTGGTTAGGAAGTACTACGACAGCACCTGGCACGGCCAGAAGCTGAACGGCGAGTATGACGAGCTGAACACCGGCCTCATCCGCTATGCCGAGCTTCTGCTTATCGATGCCGAGGCCAATATCGAGGATCCTTCCGGCGACCTGGACCGCGCCCGCAGGGACATCAACCTGATCCGCGCTCGCGCCGGCATGCCCGACGTGACTGCCACGGACCGCGCCGGCCTTCGCAAGGCCCTCCGCTACGAGCGCAAGGTGGAACTCTTCGACGAAGGCTTCCGCTGGTTCGACCTGCGCCGCTGGTGCGACGACGGCCTGTGCTACAAGGACGGCAAGTTCCGCGACGGCGTCACCGAGATTGCGGTGAAGGCTGTGAACGGCACTTTCTATGCTCCCGCCTATTCCAACAAGGCCAACGGCGGCAAGGGATACATATCCAACGCCAAGCCCATCATCGACGACAACTGGATCGTCACCTATGACGGCGTCAGCTGCTTCGAGGCAGGACAGAAATTCAATCTGCGCGCAGTTGCCGACCTCGTGATGAGCTATACCGCCCCCCGCGACCGCTACTGGCCCATCCCTCAGGATGAGATGACGGCAAACACCGCCCTCAAGGCCGAGGACCAGAACCCCGGTTACGATTCCGGAGCCTTCCAGAACTAGGCATACCGACAAAAATTTGGACAGATGTGGGACAAAATCCTTCATCTGTCCTTTTTTTTTGTTATATTTGCCCGTTATGAAAAACATTGAAAAAATTCTTTGCGCGACTGCGCTTCTGGCTGCTCTTTTCTCCTGCAGCAAGGACAACACCACCGGCTCCGACCCTGTAGTCTCCAAGACAGAGGCGGACGGAAAAATACTGTTTGACGACGGCACCCCGGCCGCGGGAGTGGTTGTTTCCGACGGCTACACCTGCACCGCCACGGCGCAGGACGGCACGTATTCTCTGAAACTGAACACCTCGGCTGCATTCGTTTCCTATTCCATTCCTGCAAATGCTGCGGTGGAAACGGGCGGTACATACGGCCTGCCGGTCTTCTACAAGAAGATTTCCTCTGCTTCCGACTTCAACTTCACCCTGAAGAAGCAGGCTGTGGAGAGCAAATTCCGTATGATTGCGATAGGCGATCCCCAGGTGACATCTTCTTCCGACATTGCCCGCTACAAGAACGAGACGATGGCGGATTTGAAGAGCTACGTTGAGTCCAAGGGCGGCGACATGCCCACCTACGCCATCACCCTCGGCGACATAGTGGGCAACAAATGGGATCTGTATCCCACGATGTTCCCCACAATGAACGTTACGCAGACCGGCGGCGTGCCCGTCTTCCAGACCATCGGCAACCACGACCACCAGTTCCCTTTCACCGGCTCTTCGCTGGAGGTCAACAACCTTACCGCCCAGCGCAAGTTCGAAGGCTTTGCAGGCCCCGTGAACTATTCCTTCAACAGGGGCGACGTACACTTCGTGTCGATGGATGACGTGCGCCACACCGCCAAGGCCAGCGCCGACTACGACGGCGGCTTCCTGGACTGGCAGTACGAATGGCTGAAGCAGGACCTGAGTTACGTGGACAAGACCAAGACGGTAATCCTGTGCGTCCACATTCCCTGGCGCGAGGCCTTCACCACGGACTTCTACACCACCGACAAATATCCCGAGGAAGGATTTTACCAGGAAATTCTGGACCTTCTGGGCGAATACGCCGACTGCGCGATTTACGCCGGCCACACCCACAACAACGTGAACTGCAGCTTCGACGACTCTTCGAACAAGCACAAGGACAAGAACGGCAAGTACATTCCCGAATATATCGTGGGCACTGCCTGCGGAGCCTGGTGGAAGGGCACAATCTGCACCGACGGCGCCCCCAACGGCTACGGCGTGTTCGAGTATGAAGATGCCAAGCTGGTGAACCAGATCTACAAGGCCACCCGCTACGACGAAGGCTTCCAGATGAGAATCTACCGCGCCACGGATTTCCCCGAGCTGACGGCAAACACCTCCGACGGCGTCAAGACCTACAAATGGGGCCTCAAGACGGAGGAGGGCCGCGCGATGGTGAACGTGTGGAACGTGAACGAGGACTGGACATTCGAGGTGTACGAGAACGGTGTGCTGCAGACCAACACCATAATCTTCAAGCAGACCGCCTACCGCGACATGTGGGCCAAATACTACTTCTATTCAGACCTTATGCTGAAGAGCACCAGCGGCTATCCCAAGGCCTCGTATCATATGGCCTATTACAACATCAATGACAAGAACACCGATGACATAAAGGTGGTAGCCCACGACGGCTACGGCCACACCTTCACCCAGAGCGGCTACACCACCCGTCTGGACCGCTCCTGTGCAAGCTATCAATAAATCCGCTTATGAAAAGAACTGCCCTCGCGCTCTGCGTCCTAGCCCTCCTTGCCGTCCTTTTCCCGGTAGCCCTTCTTTCGTCTTCCTGCACTCCCGCTTCCCAGCCTGAGAAGGAGACACCGGTAGTGAACCCTGAGCCCGAGCCCGAGCCTGAACCCGAGCCCGAACCGGAGCCTCAGGACGGCCTTACCGCCGTCACCGTCACGGTGTGCGCTCCTTCGCTCACGAAGTCTTCTCTGGACGGAGTCACGGTGAAATGGACCAAGGGAGACCAGATTTCAGTCTCCCACATTGCCGGGGGCACCGCAATGTACACCCTCACGGCCCAGACAGAAGGCGCAGCCGCAGTGTTCAAGGGCAGAATTCCGGCGGACCTGAAGACCTTCAAGGCATTCTATCCCTCCGGGCTGCTTCTGAGCAACTCCAGCACGAACAATTTCAAGTTCACCTATTCCGACACGCAGACAGGAGTGAAGGGAGGCATAGCCGCTTCCACTCTTCCGATGATCGTACAGAACGCTTCCGGAGACCTTCGCGGCGGCATCACGATGCAGTATGTGGGCTGTGTGCTGAAATTCACGCTTTCGGGAAGCGACATCTCTTCCGTCCGTCTGGATGCGGACGCGTACCTTGCCTCCGACATCCTGGACGTGAACAGCAGCACTTACAATACGTCTGAAAAGTCCGGCTCCAAGGTGTCCAACAGCCTCACGCTGGTTCCTGAGGAGGGTAAGACGGCTTTCGAGCCCGGGGAATACGCATTCTGCATACTCACCAAGTCCTCTGCCCGCACATTCTCCAAATATTCCATAGTCTACACCAAGACAGACGGCAGCACCATCACCCGCACCGAGACATCCGGCCTCACCTGCGAGCAGGGCCACGTCTATGTGCTGGACGGAGACGAGAATTCTTCCTTGCAGAACGCTACTGTGGTCTCCGGCAAGGTGACGGACAAGACCACCGGAGCAGGCATTGCCGGCGTGAAGCTGAGCGACGGCGTGCAGATAGTCACAACTGCATCCGACGGCTCGTATAGCATGACCTGCGACCTTGCGGTGGCGAAAAACGTCTATGTTCTGATGGGGGAGGATTACGAGTTCTCCTTCAACGAGTGGGGAGGCTGGGCAGACTGGAAGGCCATCGACAAGCTTTCCAAGAAACAGACAGCCGATTTCGCCCTCACCCCTCGCGCGGACAAGTCCGGCAAGGTACGCTTCCTGCTTCTGGGCGACCCCCAGCAGATGAGCAGCCGCGCCCACTCCGGCGAATCCTGGAAGTATGTCTGCAACGCGATAAATGCGTACCGCAGCTCTGTCAGCACCCCTCTGTATGAAATCAGCATGGGTGATATGGTGACCAATGAAATACAGGTCAGCGGCATGGCCGAGGCATATCTCGCCGTCCAGAAGACCAGCGGCCTGGGCACCTTCAGCGTTCCGGGCAACCACGACCACGTGCAGGCAGCTTCCACATACTACGCCTCCATCGCGGAGTTCGCGAAATGGTTCGGCCCGTACAACTATTCCTTCGACATTGCCGGCGTGCATATGCTGTTCCTGGACAGCTGCGCCTGGTGCGAGGGCAGCGGCAGCGACAAATACTTCGAAGGCTTCAACGAGGAGGCCATAAACTTCCTGGAGCAGGATCTCGCAACGGTGGACGTGAATACGCCTCTGTGCATCTACACGCACTGCCCCGTCACAAAGAAGCACGGCGGCAGCATCCCTTCGCCCGCGAAGAACCACGCCCGTTTCCTCAAGGCTCTTGCAGGCCGCTGCGTGAACATGTGGTACGGCCATATCCACTTCAACGTGAACTTCAGCTATACCGCCACGGAACTTGCCAACAAGGCCTCCGGCGTGAAATCCCTTGACAGCCACATAGTGGCGCGCTGCGGAGGATGCTGGGCCTGCAGCGGCGAGGTGTGCCGTGACGGCTCTCCCCGCGGCTTCGTGGAGCTGGACATCGACAACGGCAAACTGCACTGGCAGTTCCATTCCATAGATTCCAATTATCCGGACATGATGTATCTTATGCAGCCCGGCAAATTCGCAGGCGAAAGCCTCACGGGTATTTCCGACTCCGTCCTGTACTGCAATATTTATATGTGGGACAATCTCTGGACGACTCCCGAGGTGTGGGTGGACGGCAGCAAGGCCGGCACGATGACAAAGGCTAAGATCAGTTCCTACGACGCCTATTACGACCCTATGTACAGCCATTTCTATCCCATCTGGAAGGCGGAGGGCAAGATGGCCCAGAGGGACGAACCCGGCCAGAAATACGACAACTCGCACCTTTTCACATACACCCCGGACAGCGGCGTCAAGAGCGTCCAGGTAAAGGTGACGGACCGATGGGGCGAGACTTTCTCGAGCGAGGTCAGCTGGTAACAGAAAAAATTCTAAACCTTGAGATAAAAACGATTATGGCAAAGTTCAGCAAACAATCCGAAGGCTACCCTTGGAAATACAAGTCTCTGGGCGGAGTTGTCCGCGTGGATATCCGCAGCGGAGAAGATATCGCCCATCTGGGCGAACTGGATCCAAAATACTGGACGGTCCTGAGCTGTCCCACGGAAAATCTGGAGTTCGATTCCAAGACTCTCGCATATCTGGACGCCGACGCCGACGGCAAGATCCGCATAGAGGAAGTGAAGGCGGCCGCATCCTCTCTCACATCCCTCATTGTCGACAAGGACAGCATCCTTCAGGGCAGCGATACGCTGGAAATCAGCAATATAGACACTTCCACGGAGCATGGTGCCCTGATGGCCTCATCCGCCCGCAGGATACTTTCCAACCTGGGCCTTGAAAAAGACTCCATCACGCTTGCCGACGCCGAGGACAGCGCCGCGATATTCGCCGCCACGGTTTCCAACGGCGACGGGGTCATCACCCCCTCTTCTGCCGGCGACGACGCTGCCTCCGCGTCCGTGATACAGGCTGTGATGGACTGCATCGGATGCGTGCAGGACCGTAGCGGCGAGGCAGGCGTGGACGAGGCCAAACTGAATGATTTCTTTGCTGCCTGCGCGGATTACGCCGCCTGGCAGGATGCCCTTCTGGCAGACAAGAAAGCCATTCTTCCCTATGCGGACACCCCCGCGGCCCTTGCCGCCTGCGATGCCCTGAGGGCCAAGATAGACGACTATTTCGTCCGCTGCTCCCTCATCGCGTTCAACGAAGGCTGCAGCGCCCCGCTGGACGTTTCCGTGGAGAAGATAGGCGCAATAGCGGACCGCAACCTTTGCGACTGCACCGCAGAAATCGCCTCCTGCCCTCTGGCGCATCCCGCAGCAGACGGCATTCTGAAATACGAAGGCATCAATCCCGCCTGGAAAGCTCAGTTCGCCGCTTTGCGCAGCCTCATTCTGGATGTCCTCTATCCCGATGCCGAAGGCATTTCCCAGTCCCAGTGGGAGGCCGCCATTGCCACCCTCGCTCCTTATGCCGCCTGGGCAGGCGCGAAAAAAGGCGCTGCGGTGGAAGGTCTCGGCATAGATAAAGTGCGTGAAATCCTTCGTGGAGACTCAAAGGACAAGATTCTGGCCCTCATAGCGGCCGACAAGGCAGTGGAACCCGAGGCGAAGGCTATAGCCGACGTGTCGCGCCTGCTGCACCTTTATCGCGACTTCTACCGTTTCCTTCGCAACTATGTGTCTATGGCGGACCTGTACGACCCTGCCGAGAAGACAGTTTACCAGGCCGGCCGGCTATATATCGATGAGCGCTGCTGTGAAATGTGCATCAGGGTGTCCGATATGGGCGGGCACGGCGACATGGCGTCCCTCAGCGGCATATTCCTAATCTACTGCAAGTGCACGTCCAAAACCCTCGGCAAGACGATGGACATCGTGGCCGTTATGACTGACGGAAAGACCGCCGGCCTTCGCGTGGGCAAGAACGCCACGTTCTACGACCGCAACGGTGAAGGCTGGGAGGCTGTCGTGACTAAAATCGTGGACAACCCCATCAATCTCAGACAGGCCTTCTGGCAGCCCTACCGCAAGCTGGCAAATTTCGTCAGCGACAAGATAAACAAGAACGCCGCCGCAAGGGAGAGTGCAGTCACGTCCTCCATGCAGTCTGCGGCCGACAACATCAGCGCTTCATCTGCCGAGGGCGGCGCCGCCGCAGCTCCCAAGCCTTCCTTCGACATCGCCAAGTTCGCCGGTATCTTCGCCGCAATCGGCATGGCCCTCGGCATGATAGGCGAATTCTGCGTGAAACTGATTGCGGGCGTCACCACCACCCCCGTCTGGAAAACGCTGCTTGTGATTGCAGGTCTGATGCTGTGCATTTCCGGCCCGTCCTGCTTCCTTGCCTGGGGTAAGCTGCGCAGGCGCAACCTCGGCCCCGTGCTGAATGCCAACGGCTGGGCCATCAACTCCACCATACTTGTTTCCATCCTCTTCGGAAAGACGCTGACCAGCGTGGCCCGCCTTCCCAGACTGGAACTGGTGGACGCCGCTTCCCGCAAGAAGAAATCCGCCCGGAAATGGTGGACGGCACTCTTTGTTGTTCTGATTCTTGCCGCCGCCGTCGCCGCACTGTATTTCACCGGCAAACTGGACTTCCTCTTTGCCTGAATCGTTCTCTTTCCGTAGCTTAATGAAGTACAAAGCAGTAATATTCGACCTCGACGGCACGCTGTACGACAACAGGAAAATGCGTCGCCTGATGGTGCTGTACAATTGGTTCCACCTTAACATGCTGGCTTCCGAGCGCTTCAGCCGCCACCGTATGTCCGGCCGCTACTACGGCACGAAGGGCGCCACCTTCAGCGAGCTGTTCCGCCGCATCGCCGCCTTCTCGGGCTCTTCCGAGGACTGGGCGGCAAAGTGGTACTGGCAGAAATTCATGCCCAGCCAGGTGAAGGCGCTTCGCAAGCACTGTCATGCGAAGCCCTGGGTGCTGCCGCTGCTTGGTGAACTGAAGGAAAAGGGCGTTAAACTGGCTTGCTATTCGGAGTACAGTTTCGTGCGCGAGAAACTGAAGGCTCTGGGCATAGAACCGTTGATTTTTGATTACATTTCCGACGCTCCCTCCGCAGGAGGCTGCAAACCCTGCCGCAAGGCACTTCTTCACGTGGCAGAAAAATTGCAGACAGCCCCCGAGGACATTCTGATGGTGGGCGACAGGGAAGATACGGACGGCGCGGGAGCAGATTCCGCAAACATGGATTTTTTGCTGGTGCCGAAATGTGACATGCCGACACCTTCTATAACTATATGAGAGTAGATCAGGAAAAAGGTACCGGCATTCTTGCCACGGCGGCCCTCACCTATGTGGGCCGCAAGGAGATGCGGCGCCTTGTGGCGGCCAGCAGTTTCCCGCGCACGGCCCAGTACCGCACGCTGCGCGAAATTCTGGAGAAGGCCCGCGATTCGCAGTTCGGGCGTGAGCATCATTTTGCCGAAATCCTCTCCGAGACCAACAACTTCAGGATGTACGAGCGTTTCATCCGCGAGGTGCCCCCGTCCGAATTCGAGGACTACCGCCCCTATGTGGACAGGATGATGCAGGGTGAGAGCGACGTGCTGTTCAGCGGCAAGCCCGCCCTCTACGCCACCACCTCCGGCTCCACCGGCACTCCGAAATACGTACCCATTTCACCACTGTATCTGGAGAACGTCTATGGCAGGATGACACGCCTTTGGCTGTACACCTTCTGCCACAAACGCCGCAAGGCATACACCGGCAAGGTGCTTTCCATAGTTGGAAAGAACGTGGAGGGGCACGCTCCGGACGGCACCGTCTTCGGTTCCGTGTCCGGCTTCACCAAGAAGAACGCCCCGTCGTTCATACAGGAGCTTTATCCGGTGCCGGCCGAAATATATGACATAGAGGATTATGCAGCCCGCAACTATGCGCTGATGCGCTTTGCCATAGAGCACAACGTGACGGTGTGGATTGCCCCCAACCCCAGCACCATAGTGGAACTGCAGAACAACGTGGACAAGTGGCTGGACGAATTCATAGAGGACATAGGCTCCGGCACGCTGAGCCGCAAGGTCCCCATTCCGGACGAGGTGCGCACGGCCGTGGAGCCGCTCCTGAAGCCCAACCCGGAGCGAGCATTCGAACTGCGCGCCCTGCAGTGCCAGTACGAGCAGGTGCTTCCCCGCCATTTCTGGCCCAACCTGCAGATTCTCAGCACCTGGAAATGCGGCAACACGCAGATTTACCTCAAGAAGCTGGACGGCTGTCTGAGGGACGAAGTCGCCCATCTGGAGCTGGGTTACTTCGCCACCGAGTGCCGCGCCGGCCTGGTGCTGGACGAGAGCAACGAGTCCGTCCTGATGCCACACCTGCATTTCTACGAGTTCAAGAGAGAAAGGGATTTGAGCAATCCGGATGCCCCCTTCTACCAGCTGGACGAGCTGAAGGAAGGCGAGCGCTACTGCCCCTTCGTCACCACCTTTTCCGGGCTGTACCGCTACAATATGAATGACATAGTGCAGGCGGGCACTTCGTTCCACAACACCCCCCGCGTGCATATGATCCAGAAAGTCAACGGGATAGTGTCCATAACGGGAGAAAAACTGTACGAAGACCAGTTCATTTCGGCTGTCGATTCCGCCCAGAAGAGCACCGCTCTGAAACTGAGTTATTACACCGGCTACGTGAACCTGGAGGAATCCCGCTACGACTGGTACTTCGAGTTCGCGGACCGCAAGGTGGGCCAGAAGACGGCGCAGGAATTTGCTGACGTTGTGGACGCGAACCTCAAGAAACTCAATATCGAATATGCCTCCAAGCGCGACAGTTTCCGCCTCAAATCCCCCGAGGTGTTCCTGCTGGAGCAGAACGCGTTCGACAAGTTCAAGGCCTATATCCTGAACCGCAACCACCGCGACGCCTCCCGCTTCAAGCCAAACGTGCTGGCGCAGAACGAATCCCTTCATTCGGTGATACAAAGATTCAAACTCAAAAAATAAATGAAAACGAACTTAGCAATCGCTTCGGCCATCCTTTTTCTGCTGCCTTCCCTATGGGGCATTGACGCCCTTCGCGCGCAGGAGTACGGCTCCTTTATGGAGGAGGCGGGCCTTAGCAGCGTGCTGTACAGGGGCAGGGTGGCCTTGCGCTACCCCTTCGCCTTCAATGGCACCGTGTACTGGAGTGGTCCGGAATTCAAGACGGGCAGCCTGGTGTTCAATTCCAAGCGCTATGAAGGCGTCCTGCTGAACGTGAACGCAAATCTTCACGAAGTGCAGGTGCGCTGGAGCGCTTCTTCCCCCGCCGTCGCGCTGTCGCCGTCGATGGTGGAGTCCCTGTCATTTGACTCTATGGTGTTCGAGAATATGTATTCGAACCCTGTACCCGGCATTCCTCAGGGCTATTATCAGCTGCTTTACAAGGGGCGCAACCACACCCTGTACAAGAGGGTGGACCGCAATTATTCGGACGGCATCGATGCAGTGGACAGATTCCTGTACGAGCATCCCGACGCCAACCCGAAAGTGCGTAGGATTTTCGAGCCCAAGTACTCCTTTTATATAGTGACGGACGGCAAGGGCACCCTCGTGAAGGGAGCCGCGGCGCTGCGTCGCTATTTCAAGCCTCTGAAGTCCAGGTTCAGAGCCTTTCTCTTCGACGGAAATTTCAACAAGGACGATGACGCGATGTACGTCGGCGTTCTGCAGATAGTGGACGAATATGAAAAATAAGGCTCTCTTACTTCTTGCAGCCTCATTTGCCGCGCTGCTTGTCCACTCCGTTCCCTGCAATGCGGACAAGGTTGCAGCATCTTCGCCTGTCATTGATATCCACGGCGTCGAGGCCGACTCCCTGGCCGGCTTTCTGCGCCACAATTTCCTGAAGCAGCTGTATTTCGCCCGCGATCCGCAGGACGTGTCGCTGTACACCGTGAAGGCAGACGGAGCCGATTTTGTGCGCGCCGCCTTCAAGGAATTCTCCTCCAAGGGCTACCACGTCACGTCCTGGGACGGAAAGTGGTTCGTCACTCCGTCTCCGCTGAAGACCTCGCCCCTTTCCGATTCTTATTTCGAGAAGCGGGAGAGCGCCCTGGGCGACTCTCTTCTGCAGTATGTAAGCCGCGAGGCCACCACCGTCACTTTCCGCAACAAGGTGTACGAGGTGGGAGACCGCTCCAGCACGCGCCGCGGCAAGGTATATGTCAGCGGCACGGTGAGCGACGCTTCCACGGGCGAACCCATCATAGGCGTGTCTGTCCAGGACCGCGATTCCGGAAATTACGCCATGACGGACGCCGACGGACGCTACAAACTGAATATCGCGGTGGGCGAGCACAAGCTGGACTTCTCCGGTTACTGCCTGGAGGACGCCGCCCTGAGCGTGATCGTGTATGACAACGGCACGCTGGATGTCTCGATGAAGGAGAAGGTGTACTCCCTGAAGGGTGCAATTGTGTCCGGCGAGGCCTCCAAGAACCATCGCGAGACCCTTATGGGCGTGGAGAGCATACGCGCGGACCGCATAAAGAAAATGCCTGCAGTCTTCGGCGAACCCGACGTGCTGAAGGTGATGATGACCCTGCCCGGCGTGAAGAGCGTGGGCGAGGCCTCCAACGGCATCAACGTTCGCGGCGGTTCCACGGACCAGAACCTGATTCTGTTCAACGGCAGCACGATTTTCAACCCCACTCACCTTTTCGGAATGTTCTCCGCGTTCAATTCGGACCTCGTGCGCGACGTGGAGCTGTACAAGAGCTCCATTCCCGTGGAGTACGGCGGCCGCATATCGTCCGTGCTGGACGTGAACACGCGTGACGGCTCCAGCAAGAAATTTGGAGGCTCCGTTTCCATGGGCGTGCTGAGCAGCCGTCTGGAGCTGGAAGGCCCCCTGTGGAAAGGCGCCACGTTCGTCTTGGG
>R03__coassemble_922_pt1 | contig 15110 bp, 15 predicted proteins | sample R03__metabat2_high_PE_058 | metagenome-assembled genome bin R03 | reverse complement strand
TCAACCTCGTGTATTTAACCCGCGAGCTTGCAGGTGTCCCGTTTTAGCCCACAAAATTACGAACTCATTTCAAATCGAGGTTGTCAAAGAACTGATATAATATATTGTTATTTAATGTTTTACAACCGCAGATGCGTCGGTTAACGCATCACTAGTAAAGTGGTAAAGCTTATTATTTTGCAAGAAAAGGACTTTTATGGGCAAACTTGATGAAATCGTAAGCCTCCGACCAAGTACGTCTTTTAGCCGGTCATGAGATCGGCTATTTTTGTGCTCAAAAAGAACGGATATAATGATGTCACGAGAAGAAGTCACCTCGGTGGTGAAGTACTGTGCGGAGCACAATGTCACATACAAGGCACGTCTGGAGGAACTCAGCATTCCATATTGGAAGTTCCACGACGCCAAGTTGTATTACAATCGGGAGGATCGTTCCCGGTCCTCACAAGGCGGGGACTTCATCTGTCTGGACGGTCAGGCTGAATCATTCAGCCGCAGCCATCATAAGAAGCCTCAGGTCCAGCAGTCATTCGAAGCCAGTAGTCTGAGCGTCGAGCTCCAGACGCCGGGAGGCACGCTGATGCGGATCCAGGGAGAGATGAGCGCGTCGGTGCTCAAAGAGATAATCTTAGCTGCCAACGGGTATGTTCAGCCTTAACGACAGCATGCGCTTCTATCTGTTCAGCGAGCCGACGGATATGCGCAAGAGCTTCTTCACTCTGAGCGGGCTCGTCCAGAACAAGATGGGCCGCGACCTGGTGAACGGCGACGTGTACATCTTCATCAACCGCGACCGGAACCGGATCAAGCTCCTGCATATGGAGCCGGGAGGTCTGGTCATCTACTCCAAGATACTCGACGTCGGCAAGATGAACCTGCCAAAGGGCATAGACCTAAAGGAACTGGTGAACGTCATCGAGTGGTCGGATCTTGTCTGCATGGTCGAGGGAATCGTGGAAAATCCTGGTCAGCGGCTCCGCCGGTTGAGAGCCCTGAAACCACTCGTCCAGCCATCACTTTTTCTTGAAGAAAATCGGCCATAGACTTGTGTATATCGCACTTTTTTCGTAACTTTATATCTAGAAACAAGGACGAAAAAGCGATGACAATCGAGCAGCAAAACGAGCTTCTGAAGAGGGTTGAAGCCCTCGAAAAGGAAGTCGCGTCTCGGGATGAAATCATCGCCGAAAAGGATGAGAAAATCGCATCCCTCGACAAAGAAGTATCCAGCAACCTCGAGAAGATCGCCTCTCTCGACAAGGAAGTCTCAAGTGGTCTCGAGAAAATTGCCTCCCTCGAATACCAGCTCTACTGGCTCCGCAAGAAAGTCCTCGGCAAGATGAGCGAGAAGCGGCTTCCGCTGGACCCCTCCGCCCTGAACGAGCCTACTCTGTTCGGAGACGAGCTCTCGGAAGAAGAGCGGACCAATCTCCGGAAGGAAGCCGACAAGGAAATCGAGGATGCCACCAAGACCATCAAGGTCGCCGAGCACGAGCGCAAGGCCCGCAAGGCCATCGACACCTCCAAGCTCGAGGTGAAGGAAGTTCACCTTCGTCCCAATGGAATCAACACTGAGGAGTATACCGAGCTCGCTCCCGAAATCAGCGACAAACTCGTCCTCGTCCCCGCCCAGATGTATGTCGAGCGCACAATCCGTCACAAATACGTACTCAAGTCAAATCTCCAGATACAGGATCCCGATCGCCCCGCCTTCGAGATTGCTCCTCTTCCGGAGTCTCCCATCTACAAGAGCATGGCTTCAGCCTCGCTGCTGACAGACATCATAATCCAGAAGTTCTACTATCACCTGCCTTTTTACCGGGTCATCCAGAAATACAAGGAGATGGGCGTGACGATAAGCGACTCCACCATCAACGACTGGTTCGCTGCGGTGTGCGAGATGCTCAAACCACTCTACGACAAGTTGCGAGATGTTGTGATGGAGAGCGACTACGTACAGGTTGACGAGAGCACACTGCCGGTGATAGACAATGAGAAGCACCGTGCCGTGAAGGGATATATGTGGGATGTGCTCGCCGTGGAGTCAGGGATGAACTTCTTCCATTACGACAACGGCTCCAGAAGCAAGGAGACCGCGAGGAGACTGCTGTGTGGCTACCACGGCGCGATGCAGTGCGACGGCTACGATGCCTACAACCAGTTCGAGCAGATGGGTGTCAAGGTCCTGGCCTGCTGGGCCCATGTCAGAAGGAAGTTCGTGGATGCCCTGGAGGAGAACCAGAGGCTGGCCACGGAGGCAATCGTGTACATCAAGAAGCTCTACAAGGTGGAAAGCGAGGCTGACGAGCAGGGGCTCACCCCCGAGCAGCGCTGCGAAAAGAGGAAGGCAGAGGCCTATCCCGTCATCCTGGAGTTCGAGAAATGGCTGATCGACACAGACAGAAAGGTTATGAACTCCAGCCGTATGGGCAAGGCCATCGCCTACACCTTCTCCCTGCTGCCGAGGCTCTCGATATATGTGACCGACGGTCGCTATCGCATTGACGACAATCCTATAGAAAATACAATACGGCCTCTCGCCATCGGCCGCAAGAACTATCTCTTCTGCGGCAACAAGGCCGCCGCGTACAGGGCCGCCATCGTATACTCGCTCATCAGCTGCTGCAAGAGCGCAGACGTGGACCCTCGCGTATGGCTTGAGGATGTCCTTAACCGCCTCCCGGCCTACGAATCCGGCAAGAAGGACGTCACCGAACTCCTTCCCAAGTACTGGAAGGAGCGCTTTGCCCACTCTTCGGGCAAATAGCCCCAAACTTGGGCGACTCGCCCACACTTGCCCCGATAAGCCCCAAAGAGCCCCGGCTCGGAACACTTCGTCCGAAGCCGGGGCTCTTTGCATCTGGGTGGCAATCCTCCGAAATCAACACGTGCTAGGTCGGAGGCTTACATGAAATCTACCGGTATGGCTTTCAATGCAGTCTCTCTCTGCCGACAACAAGACAAGTATGGTCAGACGTACGATGCCTATACATTCGTCTCAGACCGGATCCGCGAGGCAAAATTTTGAGCGAAGCGAAGGCGCATCAGCGCCGTGCCGGAGGAAGGGAGCAGGGCGATCGGGGCAGAGGCAAGAGGAATCAAATCCCTCACTCTCCAGGGATTTGCTCCCTTCGGTCGCCTGCCCGGCGGGCTAAAGCCCTGCTGCTCGGGCCGCAAGCATAAAAATGCTTGCTGTAAACACCCTCGCGACCCTCCCCGCCTGCGGCGGGGCGATGCAAAGCCCGACAAAAAATCCGCGTTCAAGCAAACTTGACGCGGATTTTTTGCCGTGCTTTGCGGAGAGTGAGGGATTCGAACCCCCGGACCGTTGCCGGTCAACGGTTTTCAAGACCGCCGCAATCGACCACTCTGCCAACTCTCCAGTTCAGGAGTGTCAACTCCTTTAGAGCAAAAACGCCGGCTTTGCGCTGGCGTTCCTGGCTCCTCAAGTAGGACTTGAACCTACGACCCCCTGATTAACAGTCAGGTGCTCTAACCAACTGAGCTATTGAGGAATTTTTCCCTCGGTTTCCCGTTTGGGATTGCAAATGTACAACAAATATTTCACCCTGCAAATTTTTTTAAACATTTTTTACTATATTTGCCCGATATGGACACAAACTTATTGGCAAATATAGTAAAGGATCTTCTGGGAGAGCACGATAGAGTGTCGCTGGATGGAATAGGAGTGTTCTGCGTGCTGGACACTCCTGCATCCTTTACAGACAGGGGTTTCACAATCCATCCTCCGTACCGCAAGGTGACCTTCTGTCAGGAGGAAGCGACTGACGAGTATGTGCTGGAGTGCTACTGCTCTGCCAATGACGTGGACAAGGCCACAGCGCGCAAGATTCTATCTGATTATTTCGCAGCGCTAAAGAAGGAAATCTGCGAATCGAAGGTCGTGGAACTGCCCGGCCTGGGACGCCTTCGCGCGACCCGGGAGAACAGCATATTCTTCGTACAGGACAGCAGCGTAACACTGTTCCCGGAGTACGATGTCCTGGAGCCCGTCTCCCTTAAGAGCCTTCCGGCCGAGTCCGAGGCACCCGAGCAGTCCCAGCCATCTGTCGTCTTCCAGCCGGAAGCACAACCACAGCCTATGCCTGCCCGGGAGTTCCAGCCCGAACCCCAACCGGAACCGGAGCCGGAGCCGCAGCCCGCCCCCCAGCCGGCCTATGTTCCAGCCCTGAAGACTGCGCCCCGGCAAGAACCCCTGCGGACAAAGCCTCCCAGGGTGCGCAAACCCTTGCCGCTGTGGGCCGTGGTGGCCATCGCCGTGGCGGCCTTGTGCGTTGTGTTGCTGGGCCTTCTGGCGATTGTCGGCCGCACCGCCCCGCAGCTGGTGGACCCTCTGCTGTACAATGCCGAGCAGCTAAGAATCCTGTATACAAAAATATAGAGTGGAGATGACGGAACTTGTTTATCCGGTAGGAGGAATAGCCCCGATGATTCCGCCCGCAGGCGCTCCCAAGGCGGCGGACAAGCTGCCCCGGGACGTGGAGATTTTTCCGGTGATCCGCGAGGACGGAATGGTGATTGGAAGAGCGGAGCGCGATTACTGCCACAACGGCAGCCGCCTGCTGCACCCCGTGGTGCACCTTCACATAATAGACCGCGAGGCCAACATATACCTGCAGAAGCGCTCCATGCGCAAGGATCTTCTGCCCGGCCGTTGGGACACCGCCGTAGGCGGCCATATAAAGTATGGTGAATCCGTGGTGGAAGCCCTGCTGCGCGAATGCTCGGAAGAACTATCCCTGCAGGAATTCAATCCCATCCATCTGATGTCCTACCGCTACGACACCCGCAGGGATGCGGAATACGTGTTTGTCTTCGCCGCCGTGGGCCATTTCGACCTGAGGCCGGACAAGGACGAGGTGGACGAAGGTCGCTGGTGGACCATAGAGCAGATAGAAAAAGCTATGGGAGGTCGCAGACTGACCCCGAATTTCGTCAAGGAATTCAAGATGATCAAGCCCTCGCTGACAGCTCTGCTATGACGTACACACTGGTGGAAATAACCCGCAACAGGGTGCAGCTTCGCCCCGGTGCGCTGGAAAGAATGACTGCCGTGGCGCAGCAAAATGGCGCCGCAATGGTATATGCGGACTACGAGCAGCTCTCGCCTGACGGACGGCGCAGTCCCCATCCCCTGTGCGACCACCTCGAGGGCGGAGTACGCAACGACTTCGATTTCGGTGCCGCCGTCCTGCTGGAGGAGGACATCGCCGCAAAAGTGGCCCCCGGCGGACGTTTCGACCAGTTCGCCTTCTATGAGCAGTGGCTGCGTCTGGGCGGCAGGATAGTGCATATTGCAGAAGTGCTGTATGACGCGCTGGAGAGCGACAAGCGCAGCTCCGGAGAAAAGTTGTTCGACTACGTGGATCCGCGCAACGCCGACAGCCAGAAGCGTTTCGAGGATATTTTCACACAGTATCTTTCCGAAATAGGCGCGCTGGTGAGCACCAGCCCCCGCCGTCTGGACAAGCCTTCCTCAGTCAGCGCCAGCGTCATAATCCCCGTACGTGACCGCGCGGCCACGATAATGGACGCCGTGCAAAGCGCCATTTCACAGAAAACATCCTTTCCATTCAACGTCATAGTGGTGGACAACCATTCCACCGACGGCACCACTGACCTTCTGCGGCAGTGCACCGATCCCTCCCTGGTCCATGTCATCCCGCAGGAGGCCGATCTCGGGATAGGCGGGTGCTGGAATCTGGCCGTGAACCACCCGCAGTGCGGGGAGTTCTGCGTGCAGCTGGACAGCGACGACATCTACAGCGGTCCGTTCACCTTGCAGACGATGGTGGAGAGGTTCCTGGACACAGGCGCCGCCATGGTCGTGGGCTCCTATACGATGACGGATTTCCACCTCAATCCCATCCCTCCCGGCCTTATAGACCACAAAGAATGGACGGCACAGAACGGTCCGAACAACGCCCTCAGGGTAAACGGTTTGGGCGCTCCGCGCGCATTTCGCAGGGATGTTATCCGCAGCATAGGTTTCCCGAACGTGAGCTACGGCGAGGACTACGCCGTGGGCCTTCGCATCAGCCGCGAATACCTTGTGGAAAGGGTGTGGGACAGCGTGTATTTCTGCCGCCGCTGGGGAGGCAATTCCGACGCCGCACTCAGTCAGGAGAAAATCAACGCCAACAACACATACAAAGACAGCCTCCGCACGCAGGAGCTCTGCGCAAGAATGGCTCTGGGCCGGACAAGCAGCCTGGACGCCTTTTCACGCGCCCAGAAGGAATCCTGGCCTCTTGCCGGAAGCAACTACCGCGCCCTGGAGCAGGTCCGTACCCGCAAAATGACGGTGCGCGGCCTGGAAGTGACGGTGCAGTTCAATCCGCAGCGCGCAATCTCCAGCAAGGCGCGCACCGACAAGGCCAGCATAGCCGCCCGCCCCTGTTTCCTGTGCCCCTCCAACAGGCCCCAGGAGCAGAAGCACATCCCCTTCACGGCCCCTTCCGGACAAGAATACCATATCCTGGTGAACCCCTATCCCATATTCAAGGAGCATTATGTGATAGCCTGCCCGCAGCACACCCTTCAGACCGTGGGCGGGCGTTTTGCCGACATGGCGGCGATAGCCGCGGCGATGGAAGGCAGGACTATTTTTTACAACGGTGCGGAGAGCGGTGCTTCTGCTCCGGACCATATGCATTTCCAGGCGGTGCCGGGAAATTATATGCCGCTGGAAAAGGACGTGCGCAGAAGGCTCACGGACGGCACTCTGAAGAGCGTCCTGGAGCGTCCCGACGGCTCCTCCATCAGCCTTTATCCCTGCTTTGCCGACGGAATGTTCGTACTGGAGGGTCCCGACGCACGATCTCTGGACAGGCTTTTCACCACCCTGTGGAAAGTCCTTCCCGTACCCGAAGGGGAGGTAGAGCCCAGGATGAATGTCTTCATTTGGAAGGACAAGGGGCGTTTCACCTGCATCGTGTCTCTTCGCAGATGCCACCGCCCGTCCAATTTCGACAGTCCGGACCCCGCCCTGCACCTGTGGATGGCTCCAGGCTGCGCGGATATGGCCGGCGTGCTGATAACGGTGTGCGAGGAGGACTACGAAAAACTCACTCCTGCCCTGCTGGAGAGCGTCATATCCCAGGTAACCCCTTCCGAGGAAGAGATGCTCTGCACGGTTAAAAAACTTCAGGACAAGAAGTCATTCGCATCATTTGTCCTCACCCACCTGAAGCGCTATCCTCTGTCGCTTCTGGTGCTGCTGTTGCTGCTTTTCCTGTCGTTTTTCAATTTCGGGGCAGTGGAGCGGCCGCTTCCCGATGTCAGCGACAAACTCGTGCACGGCCTTATGTATATGGGCGTGTCGCTTATGCTGTGGATGGAGTTTCTGCGCTCGCACCGCTTCTGCGTCAAGTCCGTGGCCAAGGGAATGATTCTGTGCCTGCTGTTCCCGATTGCCCTTGGAGGCCTCATAGAGATAGGACAGGGCACACTGACGGCTTGGCGAAGTGCGGAAACCCTGGATTTCGTGGCGGACATTCTGGGATCTTGCACGGCCACGGCGGTGACGTTTGCGATAGCGCTGCCCGTATATGCATTACAACACAAAGCCGATGAAAGAAAAGCATAGCCCCTGGGCCTGGGTGCCCACGTTGTACATCTTCGAGGGACTGCCGTATTTTGTGGTGAACACGATTTCGGTGATAATCCTCAAGAGGCTCGGTCTCGGAAACGCGGACGTCGCGATGTACACCGGCCTGCTGTACCTTCCCTGGGTGATAAAGCCCTTCTGGAGCCCCTTCGTGGACATAATCCGCACCAAGCGCTGGTGGATACTTGCAATGCAGCTGCTGATGGTGCTGGGAATATGGTGCACAGCCTTTTCCATAAACGAGGCGGTCCTGTCCAAGGGCACGACGTTCTACATCCTGCTGGGGGCGTTCTGGTTCACCGCCTTCGCCTCCGCCACCCACGACATTTCCGCGGACGGCTTCTATATGCTGGCCCTGGACGAGCATACGCAGGCGCAGTTCGTGGGCGTGCGCAATACCTTCTTCCGCCTTGCTTCCGTATTCGGTCAGGGCGTGCTGGTGGTGGTGGCCGGGTTGCTGGAAACATATTTCGGCGACATCCCCAACGCGTGGACTGCCACGATGCTGCTGACCTCCGTCATCCTGGGCGGCATCACGCTGTGGCACGTGTGGGCGCTGCCCAAGCCGCAGGAGGATGCGGGCCGTTTCCAGGCAGAAAAGGCCTCGCCGCGAAAGATTTTCCGCGAGATGGGCCGTTCCTTCTCCACGTTCTTCCGCAAGAAGGGAGTTGTGGCCGCGATGTTTTTCATGCTGCTGTACCGCTTGCCGGAGGCATTTGCCGTGAAAATGATCAATCCCTTCTTCCTGGATCCCGCCTCAGAGGGAGGCCTGGGTCTTTCCACCGGTGACGTAGGACTGGTGTACGGCACTTTCGGGGCCGCAGCACTCATTGCAGGGGGAATCCTTGGAGGACTTGCAGCTGGCAGATGGGGCCTGAAGAAATGCATCTGGCCGATGGCGCTCAGCCTGACCCTGCCCACGCTGGTATTCCTGTGGATGGCCGTGGCGCGTCCCTCCTCGCTGCTTTTGATCGGTGCTTGCGTCAGTCTGGACCAGTTCGGCTACGGCTTCGGCTTCACGGCATACACCCTATACATGATATATTTCTCCCGCGGCGAGTTCCGCACCTCCCATTACAGCCTGTGCACGGCCTTCATGGCCCTCAGCATGATGCTGCCCGGGATGGTGGCCGGCTATCTGCAGGAGGCTCTCGGATACGAAAAGTTTTTCTGGATGGTTACGGCCTGCTTTGTGGCAACGTTCGCAGCCGTGCTGTCCGTAAAGGTAGATTCGGATTATGGAAAGAAGAAGATTTCTTAGCGCCGCCCTGGCGGCAGTCCTGTGTTTTGGCTCCTGTCATTTTGCAGAGGCCCTTCCCAAGGTGAAACCCGGCATAGAAGTGCTGCAGGAAATGAATTTCGCCCCCTTGCAGGGCAAGAGGGTGGGGCTGGTGACGAACCCCTCGGGCGTGGACCACAATCTGCGCAGCACAATCGACATTCTGTTCAACGCGCCGGGCGTGAAGCTGGTGGCCCTTTTCGGCCCGGAGCACGGCGTCAGGGGAGACGTGTATGCCGGCGGCAAGGTGGAGAACTTCACGGACCCCGCCACCGGACTCCCCGTATATTCCCTGTACGGCGCCACCCGTCAGGCCACTCCCGAGATGCTGAAAGGCATCGACGTGATGGTGTATGACATACAGGATGTGGGTGCCCGCTGCTACACCTTCATCAGCACCCTGGGGCTGTTGATGCGCGCCTGCGCTCCCCTGGGGATAGAGGTGGTGGTGCTGGACCGTCCCAATCCGCTGGGAGGCGAGAAGATGGAGGGATGCCTGGTGGAGCAGCCGTTCAATTCCTTCGTCAGCCAGTACCGCATTCCCTTCGTTTACGGCCTTACGCCCGGCGAGGTGGGATACCTTATAAATGAAGAAGGCCTGAACAGAGGCCAGAGGGGCAACGAAGAGCCTCTCAAGTGCAAGTACAGCGTCATCCCTATGAAGGGCTGGGAGCGCAGCATGACCTATGCGGACACCGGCCTTCCCTGGGTCCTGCCTTCCCCCAACATCCCCTATGCCCAGACGGCGCTATATTATCCCGCTTCAGGTCCTTGCGGAGAGATATACAATTACCTGCAAGTGGGAATCTCCTACACCCTTCCTTTCCAGGTGTTCGCAGCCACGTGGATAGATCCCCTCAAACTGAAGGCCGAACTGGACACCTACGCAATCCCCGGCGTGGAGTGGAGGACAATCTACTACCGTCCCTTTGCAGGCAGCCAGGCTGGCAAACTGCTGGGCGGAGTGCAGCCTTTCTACACCGATTACGCCAAGGCCCGCATCAGTGAGATACAGTTCTACGTAATCTGCGCCTGCGCCAAGCTGTGGCCGGACCATAAACCTTTCGGACCACAGGAGAAGATAGGCCTTTTCAACAAGGTTTGCGGCACGGACCAGATAAAAGCCCTCCTGAGCAAACGTTACAAGGTGGAAGACGTCCTGCAGTACTGGCGCAAAGACGAAGAGGCCTTCCGTCAGAAGGCCTCCCGATATTTTCTGTATTGATTCGCTTGTTTTGTTGCGGCGGCTGCCGCTTCCCTGCATCTACTGCGGCAGATATACGCCGTCAGCCCTGAGGGTGGAAATGAGTTTCTGTGAATCAATATTCTGCGGGCAAACGCCGTCGGCGACTGAAATCGCCGCTGCGGTTCCTGCGGCCTGACCCATCGCGAAGCAAGGCGGGATTACGCGGATTGCGGCCATCACGGGACGCTCCGCACCGGCGCAGCGGCCGGCCACCAGAAGGTTGCTGATGCCCACGGGCAGCAGTGCGCGGTAGGGGATGTAGAAGGGATCGTTGGTGTTGCGTGCCACATATTCCACATAACCCTTGCGATGGATGTCCATATGGTTCGCGCAGCAGAAGATGGGGTCCGGATAGGAGACGGAGTTTTTCGCATCTTCCGTAGTGACGGTGTAAACGGCCTCGATGCGGCGGGTTTCGCGTACGCCCAACTGGTCTGCAGTGGCGTCAAGGGTGCAGTTCTCGCATCCCTTCACGTATTTACGAAGGAATTTCACGATTTTGTCTATCTGGGCGCGACCTTCAACCTCGGCGTCGGTGACCTGCTTGGGGTCCAGTCCGTCCACGTCGTCGCTTTGGGCCATGTTCACCGTGTAGGAACCGTCCAGATTCTCGAAGAGGGCTATCTTGTTGCGCCAGGAGGGGAATTCCCCGGCCTCGCGGGCAGCCTTGATTTCGTTCATGTACCACTGGCCTTCGTAGTCGCCGCGCCTGATGCAGTCCTCGTTGTGCCGGGCCATCGCCTTGCCGTCCACGCCGCGTACGGTGAAGAATACGGAAACAGCCTGCACGCCGCCTTCGCCGTCACCATATACATAAGGTACGCCGACCTCGGCCGCGATGTCGCCGTCACCGGTGCAGTCAATGTAGTTCTTTGCCTTTATTTTCCAGATGCCGTCCTTCGTGGCGAAATATGCTGCCGTGATCTTGTCGCCCTTCTTGTCCGCCTTCACGAACAGGAGGTGGTACATGAGATCCACACCGGCCTCAACGCACATCTGCTCCGTGGTCCTCTTCAGACATTCGTAGTCGAAGGTTCCCAGACCGTGATGGCCTTTGTCGCGGAATGCAGTCCAGGTGCCGATTTTGGCATCCAGAGGATGGATGGCGCCGCCCTGGGCAATCATCCTGTCCACAAGTTCCTCGAACACGCCGCGAATCAGCAGCGTCTGTCCGTCGGGGGTGGTGGAGGACATGAAGGGAGCCACGAGGCCGGAGGTGGCCATTCCGCCCAGGCAGCCGTTGCGCTCGGCAAGGATGGTCTTGGCGCCGTGACGGGCGGAGCAGATTGCGGCGCCGATTCCGGCCGCGCCTCCGCCTACGACTAGAACGTCGCACTCCATTTCGCGTGTCACTTTCAGCGTCACGCTGTCTGAACTGTTGTTGCAGCAGCTGCCGGCCATCATCGTGGCGGCCAAGGCTGCGGCTAGGGCTTTGATGCTGTTTTTCATATTCTTGAGCGTTGGTTTTCTATTTGCGGTTGCTTGCCAGGGAAATGTAGTAGAAGAGCGTCGCCAGCGAGCTGAGGGCCGCCACGACATAAGTGTAGGCCGCCCAGTGCAGGGCGTCGGAAGCCATCGGACGGGTCTGAGCGTCCACTATGCCGGATGATTCCAGCCAATAGACGGCCCTTCTCGATGCATCCACCTCAACGGGCAGGGTGACGAAACTGAAAAGTGTGGTGCAGGCAAACAATATTACGCCGGCCCAGAACAGCTGCGGGAAAATCTGGAAGACGAAAAGCCCGGCCAGAATTATCCACTGCACCCAGTTGCCGGCGAATGACACCACGGGCACCATAGATGAACGCAGCTTGAGTGGACCGTATGCCTGCGCGTGCTGCACGGCGTGTCCGCATTCGTGGGCGGCCACGGCGGCGGCGGCTATGTTGCACTGGCCGAAGACGGCGTCGGACAGGTTCAGCGTCTTGGTCTGCGGGTTGTAGTGGTCCGTCAGCTTGCCTCCCACGTGTTCCACCTTGACGTCCGTGATGCCGTGGTCGTGCAGCATCTTACGCGCAACGTCCGCGCCGCTCATCGCGCCCGGGGTGGGCTGTTTGGAATATTTGTCGAACCTGCTCTGCAGGACCTTCTGCACAATGTAGCTCGCTCCCATGATGAGGAGCATCAGTATCCATATGGAATTTGAAGCCATGTTCTGTATCTTAAGAAATTCAACTTTTTGTGGATGGGCCTTTCAGATTGTATGGCATCCAGGGGATGTCCGGGGCGGCGGCGTCGCCACAAACGGTGCCGGGCATCTCGTAACCTGTGCCTTCGGGCGCGTCGTCCCAGTTCTCGTCGTCCGGCGGGCCCAGAATCTCGTCTATTGTCGCAAAAGCCTCGTCGACGAGTTTGGTAAGCTCCTGCAGCTGCCTTTTCTCCTCGCCGGGCCGCATTGCACGAATCCTTGCGTCAGAGGGCAGCGAGGCATTGATGTCGTCCACTTCCCGCTCCGCGCGGATTATCTCCTCCTCTATCTTGTAGAGCAACTGTTTGGCGCGGTCCAGCTCCTCGATGCGGGCCTTCACCTTCTGTATTTGCTTGCTGTAGTCCATTCCTTGAAATAACTGCCGCAAAATTAACATTTTTTTTGAGGTTTTTCAATTAATGCCTACTTTTGCGCTGTTAATTCAAAACAACCCAGAAAAGACCATGAAAAAAATCTTCGCAATTGTTATTGCCGCCATCAGTATTCTCGTGGCCGGCACGTCATGTACAAAGGACCTGAGCCAGAAAACCGGCATTTTCTTCACCCCCGAAACAATTACCCTGGCAGTTGGGCAGACCGGCAATGTATCCTTCAGCGCTGTCAGCGAGAGCGGCGGATATGGCCAGTTCGACATCACCTATTCTGACCGCTCTGTCGCGGCAGTGGTCGACAACCCGTCAGACGGCGTTCTTACTGTCGAAGCTTACAAGGCAGGCACTTGCACCATTTCGCTCAGATGCTCTGCCCAGAACATTTCCGGCTCTTTCACTGTAATCGTACAGTAGCTGCCCTGAGTAAAAATAAAATCCGTCCCGAAATTTCCTCCTGGATTGAGGAGTCAATCCTCCCCCGCTACGATGCCTTCGACAAGGGGCATCGCAGAGACCATGCGCAGTATGTTATCAATACCGCTCTGGAGCTATCGGAGCACTACGATGTCGATAAGGAAATGATAGCGGTTGCCGCCGCCTGCCATGACCTCGGGCTTTCTGTCTGCCGTGAGACCCACCATCTGGAATCCGGCAGGATTATAAGGGGGCTCACCGAACTGCACCGGTGGTTCTCCCCCGAACAGATAGAGATTATTGCCCAGGCCGCAGAAGACCATAGGGCATCTTCCAAGAGCGGACCCCGGACCATCTATGGAAAAATCATCGCGGAAGCCGACCGGCAGATTATCCCGGATGTGGTTATCCGCAGGACTATCCAGTATGGGCTCAAGAATTATCCCGAGATGGACAAGGAAGGCCACTGGCAGAGAACGGTCGAGCACCTGGAAGAAAAGTATGCAGATGGCGGATACCTCAAGTTATGGGTTCCTGAATCCTCCAATGCCGCAAGGCTGGAGGAACTCCGTAAGACAATAAGGGATAAGGCCGCCCTCAGGGCCGTCTTCGAAGCTGTTTACAAGGAGGAAATCAGCAAATAGGCCGCAGGGTTTCGGCCTGTGTATGGCTGCATAGGGTGCCACATCATTATCTAAACTGATTCCAGAAAAACTACTGCCTTCCCGTGGGCCTCGGCATATTCAATCTCGCTGCGGGTACTGGAGCCGATGTAACCGCCGACATTGATGACGAAAATCTCGTCCGCCATGTCGATCTTGCGTTTATGCATATCGTCCAGCATCGCCTTCGTGCCTTCCGTCCAGACTTCATTATCTCCAGAATGGCCGAACAAGCCCACGGAGATAACGATATTACCCTCCAGGGTCAGGCGCTTCTGAGCCTCAAGAAACTGTTCCTTGAAGCGTGTGCTGCCGCAGAGGGTTATGACTTTGTACTTTCCGACCATTATTTCAGGATTTGCGCCGATGCGTTCTTGGTATCCACCTTCTTTATTACCTCCGTGCAGATGCCGTCTTCATCGAAGATGAACGTGGATCGGATGATGCCTAGGGACACCTTGCCGTAGAGTTTCTTTTCGCCCCAGGATCCAAGGGCTTCCAGGAGCTGGTGGTCGGGATCGGAAAGCAGCGGAAACGGCAGTTCATACTTCGCCGCGAACTTGATGTGGGACTCCTTGGAATCCCTGCTCACTCCGAACACCTTGTATCCGGCGGCGAGAAACCTCTCATAATTGTCCCTTATGTCGCAAGCCTCCGCCGTGCATCCCGGAGTATTATCCTTCGGGTATGCGTAGATTACGGTCTTGTGGCCTCTAAGCTGCTCATCGCACCAGTCCTTCCCGAACTGGTCAGCCGCGCAGAATGCGGGCATCTTGTCGCCTGTCTGTATCATTTCGAGTATACCTTTTCGATTTCGACTACATACACCGTATGGAACCCGCCGTGCTCACCATACCATTTTGCCATCGTCTCCTTGTCGATGAAGTCCGCCTCGGACATTTCCGCCTTGAAGAGCTTCTTGCAGTCAAGGGTAAGACGAGCCTGAGAGAAGGTCATCGCACCAGAAGGGAGCTCTTCCGGGGTAAGGCCGGTTTCCTTCACCTTATCTATGTCACGACCGGATTTGGTGCCGCAGATTTGGAGGGCCTTGCGGCATTCCTCCGGATAGAAGGAAAGAGTGAAGCGGTCTTCCCTCTCGAGAAAAACGTGCGTATACCTTTCGGGACGCACGAACACGAAAGCCACGTTCTTGTTCCAGAGGTAGCCTATGCCGCCCCAGTTGGCGGTCATTGTGTTGAATGAGTCCTTGGTGCCAGCGGTTACGAGCATCCACTGCTTTGCTATGAGGTCGATGGTGTTCTCCGCCTTGAGAGTTTCGATTGTTGCTTCTTTCATTGT
>R03__coassemble_860_pt1 | contig 15869 bp, 9 predicted proteins | sample R03__metabat2_high_PE_058 | metagenome-assembled genome bin R03 | reverse complement strand
CCCACTTCCGGGGTGGCTCCGCCGCTTCGGGGGTGGTGGGGAGCCCCGCACCCCCGTCGGCGTTGCTGGGGCCTGGGACGGCGGGAGTCCGATTTCGCCGGAAAAACTGGGACCGGAGGCGGCGCTTGCCATCCTTCCCGCAATTCACCGTCCGTGGCGTTCGTCATTCCATGGCCTCTGCAGCAGGTGATTACGGATGGCGAGGCAAAATTGCCTCGCTATCCGTAACTATATGCTATACAGCTCTTTAGTGGCAGCTGACTACGGACGGTGAATTGCTGGAAGGAAGCAGATTGCTTCGAAGGCTCCGTGATTCAGAGGGCATTGAAAGATTTTTTGAAATGCGCCCAGACGAAGCGTGGTCTCCGGCCACAGGCATTCAATGCACAGGCCCCGGTCGCCAGGCCTCCACTGGCAAAGCCGAATTTTATTTGCCGATATTCAGGAACACTATCAGATCTTCGCTCTGAAGAACGGTGTCGCCGCTGGGGATTATGCGCTGCTCTCCCCTCTGGATCATAACCAGCAGATTGTTCCTTGATTTGGGGTACTCCTTGACTGTCTTTCCATCCCACTTGCTGCTGGCGGAGAGCCTGTGCTGAATAAGATTGTCTGTCGCCTCGTCACTGTAGGAGGGTGTGCAAATCACTATTTTGTCTCCGACTTGAAGGACGGTGTCGCCTTTGGGGACAATCTGCGTGCCAGCGCGCAACACAAGCACCAGAAGGCAGCCCGTGGGCAGCTCAAGATCCTTGATGGCGCGTCCCGTCCATTTGCCGGACTCGGAGATTTCTATGCACCCGAAGGACATCTCCGCATTTTCCCGGAAGTCGCTGAAGGTGGTCATCACGTCCTCCCTCTCGTCTATCATCTTCGTCGCTTTGGCGACAAATGGAATCAAAGACCCCTGCAACGCAATGGAAATCAGCACTATGCAGAAGACAATGCTGAAAATGTCGTGACATAGCTCCACCTGCGAAGACAGAATCATTATGGCGAACACTATGGAGGCGGCTCCACGAAGCCCCGCAAACGAAACGAGACCCAGCTGCCTTACGGGGTACTTCCTGAAGGGGGCCAGCACACCGCAAACGGCAAGAGGACGCGCCACTGCTGTCAGGAACGCGAAAATGATGACTGCCGGCAGAAAAGAGTGCAGCAGATTGGAGGGTATCGCCAGCATTCCGAGCAGGAAGAATATTACAATCTGCATAAGGCTTGTGATGGAGTCGAACAGGGACACCAGAGGCTTTCTGCCGGAAAATTCCACATTGCCAAGCACTATGCCCACGATGTATGCGCTGAGGTAGCCGTTGCCGCCGACAAGGTCCGGAAGCGCATATGAAAGCAAAGCGATGGCAACGAACAGCAGAATGTCAAAGCCGTTGTTGGTGAAACTGATGCGGTGCAGCAGAAAAACGGCACCGGTTGCAATCAGCAGTCCCCCTCCTGCGCCAAAGACTATCTGGGAGAAAATTTCCCACACCACGCTTCCGACAGAAGCCCCGCCGCTAGTCATCATAGACAGCATCACTGCCGTCAGCATATAGGACATAGGGTCGTTGGAGCCGCTTTCCACCTCCAGAAGAGGCGCAGTGTTGTTCTTCAGGCCCAGCCTTCTGGTACGCAGGATGGAGAAAACCGTGGCAGCATCGGTGGAGGCGATGACGGAGCCCATCAGAAGGCTCTCCAGCCACCCCCATTTCAGCGCCCAGTGACAGAACATCCCCACAAAGAGCGCTGTAAGGGCCACACCTACACTCGCCAGCAAGCCGGCCTCGACAACAATCGGCCGCGCAGATTTCCATCTGGTGCCGAAGCCGCCGTAGAACATTATGAATATGAGGGCGGCAGTGCTGACGTCCCCCACCAGCCAGCTGTAATTTGCCGCGAAATCGTTGTACTTGCTCCCGCACAGCACTCCCAGCATCAGGAAGAAAAGCAGGACTGGGATGCCGATTTTGCCGGAAAACCTGTTCAGGAAAACGCAAGCGATGACAATTACGGAAAATATGAGAAGATAAAGTGTCATAGGAATCTCGTAAAATTGAGTCGCAAATATAGAAAAAAAATAGTTACTTTTGCGGTGCGATGTCAACAACGGCAATCATAATAATATTGTGCGGGTCTCTGGTGGCCAGCTTCATCCAGAGGGTGACAGGCTTCGGCTTTGCCGTGTTCATAATGACTCTGCTCCCCTTCCTGATGCCTTCGTACGGCGAGGCCACCACCCTTTCCGGCCTGCTGGCAATGGTGAACGCCTGCTGGACCACGATACAGCTGCGCAAACACATCGCCTGGAAAAAGCTCTCCGTCATTCTGGTCACTTTTCTCATAGTGTCCTTCTTCTGCGTGAGCGCAGTGGGAAGAATAGACAGCCACAGCGCCAGAAAAATTCTGGGAGGCGTGCTGATTGCCCTCAGCATCTACTTTTTCTTCTTCAGCGGAAAAATCCGTCTCAAACCCTCTGTCGGGGTGCAGATTCCGATGGGAATGATTTCCGGCACTATGGGCGGATTCTTCGCGATGCAGGGGCCTGCGGCCGTAGTTTATTTCCTTTCCTGCGCAGACACGAAGGAAGAATATATGAGTCTTATATCCTGCTATCTGCTTTTGGGCAACATCGCTATGACGGCCTTCCGCGCAGGCAACGGGATGTTCACCGCAACAGTGGGAAAGATGTGGCTTGCGGCAGTGCCGATTGTAATCCTGGGCAACCTGATAGGCAGGAAACTATACAGCAGGCTGGCGATGCCCTCTCTGAAAAAAATAATTTATGCCTATATGGCCCTTGCCGGCGTCGCCGCCATTGTGCTGTAAGAGTAAAGCGAGGCGCAATCAGTCGAACAGATGCCTCAGCCAGAAAGCGTGGTCCGAGGCGGAGCTGAAGGCGGCCTGCTCTGCGCGATAACCGTGCATTCCGTCCGGATACACCATAAGGTCGAACTGAATGAGAGCCTTCTGCAGTTCGTCCACCATCTGCAAGGTGTTCTGGAAGTGCACGTTGTCGTCGCCGGTGCCGTGCGTCAGCATAAGGCGCGAAGAAGGTTTTTTGCCTTCTGCGGCAAGATTACGCACCCTTTCCAGAACGCAGGCGCGTCTGTAGCCTTCGGGATTGTTCCAGGGCGTATTCATGAAACGCTCCGTATAGTGCGAGTCGTACAGCATCCAGTCATACACGCCCCCGCCGGCAATGCCGCAGCAGTAACATTCAGGATGCTCCAGCACTAGCACGGAAGTCATTGCGCCGCCAAAAGAAAAGCCCTCTATGCCTATATGCGCACCATCCACCCAGCTTTGGGCCTGCAGCCAGCGGGCCCACTGTACAAGATCCTCCACCGGGGCGGAAATAACGTCCAGATAGTCGCGGTCCACTCCTTCGCGTCCGATATGGCCGGCAACGCGCGTGTCGGCTATTATCCTTATGATGCCGTTCTCCTGGAACCAGCGCCAGTCGTAATAACCGCCGTCGGGCTGCGTCCAGCGGTCGCGCACGTAGGGATTGCCGGGGCCGCCGTAAATCATCATCGCAACGGGATACTTCCCGGAAGGGTCGAAATCGCGCGGCAGGGCCATCATCGCAGGCAGCCGCACCCCGTCGGATGTTGTCATATACACCGGTTCGGGAAGATTGAAGCCTTCCAGATTGTACTTCGGAGCATGATCCTCCAGAAGTTCGCGCGACCACTTGCCCCGTTTCAGAGTGTAGCGGTACTCGCACTCCGGAGTGCGGGAGTTTGAAAGCTTCGCGGAAAAGGACGAAAGGTCTTTGGAAAAATTCACGTCCGCAACCCACATGTCAGTGGGGGTAACGGCAACGGGATCGGCCTTGCCGGCCTTGCGGACATTAAGAGAATAAAGGGCCGGACACAGGGCTCCGTCAACTTTAGCTGTAAAATAAATAATCCGCTCATCTTTTGATATATCAATCAGTTGCACATCCCAATTAGAGCCGGAGGTTAATTTACGAACGGTAAGTCCATCATAAGAAATAAAATATATCTGCTGCCAATTAGTCTCGAAACAACGGGCCACATATAGGCCATCGCGCCCGAAAAGCATCGTTTCCGGCCATTCGAGCCAGGTGTCACTATGCTCTTTGTAGACACTTCTCACCCCAGCGCCGGATGCGTCGGCAGCTATCAGTTCCAAGTCTTGTTGTACGCGTGGCATAACAGGGAAAACCAGCTCTGATGCATCTGTACGCCAAAACGGAGTGCCGATGTAACAAACTTGTTCCCCGTTGTAACATTTTTGTTTATCGCTAAAAATCGTCAGAATAGTGTCCTTCTGGAGGTCGGCAATACGAACGCTAACCGACGGATTCCTCTCCCCTGCCTTGGGATAATGGGTGCAGCGCAAAGTGCCGTCCTGCCCGAAGGGCGAATATATCGGGAAAATCGGCACGACGGAATCGTCGAAACTGTAGAATGCAATCTTCCTTGAATCAGGGCTCCACCAGAAGGCGCGGTAGCGGCTTGAGCGTCCGAAGATTTCCTCATAATACACCCACGAAGCATAGCCGTTGAGCGTGGTGGCGCTGCCGTCAGAAGTGAGGCGGCGGATTGTCGAAGAGCGCAGGTCCTCCACATACAGATCACCTTCGGCGGTGAAGGCCACAAAACTTGAATCGGGCGAATATGTGGGGTTCACCCTGGGAGCCTCGCTCACTGGCGCGGATAGAGCTGCGAAGACGAGAAGACAAATCAAAGAAATCATATTTTCCACTCCAATTTTTTATAGTTCACCAGATACAGCCTCTTCGTGGCGCGGGTGAAGGCCGTGTACAGCCATTTGAGGTCATCCAGCGTCAGGGTATCCTGCCAGAAGGCGTTGTCCACGAACACGCACTCCCACTGACCGCCCTGACTCTTGTGACAGGTGATGGCATTTGAATATTTCAACTGCAACGCATTGAAATAAGGATCCTCCCGCACGGCCTCGTATCTTTTTTTCTTGGTCGTTATGTACGAATAGTCGGCGTCCACGCCCTGATACAGCATATTGCTCTGCTCCCAGGTCAGCGAGGGGCTCTCGGAAGCAAGGGTGTCCAGAATCACCTTGGCGCGGATTTGCACGTCGTCATAGTCCGGAAAGGAGAGGCGCGCCGTGGCGAAATTAAGGCCGTAACGCTCCTCGAAATCACCGATGCGGTCCAGGCGTGCGATGTCGCCGTTGGCAATGTAACTCATATTCTTTACGTTCTCCAGAAACTGGTAGCAGTTCTTCACCACCATCAGCCTCTCCCCCTTCACCAGCTGGTCTTCCTTGAATTGGACGGTGGAGCGGATGCCGGCGTTGTAGCGGATGGCCCTCTTGTTGGAGCGGCACAGAACAATTGTCTGGTCGTCGCCATAGCGACCGTAGGCATCGGAAATCGTCTCGATAAGTTCTCCGCCTTCCACCATTGAAATGTCGTCGAATCCGTCCAGTTCCAGCTTCAGAGATGACTGCGGATCACCTTCAGCCATACTGCTGATAACATTGCGTATAATGGTGGCATTGTGCAAGATACCGGATTCGCGGGCCTGACGCACAACAGTCGTCATAGTGGAAAAGAGCACGCCGGAAAAGGCACTGCGCATATACTCTTCGCTCAGGGCAGGGCTCTCGTCCAGCCCCACCGGAGGCAGCTGTGCCCTGTCCCCTATCATCAGCAGGCGGCAGTCAGCTCCGCTGCGCACGAAGTTAACCAGGTCCTCCAGCAGATTGCCCGAGCCGAAGAGGCCGGAACTCTGGCCGCGCGACGCCTCGCTGTCCATTCCTATGAGGGACACCTCATCCACCACGAAAAGCGTATTCACGGCCTTGTTGGGCGAGAGACTGAACTGACCGAAGCCATCCGCACCGACACTCTTCTGGCGATAGATATGCTTGTGAATCGTGTAGGCCTCACGACCTGCATAGGAACTCAGAACCTTGGCCGAGCGGCCCGTGGGGGCCAGCAGCACGCATTTGGTGCCAAGCCCCCCCAAAGCCTTCACCACCGCGGAAACGGCTGTGGTCTTGCCAGTGCCGGCGTATCCCGCAAGCACCATTATGTCGTGATCCGGTGACGTCACGAAGGACGCCGTATCCCGGAAGAAGTTCTCCTGACACGTCGTCGGTTCCCACCCGAACGCGTCCAGGAAGGATTTGTACAAAAAATCAGCCCTGCCCATCAGTTGTCAACGCTCCTTGTTGAAAATAAGTGAAATAGTTATAAGTATAGGATAAATCTCCACACGGCCCAGGAACATGTCCAGCGTGAAAATCACTTTGGCCGCCACGGGCATCATTGCGTAGTTGCCCGCAATTGATATGGCCCCGAGACCCGGACCTACGTTGCCGATGGAGGCTATGGAGCCGGAGATTGCCTCGATTCCCTCCACCCCACACATCAGCAGAAGAACCGTGGACACCATTATAATCACGAAATAAAGCACAATGTACAGCACAAGCGTAAGTACTTGTTCGTCCGGAATATAGTCCTTCCCCATCTTGATGCGGCGCACGCCGTCCGGATGAAGGTTCAGGTGAATCTGCCTCTTTACGCTGCGCAGCACCACCATCATCCTGTCCACCTTGATGCCGGAAGAGGTGCTGCCGGCACATCCGCACTGAATGGAAGCATACATCAGCACAATGCCTGCAAGGAAGGGCCAGTGGCGGTTGTCGGCAAAGCCGAAGCCGGTGGTGGTGACATAACTGGCCACAGTGCAGAAGCCGTCCAACAAAGCCCTGCCCCAGGAAGCGTAACCGCCCTGAAGCATTAGCGACAACACCACTATAGCTGACATCACCAGAATGGAGGTAAGGTAAAAGCGCACGGCGTGGCTGCGGAAAAAGGGCCTCGCGCTGCGGCGCACGATGCAGGTGAATATCAGCGCGAAGTTCACTGTGGCAAGCACCATGAACAGCAGCAGGATGACATTGATAAGGGGCGAGTCGAAATATGCCACGGAGGCGTTCTTTGTGCTGAATCCTCCTGTGGCACAAACGCTGAAGGCGTGGTTCACCGCATCCAGAAAAGGCATCCCCGCGAGCATAAGCGAGCAGGCGGCCAGAATGAAAAGTCCCAGATAAACGCCGCTTATCACCAGCACCATCTTGCGCGACTGCAACCTGTAGCCCTCCTTGGAAAGGGACGACACTTCCATCTTGGTGAGGCGCGTGCGGAAGGCGCTTGCGGAAGGAATCACCAGCAGCAGGAACACCACCACACCCAGGCCGCCGATGAAATGCGTGCTGCTGCGCCAGAACAGGAGGCTCTGCGGAAGGGCCTCTATATCGCGCAGGATTGTAGCTCCGGTGGTTGTAAAGCCGGAAACACTCTCGAACCAGGCGTTCGACAGAGAAAACTCGCCTCCCCACATCACGTAGGGCATCATTCCGAATATGAACGACAGCAGCCAGCTGAGCACAATTATCACATAACCGTCCTTGAGGCTGATGGGTTGGTAGCCCTTGACAAAAATGAAAGGAAACAATCCCACTATAAGGGTTATTATGCAGCTTACCAGCAGCGGCGTGAAGCCGGAGTCCTTGCCGCAGGAAAGCGACACGAAGACGCTCAGCAGCATGAACAGGGCGCTCACCAGCAGCGCCAGTCCCACATTTCGAGATATTGCCTTAACGTTCACGTTCTCTTATTCTTTTTTTGAGGTTCCGGTTTTCCTCCACCAGATCCGAAATGTCCTTGTTAAGCTCCTGCAGCTCATCGTCTCCTTCGAAAAGGTAGTTGTACGGCTGGCCAAAGTGCAGATACGCATCAATTCCCTTCAGCATGCCGCGAAGCGGACGCACGTAGTACACCAAAAGGAAAAACAACAGCAGCAGGCACAGCAGCACACCTGCGAAGATACTTACCACGCCGGGCATTATGCTGCGGTAGAAACTTTCGTCAAAATTCTGCGAGTTGCGGAAAAGTTCTTCACGGATGAAGCTGTTCACGTGATTCTGCGTATCCTGAAAAGCATTGTAGCTGGGCTGCAGTCTGGAAAAGTACCACTCGCGCGAGTCGGTGAAGTCGCTGCGCACCACCGTGTCCAGCTGAAGTGACGTCGACACGTAGGCATCGTAGGCTATTCTCAGGGAATCCATTCCGGGAAGTCTCATCTCCTCCATGACAGTCATCAGGCTGTCGGAGACGGCAAGATACGACGCCGGACGCAGAGAGGATATCCGGATCGTGTCCGCGGCGCCGACCACGGACAGTATCTTGTGGTTGTAGCGGTCGCAGCTGATGGCAAGGCGGGAAGAGGTGTTGATGCTCTCTATGTCGTCCTGCACGCGGGAGCTCACAAAATCACTCATCCGGCTGAATTCCGCTATGGATATGGCGCTGGAAATAAGCAAGATAGTCACTATCGACAGCAGCGCCGTCGTCAGTTTTACGCTCATCGGGGCGTGAACGCCACGCTTGTTGTTTAGTCTGTTGGGCATTTTCAATTATCTTATTGCGGGACTGTCTATGGATGTCAGCGTGCCCTGCCCCTTGGTTACGAGGATGCGGACATCACCGGCACGGCGGTCGCCGAGTTGAATCTTGTTGGCCTCGCCGCGCTGCGTGAGGGCTTTCTTGACGGTGACGAACTGGCCGCCGCCCTGGTTCAGCTGCACTTCGAACGAGCAGTTGGAATCCATCCTCCAGAGAATGTCCACGCGGCTGAGATCCGTATCATCCTTCGCGCTGAAGGTGACCTCGTCGCCGGCCTTGAGGGTGACAGGCAGCATATTCGCGGCCTCGTTGGCGCCCAGATGGAACTTCCTCCCGGGATTTGCGGGATCTTTCATCGTAATGGTGGTGCCAAGTCTTATATCTACGGAAGAGGAGCCGATGAATATGTCGAAGAGGCCGGGCTCTATCACTTCCGACAAGTCGCAATCCAGCATAGTGAAGGATTCGGGGGTGAGGGTGAAGCTGACGGTTTTGCTCTCGCCGCTCTCCAGATGCACTCTTTCGAAGCCGCGCAGCATCTTGTCATACACGGTTATGGAAGATGCCACGTCGTGAAGATACAGCTGGGGAACCTCGTCGCCGGCATATTTTCCGCTGTTCTTGATATTGAAGGAAACCTCCACGCTCTCGCCGGGCAGGATCGCCTCCTTGCTGAGGCGGATATCGGAATATTCGAACGTAGTGTAGCTGAGGCCGTGTCCGAAATTGTACAGGGCGCCGCCTATGCGTGTCATCTGACCTTTCTCTCCGAGGCCCTTGTAGCCGTCTATCTGCGAATTGGGCTTGTAGGGGAAGTTGAAGGGAATCTGGCCCACGGTGCGGGGGAAAGTGACGGACAGCTTGCCGCCGGGGTTGTAATCGCCCAGCAGGGTCTGAGCCACAGCAGTACCTCCGTGCGCGCCCGGATAGAATGCCTGGATGATGGCCGGAACGTTGCGGTCCGCCCAGTTGACGCTCAGGGGGCGTCCCGTCACCAGCACGAGAACAGTGGGCTTGCCTGTCTTGTACACTTCCTTCAGCAGGAGGTCCTGGCATCCGGGAAGGTCCAGCGAAGTGCGGCTGCGGTTCTCGCCACAGGTGCGGATTGTGCCACCCAGCACCACAACGGCAACGTCGGATAGCTTTGCAAGTTCAACTGCCTGCCCTATCATTTCCAGTTCCTTATCGTCTGGCTCGTAGCCGAAAATCTCGGACTCCGGCCATTTCGAATCCACCAGAGGACAGCCGGGCAGATACTCTACGTCCGCGAAGCCCTTGAGGGCCTCGCACAGGCCTTCATACACGGTCACCGACTCCGTGGCCAGAGGGCCGTAATGCGTATGGGCGTACCTGTCGTCGTTGGCGTTGGGACCCAGGACGGCCACCTTTTTCAGACTGTTCCTGTCCAAGGGCAGCAGGCCGTCGTTCTTCAGCAGCACGATGGACTCCTGTGAAGCCCTCAAGGCCGTCTTGTTGTTCTCGTCTCCGTTCACGATCTTGTCGGCGCGCTCCATGTCTTCCTTGGAAGCGAAAGGTTTGTCGAACAGGCCCACGAGGAATTTAACGCGCAGAATGTCACGCACCCTTTCGTCTATGGTATCCATTGAAAGAGAGCCTTCCTGCACCAGCTCGCGCAGGGGCAGCACGTAGCTGTCCGGGCTGCGGAATGTGCAGCGCACGTTAAGGCCTGCCTCCACGCTCTGACGCACGGATTCCTTCATCGATTCGGAGACGTGATGTTTCGTGTGCAGATACTCCACGGCGTCGGAGTCCGACACCACGTAGCCACGGAAGCCGAAATCCGTCCTCAGGCGGTCGTACAGCCAGTAGCGACTGGCCTGGATGGGCTCGCCGTCGTAGTCGTTGTAGGAGCTCATCGCGCCCAGCAGTCCGGCGTCTGCGCACACCTTCTTCCAGGGATACATATGAATGTTCTCCACCTCGTGGCGGGTCTCGTGGGGATCGCAGCGGGCCTGACCTTCGCGCGCGCCCTTACCCGTAGAATATATGCAGAAATGCTTGGCGGTGGAAGCCACCTGACAGTCCGTCTGCATGCCCCGGACCATCTGGATGCCCATCTGGGCGACAAGGTAAGGGTCTTCGCCGTAAATCTCTTCGTAGCGTCCCCAGCGCTGGTCGCGGCCCACGTCCAGGATGGGCGCGTAAATGTTGGTGTATCCCAGCAGACGCGCTTCGCTGCCGGTGATGTAGCCCACTTTGTTTATAAGATCCTTGTCCCAGGTGCAGCCGAGGCCCAGCTGGGTGGGAAAATTCGTTGCTATGTACGATTCCACTCCCCTGATGCCCTCGTTGGTGAAATCCACCGGGATGCCCAGACGCGTCTCCTCCACGAACCACTTCTGCACAATGTTCAGCGCTTCGGCGTGCTTGCTGGCGGGCCATATCCAGGGGCTCTCCGTAGCGAGAGGCTTTGCCCACTGAACGAAAGAATTCAGATGTTCGTCGATGGCGCCCACACCGTCCTTCCAGATTTTGTTCTTCCACTCGGGGGTGGGCAGCTGGTCCTGCAGCACGCGGCGGTAGCCGTACAGTGTCACCATCTGGCAGGTCTTCTCCTCCAGGGTCATCTGGCCCAGAAGATCCTCTATGCGGGCGTCGACGGGAGCCTCGGGGTCCTCGTAAACGTCCTTCACTCCGTTCTTGTTGAAGTCCGTCCAGCCCTTGTGATATATGGAGCGTGGCTTTGCCGAAGAAGTTGCCGCAATCAGGACGGCAGCGATGACAACGCTTGCGCCTTTCAGTGTTGATTTCATACCTCTTTTTTGATTAACGGCCGTTGGCCTCCAAAACGCGAAGGAAATTGCCTCCCCACAGTTTGGCAAGGTCATTATCGCTGAAGCCTTTGCGCATAAGGGCGAGTGTCACGTTTATCATGTCGTTGGAACCGTAGAAGTCGCTTGCTCCGCCTCCGCCGTCAAAATCGGAACCTATGCCCACGTGGTCTATGCCTGCGATATCCACGGCGTGGATTATATGCTGCACCATATCGTCCACGGAGCAATTTGCCTTGTCCTTGCGCATGAAGGAGCCAAGGCACAGAACCTGCACCACTCCCCCGTTCGCGGCAATGGCCCTCAGCTGAGCGTCCGTTACGTTGCGGTTGTGGTCGTAAAGATCCCTGCAGGCTGAATGGGTGCATACAACGGGCTTCGAGGAGCACTGCATCACGTCGTAGAAAGTCTGCTCGGACGCGTGCGAAAGGTCTATCACAACGCCCTTGTCGTTCATTTCCTTCACCACGCTGCGGCCGTATTCCGTAAGGCCGGTGGAGGGAGAGCCGTCCTTGTGGGGAGCGGAAGTGCCGCATACGGCATTGTCGTAAGTGTGGCAAAGAGTTATGTACAGGATGCCACGCTCGGCCATCAGGCCCACCTTGCTTATGTCGTCGCCCAGGAAAAAGGCATTCTCAATGGCCATGAAATACGCTTTCTTGCCGCCGGCGACGATCTCGCGCGCCTCGGCGGCGGTCCGGGCGATTGCGCAGTAGTCCTTATGCGCCTCGACGTCGGCCTCGATCTTGTCGATGCGGCCGAAAATCCAGTCCGTAGCCTTGGCATACCCGTCTTCCTCCACTTTCATGTTGGTGCGGCAGATGGCAAGACATTCTACGTCCTGTCCGCCTTCGCTCATTTTCTGGATATTCACCTGCGAGAGATTTCTCTTGCCCAGCGACTGGCCGAACTTGTAGCGGTACGGAAGGTCGCAGTGCGAATCCAGACACAGGTGCGTGTCCATGAACACCCTTGCGCGATGATACAGGGCTGCTTCCTGCACGAGCTGCGGGATGTCGGCGGCATAATTCGGGCGATGGTGCAGAATGCTGTCGATGCCATGCAGATTGGGGTTCTCTCCCATAACCGGAACATTGCATGCGCGTATATGGTCCAAGCAGACTGAATCCGGAAATTCGGCGCCGAGCACGCAAGCGTCGGGAATTCCAAGGTCCTTGGACGTCCAGGACGAAGACGCGCTGCATTTTGCCGGATCCAGCTGAACGGGACATCCACCGGCATTTACGATGGCCTCGCAAAGAGCCTTGTCGGAAAGGGACTGTACAGCTATTTGGGGCACATAGGTCCGATTGCATCCTGTAAAGAGGAGAGCGGCGGATGTGGAAAGGGCCGCCGCAAATAATGCTCTGGTTTTCATACTTTTATCAATAACCGAATATTTCTTTCGTGCTCACGTGCCTTACGGGGCCGTACTGCTTCAAGGAAGCGTAATCAAGCTCACTCTCGCGTCCGAGAATCATGATTCTCAGATCCATTCCCTTGACGTTTTTCTGCTGGAAGTCCACAACGTCCTGCAGGGTGAAGCCCTGCACTTTTTCGAAGACGTCCCTGTTGATGTCGAAGGTAAGGCCCAGCTTGCGGGCGTTCAGGAAACTTGTCAGCACCCTGGACTTCGTGGTGCGCTGGGTGCGGATGTTGGAGATTATGGACTCCTTGGCGATGTCGAAGGCGTTCTGGGAAACAGGCATTTCATTGATTATACCGTCGAAGGCATCGAGGGCGTCTATGAGCTTGTCGTTCTGGGTGTAGATCCTGTCGGTGAAAACGGCCTCGTGGTCCGGGTCGCCGGGCAGTTCGTAGCGTGCGGATGCGCTGTAGGCGAGTCCCCTCGCCTCCCTCATCTCCTGGAACACGATGGAGTTCATTCCTCCGCCGAAATACTCGTTGTACATGCGCACGGCCGCAACGGCGGCGTGGTCGTACTTTTCACCGGTGTTGGAAACGGAAAACAGCTGGAGCTGGTTGGCGTCGTAAGGGGCGACGACAACCTCCCGCCCGGCTTTCTGATAAGGGAATACCTTGTTGGGCTTCACGTCGGCGAGAGCCTCGGGCGCGGCGTGCAAGGCGTTGATTGCCTCCACGGCTTCCTGCCCGGAAAGAGGACCGTAGTAAGTTACGCTGTGCCTGCGGGTGAAAAGGTCTTTCAGGACGGCTATGAGCTGCTCCCCGCTTATGGCCTTCAACTCTTTGTCGCTCAGCACGTTGGTATAAGGATTCTGCGCACCGTACAGGCCATATGCGCACAGGCGGGCGTAATTGCTCCTCTGATCGGCCTTGGCGTTGGCCCTTTCCTGGAGGATGTTGGCCTTCAGCAGGCTAAGGGCGGCCTCATCGGGTTGCGCATCGGCAATCAGGCCTTCCGCAAGGGAGACAGCCTCGTTCATATTCTCCGCCAGGCCGCTTATGTTCACATAGGTACGGGTAGGGGTGCTGTAAATGTTGCAGTTGCAGGCAATGGAGTAGAAAGCCTGCTTGATCTGCGCTGCGCTCAAGGTGGAAGTGCCAAGATAATCGACGTAGGACGTTGCGATGTCGAGAGTCTTGTCGGCATCGGTGCCCATCTCAAATACGTAACCGAGTTCAAACAGACCGTTGGACTCGTTCTTCTTGTACAGGACCTCGATGTCACTCTTGGCCTTCAAGATGGCCATATCCTTGTCATAGTCCAGGAAGACGGGCTCTATTGGGCTGACCGCCGCGGCCTCGGCCTGCACAGAGCGCAGGAAGGCGCTGGAGGTGTCGCGGTTGGTGAAGATGGGGGTTATCTTCGGTTTGGGTATGGAGACATTCGCAGGGTCCTTGGCCTGCAACTTGTTCACCTGCACGTAGTTGTTGTCGCACAGATATTCATTGGCAAACTCCACAATATCTTCCTTGCTTATCTTGCCGAGGTTTTCGGTATATTTCACCACGGCGTCCTCCCAGCTCTCGTCGTTTATGAAGCAGTTGACGGCGGTGCGGGCCATCGAGCGGGTGTTTTCGATGGATTTCATGAAGCGGAGCTTCTCGTTGTTCACGATTGCCTTCAGCAATTCTTCGTCGAAGTCGCCGGCCTTCAGCTTGGAAAGTTCCTCGAAGAAAATATCCTTCACCTGCTCCAGGCTCTGGCCCTTCTTGGGTTCACCCATAACCAGAAAGGCGGAATAGTCCGCCAGGGATTCGACGGCTGCGAACAGGCCGAGAGTTTTCTGCTCCTGATTCACGTCCAGGTCTATCAGTCCGGCCGCACCGTTGTACAGGATTTTGGACACAAGGTCCAGTTTGATGCTCTGCGCATCGGCTGCGCCGGGGAATCTCCAGGCCAGCAGGATGCTGGGAGACTCGTTGCCTAGGACCTCCTTCACCACGGGCTGCTCTATGGGCTGCTCCGGCTGGAAGACAGGACGCTTGAGATCTTTGTTGGGCTGCATGGTGCCGAAATATTTCGCGACGGTCTTGACGGCTTTGTCGGGATCGAAATCGCCGCTCAGCACAACTGCCATATTGTTGGGCACGTACCACTCGTCGTGATATTTCTTCACGTTGGTGATGGAAGGATTCTTCAGATGGGATGGCAATCCGATGACGTCGGTATTGTAGGGATGGGTGGGGAAAAGACCCTCGAACAGAGCGTTGAACTCCTTGCTCTGGTCCTGGGCCGCGTACATGTTGTACTCTTCATAGATGGTCTCAAGTTCTGTATGGAAACCCCTCAGGACGCAGTTCTGGAAACGGTCCGCCTGGATTTTCGCCCAGAGGTCAATCTGGTTGGAGGGGATGTTCTCCACATAGCACGTCACGTCGTAACTGGTGTAGGCGTTGGTGCCGCTGGCGCCTATTGCGGCCATCAGTTTGTCGTATTCGTTGGGAATGGAAATCTTGGAGGCTTCGTAGGAAATGGAATCTATCTGATGGTAGATATCCTTGCGTATGGCCTCGTCCTCTGTCTGACGATAGGTCTCGAAAAGTGCTTCTATGCTATCCAGGAGAGGCTCTTCCTGGGCATAGTTCTGCGTGCCCACCTTCTGCGTGCCCTTGAACATAAGGTGCTCGAAGTAATGGGCCAGGCCGGTGGTCTCGCGGGGGTCGTTCTTGCTGCCCACCTTGACGGCTATCTGCGCGTCGATCCTGGGCTTGTCCTTGTTCACTATTGTATAGATCTTGAGACCGTTGTCCAGGGTGTAGATACGGGCTCCGGTTGGGTCGCCTTCCACACTCTCGTACTTGTAGGAGTTGCAGGACAGCGCACACAGCGCGAGCGAGACGGCAAAAATTGATTTTGATATGACTTTCATCTTCGTGTATGTTGGATTTCTTAAATTGTTTTTTGCAGGACGGCAGCGCACGCGGATTTGACCGGGCGGCGACATAGCCTACAAAATTAACGAATTCCCGGCAAAATACAAGGTGCGGCGGTTTTTTTTCGCCGTCGGACGTTCCAGTCGGGCGATTACGGAGACGGCTCCCGGGGGAGAAACAGGTTCTCGTACCAAACCCCACTTAACCCTTGGCAATTCAACTCCCGCCGCTCCAGACACCTGCAACGCCGACGGGAGCACACTTTCACGGCGACTAAATCACGCGTATTTTTGCGCTAGCGGTCCCGGTTTTTGGTACCGCTAGCGCGATTTTAGCATTCCGCCCCGCTGTTTGCACAC
>R03__coassemble_852_pt1 | contig 15981 bp, 12 predicted proteins | sample R03__metabat2_high_PE_058 | metagenome-assembled genome bin R03 | reverse complement strand
TCACCGTCCGGAGCAATTGCCATTCTATAGCACTCTGTGGCATTTTTACTACGGACAGCGAGGCAATTTTGCCTCGCTGTCCGTAACTATATGCTATACAGCTCTTTAGTGGCAGTTAGCTACGGACGGTGAATTGCTGGAAGCAGAATTGGTTCGAACACCCCCAGCCACAGGGGGTAAAATGAGGGCAGCATGCCCTCCCCGTCGGCGTTGCAGCTGTCTTGGGTGGCGGGAGTCGAATTTCAGAAGTACTTGCTTTTGGCTTGTTCAAAATCACCTATCACACAGAATGGCTTGGAATGGCGATTGGCGTGCTAGGCGGGGAGAAAAGTCCCCACTTAGCACGGCACCCCCTCATAGAATGATCTGCAGAGGGGTATGGCGCACCAGGTGATTTTGATTAATGGCCATCACTCTCTCCTGCGCACCATAAACCCGAGTCAACCTAAATCAGGGAAACACACCCCTCGGGGGTAGCTGCTCGTTCGAGTCGGCATCACAGCGTGCAAAAATGCAGAAAGACAACCTCAAGGGCTGTCTTTCATTATTTTTTGGAGCGGAAAACGAGACTCGAACTCGCGACCCCGACCTTGGCAAGGTCGTGCTCTACCAACTGAGCTATTTCCGCAGATTCTGCGTTTGAGGCAGTATTTCAACGTTTGGGATTGCAAATGTACGGCAATTTCGTGAAAAAGCAAAAAAAATTCAATTATTTTTATTAAATTTGTAGGCTATGAAAATTTTCGACAGATATATTGCGCTTATTTTGCCTGCTTTGGCGGCGCTTTCTCTGATATCAGCCTCAGCCGCGTCGTCCGCGACGTCCCTTGCCACTGCATCGCCTGCATCGTTCGCCGCATCAAGTGCAGCCCCCGCAGCGCAGCAGGGCGAAAACGAGGCTCCCAAGCCTGAGGAACTGGCGGAAAAGGAGGCGGCCCGTCTGGAGAGTATGCTGAAGCTGGAGGACTGGCAGGTGTTCTACGTGGACAGCACCCTGCGTCACGATTATGCGGAGCTGATGCGCGAGCTGGAGCAGATGCAGCGCGCCCGAGTGGAGAATTCGGAGCTGTACTTTGCCGTGAACGACAAGTGGATGGAGACAATCCAGGCCGCATACAAGAAATTTTTCACCCCCGAGCAGTGGAATGAATATCTCAAGCAGGAGGGGTCGAAACTGATCAAGGACCGCGAGAAGCGCCGCGCCAAGGCCGCCGGAGTGGATCTCAAAGCCAAGTCCGGCAAGCAAGATCTCAAAGCCAAGTCCGGCAAGAAGAAAAACAAAAAATAACATAATGAACAAACAGCAGATAGAGGCCCTGATGGCCGAAATTGCCGCCTTGAAGGCGGCGAACAAACAGCAGGTGGAGGAGATGCGCGTGCGCCTCCTCGGAAAGAAGGGCGAGATTACCGCCCTGTTCGAAGAATTCCGCAGCATTGCTCCGGAGCAGAAGCGTGAGTTCGGCCAGGTGCTCAATATATTGAAAAACAACGCGATGACAAAGATCGAGGAGATGCGCCAGGCGGCGGAGAACGCCGCGGCCAAGTCCTCGCAGGACGGCCCGGCGGACCTTTCGATGCCCGGCGATCCCGTCGCTCTGGGTTCGCGCCATCCCGTTTCCATAGTGCGTCAGGAGATTGTGGACATCTTCCGCAAATTCGGCTACGACGTGGCAGAAGGTCCCGAAATAGAGGATGACTGGCACGTGTTCGAGGCCTTGAACTTCCCGCCGGAGCATCCGGCCCGCGAGATGCAGGATACCTTCTTCGTGTCCGAAGGCCGCATCGGCGAAGACGGCGAGCCCCACAACCCCGTCCTGCTGCGCACCCACACGTCTTCAGTGCAGGTCCGCACCATGGAGAGGATGCCCCTTCCCATCCGCGTCATCTGCCCCGGCAGAGTGTTCCGCAACGAAGCCATCTCCGCCCGCGCCCACTGCATATTCCACCAAGTGGAGGGCCTCTATATAGACGAGGGCGTAACCTTCGCCGACATGAAGCAGGCCATCCTGCTCTTCGCCCGCGAAATGTTCGGCCCCGAAACGCAGATCCGTATGCGTCCTTCGTATTTCCCCTTCACGGAGCCTTCCGCGGAGGTGGACGTGAGCTGCAACATCTGCGGCGGCAAGGGATGCAACATCTGCAAGGGCACCGGCTGGCTGGAAATCCTCGGCTGCGGCATGGTGGATCCCAACGTGCTGGAAGCCAGTGGTATAGACTCCAAGAAATACAGCGGTTTCGCTTTCGGAATGGGCATAGAGAGAATCGCCATGCTGAAGTGGCAGGTGAAGGACCTGCGCAATTATTTCGAGAACGACATCCGTTTCCTGAAGGAATTCGAGACAGTGTTATGACAATCTCCGCACACCACCACACAGCCCTGATGGCGTCAGCGCTTGCCGCGGCCCTGCTTCTTGCAGCCGCCCCCGCCGCCGATGCATGCACCAATGTGCTGATAACCAAGGGCGCCAGCGCCGACGGAAGCAACATGATTTCCTATGCCGCGGACTCGCACCAGCTGTTCGGCGAGCTGTATTTCCTGCCCGCGGGAACTTTTGCAGAGGGCGACCAAAGGCAGATTGTGGACTGGGACAGCGGCATGCCGAAGGGCGCCATTGCGCAGGTGGGCCGCACCTTTCAGAGGGTGGGCAACACCAACGAGCACCAGCTGACAATAGGCGAGACAACATATGGCGGACGCGAGGAACTGTGGGCTCAGGATGGCGCTATAATGGATTATGGCTCACTGATTTATATAGCCCTCGAGCGCTGCCGCACGGCCCGCGAGGCAATCGCCCTCATATATGAACTTGCCGGCAAGTACGGCTATTCCTCGGAAGGGGAGAGTTTCTCCCTGGCGGACAAGGAAGAAGTGTGGGTGATGGACCTTATCGGCAAGGGCAACTTCGGAAAAGGAATCGTGTATGTGGCCAGAAGGGTGCCGGACGGCTATATCTGCGCCCACGCGAACCAGTCCCGCATCACCACCTTCCCCCTGGACAAGCCGGAGGAATGCCTGTACAGCCCGGACGTGATAAGTTTTGCCCGCGAAAGAGGCTATTTCAGCGGAGAGGACAGTGCCTTCAGCTTTGCCGACGCGTACAATCCCCTGGATTTCGGCGGGATGAGGGGCTGCGAGGCCCGTGCCTGGAGCGCCTTCAACATCCTGTGTGACGGCACTTTCACCTTTATGGACGAAAGCGGAGCACAGCAGTCCGCCCCCGCGATGGACTACATCGAGTATGCCCTCGGCCACGACACCACCAAGCGTTTCCCCCTGTTCGTGAAGCCTTCCCGCAAGCTGACGGTGGCCGATGTCGCCCGCGTGATGCGCGACCACTACGAAGGCACCCCTCTGGACATGACAACGGATATCGGAGCGGGCGGCAACCGCCTTCCGTACCGCTGGCGTCCGATGACCTTCAAGTGCGGCGACAAGGAGTATTACAACGAGAGGGCGATTGCCACGCAGCAGACCGGTTTCTGGTTCGTCTCCCAGAGCCGCCCCGCCCTTCCAGACGTCATCGGAGGTCTTGTGTGGTTTGGCTGCGATGATGCAGCAACATCTTATCTTACACCTATTTACGCAAGCGTTACGAGGGTGCCGGAGTGCTTTCGCGAGGGTAACGGCGACATGCTGCACTATAGCGCCACCTCCGCCTTCTGGATGTGCAACAGGGTGGCCAACGCCTGCTACAAGGCCTACGACATGATGGCTCCCACCGTGCAGGAAAAGGCTGCGGCCTGGGAAAAGTCCTGCGTGGACTCCCTGGCAAAATGGGATGAGGCCGCGCTGCAGATATACAACGAAGTCCTGCGCGAAAAGCCCCGCCGCATAAGGGGACGCGACCCGCAGCCCATGGCCCCCGTGCGCGACTGCCTCACCGAAAAGTGCGTAGCTGCCGCGGACAACATATTCAATCAGTGGGTGGCCCTGGAGGAGTTCCTGCTGGTGAAATTCATCGACGGCAACGTCAAGGCCCAGAACCCGGACGGCAGCTGGAAGACCAACGGCAGCCCTCTGTACTGCATTCCGGACGGCATATCCCAGCCGGGTTACAGCGACAAATGGAAGGAGTGCGTTGCTGCCGACCACGGAGACATATTGGAAATAACCGAAACGAAATAACACCAACACTCAAAGACCAATTACGTTATGGCAAAGTCAAAAGTTATAATCCGCAACTGGCCTAGATACCTCCTTCAGTGGGGTGTGCTGGGGGCAATCATCCTTTTCCTTACGGGGGTAATCAAGGCGGGAACTGCCGCCGATCCCGAGACATACTGCCCCATGGGCGGCCTGCAGGCTTTCGTCACCTATCTGGTGCGCGGATCCCTGCCCTGCAGCATGAGCAGCGTGCAGATAATGATGGGTCTCGCCCTTGCCGCGGCCGTCGTGCTCTTCAGCAAACTTTTCTGCGGCTACCTCTGCCCGATAGGCACAGTGGAGGACCTTCTTATCAAATTGCGGGGTGCCCTGCACCTTAAGAACATCAAGATCGGCAACCAGAGCATCCCCGACAAGATTCTGCGCATCTTCAAGTACGTCCTTCTTTTCTGGGTGTTCTATATGACGGCCACCGCCTCGGAGCTGTTCTGCAAGAACCTGGACCCCTATTACGCCGTGGCAACTGGCTTCAAGGGTGAAATCACCCTGTGGATGAGCCTCACCACCATAGGTCTGGTGGTGCTGGGCGGCCTTCTTGTGGACAATTTCTGGTGCCGCTACATATGCCCGCTGGGCGCCGTTTCCAACACCCTCAAGTTCTGGCTGTGGGCCGTCGCCCTCGGCGCGTTCTGGTGGGTGCTGCAGCTGCTGGACGTGGATATGCCCTGGTGGATTCTGCTGGGAGGGTTCTGCCTGATGGGCTATCTGCTGGAAATTCTGTACTCCAAGCCCAAACTCCAGTTGCTGAACATCCAGAGGGATTCAGACCGCTGCAACAAGTGCGGAGCCTGCCTCAAGCAGTGCCCCTATCATATCAATATCGCACAGTTTGACGGCCGCGTCACCAGCGTGGACTGCACCCTGTGTCAGGACTGCGTCGCCGTGTGCCGTCCTGCTGCCCTCAAGGTGGGCGTCGTTCCCGGCGGGTACAAGACGGTGTTCAACAGGCTTCTTCCCGCCGTTTTGACTGTCGCCCTTGCCGCCGCCGGCATAGTGCTGGGCAGCAGAAAGGAACTCCCCACTATCAACGAAACCTGGGGAATTTACAGCGCCGACAGCCTGCACACGCAGCTAGTCGATCCCGCCACTCTTCAGACTGCCAGGCTGGAAGGCCTCAAGCAGATACATTGCTACGGCTCCAGCATGGCCTTCAAGGGCAAACTGGAGAAAATCCCCGGCACGCACGGCGTGAAGACCTATGTCAAGAGCCACAGCGCCGTGGTGACGTACGACCCCGCCAAGACCGATCCGGACAAGATAATGAGCCAGATCTACGTGCCCAGCTTCTTCAAGATGTTCACTCCCGACGCGAAGGCCACCCCCGAGCTGAAGGTCCTCACAATCCGTACGGAGCATATGCCCGCCAGTACGGACGTGAATTTCCTGGGACTGGAATTCAAGCAGAAGGACAGCCTCATCTACGGTCTTGCCAGCGAGTGGGACTGCCCCCTTATCGTGCGCATGTACGTGGACCCCGCCTTCGACAAGGACGAGCAGTGGATCCGCAGCGTCGTGGAGCAGCCGACTCTCGACATCGAGACCGCAAATGGCATAAAGAGCACCCCCACGGGATTCGATTTCGTGCGTCTGGAGAAGGAAGTCGGCTCGATATCTTCCGAAGAGTTCATCCGGATGATGTTCAAGCCCTTCACCGCCCAGTTCAAGAGCCGCGTGGAGGCCGCCCAGGGCAAGAAGCAGTATGTCTATGAAATACAGGACGACTCTTTCCAGAAGCCCCTCGTGCTTCGCAACATGTCTTTCGTCAGCAACCATCTCAGTTCCAACGAAGGCATAATAGGCGTGTACATAGCCCTGAACAAGGACCTCAAACCCGCTTTCCAGGTGCGCTACTGCGCCCCCATGACGGACAAGAAGGTATGGGAACTGCTCACGATGCCGGAGTGGACCATCACCTACAGCGCGGAAGACGTCCGTCAGGTCCCCGCCAAGCTCTCCTTCAAGAAGAAGGGCATCGTTTACCGTTACGAAGAAGATAAAAAACAATAAACCATGGATACCAAAACGAAGAAACTTTACAACTACTGGCAGTGGCGCACGCTCATCATCCTGATGATCGGCTACGCGCTGTTCTATTTCGTGCGCAAGAATTTCTCCATCGCCATGCCCGCGCTGGAGGAGCAGCTCGGCTTTTCCAAGACCCAGCTGGGTATATTCCTCACCCTCAACGGCGTGATATACGGAGTGTCCCGTCTGGTGAACGGCTTCCTGTCCGACAAAATCAAGAACAAGAAGGGACTTATGGCCCTTGGCCTGCTGCTGTCCGCACTGGTGAACATCGCCATCGGCTTCATCCCCAGCGTGAACTCTTTCTTCAACGTGCTGGACGCCTCCGGCAAGGCCACTATGGGCTTCATCTACATAATGGGTTCGCTGTGGCTGATCAACGGCTGGCTGCAGGGTATGGGCTATCCTCCCTGCTCTTCGCTGATGGCCAACTGGATACGTCCCTCGGAGCTCGCCACCAAGCAGTCCATCTGGAACGCCTCCCATTCGCTGGGCGCCGGACTGCTGGGCTTCCTTATCGCCTTCATCCTGGGCCATTTCACCAATGCTGCCTGGCAGTGGTGCTTCTGGGTGCCCGCCATCCTGGCGATAATGGGCTCCGCGATGATTTTCTTCGGCATCCGCAACCTTCCCGCCGATGCGGGCCTTCCCACGGTGCACGAGATTGACAAGGCCATCGAGGCCGAGAAAAATCCCGAAGCCGCCGTCGAAGTGTCCGACAAGGTGGTGGAGAAAGAAGACCCCGAAGTCACCCAGCGTGTGTACAAGCGCTGCATCAAGGAGATGGTGTTCAAGAACCCCATCATCTGGATGCTGTCGATTGCCGATTTCTTCGTATATATCATCCGCTTCACCATACTGGACTGGGGCTCCACAATTCTGGTGCAGTTCAAGGGAATGGAGGTTTCCGCCGCCGCCACCACAATCGCCTTTATGGAAATGGTGGGCGGCATCGCCGGAATGCTGCTGGCGGGATGGATAACGGACAAGTTCTTCCAGGGCCGTGCCCAGAGGACCAGCGCCGTCTTCACCTTCCTCGCCGCCCTCTGCCTGTTCCTGTTCTGGATTTCGCCCAAGGACAGCACCGTCCTCACTGTGGGCCTCATAATCCTGTCAGCATTCTTCATCTACGGGCCTCAGGCCCTTCTGGGCATAGCCTGCTCCAACCAAGCCACCAACCGTGCGGCCGCCACTGCCAACGGCATCTGCGGCGTGTTCGCGTATCTGGCCCCCATCGTATCCGGTGTCGTGTTCGGTGCAATCACCGAGAGCACAGGCAGCTGGGACATGGTGTTCGTGCTGTCCATAGCGATGGGTCTTGTGGGTACGGCCATCCTGGCCCTTTTGTGGAAGAAGCCTGCCGACGGCTATGCCAAGGTTGACAAAATCATAGAAGAAGTCCGCGAAGAACTCGGGAAATGAAATTGAAAAAGGCTGCGTTCCTGCCGCTGCTTCTGCTTTTGTGTCAAAGCCTGCACGCGGGCGGTGATTTCGGAATGTGGAACCACCTTATGGCGGTGAAGTCCTTCAGCAGCAGCGGGGCCTACCTTTTCGCGCGTTATGAGCACCGTTCTTTCGAGAGCGCCTCTTCCACGGAGTGCTTTTTTCTGTCCGCAGGCGGAGGATATGTCTTCAACAGGTATTTCAAGGCCGACATCAGCTACGAGTACTGGGACATAATCGGCGGCACGCACAGCCACAAGGCCGTCCTGATGGCAAACGGCACGCTGCCAGTCGGCGACTGGGCTTTTTCACTGCGGGAAAAATGGGAGCTTGCCCTGAACCCTGCCACAAACGCCTGTACGAATACCCTTCGCTCCCGCATAAGGGCACAGCGCCGCTTCGACGGGGCCGTCGTGTTCACTCCTTATGTCCAGGTGGAGCCTTTCGTATCGCTTGATGGCGGCGGATGGATACGCAACCTGTACTACGCCGGCTGCGAATTCACCTTCGCCACGCACCATTCCATAGACCTTTATTATATGTACCACGAATGGAATGCCGACGCCTCAAAGGCGATGTGCAGCATTCTTGGTCTCGGATACACTTTTTTATTCTGAATATGAAAACGATAACAGAACCTTCACGCCAGATTCCCGTCATTGCCCATGTCGATGTTCTTGTAGTGGGCGGAGGCCCCGCCGGCATAATGGCGGCGCAGGCAGCCGCACGTGACCCCAAACTGAAAGTGATGCTCATTGAGAGCCGTTCCTTCCTGGGCGGCAACCTCACCATAGGCCTGCCGATACTGGCTTTCCTGGGCCCCAAGGGCAACCAGGTGATTTGGGGCGGCGCGCAGAAGTTCATCGACGCTCTCCGCCAAAGGGGTGCCGCATCGGAGCATTTCCCCTGCGCCCTGCACAAGAGCTACACCATAATCGATTCCGACGAAGCCAAGACCGTGGCGATGGAGATGATGCACAACTCCGGCGTGCAGGTGCGCCTGTACACCTTCTTCAGCGACGTCATAAAGGAAGGTGACAGCGTCAAGGGCGTCATTGTGGACAGCAAGGCCGGCCGCGAGGCCATTCTGGCGAAGACCGTAATCGACTGCACCGGCGACGGCGACGTGGCCTTCCGCGCGGGCGTTGAGTGCACCAAGGGTGATGCGGACGGAGGAATGCAGCCTCCCACGCTGATGTACCTTATGAAAGGCGTGCAGGTGCAGAAGCTTCGTGACGCGATAGTTTCCAACCCTCAGGATTTCGACATGGACGTTATGCCCAAGGAGCAGTTTGCCCGCAGGCATTTCATAACCGTGGGCCTCAGGAACAGGATTGCCCTTGCGCGCGAGTCGGGAATCGACGTACCCGTGGCCAGGACCATCCTCATCACCGGCCTGAAGGAGGACGAGATATGGGTGAATATGGTCCGCGTTCTGGGAGTGGATCCCACCAGCCCGGACAGCTACACCCGCGGCGAGTTCGAAGGCAGGGAGCAGATGTACAAGATTACGCAGTACCTGAAGAAGTTCGTGCCCGGATTCGAGAACGCCTGGATAGACCGCGTGGCTCCCTTCATGGGAATCCGCGAGAGCCGCGTCATCGTGGGCAAGTACGTTATGACCAAGGAGGATATTCTGGAACAGCATCAGTTCCCGGACAAGATCTGCAAGGCGGGCTACCCTGTGGACATCCATCATTCCAACGGCAGCGACTGCACGATGATATTCAACGACGACGCATACGACATTCCCTACGGAGTGCTTGTTCCCGCCGCCGTGGAGGGCCTTCTGGTGGCCGGCCGCTGCAGTTCGATGAACCACGAGGCGATGGCCGCAACGCGCGTGATGAGCACCTGCATGGCTCTGGGAGAAGCCGCCGGCACTGCCGCGAGAATCGCCCTGCAGAGCGGCGTGCAGCCCTCCTGCGTGGATATAAGTAAGGTGCAGGCCGACCTTCTGGAAAACGGAGTATATCTAGGATAACAAACCAACAAACAGACAGATACAATGGAGACGAAAAACTACGTGATAGGACTGGACTACGGAACGGATTCCGCAAGAGCCGTCCTGGTGGACGCCGCCACAGGCAAGGTGGAGGCCGAGTCGGTACACAACTATCCCCGCTGGGCCAAGGGCCTGTACTGCGACAGCTCCACCCAAATGTTCCGCCAGCATCCCCTGGACTACTACGAGAGCCTGAAGGCTGTTCTTCACGGCGTGCTGGACGGCAAGCCGCAGGTTGCCGCCGCCGTCCGCGGAATAGGCGTGGACTGCACTGCCGCCACCCCCTGCCTTGTGGACGAAAATCTGAATCCCCTTGCCTTGAGGGACGAATTTGCCGACAATCCCGACGCGATGTTCGTGCTGTGGAAAGACCATTCCGCCGCCGCCGAGGCCTCCCAGATAGAGGCTGTGGCGGGGGACTACCTGCAGGCCACTTCCGGCACTTACAGCCCGGAGTGCTACTGGTGCAAGCTGCTGCACGTGCTTCGCTCCAGCCCGCAGCTGCAGCCCCACGCATATCAGTTCCTGGAGATGTGCGACTGGATCCCGTCGTTGCTGTGCGGCATGCACGAACCCTCAAAATGCAAGATTTCCCAGGGTGTCGTGGCCACAAAGATGCTTTATAACCCCCTCAAGGGAGGGTTCCCGCCCCGCAGCTGGTTCGAAAAACTGGACAGCTGCTGGCTGAAGGTGTACGACAACACCCATCCGGACAATAACACCTGCGAAAAACCCTTCGGCACCCTTTGCGAGGAATTCGCCTCCGAGTTCGGAATGTCCACGGACGTGGTGGTGGCCTGCGGAATGGTGGACGCCTTCTGCGGTGCCGTCGGTTCCGGCATCTCTGCTACCCGCCCGATAATGACTCTCGGCACATCTTCCGGATATATGACGGTAGAGCCCGTGGAAACTGCTCAGAGAGTGCGCGGCGCCTTCTCCCAGGCGGAGGGCTTTGTCCTTCCCAAGATGTACAGCGTGGAGATGGGCCTTTCGGCTTTCGGCGATGCCTATGCCTGGCTTGCCAAACTGCTGTCCTGGTTCCCCGGCAGAAACGGGGAGAAGGTTTCTACGGGCGCAATCCTTGCAGCCCTTGGCGAGGATGCCGCAGCCCTGCCGCTTGATATGGACGCTCCTTTTGCCACGGACTTCTTCAACGGCCGGCGCTCTCCGGACCAGAATCCAAACCTTTGGGCTTCGCTGATGGGCCTTCGCCTTACCACCACGGCCCCCGAACTGTACCGCGCCATTGTGGAGGCTACGTGCTTTGCCACGCGCGCGATAATAGAAAGGATGGTGGAGCACAATATGGCTCCCGAGGAAGTGATGTGCATAGGAGGCATATCCCAGAAGTCGCCTTACGTGATGCAGATGATGGCCGACGTGTGCGGCCTGCCGATGAAGGTGTACGACAACAAGGAGACCTGCGCTCTTGGAGCCGCGATGTGCGGAGCCACTGTGTGCGGCATTTATCCCACGGTGCAGGATGCCCAGGAGGCGATGATGGCCGGCGTCAAGCAGACCTTCGTTCCCGATGCTTCCAAGACCGACTATTATAACCGCCGCTACGAGCGCTACAAGGCCGCGATGGCCTTCACCGAGGCCAACCTGTAGCCTCATATGTCGCAGAAAGCGGGGTGACTGTCAAAATGGCAGTCGCCCCGCTTTTGGAATATACTTTGCCGAAGACGGCAGCGGGTCGCGGCAAATCCGCGGTCCGAAGACACTATGGAAAAGAAATACGAAACACTGGACAAATTCGCCATCAATCTGTGCGAGAGGGCCGCTGCGGGCAAGCTGGACCCCGTGATCGGCCGCGACGAGGAGATACGGCGCGTCCTGCAGATACTTTCCCGCAGGACCAAGAACAATCCCATACTTGTGGGCGAGCCGGGTGTGGGCAAGACAGCCATCAGCGAAGGCATCGCCCGGAAGATAGTGGACGGCCAGGTGCCGGAGAACCTCAAGAGCAAGAAAATATATTCCCTTGATCTGGGTGCGCTGATTGCCGGCGCGAAGTACCAGGGGGAATTCGAGGAGAGGCTGAAGGGAGTGGTAAAGGAGGTGGTGGATTCCGACGGGGAGATAATCCTGTTCATAGATGAAATCCACACCCTGGTGGGAGCTGGCCGCACCAGCGGCGCGATGGATGCCTCCAACATCCTCAAGCCCGCCCTTGCGAGGGGAGAGCTTCGCACAATCGGCAGCACCACCCTGGACGAGTACCAGAAATACTTCGAGACGGACAAGGCCCTCGAGCGCCGTTTCCAGACTGTGCCCGTGGACGAGCCCACCCCCGCGGAGAGCATCTCCATAATGAGGGGCCTGAAGGAGCGCTATGAGAACCACCACAAGGTGCGTATCGAGGACGACGCCCTGATTGCCGCCGTGCAGCTCAGCCATCGCTACATCACCAACCGTTTTCTGCCGGACAAGGCCATAGACCTTGTGGACGAGGCCGCCTCCAAGTTGCGCCTGGAGATGAATTCCGTGCCGGAGCCCATCGACGACCTCAACAACAGGATACGTCAGCTGGAAATAGAGAAACAGGCCGTGCGAGGCGAGGACATCAAGCTGAAGGCGGACAAGATCCAGGAGGAACTTGACAGCCTGAACGCGCAGCGCGATGCCCTTATGAAACGCTGGAACGAGGAAAAGGACATCCTCTCCGGCCTGCAGGAGGCCCGCCAGAAGATAGAGGACCTCAGGATTGAGGCCTCTGCGGCGGAAAGAAGGGGAGATTACGGCGCCGTTGCCGAAATCCGTTACGGCCGCATGGCCGCGCAACAGGAGCGCATAAAGGAGCTCACTGCCAAGTCCGATGCGATAAAGGACCCGATTGTCAGCGAAGCCGTCACCCCCGAGGACATAGCCGAGGTGGTGGCCAAGTGGACGGGCATACCGGTTGCCAAAATGCTGGAGAGCGAAAAGGACAAGCTGCTGCGGATGGAGGACGAACTGCACCGCAGGGTGGTGGGCCAGCAGGAGGCAATCGCGGCCGTGTCGGACGCGGTGCGCCGCTCCCGTGCAGGCCTGCAGAACGAGAAGCGTCCAATAGGCTCCTTCATGTTCCTGGGCACCACCGGCGTGGGCAAGACGGAGCTGGCGAAGGCACTTGCCGAATTCCTGTTCAATGACGAGAACATGATAACCCGAATAGACATGAGCGAGTACCAGGAGAGGCACACCGTCAGCCGTCTCGTGGGAGCGCCTCCCGGATACGTGGGTTACGATGAAGGCGGCCAGCTGACGGAGGCCGTTCGCCGCAAACCCTACTCCGTGATCCTGCTGGACGAAATCGAGAAGGCCCATCCGGACGTGTTCAACGTGCTGCTGCAGGTGCTGGACGACGGCCGCCTCACCGACAACAAGGGCCGTACGGTGGACTTCAAGAACACCATTTTGATAATGACCTCCAATGCCACCTTTGACGAGCTGAAGGCCGGAGTGCGTCCGGAGTTCCTGAACAGGATAGACGAAATAATCACCTTCCACACCCTTACGCGCGAGGATATCCTGGCAATCCTGAAGATTCAGGAGAAACAGTTGCAGCGCAAGATGGCCGAGAGCGGAGTTGCCGTGGAGTTCTCGCCCACCTTCGAGGAATATATGTCCGAAAAGGGTTACGACCCCGCATACGGTGCACGTCCCGTCAAGAGGCTGATGCAGCGTGAACTGGTGAACAAGCTTGCCGTGGCCATTCTGCAGGGCAGCGTGCACAGCGGCTCAAAAGTGACCGTCTCGATGCGCGGAGCCGAGGTCGTGCTGGAGTAGTTCTTCCGAATCAAGGCTGAATCGCGCCGTCCCGGAATTCCTTGGGGCGGCGTATTTTTTCCTCGTACAGAGTCTTTCCGCCCTCATCCAGCACCCTCACCACGATTGTGCTGCGGGCCTTGGAGGCCGTGGCGCGGAACATGTGCATGCTGCGGTAATTGTCGTATTTGGAGCGGTAGGGCATACCCGTACGCGAGTACCACACCTGCTTGCTCATCGCGTAATAGGGGTCGCAGTCCGACGTGCGGGTCACTTCCAGGGCTTTGCCGTTTTCCAGTATCTCTATCTTCCGGCCATCCTCCGCCTCCCACCAGTTCACGAAAATCACGTTCTCGTACGAGGGGTCCGCAAAGTCGGCGATGCCCTTGTACTGCGCCGCCGCGGCCCTGTAATCGGGGGTCTGCCACAGTGCGCGGACGCTGTTCATGTCATATGCGCGCAGAGGCCTGTCCGTGTGGCGTACGCTGTGGTAGGCGTTTGTGGCCGTGCGGCCGCAGAAGCTTTCCTCTATCGTGCCGGCAGGCTCACCATCGGCCCCCAGCAGCGGATCCGGGTCCGTGCTGTAAACGTCTCCGGACAGCGCAGGCACCACAATCTGGCGGAATACCGGGTACAGGGGACAGTTGCAGTGGAGCATTCTATGGGCGTGGCCGGAGCGCACGTTCACGCGGCCGAAACGCGCGAACATGGCCGAGAGAGAATCCATCTGCGAGGCGGGGAACATTCCCTTGGAGGGGTAGTCGTAGATTATCGGGCAGTGCGCGCAGACGTAGATGTCCGCATCATCATCCAGCAGGGCAAGGTCCTTTGCCAGCCAGTCCATTTCCGCCTGCGTAAGGCCGTGGCGGTAGTTGCAGTTGCCCGTTATGCCCTTGTCGTATTTCTTGCCTTCCACGGGGGTGTTTATATAGATGATGTCATCCAGGAAAATCCAGTGCTGCGCTCCGATGTCCTGCGAATGGAACTCCGGGCCCAGCACCTCGCGGTACAGGCGTTCGGCCGGGCGGTCGCCCTGTCTGGAACCGTCGTTGTCGTGGTTGCCGGACACGCAGTACATAGGCGTGCGTATGCCCTCGGACTTGAAAAAAGACAGGGACGTGTTTATGTCCCACTCCCGTTCATACCAGAGGTGGTCGTGCGCGAAATCGCCCAGCTCCATTATATATGTGGGCGCGCCCGTGCGCGTGAGGACCTCCAGCCGTTCCCGAACGAAGGGCATCACATTCTCCCGCAGGCATTTCTGATCCGGACGCACCTCGTTGTTCATCATATGGATGTCCGCAACGTACAGCACGTTGTAGCTGCTCTGGTCCTGAGCCTCGAGGCGGAAGTCGTGCACTTCGTCCTCGTCGCTCTCTGCACAAAGGGGAGCGTAGAAGCCGATGCGCAACTCGTCCACCATCTCGGCCACATAGCCCGAAGGGGTGCAGATGAACACGAAGCCCTCCTCCTTCTTCGAATGCAACAGATATTTTCCTTCGGCGTCCGTCAGCGTTATTTCCCGTCCGTCGGACACTTTCACGCCGGGAATGCCGCGTCCCTCGCAGCTCACGGTGCCGCGAATGTCACCGGCAAAGGCGCTGGTGCAGCACAGGGCCGCGCACAATGAAAGTTCAATCAAGTATTTCATACAGAGGTATTTTTACAAAGTCGCGCTGTTCTATCAGCGGATGCGGTACGGTAAGGGACGGCGTGCTGATGTGCCGCGCTCCGTAGTACAGGATGTCTATGTCGATGGGGCGGTCGCGGTACACACGCCGGCCGCAATCGTCATATTCGGGCCCTCCCGTGCGTCCCAGGCGGCGTTCTATCCCCTTGCATATGCGCAGCACTTCCTCGGGCTCCGCCCTCAGACGGTACATCGCCGCGCAGTTCAGAAAAGGCGCCCCGTCGAAGCCCCAGGAAGGGGTCTCTATTATGGATGACAGCCTTTCGCGCGCAGCTCCGAGCTCCGCATCCATCAGGCGCAGGGCCTTCTGAATGTTGCCCATCCTGTCCCCGCTGTTGCTGCCCAGGGAAAAATACACCTTTTCGCCGCCGGAAATCTTCTCTTGTCCTTCCATAACTTCTTCAAAGGTACAAAAAAAGAGAATAATTGTTATGAAATCAAAAAAAAAGCGTATCTTTGCAACCCCAAAAAATTGGGGATACATTAAAACTATCAACTAATGCCTACAATTCAACAATTAGTTCGCAAAGGCCGTGAGACTCTTGAAGTAAAGAGCAAATCACGCGCGCTTGATGCTTGCCCTCAGAGGCGTGGCGTATGCGTCAGGGTGTACACAACCACCCCCAAGAAACCTAACTCCGCTATGCGTAAGGTTGCCCGTGTACGTCTTACCAACACCAAAGAGGTCAACGCGTACATCCCCGGCGAGGGTCACAACCTGCAGGAACACAGCATCGTGCTGGTTCGCGGCGGTCGTGTGAAAGACCTCCCCGGCGTACGTTACCACATCCTTCGCGGCGCATTGGATACCGCTGGCGTAGAGGGTCGTCTGCAGAGCCGTTCCCTTTATGGCGCCAAGCGTCCCAAAGCAGCCAAGAAGAAGTAACACATTTATTTATCACC
>R03__coassemble_791_pt1 | contig 16797 bp, 11 predicted proteins | sample R03__metabat2_high_PE_058 | metagenome-assembled genome bin R03 | reverse complement strand
GCCTCTTTGTTCCGGAAGGCTTGCCCCACCGTCGGCAAGGGGACTAAGGCAGCAAGGTCGGCAAGGGGACTAAGACAGCAAGGTCGGCAAGGGGACTAAGACAGCAAGGCCGGCAAGGGAGCCAAGACAGCGAAGCCGGCAAGGGGTTCGGTTGCCACTGCCGCGACGCATCTCTCTATCGGCAAAAAGGGGGCGCCAGCTGAACTGTGTCAGCGCATGAACGACCAGCCGGGACAGAAAAAAATGCGCTAACGGTAGTCAAAACGAGTACCGTTAGCGCATTTTTCGCAAGAAAGCGGGTAGCGAGCAGTGTCCGCCGGGACCGTTTGACACATTACCCACGGATTTGCGAGCGCCCCCCTACTGCGCCTCAAGCAGAAGCATGAAGCTCTGCCAGGGCTTCTTGTCACCAATGGGGAATTCCACGCCGGTTTCCATCAGGAAATGGCCGGTGAAGGATTTGCCCTCGTAACACAGGGGTTTTGCTCCGGGCAGAGGGTTCAGTTCGGTGATCTTGTACGAACGCTCCGGATCGAGGCCTGCGAGGCAAACGCGGGTCAGATGCTGATTGATGTGATGGTCGATCTTCCACCAGTAGAAGACGGCCTTGTCCTTTTCGGGCGTACAGTACATCAGGGAGGCAAGTCCAAGGCCGTCGTAAGGCGACACCAGGCGGTACAGGTCGCCCTGCTGCACGATGGGACGGATGGACTTGTAGGTCTGTATAGCATCCTTGACGAACTTGCGCTCTTCGACAGTCATCGCGGACGGCTGCAGTTCCACTCCCAGACGACCGCTGCTGGCGACGTCCACGCGCAGCTTCAGCGGAGCAGGCATGGCGCTGTGGAGGTCGGGCGAGGCGCTGATGTGGCAGGCCATCGCGCAGGCAGGATAGAAGTACGAAGTGCCCCACTGGATAAAAATTCTCTGTTGGGCGCTGGTCTGGTCGGAGGTCCAGAATTCGTCAAAATAAGGCATTATGCCGTAGCTTACGCGGGCGCCTCCGCTGGAGCAGTCCTGAATCACGACGTCGGGATACTTGGCGCGTATGCGCTGCAGCACGTTGAGCAGCCCGCGCGTGAACTCTATGTACAAGTGCTGCTGGTTCTTCAGGTACTGCGATCCGTCCATGCGTATGTCCTCGTTGCAGTCCCACTTGATGTAGGCGATGTCCTTGGACAGGCTCATCACGTCGTCGAACACCTTGAACACGTAGTCCTGCACGGCGGGATTGGACAGATCCAGCACAGTCTGGGTGCCACCGCGGCCGTACACGGGCTCGCGTCCCTGGTATTTCACCACCCAGTCCGGATGCTTCTCGAACAGCTCGCTGCGGCAGTTCACCATCTCCGGCTCTATCCAGATGCCGAACTTGATGCCGTTCTGCGCCGCCACGTCAGTCAGATGCTGCACTCCGTCGGGGAGCTTGCGTGCGTCCACGCCCCAGTCGCCAAGGGCGGCGTTGGCCTTGTCGCGATTGTATTTCTCGCTTGCGAACCAGCCGTCGTCCATCACGAACAGCTCTCCGCCAAGGTCGGCCAAGTCTTTCATCATGCTCTCCATAAGAGGCTGCTTTATGGCAAGATGCACGCCTTCCCAGCTGTTCAGCAGTATCATTCTCTCCTTTTGTCCGTTGTGCACCTTGTAGTTGCGGCCCCAGCGATGGAAGTTGCGGCTCACTCCGCCAAGTCCCTCCACACTGTAGCTCAGCGCCAGGGCGGGGGTGACAAAAGTCTCCCGGGGAGCAAGGGTGTAGGCGGAATTGTCCGGGTTGATGCCGGCGAAGAAGTGGTGGAAATTGTCATTGTCCGTGTCGAAGCGCAGCTCGTAATTACCTGTCCAGCAAAGGGCTGCGCCTATTACACGCCCGGTGTTCTCCTGCGGCTTGCCATCCAGGCCAATCATCACCTCGGAGCGTGTGCGTGAAGCTACGCGGGTGCCGTACTTGGACTTTATGCTCACCATATCGCGGCACAGGGGCTGCGTCAGAATGCGCCCTTCGTTGCCCCAGGCGCCGTATTGGGAGGAAATCCACACGTCGCCCACGTGAATGGGAAGATATCCCGAATCAAAACGGGTGAGGGTCACGGGCTTCTTGCCGGCATTGGTGATTTCCGTCCAGGTCTCGATTATGTTTTCCTTGAAATAGGACTTGTACACGGACTTCACCTCGAAGGGGTAAATGTCGTCGTTGCAGGTGATTTCCAGAAGTTCCCCGTCCTCCCACGCTGTCCGCCTGACTTCCTTCACCACAAGGTTCAGCCCCAGTTGGCCGTCCGGCATCACAACACTCAGCGCGTCCTCCTTATAAGCCTCGTTGCCGTGGAACGGATATGCCACCTGGCGCTGCAGTCCGCTGCCGGCAAGGGCCTCAAGGTCCTTTTCGCCCAGCGAGGGTCCGTAATACCAGAAATACAGGTTGCGGCCCTGCTGCGCCTCCAGCACCATAGTGTTGTTTGCCGTGGAAATTGTTTCGTAGGCCCCGGCCGCAAATGCGGGCAGCAGGGCCATCATGATAAGGATAAAGCGTTTTGTCATACTGTCAAAATTATGCGATAGTCTGGAGGCGAAGGATTAAATCACCGCTCCCCAAGCCCTTAGGAGAGCGACCAGTTCAGCAATGTCTATATTCTGGACATCTACGCCCTTGCGTATGCTCTGGGCGGCTGCGGCGCCTGCTGCCTGACCCATTCCCATACAGGAGGCCATCACGCGCAGGGACGCCAGCGACTGCCTGTCCGCGGAAAGACAACGGCCGGCGACTATCAGATTGGGAAATTCCGGCGCGATGAGGGCGCGGTAAGGCACGTAGGCGGGCTGCTGCAGGGCTTTCAGCGTCTGGGCCGAGCTCTTGCTGGAGTGCATGTCTATCTGGTGCGCGCCGCGCGAAATGCTGTCCTCGTATTTCATTCCGGACACGTATTCCTCGGCCGTCACCGTGTGTACGCCCACTATCCTTCTGGACTCGCGGATTCCGGCCTGGGGTGCGGTGGAGGAGACATAGCTGTCCTTGAATTCGGGGAAATTCTCTTTGATTGCATCCGCAAACTTGAATATGTCCTCGCGCAGGCGGCACTCGGCAGAAGAAAAATCGCGGTTGTCGCAGGAATCGGCGGCGGCGCGCGTCACGTTCACGGCCACGCTGCCCTCGTGCATCACATAGTTGAACCAGGGGCCTCCGAAATCGGGCAGCTGCCCCGCATCCTTGAGCTCCAGCAGCTTCTTTCGCACGGGGGCGCACATGCTGGGGCCGCGCTTGCCGTCGTGATGCATATACTGCTGCAGAAGGGCGCTGGACGTATCCACGCCGGACAGAATGAAGCAGAAAGAAAGCGGCTGGTACTCCCCGTCGGGATTGGACTGCATGGGCACGCCCGCCATATATGAAAGGTCGCCGTCGCCCGTGGCGTCTATGAAACGCTTGGCCGAAAGGGACTCGAATCCGTTCTTGTTGTGGATAATCACGTCCTTTATGGTCTTCCCCGACATGTCGCAGCCTACGAGGGTGGAATGCAGATAAAGGTCCACACCGGCCTCCAGCACCATTCTCTGGATGCAGAGCTTGTACAGCTCTATGTCGAAGTCCACGTTGCATTTGGGCCATTCGATGAACGCTCCTCCCATCTTTTCCAGGCGCCGTACCATTTCCCAGGGGATGCCGCCTATCACCACCTCGCCTTTCCAGCCGAACTCGCTGAGCGGGGCCACATAGCCCGTCGTGGCCATTCCTCCCAGAAAGCCGTACTGCTCCACAATGGCGGTCCTTGCCCCTTCGCGGCCGGCTGCAATCGCGGCCATGTATCCGGCAGGTCCTCCGCCGCACACGATGAGGTCGTACTCACCGGCGGACTTGACGGGCGAGGAGAACTTCTTTCCGGAGGAAGTGCACCCGGTCAGCATTCCGGGTGAAACTGCAAGCGCCGCCGTGCCCAGGGCTCCGGCCTTGAGGAATGTTCGTCTGTCAATGTTTGCCATATGTCAATTTATTTATATTCAAGTACTTTTCTTGCTTTTTCGAGTCCTGCCCTGCAGAAGTCCAGCAGGGCCTGCGGATCGTAGTAAATGCCGTTCACCTTTTCCAGCGGCAGAGGGAAATCCTTCTCGTTGTACAGCACCCGCGCCAGCAGGCTTCCTTCGTCGTTGCGATACAAGGCCACCTGCAGGTTGCAGGCCATTGGGGTGAGGGAGGAATTCCACACCTGCGAGGCCAGGGCGCTGTCCGTCGTCTCAAATCCCCAGGGCATGATGCCAAGAAGGGCGTACATACCCATCAGGCAGCCGTCGTGACCGAAACGCAGTCGGGCATTATACTCGCCGCTGCGGATGTCGGAGATAGTCTTTTCCACAAGGTCCTCCAGCACATATGAGGCCAGCGCCCACTGGCGGCCGTGGCTGCCGAACTGCTCGCAGTGACCTTTGCCGCAGAACGCATAATAATTCCACACCCTGTTGCAGGCGGACAGCTCGTCAAGAGTCATATATTTGCACAGGTCCACGCCTGAGGCCGGCGTACCGGGAAGGCCCACAGAGATGCTGTACAAGTCCGTCATCATCGTGTACAGGTCAATATTCTCACCGGCCCAGGCAGGGTCGGAGAAAATGCGGGCGGCAAACGCCGAACAGTCCACAATGCTTTCCGACAAGGCTCTCTGGGACGGCTTGGAGGGAGACTCCTCGCTGTTCCAATACAGATCCCACTCCGAAGCCACTCCGCCTGCTTTCGAATAAGGATTGAGGGCTGGCACGCGCGCGGGGGACTTCACTATGTCCAGCGCCGGGAAATGCAGGGCCAGCTCGTCGCAGAAAGCGTCACGGCTCATTTCGGTACGGGGCATCGGCGTGGCAATCACATCCACTTTGGCGCCCTCGCCGCAGAAGAGTTCGGGGAAGTTGGAGGCCATACGGGCCGCTATGCCTTTGTGCTGCTCCTGTCCCAGAGGAGTGAGGCCGGCCTTACGGTCCCTCAGAATCGGATAGACGGCTGAATATTCCTTCCACAGTTTCTGTCCCGTCGCGCTCAAGAGGCCGCTGTCGGAAGCCATATGCAGGGCCTTCTCCACGTTGTCATACTGATAGTCGTATTTCACATAACGTGACCCGTGACGCCCGTAATGGGCAAGATACACGGCCTTGTACCCCTCAGGCGCCTCAATCTTCAGAACAGAATCCTCCGGATACAACCTGTACACGTTCAGCATGTTCTGCGGCACCACCTTTCCGTCAAAGCTTGAAAGTTGCGCACCCGGCTTGGGGGGCGCATCCGACTTGGAAATCACCAGAAACGCCGCTGCAGAGGCCGCAATCAGCACCGCAATGGCAATATAAACACGTTTTTTCATAGTTACGAAGACGCAAAGCAGTCGCGTCTTGACAAAGTTACGCAAATTATTCCAAATATCTGCCTCAACTTATTTGTTGCCCGGAAGCTGCGCCCCCAGGAGCCGGGAATTGTTCGGAGTATAGATCGGCTGCCCGTCAGCGGAAAGACTCACGGTATAGGAGTCGCTTCCCTCTTTTTCCGTGAAGAAGTCCACGCTCTTGCCATCGAAGAAAACTATTCCGGCGGGGCTGTCGAGGGCATAGCCGGGGGTCATCTCGCCGCCGGAGAGTTTCCGCCGGAACACTTCTTTTCTGGCCTCCTTTTCAAAATGCGGGCACACTCCGCAGGGCAGCAGCCCCAGGCCGTCCACAGAGCAGATTTCAACGGGACGGGAATCGCTGATGCCGCTCTCGAACCAGCATATGGCACCGGCGCTGCCTCCGGCAAGGACAATTCCCTTGGAATAGGCCTTCACCAAAAGGGTGTCGATGCCCTGGGCATGCCATATTCCCATCATGTTCAGCGTGTTGCCGCCGCCCACCACGATGGCGTCGGAGCCCATTATTATTTCCTCGAAGGTCTCCTTCGTGTCCGAGCTCACCCACACCTTCAGGAAACGCGGCTCTATCCCGGCCTCGGCGCATTTGCTGCGCCATCCTTCCAGCGACTTGTCGCTGTCGCGTCCGGCTGTCGGGACAAAGCACACACGCGCGCTGTCCTTGCCCGTGAGGGCGATTATTTCCTTCAAAAGATTCGCGCTGACGCCGCTTCCCGTGGCAACTATGGTCTTCCTCTGGCCGAAGGCGAACGGCAGTGCCGCCAACAAAAGCACGCAGGCTGCAATTAAGCGTTTCATAAGCTTGAATATTTAAGATAACGTTTGTCTATCAAGTCTTTGTGTTCCGCAGACGGGACATACTCCTCCCTGATGCCGGGAGCCATAGCCTTCTGGGCCGCCGGAATGGACGGATATATGCCGCAGGCGACAGCGGCACACATAGCGCTGCCCAGGGCGCAGGTCTGGGCGCTGCCGACAACCTTCATCCTGAGGCCCGTAATGTCGGACAGCATCTGCATCACGAAGGGGGATTTACGGCTGATGCCGCCGTAGCAGATGACCTCTTGCGGTCTTTGGCCGAACTCTGCCATCCGTTCGATGAACGCGCGAGTGGCAAAGCAGGTGGCCTCCACAAGAGCCCTGTAAATTTCCGGAGCGGAAGTGTGCAGACACAGTCCTCCAAGGGTGGCGCGCAGCGACAAGTCCGCATCCGGAGAGCGCCGGCCGTTGAAGTAGTCGGTGGCATACGGAAGGTCTTCGGACCACATTATCTTTTCCGCATCCTTTCCGAGGGAAGAAAGAATCTCCTCCCTGGAATATTCAATGCCCTTCAGCTCAAGGGCATAGCCCAGCAGGTCCGCAAGCCAGGCATAGGCGTCGCCGAAGGCGGAAAGCCCCATTTCCACGGTGTACGTTCCCGGGAGAATCAGGCCGAATCCATAGGCAAGACAGCCCGGGACCACGGTAAGTTCCGGCGACACCGTATAATATCCGGAGGAAGTGCCCAGCGTCATCACGCTCCGCTTCTGTGATATCCCGGCACCTATCGCCCCGCTGAAGCCGTCCAGAAGCCCCACTCCCACAACGACGTCCTCCCCGAGGCCGAACTCGGCGGCAAGGGATGGGGATATGGTGCCATATGCGGAATCACAGCCCTCGCCGCCGGGCCGGATGCGGTCCACTATATCCATCCAGTCTTCGTCTATCGAGGCAAACCACTCCCGCGGAGGAAGCTGTCCGGTTGCAGGGTCCTGGAAGAATTTCGCGCCGACGACGCTCTGGGAATGCTTCACCTTATCCGGATCAGTGTTGCCGCATAGATAATTCGGCAGCCAGGTGCACAGGTCCACGAAGGTGTACGCATCCTCCTTCAACTGCACACTGCTGCGAAGAGCGTGCAACAGCCTCGGCCAGAAGGATTCCGGGCTGCACTTTCCGCCGGTGGCAGGAAGGTGCTCCCCCGCAAGGGCCGTGATCTGTTCTGCCTCAGAGGCGTCGGAATGGTCTTTCCACAGCACGAACATCGCGTCCGGATTGTCCCTGTGCTGCGGCAGCAGGCACAGCGGCAGAAGATTCCTGTCCACCAGACAGGGTGTGGAACCGGTGGTGTCCACGCCAATGGCTCTTATATAAGGTAAAAGTTCCTTGTGAGGGTCCAGAACGCCGTGCAGCACGGCTTTGAGGCTCTCTATGTAGTCCAGCGGATGCTGCCTGTACTCGTTGAGCGAAGGGTTGCAGTACATCCTTTTCGCCCAGCGGGGGTATTCGCTGACACTCTGGGCCAGCACCCTGCCGTCGGAGGCGTCCACCAGCACCGCGCGGGCGGAATCGGTGCCATAGTCGAGGCCTATGACACAAAATCTGCCCATATCGGATAATGCATGAATCGTTTCATAGTCAAGATTACTGATACTTGTACTGTGCCACGGGGATGACCTGCTCCATCGCCGGCGCCTTTTTCAGCGTCAAACTTTCGCCTATATCCAACAGGTAAACGCGGGGATATGCGGCGGCAGGGTTGCCGAGCCGGTCTTCGCGGGTGAAGAGTTCACGGTAGGACTCGCGATGGTCCACCGTATGGGTGAGTTCGTTCTCGTGTTCGGGAATGAAGATGACGTCCCCGCTGCTATAGCCGGGCATTCTGCCGGCTATGTCGAACGTTATGTCGGCCCTGTTCCAAGTTGGTTCGAGAATGAGGTCCGGGGCCTGCATGGCGGTGAAGGCCTCCAGTTTGTCGAACTCGTGGGTCTCGCCGGGCAGCATCACCCTCCAGCCGTCGAATTCCAGCAAGTAGGAATTGTTGGGCAGAGCCTTCTGGTGCCCCGTCACGATATTCACCTTTATCCCGGCGGTCTCAAAGGGCTGCAGCCGGTCTTCGAAAATGACCTGTTTCCCGTCCCACATCGCGTCGGGAACCACGTTCGAGGGCAGTATTGCGGGCTTACCCGCAGCGGCAAGGGCATTTATCATGGCGTCGCTGTAATGATCCCTGTGGGGATGCGAAAGGAAGAATATGTCGGCCGCCCGGGCGATTTTCGCGGCGCCTTCCCCGTCGCCTTCCCACTTGATGTCCACCGCAACGGTGCGGAAGGATGTGCGCAGAATCACTCCGCAGTTGTAAATTTTTATGACTTGCAACTCTCCGGGATTTGTCGGACCGGGACGGGAAAGAATTTCCATCGCGCGTTCGCGGCCCTGCGCACGATATGACCCGGACGTGGCATCAAATGCGTCTTTCAGCGCTTGAGGGGCCTGAGCGTGGCGGTTGTCGGCGTGCAGCGGAAAATCCAGAAGCAGCAGGATGTCGCGCCGGGTCTGCGCCGCAGCCGAGCCATCGTCCTGCACAGGAGGGCACAGGGCCTCCAGACGCAGCACCACGTCTTTGGTGTCCGCTATCCAGGCATACGGGGAGGTTGCAGCCTTGCGCTTCTGCTTCCGGACGAATTCTTTCAGCACACTGCGCACCTGCCGCTGCCCGCTGCACCGCGAGGCAAAGCCTTCCGCAAATGCAATCATGTCCGAGCGCAGCTGTTCGTTTTCCTGATGCTGCCAGTCATAAGCCCCGGCCGGAAATACGGCGCAGAGCATTGCCAGCACTATAAGATGGAATCGTTTCATAGCAAACATTGTTGGATTACAAATATACAAAAAAACACTTATCTTTGCTTAAATATAGATTTGCATGATGAAACGATTCGTAACCAAAGCGGCAATCCTGCTCTTCGCGGCAGCGGCAATCAGCGCCGCCGCCTCCTCCTCCTGCTCTGTGAACAACAAAGCCAGGGTAAAAAGTGAAAAGAAAGCCCCGATGTGCGGCGCATACACGGACCCGAGGGATCCTTCGGCGGAAGAAATAGCGCTCCTGTTGCACAACGTCGCGGACAAGAGCGGTCTTGTCCTGACACCGCTATCCGTGGCTACGCAGGTGGTCGCGGGCGTGAATTACAAGTTCCGCTGCAGCTTCGAGGACAGCGTCCGCAAGACGTCGGGCTGTTGCCAGGCGGTCATTTACAAGGATCTGTCCGGAAAAGCGACGCTCTCCGGGGTCACCATAGAAGAATGCGAAAAAGATTTCCCCGTGGAGATTGCCGGCGCAAAGGGCACCCTTCGCGGGCTGCTGCGCCTGCCGCAGAATCTGGAGGGGGGAAAATGCGATATGGTGATAGTGTGCCACGGACTGACCAGCCACAAGAACACCGCCTCGCTCTCCCTTGTCGTGGACAGCCTGCAGGCACGGGGTTTTGCCAGCGTGCGCTTCGATTTCAACGGTCACGGCCAGAGCGACGGAGATCTCATCGACATGACCGTAAGCTCGGAGGTGGAGGACGCCAAGTGCATTCTGTCCTACGTGGAATCCCTTCCCTTCGTGGGTTCGACAGGGTATGTGGGCCACTCGCAGGGCGGCATCGTAGGCGGTCTCGTGGCTCCCATTGTGGGCACAAAACGCATCAAGTGCATAGCCCTGATGGCCCCCGGCGCATTAATTCCCTTCGCCACCAGGGCGGGACGCTTCGGCACCACGGAATTCGACCCCGCCAATCCGCCCGACACGATATGGTGGAGAAAAGGCAAACCTCTGGGCAAGGCCTATGTCCTGGACGGACAGAAGATAGAGGTATATGAAGAGGCGGCGAAATACGAAGGCCCCGCCTGCATAATCCACGGCTCCGCGGACAAGACAGTCCCCCTCAATTACGGCGAGGGATATGCTAAAGTGATGAAGGACTGCGAGATGCATGTTCTGGAGGGCTTCGACCACTCCTTCACGCAGGACCGTACCGTTCCCGCCCACATAGTGGCCGACTTCATGGAGAGAAAGATGCATAGGCAATAAGCACTGCGCCGTGAGCGGAGAATACAGATACACATTAAAAAAATTCATCAAAGACTGGATGCTGGTCATCTGTATGGTGGCCGGAGCTTCCGTCTATCTGATTTATCACAGCATTCCCGCCTTGCATCCCGCGGGGCCGGTGCTGCTGAAAATATGCAAGAGAGTGCAGCCGGTGCTGCTATTCGCGATGCTGTTCCTGAGTTTCTGCAAAATAGAGCCTCATCAGATGAAGCCCCACAAGTGGATGCTGTGGCTGCTGCTTTTCCAGGGCTTGTCGTTCGGCTTGCTCGCGCTGGCGCTCTCGATTTGGCCGCAGCTGCCCCTGCGCGCCGGCCTTGAAGGGGCGATGCTGTGCCTTATCTGTCCCACGGCCACCGCCTGCGCCGTGGTGACCGGCAAACTGGGCGGCAATATGGCCGGCGTCGTGACATACACCGTGCTCATCAATCTGCTGGTGGCCATTGCGGTTCCGCTGGGAATACCTTTCGTGCATCCTGCGGCGGGAGTGTCTTTCAGCAGCGCCTTCTTCAAGATTCTGGGCAAGGTGTTCCCGCTTCTGATAATGCCCTGCCTGCTGGCCTGGCTGATACGCTATCTGCTGCCGGAGCTGCACAAGTGGCTGCTGCAGTATATGCACGTGAGTTTCTATATATGGGCGGTGGCCCTGAGCCTCGCCATTCTTATGAGCACCAGGGCGATAGTGGAGAACGAGAACTCGGCCATGATCCTGCTGGAGATTGCCGCCGCGTCGCTGCTGTCCTGTGCACTGCAGTTCTTCGCCGGCAAGAAAATAGGCAAAAGGTACGGCTGCCCCATCAGCGCGGGGCAGGCCCTTGGCCAGAAGAACACCGTGTTCGGAATATGGATGGGCTACACCTTCCTGGACCCGATAATTTCCGTTGCCGGAGGCTTCTACAGCATCTGGCACAACTGCTACAACACCTGGCAGCTGTACCGCAAGCGGAAAGAAAACCAATAAAAGCATCACCTATGAAACGCATCGCAACCCTTACCCTGCTCCTTGTGCTGCTGCCTTTATTCGCGAAGGCGGAAGATTATGACTGGAAAGCGCAGTGGATCACCGTCGGCGAAGTGCCGACCCGCCCCAATATGTGGATGGGCTTCCACAAGGAGGCAGACATAGCCAAGGTTCCCGAAAGCCTTTTTGCGAGAATCGGAGCGGACTCCCGCTACTGGCTGTGGATCAACGGCACCCTTGTGGTGCGGGAAGGCGGACTGAAACGCGGCCCGAACCGGCGCGACAGCTATTATGACGAGGTGCAGATAGCCCCTTATCTGCACGAAGGCCGCAACGACATCGCCGTCCTGCTGTGGTACTTCGGCCGCGAAGGTTTTTCCCACAACTCCAGCGGAAAGCCGGCCATCCTGTTCGATGCGCAGAGCAAGGACCTGAACATCCTCAGCGACACCAGCTGGCAGCCCATACTCCTGACGGAATTCGGCGACGTGGAACAGCCGCACAACAACTGGCGGCTGCCCGAGTCCGACATATGCTATGACGCCCGCTTGGAACATAAGGGATGGATGGACGGGAACGCCGCATACAAGAAAATCATGGCTCTCGGACAGCCTCCGGAGGCTCCCTGGGGCGAGATGCACCGCAATCCCCTCCCCGCCTGGAAGGACCACGGAGTGCGGGAGTATGTTTGCCGGACACTTTGCAAGGCAGCGGCCACAAAATACGACACCCTGCGCTGCAAGCTGCCCTACGACGCGCAGGTGCACCCCATCCTGCGCTTCGACTCCTCACAGAAGGAAGGCGTGAAGGTGAAAATTTTCACCGACAGCTACACGCACTTCGCCAGCAAGCAGATGAACCGCGTGGGAGTGCACGCGGAATACGTGACGCGCGAAGGAGAACAGGAGTTCGAGTGCTGGGACTGGATCAGCGGCAATGAGGTGATGTACGTGTTCCCCGCCGGAGAGCAAGTGAGCGCCGTGAGCTACCGCGAGACCGGATACGACGCCGGCTTTGCAGGAAAATTCACCTGCAGCAGCCCGTTCTGGAACGGCTACTGGGACAAGAGCGCAAGAACCCTGTACGTGAATATGCTGGACACTTATTTCGACTGTCCCGACAGGGAGAGGTCCCAGTGGACCGGCGACGCCGTGAACAACTCGGAACAGGCTTTTTACACCCTGTCGCGAAGCGCCGACGCGCTGGGCCTTAAATGGCTGCACGAAATCTGCGCCTGGCAGAAGCCTAACGGGCAGATCTATGCCCCGGTTCCCTCCGGCAACTGGACGCGCGAACTTTCCGGGCAGAGCCTGTCGTCCGTGGGATATTTCGGGATATGGACCTATTATATGCTGAGCGGGAACATCTCCGCTCTGAAGGACACTTTCGATGCGGTGGACAGATACCTCGGCCTGTGGACACAGCGCGAAGACGGGACGGTGGAGTACCGCACCGGCGAATGGGCCTGGGGCGACTGGGGTACGGACATAGACCAGGTAGTGCTGATCAACGCCCTGTACTACCACGCCTTGAAAGGGCACTGCCTTGCGGCGAAGGAACTGGGAATGCACTCCGACAGCGAGGCCATGCAGCAGCGCATGGCACGTTTCAAGGAAGGCTTCAACAAGCGCTTCTGGAACGGAAAGGCCTATAGAAGCGAAGCCTACGACGGATCTACCGACGACCGCGTGCAGGCGCTTGCAGCCGTTATCGGCTTGGCTCCGAAGGAATATTATCCGGCAATTCTGGAGACACTGTGCACCGAATTTCACGCCAGCCCGTATATGGAAAGGTATGTCTTCCAGGCAATGTGCGAGATGGGATACACCAGACAGGCGCAGAAGCGCTTCAATCAGAGATTCGGCCGCATCGTGGACGACAAGAGATACACCACGCTTCCCGAAGGGTGGGAATACGATGGGAGGGGCTCCTTCAACCACGCCTGGAGCGGCGGCGGCATCATCCCCATAGTAAGCCACGTCATAGGCCTGAGGCCCATAGAACCGGGATTTTCAAAATTCTGCATCGATCCTCACCCCGGAGACATTTCCAGGGCCAGCCTGAGCATCGAGACCGTAAAAGGACAGATCGAGGCAAGCTACAAGGTGGAAGGAAAGAGAATCACCGTGGAGTTCACCGTCCCCGCGGGCTGCACCTGCGAGACGTATCTTGGCGGCACCAGGACCTGGACCGAGGGCAGGCACGCTCTGAGCGGCAACATCTCCCTCATTCAGTACACAGCTCCAGCGTAGAGGTCAAGTCCCCCACAATCCCGTCACGGTCGAAATTCTCCCAAAGAGTGAGCTTGCGGGGATTTTCCGCCCGTTCCACCCACCGGCCATCCACCATCGTGGGAGCGGGAATTTGTACCGCAGTGGCCCAGGCAGGGTTTTTCACGACTGCCACGGCGCAAAGGTCGTATAGGGCACGCTTGCCGTCGGCGCCGAGTTTTATGTTGTGGAAAAGATTCACACTGTAGTCGCCGAAGCAGGTGAACTCTCCGCCGTGGCGGCCCTCCACGGGGCTTACCTGAGGGCCTTTGCCGCCGAAGTTCTCCTCTGCAAACGCGGGAGTGATGCGCACGGCTGAAGTGCCGTCGGGCCTTTTGTAACGGACGGTCACAATTTCGAACTCCACATCAGTGTCCAGTACGTAATTCATCGATGGGATGTCATCCACAAGGTTGTACTCTCCCGGGTCGGGATAATTGCTTCCCAGCCACACAAGGCGGATGTTGGGCGAAATTTGTGGAGCCTTCTGCAGGGCAAGGGCGACGTTGGTCAGCTTGCCCACGGCAATAAGGGTGAGCTTGCGCTCCGGAGCATAGCCGAGGGCTGTCTCGATGATGAAATCCACGGCCTCGACCCCGTCGAAGGCAGGGTCGTCAAGCGTAGCGGTAATGTCCTCGAAAGCGGCCTCGGCCCCGTCAATCACCCTTACGCCCTCGCCCCACTTGCCGCAAAGGGCCGTGATGCGGCGGGCCTCCTCGCTTTGGCCGGCAATGCCGCCGCCGTTACGGGTGTTGTTGGTGGTGATTGCAAGAGTGTTAAACGTCTCCGGGTTCATCAGCAGATACGCGATTGCATGCTGGTCGTCCAACTCGTTGTTCGCGTCGGTGTCGAAAATAACGTCGATCCTGCCGCCCTGCTGCCCGGCGCAGGCAACTGCGCAAAGAATTGCGCAAATCAGCAATGTTTTTTTCACAAACTTCAATTTGTGCAACTTTTTAATTTCCTGCAACGACGATTGTGGCAAGGCCGGCTATGAAGAGGCAGAACATTGCGCCAAGAAGGCCATACACGCCTTTTTTTGCGCCTTTGAACTCCTTCCAGATGAACACGCCCCAGATGGCGGCGACCATAGGAGCTCCCTGGCCGAGGGCATAGCTGACTGCGGCCCCCGCCTTGCCTGCGGTGATATAGCTGAGCGCCGTGCCCAGGCACCAGATTGCGCCTCCCAGCATTCCCACCAGGTGGGTCTTGCCCTCGCCCTTGAAGTAGGATGAAATCTTTACGGGCTCGCCTGCGAAAGGTTTCTTCATTATGATGGGTCCGAAGATGAAATGGCTGCAAAGGACGGCCAGGGAGAATACCACGATGGCGGTGTAGGGGCCCACCTTGCCGGGCTCCATATCGGCGAAGTCACTCAGGTCCATCGCCTTCATCACGAAGGAGGAGAAGAAGGACATCACGACACCGGCCACAAGGGCCAGGATTATGCCTTTGCGCTGATCGGCCTTGGAGATGCCGCTGTCACCCTTCTTGCCGGAGGCGATACCGTTCAGCACTACTGCGGCAACAACGAGGGCTACGCCCACAGCCAGCAGGCCGACGTTCGTGTGGAGCGAGCCCTGCGCAGCCTCCACGCGGAGGTTGTTCACGACACCCAGCACCAGGGCGAGGCCGCAACCCAAGGGGAAGGCCACAGACATCCCGGCAATGGAGGTGGATGCGCTCAGAAGGATGTTGGAGGCATTGAAAATCACACCACCTATTATTATACTGATTATGGATGCCGCACTGGCCTGGCCCAGATCCCGGAGGAAAGGCCGTCCTTCTGGGCCGAAGGAGCCCAGGGTGAAGGCAAGCAGAAGGGCAAAAAGAACCATTCCCACCACGTAATCGCAGTAGAAAAGTTCGTAGCGCCAGCTCTTGGCGGCAAGTTTCTGGGTGTTTCCCCAGGAGCCCCAGCAGAGCATTATCACAAAGCAGAGAGCGACTGCAAGCGCGTAAGAATTCACGATAAACATATTATGGCTTTATTTTAAGATTTCGTCAACTTCGCGGCGGGTTGGGATGGATGCCTGCGCGCCCATCCGCTGCACCGTTATGGATGATGCTGCCGTAGCGAAACGCATTTATGCAAATGTAGCATTTTTACTCTATCCGTAAAAATTCTTGACGGTTTTTTGAACAAGACTCAGAGACAGATTTTGCCGGCAATCTCGGAAACAGGCCTTGCAACTGCGGAATATATGTTCTATCTTTGCCCCCCAGAGCGACTTTCGAACGCCGGAATCTTCGGAATGCGATTCCAGTCCCCTGCTGCGGGGAACCCTCAGTTGCCAAACGCTTCTCCAGCAAAGAAGACATGGCTTGCCTCTGACCGCCTATTTCTCTCGCGAGGTCCGGGGCCCGAAGATTCAGGACCCGCGGGTGCCCAGCGCGCGAAAAGTCACAGGGTGTAATGGCAGCGGACCGGAGCCGTAGCAGGCTACCGGAAGTATTTATCTTTCACACCCTTATCTACCATGGCACGAAAGTACCGCGACTTCGTCTATGACGAAAACCAACGTTTCATCTACCCCACTTCCGACTGGGGATTCAAGTATCTTCTGGGTACAGAGGAGAACAAGGACCTCTTGTTGGGACTTCTCCAACGGCTTCTCCCGGATTTGGGAATTCTTACCGTCGACTATCTTGTGCGTGACATCACAATCCCTGTAGGAAAACTCAAGGATGCCAGCTTCGACGTGCACTGCAAGCTTGCCGACGGCAGCCGTATCGTAATCGAAATGCAGAACTATGTCCGAAAGTCCTTCATCGATCGCTCCCTCGTGTACACGTCCGCAGCGGTGCTGGAGCATTTTGTGAACACCAAGGTAAAGGGATACAGCATCGGACAAACCATCTACATCGCATTTACCGGAGACCCCGTTTATCCGGCCATCCCACATACGCCGGTAAGGCTCGCACTGTGCGACATCGATTCTGTCAAAACCAATGTCTTGAACCAAAATCTCTTGCAAATCTTCGTCGAATTCCCTAAATTCGCAGGAACGCTGAAAGACATAACCAAAGACACCCCCTTCCTGGAAAAGCTCGCATACGTCATGATGGAAATGGCAGATTGCGACGTCATACCGGGAAACTTGCAGGACGACCTTTTGGAGAGACTCTTCAAAGCAGCGGACACAAGCAAGATGGACGACATGAAAAAATCCGAATATATGAAATCCATAATCGGCGAATACGATTATGACGTCAACCTCGAGGACGCCCGCGACCAAGGTTGGGAACAAGGCCTTGCAGAAGGGCGAGAGAAGGGTCTGGCAGAGGGAAGAGCAGAGGGAAGAGCAGAGGGAAGAGCAGAGGGAAGAGCAGAGG
>R03__coassemble_784_pt1 | contig 16887 bp, 13 predicted proteins | sample R03__metabat2_high_PE_058 | metagenome-assembled genome bin R03 | reverse complement strand
GACGGTGGCTGCGCAATCCCGAGTATATAGACGATTACGCCAGATTCTGGTTCACTGAAGACGGCGAGCCGGTAAGGTATAGCCTGGCTATTGCCAGCGCGGTGTGGGATGTGTATTCAGTACGACGCGACGAGACCCTGATAAAGGAACTGTACGAGCCTCTCAAGGAAACTTTTGCTGAGTGGGAGAAGTCGTGCCGCGATTCTACGGGACTTTACTGGCGCAAGGATGATAGGGACGGCGGAGAAATGTCCTGCAGCGGCGAGCTCAGTCCCGACGCGGTCGGGTATCGTCCCAATCTCAACAGTTTTATGTATGGTGATGCCGTCGCTCTGTCCAAAATGGCAAATCTGCTCGGAAACTCCGCCGATGCCGCATTCTACGAATCGAAGGCCCGAGAGATAAAGACTTTGGTTGACAATATGCTGTGGGATCCTGCCGACAGATTCTATAAGGTGATCCCCCGTAACGGCGAGATGAAACACGCTCCCTGTCGCGAAGAGCTCGGATATATTCCTTTTGCATATGACCTTCCCGATGAGGACAAACTCGTGGCTTGGGAGCAGCTTTTCGATCCTCAGGGGTTCAAAGCCCCTTACGGTCCGACGACCTGCGAGCGCCGTTATCCCGGCTACAGGATTTCTTATGAAGGTCACGAGTGTCAGTGGAACGGTCCCAGCTGGCCTTATGCCACGGCCCAGACATTGACAGGAATGGAGAAATCCATCCATCGTTTCGGCCAGAAAGTGCTCACGAAGGAGCGTTATCTTGAAATCCTTCAGACATACAGCAATTCCCACAGGCTGGACGGCAAGTGCTGGATTGACGAGAATATCAACCCCGATACCGGCACTGGATCTCGCGCACTCGTCTGATGACCTGGAAAAACGGCACCTGGTGGGCCGGAAAAGGCGGAGTCGAGCGTGGCAAGGACTATAATCATTCCACCTTCTGCGATCTTGTAATCACAGGACTTCTGGGTGTCCAGCCACAGGCTGACGGCAGCATCGTTATCGAGCCTCTCATCCCCGATGGGCAGTGGGACTGGTTCTGCCTCGACTCCGTCGAATGTTGCGGAAAGACTCTTACCATCCTTTATGACAAGGACGGCAGCAAGTATCACCGAGGAAAAGGATTCCGCATATTCGTCAACGGCAGAAAGGCCTACAGCTCAGATTCTTATGCAGTCAAGGCCGTCTGTAAAATACTTTTTGTCTGCCACGGCAACATTTGTCGTTCGCCGATGGCGGCCTTCATCCTGAAGACCCTCCTGAAAGCCCGGGGGATTGAAAGCTTCGCCCCGATCAAGGAGCTTCTTCCCGCGTAGCGAGGCCGGAAGCATTTCATTTGAAGACATAGTCCGAGACATTCTTCAGGCCCGGAATGCCGTAGTATGAAGCCACTATGTCGCCTTTCAGGTAAACGTAGCTTCCCAGCATCTGTGGATGGTCCACAAGATTCACGTTGTCGCGAATAAGGCTGCCGGAAGGCAGTTGCACGCTGAGACAACAGGACTTGTCGTCCGTATTGGACTTGGGCCCTATCGCCAGATTGGATGAGGCGGAAAAGGGCGCCGCAACCTTCATTGACTTGGACGTCAGGTCTCCCCCCACTATATAGCCGCCTACCCATACGTCGGTGGCACCGACATTGGAACGGGCTTGAGAAATGGTGTATGCGTTGGAGGCACAGGAGCCCTTTTGGGCGGACTGGTCTCCTATGACATAAGTGTCGCTCGTGTATATGCGCGTAGTGTCCACACAAATTGTCATCGCGCTGCCGCTGCGAGTGTTGGTGGTCACTTCCAGCTTCAGCGAGAACATCTCCCCTTCCGAGAGGTTCCGGCACAGCAGCACCTCTTCAGGCTGGTCTTTTTCCTGCATTATCAGCGATACAGCGCCGGGGGAGAAATAAGCGTAGCGGGTTTCGTCATAGGGGTAGATCAGCCTGCCGTCCAGATTTTCCAGAAACAGTCTGCCGCCTGGGTATCCAAGCGGGAAGTCTTCATCCACCCGCAGCCTGAATCCACTGTTCAACTGATGACACAGAAGGGCCACGTCCACACTCTTGCCCTCCTCCACCCTTACACACTGCTCGTCTCCCCATTGCGGGGCATCGAAGGCCGGAGTAACCTCCAGCGGCGACTGCGCGCGTACGCAATACGTTCCCTCGTCCAGCCGGAAAGACGAGGGGGCCTCACACCAGGGGCCGTCGTAAATGCTGCCACCGTCCGAGGCCGTCACTTTCAAATTGAATTCGTTGGTGTCCAGCTGCCAGCTGTAGCCGGACTTCGTTACGCTGAGGTTGCTGTCCAAAAATCTCAGCGTCAGATTTCCTCCGGAAACAACCGGAGTCTCATCGGATGGTTCCTGCTCCGAAGGATTCTGCTGCGGAGTAAGGAGGTCGCAGGCGGCAAGGCACGCCACACATAATAATAAAAGGTGTTTTGCTTTCATGACTTTCGCACATTTTCTTCGATGCAAACATAGCATGCCGCAACGGAAAAAATTGACGGAAAACGCAAAAAAAACTAATGAAAATGAAAAAGCTGGAAAACCGGCCTCAGAAATTCAACTCCCGCCGTCCAAGGCGGCATTCGGGGGCGAAAACGACATCAAACACCCCCGTTTGGTCATTCCCGCAATTCACCGTCCGTAATCAGCTGCCACTAAAGAGCTGTATAGCACATAGTTACGGACAGCGAGGCAATTTTGCCTCGCTGTCCGTGGTCTAAATGCCACAGAGTGCTATAGAATGGCAATTGCTACGGACGGTGAATTGCGGGAAGCAGATTTGCTTCGAAGACCACAGGATTCAGGGAGTGCCAGAACGTTTTTTGAAATGCGCAAAGAGGCAGTGAGTTGTCTGAGATCAGTGCCATTCCAGCGGCTTTCATGGGCGAAACCGACATCTGAAATTCAACTCCCGCCATCCAAGACACCTGCAACGCCTCCGGGACGATAGGGGTGAATTTTGACGGCCGCAGGCGGATTTTTCATTTTCGCAAACCAGTTTTTCATTTTCGCAAACCAGTTTTTCATTTTCCATCAATTTATACAGGCGGGAAGCGCTATGTTTGCATTCGTAAATAAAGCAGTTCCGGGTAAAATCCGGAGTCTGCAAATCTCTCTCATAATTTTAAATATTAGGAAGCGTTCTCTCCCTTGGGATACGCTCCGCCGGGGCGGGCTGCACAAGGTCCGCCCCGGTTAATTTTTCAAGAGAAAGAATTTGCAAAGAAGCGGGATATTGCTTTATTTTGCAATCCTGTGCCCGATAACGCGCCAGACCTGACGCCAAGGGCAGCACCCGATTTCGTCCCAGATCCGGCACCAATTTTATACCGGGGGCCGCACACAAAGGACAGCACGACAATGGACTTGTACGAAGAACTTCTTAAAGACTATCGCTTCCGAGAGGGAATGCACACCTGCATAAACTGCGGGACGTGCACCGCGATATGCCCGGCGGCGGAATTCTACAAATACGATCCGCGCAAGATAATGGACACAATCCAGCGCAGAGACCCCTCGGCCCTGGAGGAACTTCTTCGCAGCGACACCATCTGGTACTGCGGGGAATGCTTCAGCTGCGTCACCCGCTGCCCGCGCAAGAACGGCCCCGGACTGGTGATAATGGCACTGAGGAACCTGTCCATACGGCTCGGATACTTTATGGACAGCGAGCGCGGAAGGCAGATGTACCCCCTCAGCAAGTCTCTGGGAGAGAATATCCTGAAATACGGCTACTGCATCCACCCGGACAGTTTCAAAATTGAGGAGCATCCGGAGAGCGGTCCGGTGTGGAAGTGGGTGCTGGACAACAGGCAGGACGTGTATGACAGGGCGGGAGCGAATTATATGAAGCCGGGCCCGGGGGCCCTTCGCAAGATTGCACCCGAGGACCTGCAGGAGCTGAAGGCCATTTTCGACGTCACGGGAGGAACAGCCCGTATGGAGCTCATAGAGCGCCTGTCCCTCGAAAAAGCCGAAAAGATGGGAATGAGCCCGCAGGAGTACCGGAAATGGGCCTCAACCCTCTGCAGCGACAAGCATTTCAATGATTGACAATGATTTACGAAGGAAAACAAAAAATATGGTCCGAGTACCAGAAGAACATTCCCGATAACCATTGGTACTATGCGCGCAGCTGCATAAGGCAGAATTTCTTCCCCGCCAGCGAGAAGTATTTTCTGAAAATAGCGCGCGAAGTGCTGGGCCTGGACGTCTGCGACAACGAGCACCATACCACCTGCGGCGGCATTGCGTACCACTCCGACGTAATCCCGCAGGAAACAGCGATGACTATTGTCGCCCGCCAGTTCGCCCTTATGACAGATGCCGGATACGAGAACCTCGTGGTCTCCTGCATAACCTCATTCGGAAACTACTGCGAGACAGTGGAGACCTGGCGCGAATTCCCGGAGCTTGAAGCCAAAATCAGGGAGGACCTGTGGAAGGCCTGCCGCAGGGAATTCAAGGTTCCCCGCTACATAGCCCACGCCAGCGACCTCATATACAGATGGCGCAATCAGATAGCCGAACAGGCGCGCTACCGTCTGTGTGACGGGGCAACAGGAGAGCCCCTTGGCATTGTGGAGCACATCGGCTGCCATTATTCGAAAATGTTTCCTCACAAGGGCGTGGGAGGCGCGGAATACCCCTGCGTGCTGAGCGGAATGGTGGAAAGCTGGGGCGGACGGGTGATAGACTACCCGGAACGGCGACACTGCTGCGGCTACGGCTTCCGCCAGTATCACGTGCAGGCCAACCGCGGCTACAGCATGTCCAACACATACAAGAAATTCGAGTCGATGGAGCCGTACCGTCCGGACGCCATCGTAACGAACTGCCCCGGATGCCCCTACTTTCTGGACAGGTGGCAGTGGGTGATCGCGCAGCAGACCGGAAAGACTTACGGCGCAAACGGCGCGGGTATCCCGGTGCTGACATACGAGGAGATGGCGGGGCTCGTGCTGGGATATGACCCCTGGGACCTGGGGCTGCAGATGCACCAGACCGACGTGGAGCCCCTGCTGGACAAGATGGGGATAAATTACGACAGGAGAGCAAAATACAAAGGACTTGAGGGCAAGGACATCGGCCGTCCGCTGTCCCCCGACGATTTCTGCAGATGCCTATGAAAGAAAAGATTGTCATAATAGGAGGCGGCATAGCCGGAATGGAGGCTGCAAAACAGCTGCTGGCCCTGGGCTACGAGCCAGTGATAATAGAGCGGGAGATGCATCTTGGCGGCCACGTTGCGCAGTGGCATCTGCTGTTCCCCGACATGAGCCCGGCATCGACCCTTGTGGACAATCTGAAAAAGGACATAGGGAACGCAACGGTATATCTCGGAACGGGAGCCAGCTTCATCAACCGCCTGAAATCGGGATACGTGGTGATGCTCTCCGACGGACGCAGCATTTCCACCCGCGCCGTTCTGATGGCCACAGGCTTCAGCCTGTTCGACGCCTCCCGCAAGGAAGAGTACGGCTACGGGGTGTACGACAGGGTGGTGACCAATGCGGACCTGGAAAGATGGATGGAGACCGGGGACGACGAGCGGATAGCGCCGGAAAGCAGCATAGGCTTCGTGCACTGTGTGGGCTCGCGCGACCTGAAGGCCGGCAACACCCACTGTTCCAAGGTGTGCTGCACCACCGCCATAAAGCAGGCCATAGAGATGGGAAAACGCTTCCCGGGGGCGCAGATATACTGCTTCTATATGGATCTGAGGATGTTCGGCAAGAAATACGAGGATTTCTACATAAACGCGCAGAAGGACTACGGCATCCATTTCATCCGGGGCAGGGTGAGCGAAGTGAGCGAGGACATACGCGGGCGCCTTGTGGTGAAGGCGGAGGACACGCTTAGCGGCAAGCCCCTGAGGGTGACGCTGGACCTGCTGGTGCTGATGGCCGGGATGGCCTGCAACAAAGATGTGGACAGTCTTTGCCGGATGATGCGTCTGGACACCGACACCGACGGATTCATCCGCAGCGCGGACAATATATATAATGTAACGCAGTCGGACCGCAAGGGAATTTTCCTGTGCGGCGCCTGCACGGGCCCCAAAACCGTTCCAGAGACCTTGTCCGAGGCCAGGGCGGCGGCGCTGTCGATTCACAATTTGCTGTCGCAAAAGCAGAAGTAGGATGTAGGATGGATTTCGGCTTCAAAATAAATCCCAGTTCCACGATAAATTTGGACAAGGCGGATGTGTCGCTGTACCGGGCCCTGGAAAAGAGGTGCCCGGACATACGCAGCTGCATGGCCTGCGGCAGCTGCAGCGCCACCTGCACCGCAGCGCCGTTCAACTGTATGAGCGTGCGGAAGCTGATCCTGTCCCTGCAGAGAGGAGGTGACCCGTCCGCCATGCTGCGCGGCTGCATGCTGTGCGGAAAATGCACCATGGTGTGCCCCAGGGGCATAAACACCCGGAGGCTGATTCTGGAAGCCTGCCGCCTGTGGGGCAAAAGCGGGAAGGAGGACGGGCAATGATCGACAGGATTCCAAACGGCTTCGACCCCTTCGTGATTCCCTTCGTCGTGGGAATGATTTTCATCCTTGGCTACTGCCTGTGGGGCGTGCTGCACATTTACACGCAGCTCCCGCTGGAGGACAGGCGGAAATTCCTCGTTTCGCTGGTGACCCCCTCCACGGCCCTGAAGAATATAAAGGACATTTTCTGCGACTGCCTGCTGCACGTCAAGCTGTGGAGGCGCAACAAAATGCTGGGATATATGCACAGCAGCATCGCCTTCGGATGGTTCATGCTGATTGTGCTGGGGCACATCGAGGTCATCCTGTTCCTGCCACATCGGATACGCTTTTTCTACTACCCAATATTCTTCAACTACTTCGTATCCGAGTCCGACTTCACGATAAAGGGAGCGCTGCTGTTCTTCCTTATGGACCTGTTCCTTCTGGTGGTGCTGGGGGGAATCGCGCTGGCGATGATAAAGAGGGTGCGCTCGCGCCTTTTCGGAATGAGGCGCACCACGCGTCTGAGCTTTATGGACCACATAGGGCTGTACTCGCTGTGGGCCATTTTCCCGCTGCGCCTTCTTGCTGAAGGATTCACGGCGCACATCAGCGGCGGGTCGTTTCTGACATACCCCTTGAACTGGGTGGCCAGACAGTTCCTGGGCAACCACCTGAACATGCTCCCGACCTGGTGGGCCTATTCCTGCGTACTTTGCGTCTTCATGTGCGTGCTGCCGTTCACGCGCTATATGCACATCCCGGCGGAGATGCTGCTGATTCCAATGAGGAACGCGGGGCTCAAGGTGCGCCGCGCACGCAAGGGGTACGCACTGCTGGAAGTGTATTCCTGCCCGGGTTGCGGAGTGTGCATAGACGCCTGTCCGATGAGCGTGAACAAGGCCAACCTGAAGGACTGCACAGTGTACCTGAACCGGCAGATAAAGCGAGGCAACGAGGCGCGGCTGGAACAGATCAGCGACAAATGCCTGCTGTGCGGAAAATGCACGCAGGTGTGTCAGGTGGGCGTGGAGGGAAACACGATGCGGATGCTGGAAAGAAAGACAAGAACTTACGGCATAGACCAGAATTTCGCGCGTCTGGACACCTCGCCGATGGTGCGGAAAGTGACGCAGTGGAAGGATTCCGGAGCAAAAGCTCCCGAAGTGCTTTATTTCAGCGGCTGCATGACGGCTCTCACCCCCGGAATCAGCGAATCCGTAGGAAAGATTATGGATGCCGCAGGGGTAAGCTGGCAGTGGATGGACAGGGACGGAGGCCTGTGCTGCGGACGTCCCATGTTCGCCGCCGGAAGATGGAGGGAAGCCCGCCAGCTGGTACTGAAAAACATGGAGATAATAAAGGGCAGCGGCTGCAGCACCCTGCTGCTCTCCTGCCCGATATGCTACAGGATATTCATCAAGGAATACAAGCTGCCGGGAATAAAGATAGTGCACCACAGCCAGTATTTCTCATCCTTGCTGCGCTCCGGCAGGCTGGACGTCACCGGCACGGACGAACGCCTCGCATACCACGATCCCTGCGAACTGGGACGCGGGTGCGGCGTGTATGAAGAGCCGCGCGAGGTGGTGCGCAGCTGCGGCTGTCTGGTGGAGGCCGCCCAAAACAGGAACTTGAGCATCTGCTGCGGCGGTTCGCTGGGCTCGCTGTCGCTCTCGTTTGCGGACAGGGAGAACATCACGCGAAACAGCCTTCGCAACCTGTGCGTGGAAAATCCGGACAGGATAGTCACCGCCTGCCCCCTGTGCCGCTCCACCTTGCGGCGCTACAGCGACCGTCCGGTGGTGGACCTCTCGGAAGTGCTGTACGGGAAAATCAAACGCTGACATTGTCATAAAATCATAAGGCCTTCTGCCATTTTGTCTGCCATTTTGTCACAAAAGGCTATTGGCACAGCTTTGGCGTATGTGCCAGGCGTCAGAAAAACTGAATATAAACAACAAAAAAATAAAATTATGGGAAAAATCATTGGAATAGACTTGGGAACAACCAACTCTTGTGTTGCAGTAATGGAAGGCAACCAGCCTACCGTAATAATCAACAACGAAGGCCAGAGGACCACACCCTCCGTAGTGGCGTTCACTGACGGCGGCGAGCGCAAGATCGGCAGCCCCGCAAAGCGTCAGGCCATCACCAACCCCAAAAAGACCATCTTCTCCATCAAGAGGTTCATGGGCGAGACTTTCGACCAGGTGAGCAGGGAAATCTCCCGCGTGCCCTACAAGGTGGCCAAGGGCGACAACAACTCCCCCCGCGTGGACATCGACGGCAAGCTGTACAGCCCTCAGGAAATCTCCGCGATGATTCTGCAGAAGATGAAAAAGACCGCAGAAGACTATCTCGGGACAAGCGTCAGCGAGGCCGTGATCACCGTGCCCGCATACTTCTCCGACAGCCAGCGTCAGGCCACCAAGGAGGCCGGCCAGATTGCCGGACTGGACGTGAAGGTCATCATCAACGAGCCCACCGCAGCCGCGCTTGCATACGGTCTGGAGAAGAAGGACAAGGACATGAAGGTGGCCGTGTTCGACCTCGGCGGCGGCACGTTCGACATCTCCATCCTCGACCTTATGAGCGGCGTGTTCACCGTTATGAGCACCAACGGCGACACCCACCTCGGCGGCGACGACTTCGACCAGGTGATAATCGACTATCTGGCCGGCGAATTCGCCTCGGAGCACGGCGGGCTGGACCTGCGCAAGGACCCTATGGCCCTGCAGAGACTGAAAGAGGCTGCCGAGAAAGCCAAGATCGAGCTTTCCAGCCAGTCTTCCGCAGAAATCAATCTTCCTTATATAATGCCTGGGGACGGCGTTCCCCAGCACCTTGTGAAGACCCTCACCCGCGCCAAGTTCGAGCAGTTGTCCGACAGTCTGTTCCAGCGCACCCTGGAGCCTTGCAAGAAGGCCCTGGAGGCAGCCAAGCTGAGCACAAAGGACATCGACGAGGTTCTGCTGGTGGGCGGTTCCACACGTATCCCCGCAGTGCAGGAGCTTGTAAAACAGTTCTTCGGCAAAGAGCCCAACAAGGGCGTCAACCCCGATGAGGTGGTTGCCGTGGGAGCCGCAATCGACGGCGGCGTAATCGCAGGCGACGTGAAGGACGTGGTTCTGTCCGACGTCACTCCCCTTTCCCTCGGCATCGAGACCCTGGGAGGCGTAATGACAAAGCTCATCGAGGCCAACACCCTCATCCCCGTATCCAAGAGCCAGGTGTTCTCCACCGCCATGGACAACCAGCCCGGTGTGGAAATCAGGGTGCTGCAGGGCGAGCGTCCCATGGCCAACGACAACAAACAGATCGGTCTGTTCCATCTGGACGGCATAGCTCCCGCACCCCGCGGAATCCCTCAGATCGAGGTAACCTTCAACGTTGACGTGAACGGCATCCTGAACGTTACGGCCAAGGACAAGGCCACCGGCAAGGAGCAGTCCGTACGCATCGAAGGCTCCACCGGCCTGTCCGAGGAGGAAATCAAGAGGATGCGCGACGAGGCCAAGGCCAACGAGGCAGCCGACAAGGCAGCCAAGGAGCAGGCCGACAAGATCAACGCCGCCGACGGTCTCACCTTCCACACAGACCGCAACCTGAAAGACTACGGCGACAAGATTCCCGCCGAGAAAAAGGATGCCATCGAAAAGGCCAACAACGCCTTGAAGGAAGCCGTGAAGGCAAAGAACTTCGACGACATCGAGCGCTACAGCAAAGAGCTGGAAGAGGCATGGCACGCCGCGTCGGAAGACATGGCGAAGGCAGCACAGGAAGCACAGGGCGGTGCCGGCGCTCAGCAGCAGGGTCCTGCCGCCGACGACAACACCCCCGACGAGCAGTAGCGCGCCGACTCAGAGAATCCGGATTTTGGCGTATTTGAGCAGCAGAGTCTTTTTTTCGTCGAAGTTGTCGAAGGCTATCACGGCCTTTGCGCCACAATCCGGATCAAATACAATCTCCTTCAGGAGCCCTTTGCCGAAACGGTTGTGCTCCACCCTCTGACCGGCGCGAAGCTCGGCTATGGGAGAAGGTTCGAAAGATGCATCCAGGGCAGAAGCTATGGGTGCATTCTTTTTGAAGGGATTCGGACGGTGGTTTGTTCCCAACGGAGCGCGAGGAGTGGTGTTCACCGTTGCCCAGAAGGACTCGCGCCTCTGTCCCGTCACCTCGTCCGCCATGGGATTGGCTATGTATTTTTCGTCTATCTCGCGGACAAAGCGGCTGACGGGGTTGCTCTCCGTCTTGCCGTTGCGCATCCTGCTGGTGCAGAATGACAGCTGCACCGCCTTCTGCGCACGGGTGAGAGCAACGTAGAAGAGACGCCTCTCTTCCTCTATGTCGTGCGGAGTCGCCATCACGCCGCCGGAGGGAAAGAGATTCTCCTCCATTCCCACTATGAACACATATGGAAATTCCAGGCCCTTGGAAGAATGGGCCGTCATAAGGTTCACCTTGTTCGAGGAGTCCTCGTCCTCGGGAACGTCCACGGCGGACAGCAGGGCTATGTTTTCCAGATATTCACCCAGCGTGACGACGGACGTTTCCCCTTCGGGGGCAGCCGCACCATGGCTGCCCGCGACGAGACCCTCCTCATAATCCTCGTTGGCCCGCTGCTCCTCATAAGCCTTTATGGAATTGAGGAGCTCCTCCACGTTGGCGTAGCGCGACTGCCCCTCTATGGAATTGTCCTCTTTGTAGAACAGCATCAGGCCGCTCTCCATCGCTATGGCGCGGCCTACTTCGTATGCGCTTTCCGTCTGCATTCTGGTGTTGTAGTCCAGAATCATCTTACAGAATTCCCTCACCTTGGAGAGCGCTGCAGAGCGCAGGCCGCAGGAGACCACTCCCGGGTCGAAGACAGCCTCCATCAGAGGGAGGGAAGCCACGCGGGCAAACTCCGCCAGGGTGCTTACCGTGGTATCCCCTATTCCGCGTGCCGGACGGTTCACTATACGCTTGAAGCTCTCGTCGTCGGAAGGATTGCAGATCAGCTTGAAATAGGCCATCAGGTCCTTCACCTCGGCCCGCTCAAAGAAGGAATTGCCCGAATATATAAGGTATGGAATGTTCCGGCGCCTCAGCGAGTCCTCCAGGGCGCGCGACTGGGCATTGGTGCGGTAAAGCACGGCGAAATCCTTGTACCGGGCCCCTTCGCTGCGGATGCAGGAGACAATCGCGGAGGTCACCAGCATCGCCTCCTCGGCGTCGGTATATGCTTTTATAAGATGAATCTTCTCTCCCTGCTCCGCCTTGGAGAAACAGGTCTTGGGAATCCTGCCGGCATTGTGCTCTATCAGGGAATTCGCGGCGTTCACTATTGTCTGCGTGCTGCGGTAGTTCTGCTCCAGGCGGAAAATCCTGCTATTGGGATAATCCTTGCGGAAGGACAGGATGTTCTCCACCCTGGCGCCGCGGAAGGCGTATATGCTCTGCGAATCGTCGCCAACCACGCAGATGTTGCCGTGATTTTGGGCCAACTTCTTGAGAATCAGGTACTGCGCCTTGTTGGTGTCCTGGTACTCGTCCACGAGGATATGGTCGAAACGGGAGGCGATGTCCTGCAGCGCCTGCGGAAAGTCCCGCAGCAGCAGGTTCATGTTGAACAGAATGTCGTCGAAATCCATCACGGAAGAAGAGCGGCACTTTCGCCAGTACAGGTCGTACACTTCCACGAGACGGGGCATCTTGGAGCTGCGGTCCCTCTCCAAAGCCGACTGTGCCGCCCCGTACGCTGCGGGCGAGACCAGATTGTTCTTGGCCTCGGAAATGCGCGCCAGGACGCTCTTGGGCTTGTACGTCTTGTCGTCCAGGTTAAGCTCCTTCAGGCAGGTCTTTATGGCCGCAAGGGAATCGGAAGTGTCGTAAACGGTGAATTCGCGGCGGTAGCCCAAAGGTTCCGCCCAGTCGCGAAGGAAGCGGATGAACACGCTGTGGAAGGTGCCCATCACTATGCCGCGCGCCACCCTGGGGCCTACCAGGGAGGCCACCCTTTCCTTCATTTCCGTGGCGGCCTTCTTGGTGAAGGTCAGTGAAAGCACCCTGTCGGCGGGAGTGCCGTGGGAGAGAATGTTAGCTATCCTGCAGGTAAGTACGCGGGTCTTGCCCGAACCGGCCCCCGCCACTATCAGAACGGGGCCCTCAAGGGTGCTGACCGCATTCTGCTGTTCTGGATTCAACCCCTCGAAAATTGCTCTTGCATCATTATATTCCATAACAGGTGCGAAAATACGGAAAATTTTTCGTATCTTCGCGAGAATTTTGAAACTATCATCAATACTCACAATAATGTCAAACACTATCAAACTCAAAAAGGGCCTCGACATTCCGCTCAGCGGAAAGGCAGCCCTGAAGATCGGTTTGGAGGTAAAGCCCGGCATCGTTGCGCTCAAGCCCACTGATTTCAGAGGTCTCGTTCCGAAACTTCTGGTCAAGGAGGGCGACAAGGTGCTTGCAGGCACTCCCCTCTTCGCGGACAAGATGTGCCAGGACATTCTTTTCACAAGCCCCGTCAGCGGTACGGTGCAGAGCATCGTCCGCGGCGAAAAGCGCAAGCTGCTTGCCGTTCTCGTAAAGGAAGACGGACTTCGCAAGAGCGTGGACTTCGGAAAGAACGACCCCGACAAGATGTCCCCTGACGAGATCAAGTCCCTGCTGCTCAAAAGCGGCCTGTGGGCATCTCTGATCCAGCGTCCCTACGGAATCGTGGCCAACCCCGCGGCAGCCCCCAAGGCAGTCTTCGTGTCCGGCTTCAACACGGCTCCCAACGCAGCAGACGTGGACTTCACCCTGGGCTCCCAGGCTGAATTCATCCAGAAGGGCATCAGCGCAGTTGCCAAGATGGCCGGCTGCCCCCTGCACCTTGGCCTCTGCTCCGAAAAGAGCCCCCTGGCCACAATGAAGGATGCAACGATCCACTTCTTCAAAGGCGCGCATCCCGCAGGAAACGTAGGGGTGCAGATAAGCGCCGTCAGCCCCATCGCCAAAGGCGACGTGGTGTGGACAATCTCCCCCATGATGCTTGCCGCCATCGGCAGACTGCTCTCCACGGGCAGTCTGGACATGACCCGCACCGTGGCCATCACAGGCCCCAAGGCCGTGAATCCCTGCTATGTGAAGACCGTCGCCGGAATGAGCATGAAGTCCATCGCAGACTTCATTGACGCCGACACCCCCGACTGCCTTCTTCGCATCGTCAGCGGCGACGCCCTCAGCGGCACGGCCGTGGGCGGGAACGGCTTCCTGGGCTTCTTCGACGACCAGGTGACCATCCTCGGCGAAGACCCCTCACAGGAGATGTTCGGATGGATGAACCCCATCCGCAGCAGGCATTTCTCCGCATCCCGCGCATACTTCAGCCGTATGTGCCCCAACAAGAAATACGACATGGAGACCAACCTCCACGGAGGCGTAAGGGCATTCATGTTCAACAGCATCTACTCAGACGTGTTCCCGATGGACCTGTTCCCCGTCTATCTGGCCAAGGCCTGCCTTGCCGGCGACATCGACAAGATGGAGGAATACGGCATCTACGAGGTTCTGCCCGAAGACTTCGCGACCTGCGAATTCATCTGCCCCTCCAAGATAGAGTGGCAGTCCATCATCGAGCAGGGAATACAGCTGATGCTCAAGGAAATGGCATAAGGAGGAAAGACTATGAACATTTTACGTGTATCTCTGGACAAGATCAAGCCCGCCTTCGAAAAAGGAGGCTCCCTGGGCTGGCTTCACTCCACCTTCGATGCATTCGAGACCTTCATGTTCGTGCCCGGCACGACTACCCGGAAGGGCTCCCACGTGCGTGACTGCGTGGATCTGAAGAGACTTCTCATAATTGTCGTGATGGCGCTGCTGCCCGCGTTCCTTTTCGGCGCGTGGAACATCGGCGACCAGCACTCCCTGGCATTCGGACTGGGTTACGGATTCTGGGCGAAGTTCGGCTACGGCCTGCTGCGCATGATTCCGCTGTACCTTGTTTCCTATATCGTCGGCCTGGGCATCGAGTTCGCTTCCGCCCAGATAAAGGGCCACGAAGTGAGCGAAGGCTACCTCGTGTCCGGCTTCATCATTCCCCTGATCGTCCCCGTGGACGTTCCCCTCTGGCAGCTGGCCCTGGCCGTCGCCTTCGCCGTCATCTTCGGCAAGGAAGTGTTCGGCGGAACGGGCATGAACATCTGGAACCCCGCCCTTCTGGCGCGCGCCTTCCTGTACTTCAGCTACCCCAGCCAGATGAGCGGTGAAGTGTACTGGACCGGAGGATTGGCCCGCTTCCTGAAAGAAGGCACCTGCTGGTTCCCCGGCGAAGCCGTGGCCGACTCCTTCTCCGGCGCCACCCCCCTTGCAAACGCATCGATGCAGGGCCTTGCAGACCAGGGCATAACCGCCTGGAACCTGTTCGCCGGCAACGTCGGCGGCGCCGTGGGCGAGACTTCGGTCATCGCCATCCTTATCGGCGCTGTCATCCTCGTATGCACCGGCATCGCTTCCTGGAAGATAATGGTGGGCAGCGTCGCAGGCGCCCTCGCCATCGGCTACCTCGGATTCGCCTGCGGAGTCACGGACCTTCCCGGCTACTACCAGCTGCTGATGGGCGGCTTTGCCTTCGGCACCGTCTTCATGGCCACCGACCCCGTCACCGCAGCCCAGACAGAAACCGGCAAATGGATATACGGCTTCCTTATCGGCGCCCTGTGCGTGACGGTACGCCTGTTCAACCCCGGCTACCCCGAAGGAATGATGCTGTCCATCCTGCTGATGAACACCTTCGCTCCTCTGATTGACCACTGCGTCGTGAAGAGCGCGATGAAAAAGCACCTCAAAAAAGCCAAAGCAGCATAGCCATGAACACAAACAGCAATACATACACAGTGATATACACCACGATAGTGGTAGTATTGGTGGCTGCCATCTTGGCATTCGTGTCCCAGAAGCTCGGTCCCATGCAGGCCGCCAACGAGAAGGCTGAGACCGTCAGCCAGATTCTGACGGCAGGCCAGTTCGGCGACAAGGACCACTGGCAGGAAATCGGAAATCAGGCCACCCTCAAATTCTATAGCGAGAATATCGAGAATGCCTTCGTCATCGACGCCGAAGGACAGAAGGTGGACGAGTTGGAGACCGGGAGCGCCACGGTCTACTCCGTGTCGCAGCTCAAGGCCCAGAACTACAACATCAAGGGCGGCAGCGCCCTGCAGATTCCCGTTTACCGCTTTTCCAACGGTACTGTGGTGATTCCCGTTTACGGTGCGGGCCTGTGGGGTCCCATCTGGGGATATATCGCATTCGACAGCAGTCTGAAGAACATCATCGGCGCCTACTTCGACCACGATAGCGAGACTCCCGGCCTGGGCGGCAAGATCAAGGACGATCCTTCATTCCGCGCCCAGTTCGCAGGCAAGACGGTTGACTTCAGCGACAACACCCCCTTCGCCATCGTAAAGGGCGGAGCCAAGGGCAAGGCCAATGCCATCGACGCCATTACAGGCGCCACAATGACATCCAAGGGTCTGGACGCGGCGATCAACGTCTGGCTGGTGGCCTACAAGGCCTTCCTGGGCACAGCTTGCAGCGAGAACGACTGCTGCTGCGGCGGCTGCGAGGGCGGCTGCTGCACAGAGTGCTGTGAAAACGAAACTAAAGTGGAGGAATAAGACATGGGAAAGTACAAAGAAACACTTCTGAACCCCATATTCAAGGGTAATCCCATCACCGTCCTGGTGCTTGGCATCTGCTCTTCGCTCGCCGTTACGGTGGAGCTCAAGGGCGCCCTGGTGATGGCCCTGTCCGTAACCATAGTGACGGGCCTCAGCAGCCTCGTCTGCTCGCTTCTTCGCAAGACCATCCCCAACCGCGTGCGAATCATCGTGCAGCTGGTGGTGGTGGCCCTCATGGTAATCCTCGTGGACCAGTTCCTCAAGGCATTCGAAGCCACGTATCCCATCGACAAGTCCCTGTCCGTGTATATCGGCCTTATCATCACGAACTGCATCGTGATGGGACGAATCGAGGCCTACGCCCTCGGCAACAAACCCCTGCCTTCACTGCTTGACGGCCTTGCAAACGGAGCCGGCTACGGAATGATTCTCATCATCGTGGCCTTCGTGCGCGAGCTTCTCGGCTCCGGCACGCTGTTCGGGCTGCAGATCATCCCCCAGGCCTTCTACGAGGCCGGTTACGTGAACAACGGTCTTGTCATCCTGCCTCCTTTCGCCCTGATTCTTCTGGGCTGCATAATCTGGATCCACAGGAGCATAGACAAGGACCTCCAGGAGAAATAATTTCAACACATATCGATTATGGAATATTTAAGCTTGTTCGTAAAGTCAATCTTCGTTGACAATATGATTTTTGCATACTTCCTCGGTATGTGCTCATACCTGGCGGTATCCAAAAA
>R03__coassemble_749_pt1 | contig 17335 bp, 14 predicted proteins | sample R03__metabat2_high_PE_058 | metagenome-assembled genome bin R03 | reverse complement strand
AAACGGTGAATTGCTGGAAGGAAGATAGCGAAGGAAGACAGTGAATTTCTTGTTAGTTGGACATCTCGGGTGATGGAATTCAGTTAAAAAGTCGAGGGTGGACATTTCGGGAGATAAACTGGCAAAAGTCAAGTGCGAGGAGAGCCCTTCAGGCGAACTCCCCGCAGCGCTTGATCTTTAGGGGTCAGCCGCAAATTTCCGTGTGAGAATCTCCGAAATCGAAGTTTCCCCACCTTTCGGTTTCAAACGGATAACACCTCAACCTATTGAACCTCAGTACCTTGCAGCACCCCCCTGCCCCAAATTTCCCACCTTTCGGTTTCAAACGGATAATTCCCCAACTTCTTAAGCCTCAGCGCCTTGCAGCGCCGCTGCCAAAAAAAAAGGCATTTTTCTGCCGCAATCGACGCGCAAAAATCGCCCTTCCAGAGGCCTGTAACGCCGATTTTGCAAATTAAACGTTTATTTTTTCACTAAACGGATAATCCTCGCGAAGTTTGCCGTAAGAAAAAAAGAAACGCTTATGGCTGAATTCAAACAGATTTTCGCGGACCCGCGCATCGACGGCAATTTCAAGTACCTCTTCGGGCCGCAGAACAAGCAGAACATGCTGAACCTTCTGGGGATGATGATCCCCGAGGCGGGAATCACGGACATCACCTACCTCGAAACGGAGCAGGTGGGGGTGGACATAGACGGCATCCACTCCCGCTACGACCTATGCTGCCAGTGCGAAGGCGGCAGCAAGTGCATCGTGGAGATGCAGAAGATAGACCAGCCCTATTTCAACTACCGCTCCCTGCTCTACTCCACCTATCTCATCCAAAGGCAGGCGCGCGAGGAAAAACGGCGGCAGGAGGAGATGTACAAGGCCCAGGGCAAGGACCCGCACTGGAACTACATGTTCCTGCCGGTGTATATGATAGGAATTCTGGACAAGGGCTCGATGCCGACGGTGGAGGGAAAACTCATGACGGCGTACCGCCTGAAAGAAATTTCCTCGGGAGAGGATATGAATGTTGAAATCAATTTTCTATATTTGCATCTGGACGCGCTGACAAGGGACGAGAGCGAGATTTCGGACGCGCTGGAGATGTTCGCATATTCGATGCGCAATATGCACAAGCTGCTCTCAAAGCCCGAAAATTTCACGGACCGAAGACTCGACAATCTCTACGACAGCGCCACGATTAGAAACGACAGCACACTGAAAATTGATATGAGCACTACGCGCAACGATTATCTCAACGCCATAGACTGGGCGGAAGTCAAAGGCGAGAGGAAAGGCTATGCCAAAGGCGTGGCGAAAGGTGAGGCGAAAGGAAGAGCGGAAGGAAGGGCGGAAGGAAGAAATGAGCGCACGATAGAAGTTGCCCGGAATCTGAAAAAAATGGGCCTCGGCCCCGCCGACATTGCTGCCGCTACCGGCCTCGGCGAAGATGAGGTGGCGGCGCTGTGACGCTCTGAAAAGGCGATTTCAGAAATACACTACCCCTTGCTTTGGCGATTTCAGCGGCATTCGGGGGCAAAAACGGCATCAGAAATTCAACTCCCGCCGTCCCAGGCACCTGCAACGCCGACGGGGAGGGCATGCTGCCCTCATTTGACCCCCTGTAGCCCCCGAGGGGGCATGCGCACCTGCAGTGCGACGCATCCCCTCCACCGCTTTCGCGGCGGAGCCTCCCTCTTAAGTCGCTGGACACAAGGGTACTCGCCGCACAGTGGATGCCTAGCGACGGGAGCCAGTGCAATGAATGCCTGTGGCCGGAGACCACGCTTCGTCGGGCGCATTTCGAAAAATCTTTCAACGCCCTCTGAGTCATGTATCCTTCGAAGCAATTCTGCTTCCAGCAATTCACCATCCGTAGTCGGTCACGTCTTAATAGCCTGAGGGGCATATAGTTACGGATGGCGAGGCAAAATTGCCTCGCTGTCCGTAGTAAAAATGCCACAGAGCGCTATAGAATGGCAATTGCTCCGGACGGTGAATTGCTGGAAGGATGGCAGTTAATTGCCGGAAAGAAAACGGTGAATTGCTGGAAGGCCTCAAACGCCCCCGTTCGGGGATCAAGGCGGCACTCTGGGGCGCAATCGGCCTCAAACGCACCCGTTCGGGGATCAAGGCGGCATTCTGGGGCGCAATCGGCCTCAAACGCCCCCGCAGTCCGGCTGTGGGGAGGGCTTCCGGGACGATAGGAGTGGATTTGACGGCCACGGCCGGCAAAGAGGGGATTTTTGCGGGGATGTGCTGATATTTTCAAGTTTTCAAGAAAAAAACCTTACCTTTGCGGCCTTGTTTTTAAACCGGCACCATGAACCCGAGCAAAATATACCAGCCCAAACTCTTCAAGATTTTCCGTTACAAGAAATACAGCGCATCTATGCTGCGCGAAGACCTCATCGCAGGCATCATCGTCGGCATAGTCGCCCTTCCCCTCGCCATCGCCTTCGGCATAGCCAGCGGCGTGACGCCCCAGCAGGGCCTCATCACCGCAATCGTCGCGGGCTTCCTGATTTCGCTTCTGGGCGGCACCAGGTTCCTTATCGGCGGCCCCACCGGCGCGTTCATCGTGATCGTGGCCGGCATCATCGGGCAATACGGACTCGGCGGCCTTACCATAGCCACGATTATGGCGGGAGTAATCCTCATTGTGATGGGCCTCTGCAAACTGGGTATCGTCTTCAAATTCATGCCCTACCCCATCATCGTCGGCTTCACCAGCGGCATCGCCGTGACGCTCGTGACCACCCAGGTCAAGGATTTCTTCGGAATGACGGCGGTGCAGGTCCCCAGCGGCTTCATCCCGCAGATCGGCTGCTACCTGTCGAACCTCTCCCAGATAAGCCTCACGGAGACAATCGCGTCGGTTATCGCACTTGCGATAATATTCTTCTGGGGCCGCGTCACCAAGAAAATTCCCGGTTCGCTGGTGGCCATCATCTTCTGCACCTTCGCCGCCCTGCTGCTTGACCGCTTTGCCGGGCTGCACCTTGCCACCATCGGTGACACGTTCCCCGAACTGTCCGGCGGAATGACCTTCCCCAAGCCGCAGTTCCCGGAGATGTCCTTCCAAACGATCCGCGGCCTCGTGAGCACAGCCATCACCATCGCCCTGCTGGCCGCGATCGAGTCATTGCTGGCCGCGAGCGTCACTGACGGTGTCACCGGCCGCCACCACGACTCGAACGCCGAACTCATCGGCGAAGGCATCGCCAACATCGTGACGCCCCTCTTCGGCGGCATCCCCGCCACCGGAGCCATAGCCCGTACGATGGCCAACATCAACAACGGCGGCAAATCCCCCGTCGCCGGCATCGTGCACGCCGTCACACTGCTGCTGATATACCTCTTCCTGATGCCATACGCCATCTACATCCCGCTGAGCTGCCTGGCCGCAATCCTGGTGATGGTGGCATACAATATGAGCGAATGGCGCACATTCGTCTATCTGATGAAGAGCGACAAACAGACCATCGCCGTGCTGCTGACCACCTTCCTTCTGACCGTCATAATCGACCTTACCGTCGCCATCGAGGTCGGCGTCATTCTGGCAATAGTGCTCTTCCTGACCCGCGTGATGCAGACTTCCAGCATCGACGTGCTGGATGCCCACAAGGTGGCCGCCAGCGAGGACGAGGAAGCCAATCCCGAAGACACGCCCATGCTCGACATACCCGAAGGAGTCGAGGTTTACGAAGTCAACGGCCCCTACTTCTTCGGCATGGCCAACAAGTTCGAGGAATTCGAGCACAGGGCCAAGAAAAACACCAAGGTGCGCATAATCAGGATGAGGAGGGTGCCCTTCATCGACGCCACCGGAGCGCACAACCTCTCCTCTCTGTGCGACCGCATCATCAAGCGCGGCACACGCGTAATCCTCTCAGGCGTACAGCCTGATGTCCGCGAATCCCTCAAGAAATACGGCATAGACAAGGTGATTGGAGAAGAATACATCCTTCCCCACATAACTCCCGCCCTGGAAAAGGCGAAGGAAGTGCTCAGATCCTGTTGAACTCCTCCTCAAAATGAGAGGCTGTAGCCTTTCATCGTAAAAACCGTGAAAAAAGTCAGACATCTGCCACAGTCAAGTTTAATCACGCAAGCTCGGGGACAAGCTGGGCGTTAAACGCATTTAGCAATGTTATCAGCAGCAGTCCTGCTTTCGGCGATGCTCCTTATGGATGCTCCCGACACCCTTTACACCGCCGTCGTTACGGCAGAGAGGGGAATTTCGGTTTCGAGGGCCGACACGATCCGTATTCAAAACGCAAACTCCATTTCAGAAGTCCTCTCTCAAAGTTCGGGGCTGGTGCTGGCTGATTACGGCGGATTCGTCGGGCTGAAATCGGTGAACCTTCGTGGCCTGGGGAGCCCGCACACTACAATTCGCATAGACGGAATAAAGGTGGCGGGGGTGCAGTCAGGGCAGGCGGACCTGGGGATGCTGGGGATAGAGAACTTCGGCGCCACCATTGTCGATTACGCCCAGAACAGCGTGAATTTCGTTACCCGAAGACCCTCGTTCGGCTCCCGGCGCACCTCTGGAAAGGTAGCGATGAGCGGTGGCTCGTTCGGCACTCTCCTGCCATACGGCAGAATTGACTTCAATCTTTCTGACAGAGTGACGCTCAGCGCGAATGTCGCGGGGGCCATCAGCAAAGGCGATTTCGGCTACGGAAACGGCCTGAGGCGCGAGAACAACGACATCGCGCAACTTCGCACGGGTCTTGACGCCTTCGGCAAAATGAACGGGGGCGAGTGGACGGCAAAACTCTATTACAACGGCTCGGACCGAGGCACGCCGGGCTCCACCGACTGGCCATCCGGCGACCGCCAGAAAGACCGCAACATCTTTGCACAGGGGCTCATCCGCAAACGCTTCAGCGCGCTTTACGAGGCGAACGCCAGCGGCAAACTCGGATACGACAAACTGCAGTACCTCAGCGAATGGGGAGACAGCGACTACGCCCTGAAGACGGTCCAGCTGAACACCTCGCACAAATTCCACGTTCTGCCCTGGATGGACCTGAGCGCTGTGGCGGAGTTCGAACGGGACTGCCTTTGCTCAACTTGTTATGAAGCGGCACGCACCGATGTTGCCGCAATTGCCGGGGCGTCGGTGAAACTGCCGAGGTTCAAGGCCGACCTGACGGTGCAGTGGGAGGGAATTTTCGACAGCGGCGCCGCAGCTGTGAGTGTTTTTTCTCCCTCAGCAGATTTCCGGTTCACCGTCTTTGACGGGCTGGATGTTCTTGGCTTCGCCCGCAGAGCTTTTCGCGCGCCAACTTTCAACGAACTCTACTACCCTGGGTATGGAAATCCGCGCCTTCGGCCGGAAGACGCCTATCTCACGGATCTGGGGGTGGAGTACAAGAGCGTCTTCGGCCGGCATTGGGTGTTGAAGTCCAAGATAGACGCATTCTGCACCCATCTGACCGACAAGATAGTGTCCGCCCCTTCGGAAGAGAACCCTTCCCTCTGGCTGCCGTACAACATAGGAGAGGTTCTCTGCACGGGGCTGGATGCCGAGGCCGCCGCCACCTTCGACTCCGCTCCCTGGAAGGCTACGCTCAGCGTCAGATACTCTTTCCAGAACGCCGCCGACGTGCCTTATCTGGCAAAGCACTCGGCCGTTGTATCGGCCGATGCGTCGTTCAAAGGATGGTCGCTCGCCGTCCTGTGGAACCTGCGCTGCGGCAGAAGGGATTCGTATGGGGAGATGCCCGACTACAACACCCTGGACGTGGCCGCCGCCAAAGGCTTCCCTTTGCCAGCGGATATGAATCTGGCACTGAAACTATGCTGCCGAAACATCGCCGACTGCCGTTACGAGACCATAACCCTCTACCCGATGCCCGGACGTTCGTTCATCGGCGGGCTTGAGTTTTCTTTCTGATCTGAAATTCCCGCCCATTTGTCGAGCCGAGCGTGTAGCCGGACAGAATAATGCGCACGACCTACTCAAACACCTGTGATCCAAAGGCTATTTTTTTGAAATTTCTTTCAGATAGTTGTACAAGCGCTTGTCGATTAAAGCCTGACGGCTTTTTCCTCCTTGTCGCTGAGGCATAGCAAGCAAGCTCGCTCTGCTCTCACTGGCTTTGACAGTCGACCGCGCCGGCATAGTTGCAGATATCCGTGTCGAGGACCCAGGAGTTTCCCTTTCGTTTGAGATGCTTTTGGGCGAGTTCATCCACAGTGTAGTTGGTGCCACCTGACATCATCTTCATCAGGCGGAGCATACGTTGGATGCGAGGCTGGTCCATAGTTATTGCTGTAGTAGAGGTTAATAGTTCTGTTTCCCCGGAATCACTCCCCTCACCCCTCCTTTAGGGTTTTCAACGTCACCCTGATATCTTGGAATCAGGTGCAGGTGCACGTGAAAGACGCTTTGGCCTGCGGCGAGGCCCACGTTAATGCCGATGTTGTAGCCGTCAGGATGGAAACGGGAGTCAATGTCGGCTTTCACCCGGTCTGCAAGCGCGAACATCGAGGAGCGTTCTTCGGGGGTGAGGTCGAAGAATGAAGCGACGTGCCGACGTGGAATCACAAGCGCATGTCCTTCAGAAACAGGGAAACCGTCAAAAAATGCAAGACAAAATTTATTGGAAGCAATTATTCTGTCTTCTGAAATATTGCAGAACGGGCACTCAATCATAGTACAGGTGTATTTGTCCAAGGCGCAAAGCCCATATTCAAGGCAGTTTGTGACATTGGGGTGAATTCATTTTTCAGCAAAGAGCAAAATTGTTCGGAAGAAGCTTCCACGAGTTCATTCAAGGTGCAGCGGAACACAAGATAATCCTCGAGGATACTGTCTCTCGGGGCTAGATTAAGATTGATTTTCAGCGCTTTCTGCTGCATTTCTGCCATCGGGAGCAGATAAATATCCAACGGCGGCAGATTGTCGCTTTTGGATGAATTGATGCTTGGATCTGCAGGCAATAGATTCCAATTGAGGTCATGCACCACAAAACTCCAGGGAATGAAGTGGTCAAGGTCATATTCTCCTCTGCGTAGCGGCAATCCCGTATATATGCATCTTGTGTCTGCACAATTGTCCAGATACCTGTCCCAGAATCTGTGCTGACGGGTAAGCGGCGACCGTTGCAGCGGTCTGACCAACTTAGAGGGTATATCCGGCACATTGGGATTGCGTTTTTGGATGAACGCCGCCAGATTCCAGAATGTAAAATCCTTCAGAATAGCAGCATTAAGTGTCAGAAACTCCTTCCAGAAATCATTCACATAGATTTCTTTCCCCACTATCGAGTAAGGACAATTGTTGAAAAACTCACGCGACAAAACCTCCACCTGAGCATCAGTCGCCTTCGGAATCCAGGGAGAAAGGAATCGATATGGAACATTGAGTGTAAAAATATCCAGACAACGTTTGACATCCTGGCGGCCGATATTTTGCAATATCGTTTTTGAAACCGTATCCTTTTTTGCGTCGATTGGAATGTCCAGTATTTTCTGAATATCCAGGATTTTTGCCTCCAATGAATCGCTTTTGCCAAAAGAAAGTTTAAAATAATGAATGGTGTACCAGGCTTCCGCAATCATTCCTGCAATAATCTCATAGAACGAGAAGGTGTATCGCTGAGGATTGCTCAAGACGTGGTTTATTATGGAGTTGAACCAATAGAATTTATATGTCGCAACAGTGTTGTCATATATTCGCGACAGCCTGGGCACATCTATAAAAGGCCGCTGGTTCAGATTTTCCGGCAACGTCATAAGGTATTCGAATTACTATGTATTATGCCTACAAATTCCCCAACCACCACAAAATTGTTCTCATCGCCTTCATCTTTAATCACAATCGGCTGGAAGTCAGGATTTAACGGCCTGAATTCTATCTTTTCATGCCGCCAGTCTCCATCTTCGTCAAATGATTTTACGCTATGGTATTGCTTGATCGAGAAGCTCCCGGAGTAATCCGAATCAAAGTCGTTGTAATGCTGGACCAGAACAATCTTCCCTTCCCTTGATCCACCTACAGCGCGCGAGAAGACGCAATAGTCCCCGTCATGAATGCGGGGTTCCATAGATTTTCCGCAGGCTCTCACGACAAACATATTACGGTTAAGACGTCCTATATTGTCGGCCCGAATCCAACCTTCCTCGCCATATTCTTCTCCTTCTCCAAAATAGCCGCAGGCGGCTCTTATTGAATAGTAAGGGAGATAATCCTTGAATCTGGCCTCTAATGCTATATCTGTTTCTATTTCATGTTTCTGGGCTATGACATACCGGGGCTGTACTGCAGTGCTCTTCCGATAAAGAAGCGATTTGGCGTAGGTGGCCATTCCGGGGTCGACAAAGTAAACGTAGCAGCCCTTCATTCCTCTTGTCATCAGAACTCTATACGTATTAAGAATCAACTCTCTGGCAATCCTTTGCGCCTTATCGGGGTCGGTCTTTGACATCCCCCTCAAACCGCTCATTGTCTTGTCTTTCCCGGGATGTCTCCTGAAATCCGTAATCACCTTGCCGTCTTTATAGCAGACATCATCACCCACTATCACCCCCACATAATCGAGCTCAAGTCCCTGGCAAGTATGAATGCAGCCTATTTCATTTATCGAATCAGGCTGGATCATCCAGGCCTGGCCGTCCTCCTTTAGATTCCATTTGTGCCTGAAAGCATTTCCAATCGCAATGTCGTACAAGGCGGGATTTTGTGCGGAAATCCAATCCCAGCAGTATCCGGCCACGGCCCTTGATTTATTGTTTGATCTGTTCTTTTCCCTGATAGCGTTGAACATATCGCAAGGATCATCGAACACTCTGAAATCGTATTCTTCAACGCTCAAGCGTATATTGGCTGTTTCCTTTATTTGAAGAAAATTATCCACCCAGTTGATATAACCATCAGATCCGTTACAGCGAAATTGCGACGGAAGTTCAAGGCGGGTCACGGCAGCGTTCTGTTTTTTCGCCTCGACCACTATTTTTTCAATGCTGCCGACATCCTGCATACTGATGCGCTGATGGTCATCAATGAAAAATACAGCCAATTTTGATGCACAAATAATCTCCTTCGTCTGATCCTCTCCCTTATTCTGGAACATGCCGCTTTTCAGTCCAAGACGGTGCGCTTCATCAACGACAAGCACGTCAAACGTGTTGGGGTCTACATCATAAAACGAGCCTGTACCCCCAAACATATTGTCCACCTCTGCCCTTCTGAAATTACCGGAAAGCTTCTGGGAATAGACTTGCCGCGGGGCGGAATTTTTTGATATATAGCGCGTTACAAGGCCCCTGTTGGTCAATTCCACGATAAGATTGATGGCAAGGACTGATTTGCCGGTACCGGGACCACCTTCGACAATCAGTACCTGCTTTGCATCAGGCTTGGCCTTTGAACTCAAGGCGAGAGCTGTCTCATATGCCGCCTTCTGTTCATCTAGCATAGTGAATTCCGAATTGCCTTTGAGCATGGAAAGAAGGCAGTCGGCAAGATGCTTGGAAGGCCTCAGGCGTCCGTTCTCTATCTGATACAGAATATCCCTGTTGTCTCCGTGTTTGATGTATCTCTTGATAAACTCCCGCAGTTTGACGGCGTCGTTTTTCAGAAAAGCCGGAGCCTCTTCGGTATACCTTCCATAAAAAGGATTGGTTATTACGCCGTTATCCTCGTAATTATGAAGATATGCGCAAGGGTGCAGGGAGATATTCCCGTTCTGGATGGAAGAATTGTAATCCCTGAGCATCGCAGCGTAAGACCAGGCTTGGTACGACGGGTGAGTAGTCTCTTTCTCACCGTGCTCAAAACGAGTTATGACAATACCGTCCTTGCCGGTGATTTTTGCCGATTTCCATTGTTTGAGTTCAATGATTACGACTGAGCTTTTATCCTCGGCATCCGACCCCGATATTATGAAGTCAATACGTTTTGAAGCAAGCGGCAACTGATATTCTATGGAGATTCCGCAATCTTCGGGAATCAGGCTGTCCGCGATGACGCGATCCATATACTGCATCGAATTCTGCCAGGACCGGACTTCCGCGTCGGAAGTGTGCCGCCCGAGATGTTCCAGAAAAGCGTCCTCAATCTTGTCTGATATCACTCCATTCAGTACGTCTGAAGCAAATCCGGATTTGGTGGACTGGTATACAATCATAACTCATCGTATTTGGTTGCCACTCCCTTCGCCTTATCTACCGGATATTTAATAGCATTTCGAGCCATTTTTTCGCGGACTATCGTCGTCACGTCCAAATTATATTTATCCGCCAGAAGCAGGGCATAGTTGAGCACATCTGCCAATTCTTCCTTGACCTTCTCCAACTTGGCATCTTCAGAATTTCTCCATAGGAAGGTCTCAAGCAGTTCCGAGGCTTCTATTGAAAGGGCTATAGCGAGGTCCTTGGGATTATGAAACTGGTCCCAGTCCCGCTCCTGTGTGAATTGAACGATTTCCTTGGTCAGTTCTTTGATGTCATCCGCCATAAAGCATCTGTTTAAAGGACATAATCTCATTTTCGAGAATGTCGGAATTTTTGCTCATCGATTATATTGCTCAGTGTCTCTTGCGACCCCAAATATAGTAAAAATAAGTCAAACCGCGTCTGAAGCAATGTCGAAACGTATCACTCGCAAAAATCCACGCCCAACCCGCGAACGCCCCCCGCGCGCAGAGAAAATCATCACGCCGCGGCGCCTTTGCGTCACAGAAGGGCCCGGGCGTCCCGAAAAGAAAAGCCGACATCTATGTCGCATCGGCGGTCGGCTTTGATTGCACAATTCAAAAATTATTTCTTACTTTTGCCAAAACGGCCACCACGATGATGAAATTTCTGCGTCCATACGCCCTTCCACTGTTCTCTGTGCTTTTGTTCCTGCCCGGACTCCAGTCCTGCCGCAAGTACAGTCCGGTGTTTCTTGACAGTTCCTGGATGGATGAGATTCACGACAGCACTCTTGTGTGTCGGATGGCGATTCCCGGAGCACATGACGCGGCAACGGGTACGCTTGAAACAGCCGTCATTCGCAACTACGCGAAGACGCAGGCCCTGTCCGTCGGTGAGCTATGGGATGCGGGCGTACGCGCCTTTGACCTGCGTCCCGCACTTGTGGACGGGCAACTTGGCATCTTCCATGACAAGTACTACGCGGGCACTACACTCCAGGACGCGCTCCAAACCATCGTCGAAAAACTCGAAAAGCAAGCTTCAGACTTTGCCATTGTTCTAATCCGACATGAGAGTGAGGCGGACGATGACAACCCACTTTGGGGTGATGCGATGTCCTCCTTATTGTCTTCCCTTCCTTACGACAAGGTGGTGCCGGAGTTTCACCCCGACCTTCGTCTTGGTGATGTCCGTGGACGCATCCTCGTCCTTTCCCGGCAGAAGTACGGCGAGGAACCGATAGGCGGATACATCAGCGGCTGGTACAGCGGGACTGCTCTCGCGCGGCAGCAGTCCGCCCGAATAGGGGCGTCCCCCCTCTGGGTGCAGGACTTCTACAACCCCGGGTCCGCCGACGAGAAATGGGACTGCTTCCAAAGACTCGGTGAAACCTTTTCTACAAATGCCGACCGCACTTGGTGTATAAACCACTGTTCAGGATACCTCAGTAAAGCCTTTGGTCTTCCGAGCTATGCGTCATGCGCCGCGACTGTAAACAAGCTCGCATCGGAGAACCGGAAGCTCCTTCACGGAATCATAATGATGGACTTCGCGGGCACGGACACTTATGGGGCGGACTCCGTTTACGGGGCCTCTGCCGTGTCTGCAGTCATATCAGCAAACTTTTGATGCCCCCCCGGGGGGATCAGTTCTGCCACCAGGCTTTCAGGCGGTCCCAGTCGTAGAACACGCCCTTGCGGTCCGGCTTCAGGCCGGGGATGACAACTTCCTGGTCGCTTAAGAGAATTTTCACGAGCACCGGCGAATTTGTGCACTCGCGGCGGAAGAACACCAGCTGGACATTTCCTCCCATATGCACGGAGAAGGAGCTGTTGTAGTGGTCGTTTGCCTCGCTGACCGGGCCATCAAAATCATTGTACTGCAGCCTCATACGGCTCAACAGAGGCTGGAGGTAGCCGTCGTGGGAAAAGCGCAGCGTGGCGCAGGTGAGGGGGTCGTCGCCGCTTATCACGGCATCGGCGTCGCGGATGATGCAGTCGAGTATGCCGGATGCGCTTTTAGCCTTGAAGCCGCCGTTCTCCGCGCAGCAACCCCAGGAAAACAGTCTGAAGGCGTTGTCGTATGCCCACATCGTGTACAGCTCATCCGTGGTGAAATAGTTCTCGATGCACTCCAGGGAGGGGTCGTCGAAGCACTGGTGGATCTGGCCCCGGGTGTATATCTTGTAGAAGAGTTTGCCGGGTTCGGAGGCGAATGAGGCCGGAGCTTTGCCGTCGACGAACGTCTTGCGCAGGAGCGGGCCCCAGTCGATGGAAGGCAGAATCGTGCGGCGGTAGGCATTGAAGGCGGCGCTGTCTATCTGCTTTTTCTGAGACTTGGGGACGGAGGTGCAATTTGTCTCCTCCTTGGCGCGGGGACTGTCGGCGGAGATTTCCTTCGTGAACTCGAGAGCGGGATATTCCTGTGCCAGACGGTCTGTGAAGCTGTCCATACTGGCAATAACACGGCCGACCGAAGTGGAATAGCAATGCACGGCGGTACGCGCAGGGTCGGAGAAGACCTGCGGGAAATTGGCCGCCATCCTGCGGGCTATGTGACGGTGCTCGGAGGCACCGCGGGAGGTCAGTTCCCCGTAGCCGGAACGCTCGTTGGCCGCCTTGACTGCCGCAATCTGGTTTTTCAGCCACTCTCCGTCCTCCGTCAGCAGTCCCATCCCGGACCATTTGACCAGAGAATCCAGCGTCCGGTATTCCTTCGGGGAGCTGTGGCCGCGGCTGCCGTGACGCGAAAAGTGCGACACATAGAAAGGTTTGTAGCCGCACGGCGGAGATGTTATGGTGGAATCCAGCACGGTGTACTGCATATGATTGGTGGCCGCGGCGAGCGGATTGCGGGCAATCAGTTCGCGGGCGGGAAGGGGGCTCGTGGCATCAGAGCGCCTTCCCGGCGATACGGCTTCAGCGGGGAGGGAGAAAAGACCCGCTGACAGAAGCAGAGTATATGCAAGACGTTTCATTCAGATATTCTCAAAAGGTGGCCCTTGCTTCCAGGCGATTTTTTCATTCGAACAAAATTATGAAAATTTTTGTTACGACAACGAAAACAAGGACTTAAATTCACACACTCAGGCCAATAATCTCCTGTGACAGGATTGAATTCCCGACAAGCTCATCTCTTAAGGCCGGCGGCGATATCGCATCGGCGTCGGCTCGGATGGCGATTCCCGGAGCACATGACGCGGAAACTTGGCATCTACCATGACAAGTACTATGCGGGCACTACCCTCCAGGACGCGCTCCAAACCATCGTCGAAAAACTCGGGAAGCAAGCTTCGGACTTTGCCATTGTTCTACCCCTGAGGTAGTGTACGAAAAACAAAGTCACTCTTGCGGATGACCTTGAACTCGGTGGGAGGCAGGCACGGCCGTCACGGGCCGTCTCGGCGGCTACTTCTTTTTACGAAAGTGTCCGCGAACATAAATCTTCTTGCCTCCGGTCACCCGAAAGTGACCTTTGACGTAAGTCGATTTATGTTTGGACTGCTCTTCGTCAGCTTCACGAAGGCGCTCCATAACGCTGATTTTGATAGTGATAAGGTCCATATTGAATCTTGTTTTAGCGGATGCGAGCGATTGGGCGGCTTACTAGAGCTACGTCCACCTGTTTTTAAAATACAGAGCATCCAATTCCGTCGAATTAAATGCTCTGTAAGGGTTTTTCAGCGTAAAGGAGGCGCTAATCTCTCCAACTGAACTTTATCACTGAAGCAAATGTAAGAACTTTTTTCTGATTTGCAATACTTGATTTGGAATTTTTCGCACACGGAAGCTTGACACATTTTTTTATCAAGCCTTGCGGCGGCGACCTAAAAGCTCGGGGCAAACGGCATGTGGGTGATGAATATTCCCATAGTGTTTTGTCCGAGCCAATTCATTGCTTTCTTGAAAGAGCCAAAGCGTGAGGAAATGTCTATTCACGTTTCCGTACTCGGACGTGCACATACTCACGAAATCCCCCTCCCGAGGACCTGCGAGGGCCAAAGGGAGGGGGTGTGGTGAATTGCGGGAAGCAATGCCTCTCCATGAAGAGGATCGGCAAAAGTGAGGCAGGGCCGACCTCCAAGGCAAGGGCATCTGCAACAAAAATTATCTAATATGATGAGTTATTACAATTTTCTTTTGATAATTCATCATTTGTGTTTATTTTTGCAGCACTATGAAAACTGGTGCTTTACAAGAAATTTATGCGAAGTCCAACAATAGCCATATTGTTGAACTGGGACGTCGTTTCCGCGATTACCGGATAGCCTTGAGATTGACGCAGAAGAATATTTCTGAACAGAGCGGGGTCTCGGTGATGACAATCGTCCGGTTTGAGAATGGTTCCGGAGGGTCCATCCGTCTAGATAGATTGGTTGCTTTGTTAAGGAGCGTTCAGCTTTTGGAAGATGTTGCCGATCTTGTGCCTGAGATTCCGTCGAGCCTGTATGATAGAAAAGAACGTAAACAGGCGCAACGTGTAAAACTGCGTAGCGATGAGAAATAACGTGATATGTGTTAACCTGTGGGGAAAGGAAATCTGTCGTCTCGAATGGATTGGCGGATTCAAGGAACGTTTCGGCAAAATCGGTTCCAAGGTATCTTTCAATCCGCAGTATTCAGCTTGCGGCTATAATCTTGATCCCCTTGGAATATACAGTTCGGACGATTTTTCCTTGCAGGCCGGCATTCCTGAATTCGCCTCGCGACTGATCAAAGACCATATTTCCTCGCAGCTCGCTGCGCATACCGATCTTGTGAAAAATCGCGGGACCTTCTGAAGAGGGAGTGGCGGCGTCTATCTTACGGTAATCAGGTTCCCTTGTGTCGCTGAACTGAATCTGCCTGGCTCCTTCCACCACCATAATCTTGTCGCTGCCGGAACGAAGATGCGCCTCTATTTCCTTGCTGATTTTCCTGTAAAGCATAATTACACTTTATTACCCCCCCCCGATCCTTCCCGGCGCTATGCCATGACGCCAAAGCCAAGTTTTTCGGCGTTGCCGCTGAGGATGGCCTTCTTCTCTTCCGGAGTCAAGTCTTTGTTGTCGCCTATGAAGTCCACCATTCCTTTTACATCTTCATAAAGGAAATCCGTTCCCAACAAGATTTTTTCTACCCCCATTGAGTCAATGGTTGAGCGTAGCGCGATCTGAGAATAATTCCCGGAAGTCGTGCCCCAGGTATTTCTGTCCAAATAATAGCTAGGTTCATGCTGAAGCGTAACACCGATATTAGCAGCAGGTTGTCCTCCGCCCTGTCTCCAGGCTGTGTTCATCCTGTCCTTGAAGAACCCGAAACCTTCGCAATTATGTCCCATCATGACCTTCAGATCAGGCAACTTGTCAAAGACACCCCTGTGAATCAATCTCATATACGCAAGCTGCGTATCGGCAGTAAAGCCAAGGGACGGTCCGTTCAGGCAATAGCCGAATTCAGCAAATTCTTTCCAGGTGCAGAAGTTGGGATGCAGATATACCGGCATTTTGTACGAGGCCATTTTCTCCAGAATCGGAAAATATTTCGGATCATCCAGATATTTTCCATTAAAGTTGGACAACGTTGACCAGCCGTACATCTTGCCTTCGGCGCATCTGTCGATTTCTTTCAAGGACCATTCGACATCCTCCGGACACAATGCCATATAAGCCCCCAATCTGTCCGGATGTCTTTGGATGGCGGCCATCAGGCTGTTGTTATATATGGTCGCAATTTTCTTGCCCACTTCAGGTTCAAAATATTCCGCACCGGGGGTAGTCAAAGAAATTTGTGCGAAATCGATACCGGCTTTATCCATCTCAGATAGCCTTTTGGCATCCAGGTCCGACATCACATCCGATATTCTTTTTGCTTCATCAATGGAATCTGCATCACACTCTTTCCATCCATTAATGGCTTTCCATTGCTCCGGAGTCACTGATTTCTTGTATTCCATTACCATCAAATCCATACTGAAGTGATGCTCGCAATCGATTACTCTGATACCGTTTTTCATGATTTATGTCTCCTATATTTATTTATTTTGTGCTTTTTTGGCAGCAAGGAAGTTTGCTACACGGAGTTTCAGGTTTCTGCGAATGCTGGCGTAGAAAGCAGGAGCGTCGATGCCGTGCAGGCTCTTGCCGCCCCAAACGCCCTTAATATACTCATTCGGCCTGGTCGAGCAAATGACGCTGCCACGCTTGAGGTCAATCTGGGCATCGCAGAGGTCCTTCTCCAGAAGCGACAGATGGTAGCGGGTTGTGCCGTCTTCACGTTGTTCTCTCATCAGCACACCACCGTTCTCATCAATTCCGGCATAGGTTTCATCGCGTTTCCAATTGAGCGGGTTGATGACAAGAGTCTCGTCATCCTCATCAGCAAGCAGGATGCTGGCTTCTTTTTCTCCCGGTCCTTCTGTGTTCCAGGAAATAAGGCAGTTGAAGTCATCCGGCCCTTCTGCAAAATGCAGGCGACCCTCCTTATTGGGCATTGCTTCAAAGTGCTTTTTGGATACGCCGTAACCGATTGAATATGCTGCAATCATATTCTTGAGATAATCTTTCTTGTCAGTTGTCAGGAAATACCTCAGCAGGCACACCTGCAAAGCTCCCGCTCCCTGTGAGTGTCCGGCCAGAACGAAAGGCCTTTGGGCGCCCTTGTTATAGTGCTCGAAGTAGTAGTCCAGCGCTGCCTCCAAATCAACATAAGGCTCCTTTGTCCCGACATCTGCAAACATGGCATTGTGAGTTTTGTACGAGTCCAATGCATACTTGAGCGACATCTGGCGCTGCATGGGACAGAACACTCTGGCATTGTCCGAAAGCGGGCTTCCCATAAGCATATAGTTTGAGTAGCCCATCGCCCGGGCCTCTTCGGTCATCAATGCCACACCATTTTCCTGCCCGGGCAGCACCACTGAAGTACCGCAAAAGAAAATCAAATCAAAGTCTGTATTCAGATCTGCATTTGCGTTGATCACCCAGTTTTCAACTCTTGAATAGTCCAGCGGCCTCACGCTGCATTTTTTCGGTAGTTCCATATTATTGTTCTACTTTTTTAGAATTCAGGCTTTTATATGCTAACAAGAAGACAATCATAATCCATTCAACAGTCGGGTTCAGTGCATCGAGATTATAAATTTTTTGGCCGAATTCCGCAAAATAGTTCGGTGACGGATTCATTATGTAGAAAACTGACACTGCTATGGAGC
>R03__coassemble_725_pt1 | contig 17618 bp, 16 predicted proteins | sample R03__metabat2_high_PE_058 | metagenome-assembled genome bin R03 | reverse complement strand
CCTTCAGGGTGAGCGGGCAGGATTTCGATGAAGCGGAGCGTCTGGTGCCCGCTACTCTGAAGGAAGCCATCAATACCGCTTACGGAAACATACTTGCCTTCCACAAGGCCCAGCTGCCCCGCGAAATCAAAGTGGAGACAATGCCGGGAGTGGAGTGTGTGCAGCGTCCCGTGCCCATTTCCAGCGTCGGCCTCTATGTACCCGGCGGCACCGCTCCGCTGTTCTCCACCGTCCTGATGCTGGCCATACCTGCAAAAGTGGCGCAATGCCCGCGCGTATGTCTGTGCACGCCCTGCAACCGCGAGGGCAAAGTGGCGCCGGCCGTGCTGTATGCCGCCCGTCTTTGCGGAGTGTCGGACGTGTTCAGGGCGGGAGGCGCCCAGGCGATAGCCGCAATGGCCTTCGGCGCGGACGAAATTCCCGCGGTAAAAAAGATTTTCGGCCCCGGCAACCGTTATGTCACGGCTGCCAAGCAGATGGTATCCACCCGCGGAACGGCCATAGATATGCCTGCAGGCCCTTCCGAGGTGATGGTGCTGTGCGATTCTTCCGCGGACCCTGCATTTGTGGCCGCGGACCTTTTGTCGCAGGCGGAGCACGGAAAGGACTCGCAGGCTGTCGCTGTTTGCGATTCCGCCCAGATGGCCGAAAAAATCCTCGAGGAAACGCGGCTTCAGGCTGAAAAACTGCCCCGTAAAGAACTGGTGGACGCATCCCTTGGCCACAGCCGCATAATAGTCCTTGACAACGAGGACGATATGGTGGACTTTGCCAGCGGGTATGCTTCGGAACACCTGATAATCAATATGAAAGAGGCCTCGCGCGTAGCCTCCCGCATAACTGCGGCTGGCAGCGTGTTCGTGGGCCCCTGGTCCACGGAAAGCGCCGGCGACTATGCCTCCGGCACAAATCACACCCTTCCCACCAGCGGCTGGGCCGGAAGTTTCAGCGGCGTCAACGTGGATGCGTATATGCGCAAGATGACGCTTCAGACCCTGTCCCGTGACGGACTCGGTTCCCTGAGCGGAGTCATCAGCCGGATGGCCCGTGCGGAAGGCCTGGAGGCACACGCCCGCGCCGCCGAAATCAGACTGGAAAAACCTGAGAGCAGATGAAAGACATAGAGAAACTTTTGCGTCCCAACATCGCCTCGCTGTGCCCCTACAGCACTGCGCGGGACGATTTCAAGGGGGATTTGGGCATCTTTCTGGATGCCAACGAGAATCCGTATGACAACGGCTGGAACCGTTATCCGGACCCTCATCAGGCGAAGGTGAAGGAGGCTCTTTCGGCAATCAAGGGCGTCCCGGTGGAGAATCTTTTCCTGGGCAATGGCAGCGACGAGGCCATCGATCTGGTATTCAGGGTGTTCTGCCGCCCCGGTGTGGACAACGCCGTGGCAATCGAGCCAAGTTACGGAATGTACTCTGTGTCCGCCGCGACAAACGACGTCGCTTTGCGCAGCGCTTCGCTGATTCCGGAGACTTTCGCCCTTGACGAGGAAAAGATTGCTTCGCTGTGCGACCCCTGCACGAAGGTCCTGTTCCTTTGTTCTCCCAACAACCCCAGCGGCAACGCTTTCGACAGGGAGCAGATTCTGCGCATCGCGGACAATTTCCCCGGGGTAGTGGTGGTGGACGAAGCCTACGTGGACTTCTCTTCCAAGGGAAGCCTGCTGCAGGATGCCGTCCGCCGCAGCGATATGATTGTTCTCCAGACTCTTTCCAAGGCCTGGGGAATGGCTTCGCTGCGCCTTGGAATGGCAGTTTCCTGCCAAAGGACTATTTCCCTGATGAGCAGGGTGAAATACCCGTACAACATATCTCTGCCGGTGCAGAAACTTGTGCTGGAGAGCCTGGACAAGGCAAAGCACGACTCCCAGGTGAAGGAAATCCTTCAGCAGCGCCGGCGTTTGGAAAAATCTCTGCGCGGCCTTGGCATTGTCCGCAAGGTGTATGACAGCGACGCCAATTTCCTGCTTGTGAAATTCGATGACGCGGATTCCGTATATGAAGCCCTGGTGCAGAAAGGAGTCATAGTGCGCAACCGCGACCGCGTACCCCTGTGCAAAGGCTGCCTTCGCATAACCGTGGGCACGCCCGAGGAAAACGATAGACTGGTTCAAATTCTGTCCGAATTATGAAAAAAGCGATATTTGTCGACAGGGACGGCACCATAATAGTGGAGCCCCCGATAGAAGAGAACGAGCAGGTGGATTCCCTGGAGAAGCTCTCCTTCATTCCCGGCGCCATCAGCGGTCTGAAAAATCTCACCGGCCTGGGATACGAACTGGTGCTTGCATCCAACCAGGACGGCCTGGGCACGCCTTCATTCCCGGAGGAGACTTTCTATCCCGCACAGAACAAAATGCTTCAAACTCTCAGCGGCGAAGGCGTCACCTTCGACGATATCCTCATCGACCGCTCCTTCCCGCAGGATGACGCCCCCACGCGCAAGCCCCGTACGGGAATGTTTACGAAGTATCTCGGCGGGGAATACGACCTCGCCTCAAGCTTTGTGATAGGCGACCGGCAGACTGACATGACCCTCGCCTCGAACCTCGGTGCCCGAGGATTGCAGCTGGGCCCCCTTTCCTGGGAGGAAATAGTGCGCGAAGTGCGCTCCAGCACCCGCCTCGCCACAATAAAACGCAAAACCCGTGAAACGGACATATCCCTTACCCTGGACCTGGACGGCACTACGGCGAGCTCCATCAGCAGCGGCCTGCATTTCTTCGACCATATGCTGGAGCAGATTCCCCACCACGGCGGCCTTTCGCTGGCCCTGGACTGCAAGGGAGACCTGCAGGTGGACGAACACCACACGATGGAGGACATCGGCATAGCCCTGGGCGAGGCCATCGCCAAGGCCCTGGGCGACAAGATAGGCATCGAGCGCTACGGCTTCGTGCTGCCTATGGACGAGAGCCGCGCCTGCGTCCTGCTGGATTTCGGCGGCAGGGCGGAACTGGTGTGGGACGTTCCCTTCACCCGCGAAATGGTGGGGGACACCCCAACGGAAATGTACGAGCATTTCTTCAAATCCGTGTGCAACGCCGCAAAGTGCAACATGTACGTGCAGGCTCGCGGACAGAACAACCACCATATGATAGAGGCAGTGTTCAAGGCGTTTGCCCGCGCGCTCAGGCAGGCTGTCCGCAGGGACGTCTTTTCCTATGAACTCCCCTCAAGCAAAGGAATCCTATGATAGCTATAATAGATTATGGAATGGGCAACCTCCGTTCCCTGGAAAACGCCCTGGAGCGCCTTGGAGCGCAATATTGCGTGACAAGTGATCCTCTGGCGATACAGCAGGCCTCCCGCGTCATCCTTCCCGGGGTGGGAAATGCCGCGCAGGCTATGGAAAACCTTCGCGCGGGAGGTCTGGTGCCCGTCATCAAGGACCTGCGTCGTCCCGTGCTGGGAATTTGCGTGGGGATGCAGGTGATGTGCCGCGACAGCGAGGAAACCCTGTCTGTGGAAGGAGAAGGAACTGCACTTACGCCCTGCATGGGTATCTTCGATTCGCACGTGAGGCGTTTTGTCCCTTCGGCGGATGCAAAGGTGCCGCATATGGGCTGGAATTCCCTTGGCAACGTCAGCGGCAAGCTGATGAAGGGAATCTCTTCTGGAGAATGCGTGTATTTCGTGCATTCTTTCGCCCCTGCGCTGTGTCAGGACACGGTTGCCACCTGCATTCACGGCAGATGTATGTTCAGCGCCGCGCTGCGATATGAAAATTTCTACGGCACGCAGTTCCATCCCGAGAAGAGCGGAGAAGCGGGCGAGAGGATACTTGCCAATTTCCTTGCCCTATGACACAGATTGTTCCGGCCATCGACATAATTCAGGGGCGCTGCGTCCGCCTCAGCCAGGGCGATTATGCCCGCACAAAGGTGTATGAGGGCGACCCGCAGGAAGTGGCGAAAGCCTTTGCCGACTGCGGAGTGGGACGCATCCACCTTGTGGACCTGGAAGGGGCGAAGCTGTCCGCCCCCAGGAATCTGGACACTCTGGAAAAGATAGCTTCCGCCCTTCATGGACGCGTGCGTATGGAATGGGGTGGCGGACTGAAGAGGGAGGAAGACCTTCGCAGCGCCTTCAGCGCCGGATGCACTGACGCTGTGATAGGCAGTACGGCAGCCGGTCAGCCGGAACTTTTCTTACGCTGGCTGGAGAACTTCGGCGGCGAAGCGATTGTTCTGGGTGCCGACGTGCGTGACGGAAAGATTGCCGTGAAAGGCTGGCAGGAGAGCAGTTCGCTGACGATAGAAGCGCTGGTGGAACGCTTTCTCCCCTATGGCCTGCAGCAGTGCATAGTGACGGAAATCAGCCACGACGGGATGCTGGAAGGGCCCGCTGCGCCGTTGTATGAGAGACTTTGCGCGAAATGGCCCTCCATCGCCTGGACTGCCAGCGGCGGAGTGTCGTGCATGAAGGACATAGAGGACCTTGCCGCGGCCGGCATTCCCCGCGTCATAGTGGGCAAGGCCTATTACGAGGGCAGAATCAGCTTGAAGGACATAGAAAACTGGTGCATATGCTGACAAAAAGAATAATACCCTGCCTTGACATCAAGAACGGCAAGGTGGTGAAAGGAATAAATTTCGAGGGCATAAAGGAAGTGGGCGATGCTGTGCAGATGGGCCGGCAGTACAGTGCCGAAGGGGCCGACGAGCTGGTGTTTCTGGACATAACCGCCAGCATCGAGGGCCGCAAGACCTTCGCGCAGCTTGTGGAAAAGATCGCCGCGAACATCAATATCCCCTTCACCGTGGGTGGAGGAATATCCACGCTGGAGGACGCCTCGCGCCTTCTGGATGCCGGTGCAGACAAGATAAGCTTGAACAGCGCCGCCATAAAGACTCCGGATCTTATCGACGCCATAGCTTCCAAATACGGCTCGCAGTTCGTCGTGCTGGCAATCGACGCCAAGAATATATCCGGCAGGTGGACCTGCACCGTGCACGGAGGTACAATCCCGACGGACCGCGAACTCTTCTCCTGGGCCCGCGAGGGGCAGGAGCGCGGCGCCGGAGAGCTTCTGTTCACCTCAATGGACCACGACGGCACGAAGGCGGGCTACCCCTGCGATACCTATGCCGCCCTTTGCGACAGCCTTTCAATCCCCGTAATAGCTTCCGGTGGAGCCGGCACTATAGACCACATCGCCGACGTGCTCACCAAGGGCAAGGCCGACGCCGCCCTCGCCGCCAGCATCTTCCACTACGGCGAAATCCCCATCCCCAAATTGAAACAGGAACTGCGCGCGGCTGCAATACCGGTGCGCATATAAGAAATACGGCAATGGAACTCAAGTTTTCAGATTTCTCCCTCGGCAAGACAGGCGACGGCCTGCTGCCCGTAATCGTCCAGGATGCAGTGACCCTCAAGGTGCTGATGCTGGGATATATGAACGAGGAGGCCTTCGACAAGACACTCGCCGAAGGAAAAGTGACATTCTTTTCCCGCACCAGACAGACTCTGTGGACAAAGGGGGAGACCAGCGGCAATTTCCTGAACGTCGTGAAGATGTATCCGGACTGCGATATGGACACGCTGCTGGTAATGGCAAATCCGGTGGGTCCCACCTGCCACCGCGGCACCACGGCCTGTTTCGACACCCCCGAGGACGAAGGCTTCATCCGCACTCTTGCGCAGGTGATCCGTTCCCGCCACGCCCTGATGCCGGAAGGCTCGTACACCACCCGCCTGTTCATCCAGGGTCCCAAGGCCATTTCCAAAAAAGTGGGCGAAGAGGCTTCAGAATGCATAATAGAAGCGGTCGACGGGAACCGTGACCGCTTCGTGTATGAAGTGTGTGACCTTGTGTATCACGCCCTGGTGCTGATGGAGCAGATGGACTGCTCTCTTGAGGACGTGGAGAGGGAACTCGCCCTGAGACACAGGTAAGGAGTCTCAGTCGTTGTCGATGACGTAGATGTCGCCGCCGTTGCGGCCCACCTCGTCGTAATCCAGGCCGTATCCCACGATGAAGTCGTTGGGAATTTCCATTCCGACATAGTCCAGATGGACGTCCTTGTCGTAAATCTCCGGCTTCAGCAGAAGGGTGCATATCTTGACGTCCTTCACGCCCTTGTCCAGCATCATGTCCCTCAGGGCCACTATTGTGTTGCCGGTGTCCACGATGTCCTCGCAGATTATCACTCTGCGGCCGCGAACGTCAGAGGTAAGGCCCAGAACGTTCAGCACGGTGCCGGTGGACTGGGTTCCCTGGTACGAGGTGACCTTGATGGAGCACAGCTCGCAGGGAAAGTTGATTTTCTTCAGCAGCGATCCGGTGAACACTATCGCTCCGTTCAGCACGCACACGAATACGGGAATCTCTCCGCAGTTGAGGTAGTCCTTGTTGAGGCGCTCGGCGATTTCGCCCACGACCTGCTCGATCCTCTCGTTCTTGATGTAGGGTTTGAATGTTTTGCCCTTGATTACGATTTTGTCCATGATTTTATGAATTTGAATTTGTTTGAGACAGCCTTTGGCGCAGCAGCGCCACGTCGTGTGTGCGTATGATAGATGCCCCTTTCGCAGCCGCGGCGACTTCCGCCTCCACAGACTGCTGTGCGCAATTCTCTGCGTCCAGGCCGCAGGGAATCTGAATCATCCTTTTCCTTGAAATTCCCACCAGTACCGGCCTTGAGAAATCCTGAAATCTTTCCAGACGGTCCATTATCTGCAGGCAGCGTTCCACGCTTTTGCCAAAGCCGAAGCCCGGGTCCAGAATCCAGTCCCGGATGCCAAGCCTGTCCGCCGTCTGCGCAAAGACCTGAAAGAAACCGTAAGGGTCTTCAGAGCGGTCCGTGGCCACGTAGCGCAGCCCTTCCGAGGCCACCAGAGGCAGCATCTGCGCATCTTCCTGCCCTGCGGATATGTCGTTCACTATGAATTCGCGTCCTGCGGCGGCTAGCGCCTTGCGCACAATGCCGCTGCGGAATGTGTCCAGGGAGAATTGCAGGGAAGGAAAACTGCGGAATATTTCCGGCAGGGCCGCTCCCAGCGCCTTCCATTCCTCTTCTTCGCTCACAGGCCTGTTTCCGGGCGCTGTCGAGCAGGCGCCGATGTCTATTATTCCGGCTCCGTCGTCAGAGAGTTCCTGTATCCTTTGCAGAACCTCGTGCAGGCTTCTGCCCGCCATTCTGGAGGACTCCACAAAGGAATTGCAGGTAAGATTGACAATTCCCATTATGGTCGGAGCCATAATCCTACAGAGTTCTCTTTACTTCTATAATCTGGTAGGCCTCCACTACGTCGCCTATCTTGATGTCGTTGAAGTTGGCTATGTTCAGACCGCAGTCCATTCCGGTGAGAACTTCCTTGGCATCGTCCTTGAAACGCTTCAGCGAGCCCAGTTCTCCGGTGTACACGACGATGCCGTCGCGGATCACGCGAACCTTGTTGGTGCGCTGGATCTTGCCTTCCTTCACGATACATCCCGCAATCGTGCCCACCTTGCTAATCTTGAAGGTTTCCTGGATGAGTGCGCTGCCCACGATTTCTTCCTTCTCCTCGGGAGCCAGCATACCTTCGATACCGCTCTTGATTTCGCCGATGGCATCGTAGATTACGGAGTACAGGCGGATTTCTATCTGCTCTTTCTCCGCCAGACGGCGGGCATCGCCGGAAGGACGCACCTGGAAGCCGATGATGACGGCGTCCGATGCGGCCGCCAGCAGCACGTCGCTCTCGGAAATCTGTCCCACGGCCTTGTGGATGACGTTCACCACGACTTCCTCCGTGGAGAGCTTTATCAGAGAGTCGGACAGCGCCTCCACGGAACCGTCCACGTCGCCCTTGACGATGACGTTCAGCTCCTTGAAGTTGCCGATGGCTATTCTGCGGGCAAGGTCGTCCAGAGTGGTGTGCTTCTGGGTCTTGATGCCCTGGATGCGGATGAGCTGCTCCCTCTTGGCGGCAATGTCCTTGGCTTCCTTCTCGTCGGCCATTATGTTGAACGTCTCGCCTGCCGTGGGGGCTCCGTTCAGTCCCAGTACGGATACGGGGGTGGACGGACCTGCCTCCTTCACCTTCTGGCCGCGTTCGTTGTACATGGCCTTGATTCGTCCGGTGTAGGCTCCGGACAGCATGAAGTCGCCCTCGCGCATCGTTCCGTTCTGCACCAGAACCGTGGCAAGGTAACCGCGTCCCTTGTCCAGGGAGGACTCGATGATGGCGCCGGTGGCCCTGCGTTTGGGGTTGGCCTTCAAATCCAGCATTTCAGCTTCCAGCAGCACCTTCTCCAGCAGTTTGTCCACATTGATGCCTTTCTTGGCTGAAATTTCCTGGCACTGGTATTTTCCGCCCCAGTCTTCCACCAGGATGTTCATGTTGGAGAGCTGCTCGCGGATTTTTTCGGGATTGGCTCCCTCGCGGTCTATCTTGTTGATTGCAAACACCATAGGTACGCCTGCGGCCTGGGCGTGGTTGATCGCCTCCACGGTCTGCGGCATTATGGCGTCGTCCGCCGCTATTATGATTATGGCGATGTCGGTCATCTTGGCGCCGCGGGCACGCATAGCCGTGAAGGCTTCGTGGCCGGGGGTGTCCAGGAAGGTGATGTGCTGCCCGTCGGGCATCTTCACGTTGTAGGCTCCGATATGCTGCGTGATGCCGCCGGCCTCGCCGGCAATCACGTTCGCCTTGCGGATGTAGTCCAGCAGGGAGGTCTTGCCGTGGTCCACGTGGCCCATCACGGTGATGATGGGAGGCCTGGAGGTCAGGTTCTCCTGTGTGTCGGCCTCGTCGGCGTCTTCTATGGCCTCGTTGATGGAAGCCGTCACGAAGTCCACCTTGTAGCCGAATTCCTCGGCCACCATAGTAAGGTATTCGGCGTCCAGCCTCTGGTTGATGGACACCATCAGTCCCAGGTTCATGCAGGCTCCGATAACCTTGGTCACCGGCACGTTCATCAGCGTGGACAGTTCGTTCACGGTGACGTATTCGGTGACTTTCAGCGTCTTGTCCTCGGCTGCCGCCATCTGGATCTCCTCCTGCATCTTCTCCGCCACGGCAGTACGTTTTTCCTTGCGGTACTTGGCGCCGAAATTGTTCTTGCCCTTGCCTTCGTTCATGCGGGCGAGGGTCTCCTTTATCTGTTTCTGTATCTCCTTCTGCATTGCCTCCTGCTCAGCCTCGCTCATCTGGGGCTTGAAGCGTTCGGCCGCCTTCCTGCCTTTCTTGCCGCCCTGCTGGCCGCTCTGCTGCGCGCCTTTGCCACGGCCTTGCTGCTGGGAACCACCCTGGCGGGGTGCTGAAGATGTGTCCACCTTGGTGACATCCACCTTCTGCGAGCCACCGGTCTGGATACGCTCGCGTTTCTTGTTCTTCTTGGGGGCATCGAACTGCGAGAGGTCTATCTTGTCCACGACCTTCGGCCCGGACAGTTTCTGGGCCTCTATCTTGACTTCGCGGACAGCGCTTTGGGCGGGTGCAGCCGAGGGAGCCTCTTGTGCCACTTCCTCCTCTTTCTGCGCAGGCTGCTGCGCGGGCCCGGCAGATTCGGGGGTGGGCTCCGCAGCCTTCTCGGCAGAAGCCTTTTTGCCTATGGCATCAAGGTCTATCTTGTCCACAACTTTAACGCCGACAACCTTCCGGGACTCGGACTCCGTTTCGGGTTCCGTCTCCGTTTTCTCTTCCGGCTCCTTTGCCTGAGGCTCCTTCTGTCCGGCCTCCACCTCACTCCTTGCCGCTTCGGGCTTTTCCTCGGGCTCCGCCTTCGCTTCGGGCCTTGCCACCTCTTTGGGGGCGATGCTGTTGCTCTTTATGATGACGTTCCTCTCCTCTTCTTCCTCTTCCTCGCCGGAAGTCTGAACCGGCTTCTTCTTTGTCGTCACCGAGCCGTCGCTTATCACCTTCAGTTTTGTGGTCACCTTGTTGGCCTGTTCCGTGTGCTTCTTGTCGTCGCCGAACTTGGCTTCGATTGCGGCCATGAACTCGTCGGAAATCTTCGCGTTGGGATTGCTCTCCACCTCCACGCCCTTGCTCTTGAGAAAGTCTGTCAACGTGCCCAGTCCGATGCCGAACTGTCTGGTTATTTTGCTAAGTCTGATATCTGCCATATTTTACCCCTGTTCTTGTTCTTTTTTTAGTTAGTCTTCGAATTCGCTCTGCAGGATCTTGAACACTTCCTCGGCGGTCTCGTCCTCCAGGTCGGCGCGGCGCGCCACGTCCATCGGGTCCAGAGCCAGCACGTCGCGGGCGGTGTCGCAGCCGATTCCTTTCAGCTTGTCGATTATCCAGCCTTCGATTTCGTTGCTGAACTCGTCCAGAGCGACGTCTTCCAGCATGGCACCTTCTTCCTGCTTGGGCATATCCCTCCACACCTCTATCTCGCGGCCCAGCAGCATCGTGGCCAGACGGATGTTGCATCCGCCGCGTCCGATGCCTTTCTTCACCTCGTCGGGCTGCATGTACACCTTGATGGGGCCTTCGCCGTCGCCCATTTCGATGGAGGAAATCTTGGCGGGAGTGAGCGCCCTCTGGATGAGCAGCTGCTTGTTGGTGGTCCACTGGATGACGTCGATGTTCTCGTTGCGCAGCTCGCGCACGATGCCGCTGATACGCGTACCTTTCACGCCTATGCAGGCTCCGATGGGGTCTATGCGGTCGTCGTAGCTCTCCACGGCCACTTTAGCCCTTTCTCCGGGGATGCGTACCACTTTCTTGATGGTGATGAGGCCGTCGTAAATCTCGGGAACCTCCTGCTCGAAGAGCTTCTCCAGAAAATCGTCGCTGATGCGCGAAAGCGTGATGACGGGAGTGTTGTTCTTCATCTCCACGCTCTTGATGATGGCCTTGATGCTGTCGTTCTTCTTGAAGTGCTCGCCGGGAATCTGCTCCGCCTTGGGCAGTCTGAGCTCGTTGTCGTTTTCGTCCAGAATGGTCACTTCCTTGCTCCATACCTGGTGCACCTCTCCGCAGAACAGTTCGCCCACCTTGTCGCCGTACTTGCGCATCAGGTCGGCCTTCTGCAGGTCCATTATCTTTCCCTGCAGGTTCTGCTTGAGATTCAGGATACCCCTGCGGGAGAAGATGTCCAGGCTCAAGCCCTCGGAGTAGTAGTCTCCGATCTCGAAGTCGTCTCCGTCTGCGTTGGCCTCCTCCTGGGAGATCTGCAGCACGCTGTTCTCCACTTCTTCCACGACTTCGCGCAGGAGATATATCTCGCAGTCACCCTTGTCGATGTTGATGGTGATGTCGAATTTTGAAGTTTCGCCGTAGATTTTCTGCAGCTGGCCGTTGAACACTTCCTTCAGAACGCCCTCTATGACGTCGCGCTCGATGTTTTTCAGCTCCTTGAATTCAGAGAAAGCTTCTTTGAGTGCTGATTTTTCCATGTTTTAGAATTCTATGAAATATTTTACTTTGTTGATTTGCTTCCTTTCGTAGCGCACGCCCTCCACGGTGACGCTTTCCTCGTCGAACGCCTCCAGAACCCCCACGGGTTTCGCCCCGCCCTTTATCATCAGTTCCACCTTGCTGCCGATGGCTTTTTGGAACTGGCCGTCCACCTTGAAGGCGCCGTCCAGGCCGGCGGAGGTGACAGTGAGCGAATAATCCTCCTCGTCCTGGCTGAACATCTCGGTGAAACTGCGGTTGATCACCTCGCAGTCGTCGAGGGTGACGCTGCCCTGCGGCTTTTCCACGGTTATGGTGATGTCGTTGTCCCTGCTGACTTTCGCCTCCACGAGGAACAATCCCCGTGCAACTATGACGGGCGTTATTGCATCTATTACTGTTGAAACGTTCATAATTACTGCTGTCGTTGTCGCTTTCCAAAAGAAAAAGAGGACTTCTTCCGTCCCCTTTTCTCCTGCTTTTCTGCCGCAAAGGTAATGATTTTTAAGGAAAAACGAAACAATTTCAGTAATTTTGGGCAGTTTTGCGCTAAAACCAAAAACTTATGGAATATTCAGCCCGGCAGATAGCCGAAATCCTTGGAGGCCGCGTGGACGGCAATCCCGATGAAAAGATATCCAATTTCGCGAGGATAGAATCCGGCCGCCCCGGCACGATCTGCTTTTTTGCCAACCCCAAGTACGAACAGTACGTTTACACTTCCAAGTGCAGCATCCTGATAGTGAACGAGGACTTCAAGCCTTCGCAGGACGTGCATCCCACGATGGTTCGCGTCAAGGACTCCTATGCCGCCGTCGCGGCTCTGCTGGAGTATGTCACCTCCCAGAAGAAGACCTACCGCCGCCACCGCTCCCTTCTGTCTCTTGTGCGTTGCAGCGCCCGCCTGGGCAAGAGAGTGTACGTGGGCACTTTCGCCTATGTGGGAAAACGCACCGTGGTGGGGGACTGCACCCGCATCGGCGAGAACGTGTACATCGGTGACGACGTGAAGATAGGCAAAAAGTGCATCCTGCACCCCGGCGTGAGGGTGTGCAGCGGCTGCGTGATAGGCGACAATGTCATCCTGCAGCCCGGCTGCGTGGTGGGCAGCGACGGCTTCGGCTTCGCCCCGCTGGAGGACGGCTCGTACAAGAAGATAGAACACACCGGCAACGTCATCATAGAGGACGACGTCGAGCTGGGCGCCAACACCTGCGTGGACCGCTCGCAGATAGGCAGCACGATAATCCGTAGGGGCGTCAAGCTGGACAACCTCTGCCACGTTGCCCACAACGTGGAGATAGGGGAGAACACCGTGATGGCCGCAATGGGCGGCATCGCCGGCAGCACCGTCATCGGCCCCCGCTGCGTTTTCGGCGGCCAGGTGGGCATCTGCGGCCACATTTCCATCGCGGCCGAGACAAAGTGCGCGGCCAAGTCCGCCCTCATCAGCAATGTCAAGGAGAGCGGCCAGTCGTTCATGGGCACTCCCGCGATTGCATACCGCAACTATATGCGCAGTTACGCCCTGTTCAAGAACGCTCCTTACGCAAAAGAGGAGAAGAAATAGAAAATTTGCGTATATTTGCACGATTTTCAAGACATGCAGTTACAACAGACACTTAGAAAGAGCTATAAATTCAGCGGCAAGGGCCTCCACACCCGGAAGCCCGTCACAATGACCCTCAATCCCGCCCCCGTGGACACCGGCATAGTGTTCAGGAGGCTGGACCTGCCCGGCACCCCCCAGATACAGGCGCTTGCCGAGTTCGTCACCAACACCTCCCGCAGCACCACGATATCGGACGGCGTATGCACCGTCATCACCGTGGAACACATCCTCTCCGCGCTCACCGGTCTTGGGATAGACAACGCCCTCGTGGAGCTCACCAACGAAGAGGTTCCCATAATGGACGGCAGCGCCCGCAAATATGTGGAGGCTGTCTTCAAGGACGGCCTCAAGGTGCAGGACAGCCCCCGCAAGATAGTGGACCTGAAGGAAGAGGTGGAAATAATCAACGAAAAGACAGGCTCGGTGGTACGCATCACTCCCGCCCACAAGCTTTCGTACGACCTGCAGATAGACTTCAATTCCAAGGTGGTGGGCGTGCAGACGGCCCACTGGTGCCCCCAGCAGGACTATGCCAGGGAAATAGCCCCCTGCCGCACCTTCGTTTTCTTCCACGAGCTGGAATACCTGCTGGAGAACAACCTTATAAAGGGCGGTGACGTGGACAATGCCATCGTTATCGTGGAGCACTCCGTGGAGCCCGCGCAGATAGAAAGGATGAAGGTCCTCTTCGACAAGCCCAAACTCAGGATAGACGAAAAGGGGTACCTGAACAACGTCCGCCTGTATTATCCCAACGAATGTGCCCGCCACAAGATGCTGGACCTCATTGGCGACCTTCGCCTGTGCGGCGGCTTCCTGCGCGCCCGCATCACGGCCGTCCGCAGCGGCCACACCATAAACACCAACGCCGCCAAGGCTATCCGTGAACTGACAAAATAATCCATAAAGAAATGAGCAACATCCATCCCCTTGCCTGCGTGCATCCCGGAGCGAAACTCGGGAAGGACGTCACTGTGGGACCGTACGCATACATCGCCGAGAATGTCGAGATCGGCGACCGTACCAACATTCTTCCCCACGCCACGATCTTCGATTACGTGAAGATAGGCTGCGACTGCAACATCTTCCCCGGCGCCGTCGTGGGAGCCATACCCCAGGACCTCAAGTTCGAAGGCGAGGTGACCTACGTGGAAATCGGCGACCGCGTGAACGTGCGCGAATGCGCCACCATCAACCGCGGCACGAAGGCTTCCGGCAAGGGCGTCACGAAAATCGGCAACGACACCCTCCTGATGTCCTATTCGCACGTGGCTCACGACTGCAGGGTGGGCAACCACTGCATTCTGGTGAGCTATGTGGGCATTGCCGGAGAAACCGACGTGGACGACTGGGCCATTCTGGGCGGCAGCACCGTGGTGCACCAGTTCAGCCGCATCGGCGCCCACGCCATGATCAGCGGCGGCTCCAAAATCAACAAGGACATCCCCCCGTACTCCCTGTGCGGGCGAGACCCCATCACCTTTGCCGGCGTTAACATAGTGGGCCTGCGCCGCCGCGGCTTCACCTCGGAACAGATTCGCAACATCAAGGATATGTACGACATGATCTACAACTCCGGAATGAACGTTTCCGACGCCTGCGAGAAAATCGAGGCCGGATATCCCCAGAGCGACGAGCGTGACACCATCCTGTCCTTTATCCGCAGCAGCAAGAGGGGTATCGTGCGCGGCCCCGCTATCACCCCGAACATGAAGGGAGACATGGAGTAGTGACTTCGCTCTCCATAGCATATTTTCCCCCCTTGTCATATTTCTCCCTCCTTGCGGGGGGAGAAGTCTTTTTGGAGGCATTCGAGAGCTTCCAGAAGCAATCCTGGCGTAACCGCTGCCGCATACTGACGGCAAACGGGCCGCAGTATCTGTCCTTCCCTGTAATTCATTACGGCGGCAGCTTCAAGCATCCGATTCAGGAAACCTTCGTGGATTACAGCACTCCCTGGCTGCAGCGTCACAAGCGGGCCATTGATTCCGCCTACCGTTCCAGCGCATTCTTCGACTATTACCGCGATCCGCTGTATGCTGTATTGGATTCCCGGCCGGAGCGTCTGTGGGATCTGGATTTTGAAATCATCCGCTTTTTCTGCGACAGCCTTCATCTTCCCCTGCCGCAGTTGACCGCTTCGTATCAGGGCCCAGGCGTGGATATCCATCCCAAGCATCCGGATCCCGTGTATAAGGAAAAGCCCTACTTTCAAGTGTTCGGCCTGAAGTGGGGCTTTGTGGGAAATCTTTCCGTGATGGACCTCCTGTTCAACGAAGGGGAGGGAGGAGCGGCTCTGCTGTAGCAGTTGAATCCGTATTCTAGAACCTCCACCCGATGGTGGCCGCAATCGTGAACAGGTTGCGCTTCACGTTGAGGCTGGGGGAGAGGGCGTCGGAGAGGTAATTGTCGTACAGCAGGATGTCCTCGTCGCTGCGCATTGTGAGGCGGCCGCACAGGTCTGCGAAGAATGAACCGTCGGAATCGTATCCCAGACCCAGACTGAATGCGTTGATGTCCGCCTTCACCCTTTCCAGCGTTCCCGTGCTGCCATATCTGCGCTCCGCTCCGGAGGTGAAGTTGTAGCCCGCCCTGATTGCCAGAGTCTCCTTCAGACGCACTTCCAGTCCTGCCCTGAGCATGTTGGAGGCTCCCATGAATTCCTTGATGTCGTCGTTCTCGGCATCGAAATCCACGCTGAAGTTGCTGTTGTAACTGCTAAGCTTCATCCGGGAGTAGTTCACCCTTTCGTAGTCCACGCTTATTACACCCACCGAACCAAGGGTGTATGCCACTCCGAGACTGAAACTCATGGGAGTCGTTATCTTGTAGCGGAAGGTGCCTTCCGGAGAGTTTACGGGATCGTTTGTGGCCAGCCTGCCGGATGTGTAGTAGCTGTTGCTCATGGAGTGACAGTAACGCTCCTTGATGCTGATTACCGTGGGCGTCTGGAAGGTGGCTCCCAGTCTCAGTCCCGAGCCGGGAGTGACGATTACGCCTATCTTGCCGTAAACTCCGGTGCCTTCGGCCTTGTAGCTGTAGGCATACCTCAGGTCGTTGAATCCGGTCTGGAAAACGGAAGGGTCCAGGGCGCTTTCGTAAATCGAATACCCCTTTGTGTAGGATATGGATTGCAGGCCCAGATTCGTTCCTATATATACGGTGTTGGCGATGTTGAAGCCGAAGTTGATCAGGTAGTCCGCCTTGTGGCCGTAGGTTTCTTCGTTGTATTTTTCGTTTATGGCGCCGCCCAGCGTGGGCTCTTTGCCGGCTGTGTAGTTTTCCTGGATTCCTATGAAGTTTCCGTCATCGACGAATTCTCCGGTGGAGTCCGTGTTCAGCGGGTCTATGCTGCAGGAATTGTAGGCCACGCTTGTGGGGTAGTCTGCGGTGTAACCTGTCAGGGAACTCCACTTGTAGGCATTGTTCGTGGCGTTGACGGCAAGAAGTCCGGACAGGCAGCTGCCGGCGTTCACTCCGCGTCCTACTGTTCCGTTGTTGTAGTAGTTGGAGGCGTTGGCCGTGAAGCCGAAGGTCCAGTTGCACAGTCCGCTGGAGTCGCCGAAGTCGAAGTCCAGGATGAAGCCGCAGCTGGGCAGGATGAACTTGGTCTGGCCGTTCTTGAGGACGGAACTGCTCTGGACGCCCTGCGTGAATTGGGAGGTGTTGGAACTGATTGACAGTCCGGGGGTTATCGCGAACAGTGAATATCCCGTGACGGCGCTGCCCGCAGGGTTTATGGCTATGCCTCCGAGGTCTCCGCCCACTGCCGTCATCGCGTTGCCCATCGCTATGGAACGGGCGGTGCCGTACCAGTCCGTTTCGCTGAAGTTGAGCGCGTCATACATTGTCTGTGCCGATGCGCCGATGGCGGCAAGGGCCACCATTATTGTGATTGTAAAATGCTTTTTCATGTCCGTTATCTCTGTCTTCTTTATCTTCTGGATGAACTTGAGCTTCCACTGCGGCCGCCTCCGGCTCCGCCGCCACTGCTGTAGCCGCCGCCACCGCCGCCGCTGTAACTGCTGCTTCTGGACGGGGAGCTGTATGTGCTGCCGGAGGATGAACTGCTTCTGGACGAGGAGCTGCTACTGCTGCTGTAACTGCTGCTATTCCTGTCGCTGCTGCGCGAGGAATACGAACTGCTCCCGCTGTGGGAGGATTCGCCCGATCGGGACGAAGAGGCGCTGCGCACAACACTGTTGCGGCTGTAAGAGCTGCCGCTGTTTTTGGATGATGCCGTGCCGCGCGAAGTGCTGACGCCGCCGGAAGAACTTCTGGTAGAGGACACTCTGCCGCTGTTGGAGGACGACCTTGAATATGAAGCTGAGGCGGCTCTGGACTGCGAACTGGCGGAAGGGCTCACCCTGGTGGCGGAAACCCTTGAGGTGGCCACTCTGGAGGGGGATGCTCCCGATGTGCCCGCCCTGGAATTCGCCACCCTTGAATGGGCGGCTCCGGAGGCGGTGGCCACTCCGCTGCGGGAGCTGCCTCCGCGCGGGGAGGCGGATGAGGAAGCCACTCCGTGTCGTCCGGCTCCCGGGCTGGTGGTGTTGCGGGAGGCGTATCGGATGTCCCTGTCGCTGATTATTATGGGACCGACAGGTTGGTGGTGCCAACCGGGGCCATACCAGGGGTCATACCAAGCGGGG
>R03__coassemble_703_pt1 | contig 17862 bp, 17 predicted proteins | sample R03__metabat2_high_PE_058 | metagenome-assembled genome bin R03 | reverse complement strand
CAGTATACACCCGCAATAGATTGGACTGTCAAACCCACGCTTTTGCTGGTGATCCTGTCAGCGTCAGGATATTGGCAATGTGCTTTTTCATCTGTAACATCTCTCCTTAAGCATCCGAGGCTGAATGAAAACGGAGTTTTCACTCTGTCTCCAGGCGGCGGATGAAGTCCAGAATCAGGTCGGCGGTGCCTTCGTCTCCGAGAACGGAGGTGTCGATGCACAGGTCGTACGTGGCGGCGTCGCCCCACTTGCCAAGGGTGTAGCCGTTGTAGTAGCTGCGACGGTTGCGGTCCTTGCGGGCGATTATTTCACGGGCGGTCTTCTCGTCCACGTCCATGCGGGCGCACACTCTTTTTACGCGTTCTTCCATCGGGCAGCACAGAAACACGCTCACAAGGCCCTCCTCGTCGCGCAGGACATAGTCCGCGCAGCGGCCGATTATTATGCAGGAGCCTTCTTTTTGGGCTATGTGGCGGATTGTCTCGCTCTGCATCTGGAAAAGTTCGTTGTCTCCCATATAGTTGTCGGCATTCCAGGAGGATGAGGAAAACAGGCGGCTGAAGCTGAACAAGTGTCTTTTTTCGTCTCTCTTCTTGAACAGGTAGCTGCCGAAGCCACACTGCGCGGCGGCCTCGCTGAGAAGTTCCTTGTCATATACCGGCAAGAGGGTTTTTTCCTTGAGGATGGCGGCCACCTTTCTGCCGCCGGCACCGAATTCGCGTCCGATGCAGATGATTGTCTTTTTCATAGTTTGCTGCCAAGTATGGAAGGGTCGTCACCATCCTTGAGACGGTTGAACTTTTTCATCAGCGACACTATCATCGCGAAGGTTATGCCGCATGAGATGAAGTCCGATGCGGGGAAACTGAGCCATACGCCACCGGCCCCCAGCGCCAGGGGAAGCAGGTATGCGCAGGGAATCAGGAACAGCAGCTGGCGGCTGAGGGACAGAAATATGGACTTGCCCACCATGCCGAGGCTCTGGAAGAAGTTGGTGCTCACCATCTGGAAGCCCACGAGGGGGAAGATTATGTTGATGAGCCGAAGGCCTTTTGCACTGAGTTCCAGCAACTGAGTGTCCGAGGTGAATGCCCTGCACATCAGCGTTGGAAACAATTCGCTGCAGATGAAGCCGACGGAGGTGACTGCAACAGCCCATTTGACGGTAAGGATATATACCTCCTTCACCCTGGAGTACTGCCGCGCGCCGTAGTTGTAACCGGAAATCGGCTGCATTCCCTGGTTCAGGCCCATCACCACCATCACGAAGAGGAAACTGATTCTGTGCACGATGCCGTATGCGCCGATTCCAAGGTCGCCGCTGTAGCGCAGCAGCTGCTGGTTCAGGAACAGGTTCACAAGGCAGGCGGCCGAGTTCATAAGGAAAGGCCCCATGCCTACCTGTATGCTGTCCTTGGCGATTGTCCAGTTGAAGCGGAAGATGCCTTTTTCGAAGTGGATCGCACGGGTTTTGTCCGCGAAGGCCTTCATTATTATCACCAGCGCCACCACCTGCGCGAGGACTGTCGCTATCGCCGCGCCCTGCACGCCCATGCCGAACACGAAGATGAAAACGGGGTCCAGCACCGTGTTCAGAATGACGGTCATAAGGGTCAGTCTCATCGCGAAACGGGGATTGCCGCCGCTGCGCATCGCGCCGTTCAGGCCGAAGTACAGGTGCGTCACCACGTTGCCGTACAGAATGATTTTCATGTACTCGCGGGCGTAGGGGAGCGTGTTTTCCGTAGCCCCGAAGAAGCCCAGGATTTCGTCCAGCCAGATCAGGGCCACCGCCATGAACATAAGGCCTATTATGGTGTTCATGCTCACTATGTTGCCCAGCACCTTGTTGGCCCCTTCGTAGTTTTTCTGGCCCAGCAGCACCGACAGCATCGTGGATGCGCCCACGCCCACCAGCGTGCCGAAGGCCGTGGAAAGGTTCGTAAGGGGGAAGCACACGCCCAGAGCGCTGATAGCCAGCGGCCCGACGCCGTGGCCTATGAAGATGCTGTCCACCATGTTATACAAAGAAGATGCAGTCATCGCGATTATCGCGGGGACTGCATAGTCTTTCAGCAGAGAACTTATTTTCTTGCTGCCCAGTTCTGCGGGCGAAGCCTTTGCCGATGCCATCTTCTAGTCTTCGGGCTCGTCCACTATTTCTATCTCGAAGATGAGCGGGGCGTAGCCGGGAATGGAGTTGCCGCTGCCCGAATAGCCGTAACCGTAGTATGAGGTGAACACTCCGTATCCCTTTTCGTAAGGGTGCATCTGCCACAGGGTCTTGGCGAATCCGGTGATGACAGAAGTGTCGTCATCGGTCATCGTGATGTCGTCCAGCTCCTCTCCCCAGTTTATCACAACGGGCTCGTAGTCGTTGTCCTCGTCGTACAGGCCCCATACCTTGGCGGTGTCCTTGATGTTGGTGTCGAACACCCTGCCGCTCAGAAGACGGCCTATGTAATTGATGTAGATGGAGGTGTCCGTGGGGAAGGTGATGGTGTCGTAGGGCTCTCCCTTGCCGCCGGTCTTTCTGTAGTAGAAACCGTAGCCCGTGGAGTCGGTGGTAGTCTTGCGGACGTTTGCGAGATAATCCTCTATTTTATCCACCTGGTATTTGATGATGTTGTCGCAGCAGTCCGTCACCTTTATGTCCAGAATGTAATTCGTGCCGGTGACGTTGTCCTGATATTCTTTCTCGCTGTCGTAGTAATATGATGTGCTGCTGAGCCAGCCGGGGATGACGGCCGTGCGGCTTCCTCCCACCTTCATTGCGGCCAGGCCGTTCCCTCCGAGCAGAAGGTCCAGAATGCCCTGCGAGGCGCCTCCCTGGTATAATTCCAGCACTTCGGAACCGTAATAGTATGTGGGATCGTATTCGTTCATCTGCTTGGCTGTGGAGTCATTGGTGTAGGAGACTATTTCTCCGTCGAGGGTGCGGTATGTGTACTGCGCGAATACGTAGCTGCTGTCGAAGAGTTCTTCTCCGGTGCCGGGGATGTCTTCCAGAACGAAAATTCCGTGTGCGGACGCCTTCGCGGAAGGGTGGTTTACCTGCATCCAGGCATCCAGATACCTTTTGGCGGCGACGTTTGTGCCTTCGCTGACCGTCTTGGCGCATCCAGTGCCGATGGCGGCTGCGCAAAGCAGCAGGACGGCAAGTCTTTCAAGAGTCTTTCTCATCTTCTTCTATGTTGTTCTTTTCTAATTGTTCTTCACTGATTTTACCCATATGTAATAGGCCAGGGCTGCATTTGCAGAAACCGTGCCTGTCTTTTTGTTTCCGAAGCCGTATTCCCCCGAAAACAGAATCTGGCATTCTTCTCCGGCCTGCACGCCGCAAAGCCCGTTGTACAGCCCGTTTATGAAATTGTCTTTGGAAAGTGTGAGGGTATCGGGCTTGAAGGATATTTCAGACATCGTCGTATTCCAGCCGGCGGATTTCGCGGAAGTGCTGTCGTTGGTGGCGAAAAGGTTGGACGACGATATGCTGCCGGAGAAGGTGTATCCGGCATATGTGAACACCAGAGTGCCTCCGGGCATGAGTTCTTCCCCCGTTCCTTCCTTGGTCACAAGGCGGTTGGAGCCGGCGTTGTGCACCACGTAGCGCGTTGTGTCCTTCTGCAGCTGTGTGTTCAGGTATTTCTCTATGCTGGTTTCCTGGCTGTTGTAGGTGGACTGCAGGCGCTGCTTGGTGCAGGACTGCAGGGCGGGGACAGCCACTGTCAACACTATGATTATGAGGTGTTTGCCTTTCATTCTTCTGTCAGGAAACGATGCGTGTGTTCTACAATGTACCGCTCCGCGTCAGCCATTGTGCCGATGTCTTCTCCAATCATCAGGCGGCCGCCGGAAGCCAGCGTGTGTCCGCCTCCGTGGAAATGCTCCTTGGCGCAAAGCTGCGCGGACGTCCCTTCCTTGCTGCGGATGGACACGCGAACCTTGCGGGATGCCTCCTCCGTTTCCTGCTTCAGCATAATGCTCATCCTGACGTCGGCTGCGGAAAGGGGAATGTTCACAAAGCCTTCCGTGTCGCCTTCCTGCAGGTCCAGCATCTTCTGCGTGGGTGCATCCAGAATGATGTATGCCACCCCGTCCGGGGTCAGCCTCAGAAGGTGCTCCAGGACGTATCCCTGCGCCTTTATGCGGCGCATAGGGTAGCGGAAGAACAGGTTCTGGATTATGGAGTCGCGGTCCGTGCCGCATTCCAGCAGTTCGGAGGCCATCCGAAGTGTGGAGGGGTACACGGAGTTGGCGAAGTTGTTCGTGTCGGTGGTCATTCCCGTCATCAGTGCCTCGCGCATCGTACTGCTCATCCGGGAGGGAATCCCGTCTATGCCGGGGGCGGCCTTCAGGAGAGAGTACAACAGTTCGCAGGCGGAAGAGACGTCGGTTTTGCTGTGTACCAGGTCGAACATCTCGCATGCAGGATTCAAATGGTGGTCTATCAATACTTTGCGGGCCTTGCTCCGGACAAGGGTCTGCTCCCAGCCGCCGATTCTTTCCGGCGTGTTGAAGTCCAGCCCTATGAGAAGGTCGCACCGTGAGGCTTCGTCCTGCCCATCGGGGAAAACGCAGATTTTTTCTTCCCAGCCCTGTGGGATCATGAAGCGCAGGCTTTCGCTGACGGGGGAGGGGAGGAAGATCCTGAAGCCCTCCTTGCCGGCGGCTTCCAGATATGCACCCATGGCAAAGCAGCAGCCCAGGGCGTCGCCGTCAGGGCTCATGTGGGAGAAAATTCCCGCTTTCCGGGAGGATGTTATGTGCTCAAAAAGGTCCATATTTGCCAAATGGCCTGCAAATTTAAGAATTATATTGCATTTGAGAAATGATTTTTTTATCTTTGCCTTGATTTTTAAACCATATCGCGAAAACAAAAATTTTAACGACAATATGAAAGTATTTTACAAAATCCTGACCTGGTTCATCCTTCCTGTAGCAATTCTGGCCCTCATCTGGGCAAATGTCAACAGTGTGATGAAACCTGTGAAGTTCAACAAGGAGAAGGCCGTGCGTGAGACCGTCGCCATTCAGAGGCTGAAGGATATCCGCACCCTGCAGTCCGCATTCAAGGCCGAGACCGGCCACTATGCCTCCACAATGGACTCCCTGCAGACATTCTACAAGTCCGGTGAAATTATGGTGAACATGATGGTGGGTTCGCAGGACGACTCCGTCGCAGTGGCCAACACCGCCGCCCTCAAGAAGAAGAAACCCAAAATCACTCCCGCCGAGATGCTTCAGCTTTCCGAGGCCGGACAGCGTCTGGTATTCTCCATCAAGAACAAAATTGCCGTTCGCGACACCCTGTTCAACAATCGTGAGGATTTCTGCGTGGATTCCCTCGCCTTCATCCCCTTCAGCGGCAAGGATTCCGTCATAATGAACACCGTCGTCAAGCAGGTGTCCGGCGTGCCCGTTCCCCTTTTCGAGGCCTGCATGCCCTACAAGCAGCTGCTCAAGGGTCTTGACAACCAGCTTCGCATCAACCTCGACGCCGAGCGCAACGACACCGGTCGTTATCCCGGTCTGATGGTCGGCAGCATTACGGCCCCGAACAACAACGCGGGCAACTGGGAGTAATGAACTGCAGATTCACACTGGTTCCCTCCGAATTCTTCAGCGGGGATTCAGCGCGTGAACTGCTTGGAAAAGTGGTTTCCCTGAAAGACGGGGAGCCACTTTCGTTTCTTGACGTTCCGCAGCAGAACGCCGTCCTGATTTATGCCGGCGACGAGCGTCCCGTCGTGTACGACATGTTGATGTCCCAGCACAAGATGCGCGGCTACAACAAGATTCTTTTCTGCTGGAAGGAAGGCTCTCTTGCGCTGACCGTTTCGCAGGGCGAAAGGCTGATGTTGTGCAACTGTTTCCGCGCTCCGGATTTTGATACGGCCCAATATTATATATTTATGGTATTGCGCTCCTTGCAGATAAATCCGGAAGTCTCTTCCATATGGTCTTTCGGAGAACTGTTCCCGGACGGCAGGATGTCCCTGTATAATTATTTCAAGACAGTGGAGGAAATCTGATGCGCATCATCGGAGGCAAGCTGAAGGGAAAGAGCATCGATCCGCCCAAGGGCTACAAGGCGCGTCCCACAACGGACTTCGCCAAGGAAGGTTTGTTCAATATTCTGGACAACGAGTATGAGTTTGCCGACCTGTGCGTGCTGGATCTTTTCGGAGGTACAGGCTCTATAGGGATGGAATTCGCATCGCGCGGCGCCTCTATCGTGCACTGTGTGGAGATGGCCCCGGAGAACGCCGCCTTCATCCGCCGCACGGCCTCTTCTCTGGGTCTTGGTAACTTCACGGTGGTGCATCACAATGTATTCGACTTCCTGGAGATCTGTACGCAGAAGTACGACATAATCTTCGCCGATCCTCCCTATGCGCTTGTCGGACTGGACACCCTTCCGGACAAGGTGCTCTCGCGCGGCATCCTGCATCCGGGTTGCTATTTCATATTGGAGCACCCATCGGAGTATTCCTTCGCCTCACACCCCTGTTTCGTGAAGGAGCGCAAGTACGGAAACGTTCATTTCAGTTTTTTCAGCATTTAGTTTGCAATTTGTGCAAAAAGCTGTAAATTCGCATTCGGTTTTCAATTTATAGCTACTACAATGAAGCTCAGAATTCTTGCTACCCTTGCCGTTTCGGCGGCCATCCTGTCTTCCTGCGGAGCCCTTTCGTCGGCTACCGGCAGCTCTTCCGGCAGCAACTTGTCGGCATCAAAGCTTGCCTCTCTGCTTGGCAACTCCACGGCAGCCTCCAGCGGTTCCACCGCCGGAGTTGCCCGCGCGTCCCTTGCCGCGCAGTACCTCGGCAGCGGCAGCCTGGACCTTGGCAAGGCGCAGAATGTTCTGAACGTGGTTTCTCTTCTGAATTCAGTGTCCGTTCTCAAAGACGGCGCCAACGACACCGTCTCTGATTTTACGACGGGCCTCGTGAGCAGTTCGCAGAATCTGGTGAACTCCTCCAACTCTTCTTCTGTTGTCAGCGCCCTCGTCGGCCTTGCCAATCTGGACACCAGCTCGGCCAGCAACGCCCTGCAGAAAGGTAAGACTGCGGCTCAGGAAGTGTCTGCAGTGAAGAGTTCCCTGGAGGGCATCCTGCAGCTGTTCAAGAAATAGCAGACTCTACAAGCGGAAGTAGCTCAGTCGGTAGAGCGTCGGCTTCCCAAGCCGAAGGTCGCGGGTTCGAGACCCGTTTTCCGCTCCTTCTTCAAATCAATATCGCCGGGAATTGTCCCGGCGATTCTGCATCGGGATAGTTTCGAGGCGTTCTCGCTGGAGAGGACGCCGGCTGCGGCAAGGTCCTCTACAGTCCATTTCTCCACGCTGTTGTGCTCCCGGAAGAAGACGATGCCGCGGGCGGCGGAGCGGATGTAGGGATGGCGGGCCAGAGAGTCCTGCGGCAAGGTCCACAGAGGGTATGGGTCACACTCTCCTGCGAAGACGAGGTCTTTAAGGGCATCGAACTTCTCCTCGTCGAAATGATAGATGTCCATCAGCTGCTCCGGATAGCTGTAGCCGCGAAGGCGGGAACGGTGCTCTACCATCTTGGCGGCAAAGTAGCCGCCGATTCCGGGGAGGGTGTCGAATGCGGCGGAGTCTGCCGCGTTGAGGTCCAACTTCGGGATGTCGATATACTTTTCCAGCCGGTGGTAAATGCTGTCCGAGACCACGAAACTCTTTGCAAAATCGCTCTTGCGGCGGAAACGGCCGCCTTTGCTGCGGTATGCATCGATGCTCTGTGCCTGCTTGAGGCTGAAGCCCAGCCGCTGCAAGTCCTCCACGCTGGCAGTGTTGGGATTGAAGCGGAACGATTCCACCTTGCGCGGAGCGTTGCGCCGGATTGCCTGCGCCGTTTCGGCCACATATCGCCCGCTGCGACTACCTGCGGCCCCGGCCCCTCTGCCTGCGTTCCGCTGCCCGGACGGAGCCGCCGCGCCTGCGCCTTGTCGTCCTCCGACACCGCTCCTAGTGCCCGCATTCCCTCTTCCGGAGACCTCCGGCTCCGCTGCGAGGGGCACCGCGTACGTCTCTTCCTCCGCCGTGGCGGCAACGTACACCGTGTCGGGGTGGTCCCTGTTGGCGGCAATGCGTGCCACCGCGCTGTAATGCACCAAAAGGGCTGTCTGGTATCCGATTACCGCAAACACCAGTGCCACTGCTCCCGATATGAAGGAGGCCGATACTTTTTTCATTCCGTTGAACCCTTGACTACCATCACGATCTCTCCCTTGGGTTCATGTTCTGTAAAATAGGCTGCGAGTTCTGCAAGGGTGCCCCGGTGCACCTGCTCGAACTTCTTGGAAATTTCACGGGCCACCGCGCACTCTCTCTCTGCGCCGAAATGCCCGATCATCTGTGTCAGCGTCTTCACGACGCGGTACGGGGACTCGTAGAAAATCATCGTCCTGCGCTCTGTCTCGAGGGCGGCGAGGAAAGTTTCGCGACCCTTCTTCTGGGGCAGGAAGCCCTCGAAACAGAAGCGGTCGCAGGGGAAGCCGCTGTCCACCAGCGCGGGAATAAGCGCCGTGGCGCCGGGAAGGGTCTGCACCGTGATGCCTTCCGCCACGCAGGCGCGCACCAGCAGGAACCCGGGGTCGGAAATGCCGGGCGTGCCGGCGTCCGAAATCAGCGCCACGCTTTCTCCTCCCAGGATGCGGTCCCGCACCAGTTCCACCTTCTGATGCTCGTTGTACTTGTGGTGCGACTGCAGGGGGCGGTGGATGTCATAGTGCTTGAGCAGGACGCTGCTGGTGCGCGTGTCCTCCGCCAGAATCAGGTCCACCGAGCGCAGCACTTCTACGGCGCGGTAGGTCATGTCCTCCAGGTTTCCGATGGGTGTGGGCACTATGTACAATATTCCCGATGGCATTGTGCAAAATTTTAGTTACCTTTGCGACTTCAAGATGCAAATGTAATAAAATGTTTTTGGAAAGCAGTAAAAAGACCGGCTCAATTGAAGTTGTGTGCGGCTCCATGTTCTCCGGCAAGACTGAAGAACTCATCCGAAGGCTCCGCCGCGCCCAGTTCGCCAACCTCAAGATAAAGATATACAAACCCTGCATAGACGTGCGTTATTCAGAGGACAAGGTGGTCTCGCACGACCTGCACAGCATCGGCAGCACTCCTATCCAGGCCCCCTCGCAGATGCTGGAATGTCTGCAGGACGGCACTCAGGTGGTGGGCATTGACGAGGCGCAGTTCTTCGACGACACTCTGGTGGAGGTCGCCACGAAGCTTGCCGACGGCGGCATCCGCGTGGTGGTGGCCGGTCTGGATATGGATTATCTGGGCAAGCCTTTCGGCCCGATGCCTGCGCTTATGGCCATAGCCGAAGACGTGCAGAAAGTGCACGCCATATGCGTCAAATGCGGCTCCCCTGCCCAGCATTCGCACCGTCTCAGCAAGAACGAAGACCTCGTCGTCCTTGGCGAAAAGGACGTGTATGAGCCTTTGTGCCGCCACTGCTTCAATGCTGCAATAGGTAAAAACAAATAGCTCAGCCCCAAATGGCCACACTTCTGACATTCCTTCTGGGCGCGATGCTCGTCTCGTTCCTCTGCTCCGTGCTGGAGGCCTGCCTTATGAGTACGCCCATTTCATATATAACAATGCGCGAGGACGAAGGCTACAAGCCGGCCGTGCGGATGAAAAGATACAAGCAGAATTCCTCCCGTCCCATTGCGGCCATACTGTCGCTGAACACCATTGCCAACACCATCGGCGCCGCCGGCGTGGGACGCCAGGCGACGATTCTTTTCGGCTCTGAATGGTTCGGCCTGGTGAGCGCCATCACCACAATTCTGATTCTGGTGTTTTCCGAGATAGTGCCCAAGACGATAGGCACCACGCACTGGAAGTCGCTGATGGGCTTTACCGCAGGGGCGATCCGTATTCTGATAACAGCGCTGTTCCCCATTGTCGTCTGCGTGGAGTTCCTGCAGAAACTGATAGCTCCCAAAGATGCCTCCGACACGTCCATATCCCGCGAGGAAGTGGGCGCGATGGCGGACGTCGCCGAAGAGACCGGCGAGCTGGACGAGGATGAAAACGAGATTATCCAGAACCTTATCAACATCGATGAGCTGACCGCATCGCAGGCGATGACCCCGCGCGTCGTGGCCGCGATAGCCTCCGAAAAGATGACCATAAAGTCCTTCTACAAGGACCGCCGCTTCTTCCACCACAGCCGCATCCCCGTGTACAGCGACAACGACGAGTACATCACCGGCTACATCCTGCGTATGGACGCCATCCAATTGATGGCAGAGGACAAGTACGACCTCACCCTGGGCTCCATCCGCCGCGACGTGGAATCCTTCCCCGAGCAGACGCCCATCCAGGAAATCTGGAACCGCATGGTGGAGATGAAGGAGCAGATAGCCATCATTATCAACGAGTATGGCGCCTTCCAGGGCATACTTACGATGGAGGACGTCATCGAAACGATTCTCGGCGACGAGATTGTGGACGAGCGCGACATCGTCGTGGACATGCAGCAGCTTGCCCGCGACAAGTGGGAAAAGCTGAAGGAAAAACACGAATAAAACAGCCCGAATGAAAACCTACAGAAAACTGACTGCATCGGAGATAAATGCTCTGAAAGCGCAGTCCTGCCGGGCCAAGGATTGGGAAGCGATCGAAGTGGCGCCGGACTTCAACCCCAAACACATCAGGGATGTCAACTTTTCAGGCACTGTCCGCCTGGGAACGTTCAGCAAGTATTTTTCCCTGCCCGGAGGCATCAGCAAGCACAGCGGTGTGTATCACGCCACGCTGCACAACGTCATCGTGGGCGACGACTGCCTGATAGAGCATATCCGTAACTATATCGCCAACTACGACATAGGCGACGGCTCCTACATAGAGAACGTCACGGACCTTTTCGTGGACGGCGAGACGTCCTTCGGCAACGGCGTGAGGGTGGACGTGATGAACGAGACCGGAGGCCGCGAGGTGTTCATCCACGACAACCTTTCCTCCAGCGAAGCCTACATAATGGCCCTGTACAGGCACAAGCCCAGGCTCACCGAAAGCCTCAAGGCCCTGGTGGACAAATATGTGGAAGAGCAGAAATCGACCTTCGGCACAATCGGGCGCGACGTGTCGATTGTGGACGCGATGTACCTGCACAATGTCCGCATCGGCGATTGCGCCCGCATCCAGGGCGTGTCCCGCCTGTCCAACGGCTCCATAAATTCCAACGCCGACGCCCCGGTGTACGTGGGAATGAACGTCATAGCCGACGATTTCATCGTCAGCAGCGGCAGTTCCATCACGGACGGCGTCACTCTTACGCGCTGCTTCGTGGGCCAGGCCTGCAGGATGGGCCACAACTACTCCGCCTCGGATTCTCTCTTTTTCAGCAACTGCCAGGAGGAGAACGGCGAAGCCTGTGCACTGTTCGCAGGCCCCTACACCGTGACGCACCACAAGTCCACGCTGCTGATTGCCGGCATGTTCTCCTTCATGAACGCAGGCTCCGGCTCCAACCAGAGCAACCATATGTACAAGCTGGGCCCCATCCACCAGGGCATACTGGAGAGGGGCGCCAAGACAACCTCCGACTCCTACGTCCTGTGGCCCGCCAAGGTGGGTCCCTTTTCCCTTGTGATGGGACGCCACGTGAACAATCTTGACACTTCGGATCTTCCTTTCTCGTATCTTATCGAGCAGCAGGGGGTTTCGTATATAGTTCCGGGCGTCAACCTGAAATCCGTGGGCACAATCCGCGACGTCAAGAAATGGCCCCAGAGGGACGGCCGCAAGGATCCCCGCAAGCTGGACCAGATAAATTTCAACCATCTCAGCCCCTACACGGTGCAGAAGATGATCAGCGGCATCCGTATACTCTCCGCCCTCAAGGAAGCCTCCGGCCACCGCGCGGACAACTACTACTACCGCAAGGCCATAATCCGCAACGCCGCCCTCTTCAAGGGCATACAGTATTACGAGAGTGCGATAATCAAGTTTCTTGGAAATTCCTTCATCAGCAAGATACAGAATGCTCCGGTATCAACTGATGAGCAGCTTCGCAAGGCCCTCCTTCCTTCTTCAGAGCGGGGACTTGGCACCTGGGTGGACCTGTGCGGCCTCATAGCCCCTGCAGCAGAGGTGGAAACCCTGTGCGAGGACATTGCACGAGGCGCAATCACCGACATCCGCGAGCTGGGCGAGCGCTTCGGGAAAATGCACGCCTCGTACTACGAATGGGAATGGAACTGGGCCTATGACAAGTTCGAGGATTTCTTCGGCTTCACTCTGCAGGAGGTAAGCCGCGCCCAGGCCGTGGAGCTCGTGAAAAAATGGAAGAACGCGGTAGTCAGTCTGGACAAGATGATCTACGACGATGCCCGCAAGGAGTTCTCGCTAAGTTCGATGACTTCCTTCGGCAGCGACGGCGACAAATCCCGCCGCGACGAAGACTTTGCCGCAGTGCGCGGCGGCACATTCGAGGAAAATCCCTTCGTGAAGGAAGTTCTGGACCATATTTCCCGCAAGAGCGCCCTCGCGGAGGGGACCATCGCCCGACTGGTCAATTTTCAGGATATTTGATCTTGTAGGCCTTGTCCACCAAGTCCTGGAAGATGGCCTTGAAGCGGGCAATCTTCATCTCGCCGTACAGGTATTCGGGATGAAACTGCACGCCCATCACGTTGTCGCCTTCCACGGCCTCGATTATGCCGTCCTCGGACGTGGCCACCACCTTCAGCTTCGCTGAAAGCTTGCTGATTGCGTATGTGTGGCTGGAATTCACCATCACCGTCGCTTCCCCGAGGAGATTGTACAGCCGGGAGGAGGTGTCTATCGTTATGCTGTGGATTTCGGAGCGGATGCCGACATTGGTGCTGCCGTTCATTTTCCTGTGTTCCACGGTGGATTCGGGCGCGAGCTTGGCAACGGTGGTGTTGGTGCCGCCCAGCACGACATTCAGTCTCTGGTGTCCGTAGCAGATTCCCAGAACCGGCTTGCCGGCGTCGATTGCGGCCTTGATTATGTTGTTGTCACTGGTGCTGCGGTTGTCGTCGTCGCCGGATGTGGAGCCGGGAGCGATTACGGCATCTACTTTCGCGACATACTTTGCTGCATCGGTCTCGGTGAAGCAGTAGCTGTCGTTGACAATAAGGGTGGCGCCCATTGACTTGAGGGTGGACCTGTAGTAACCGAGGGCGGTGGAACCTATGCCGCTGGGGCAGATTCCCACATAAACGATTTTATCGTTGACGGGGATGTTGCTGTCGGACGTGTTCGCCTTGGAACAGGAGGAAAACAGTGCCACTGCTGTGGCAATAAGGATTGTAAGGAGGTTTTTCATTCTTTTGTCAATTCTTGTTCTCGCAGAAGGCCCTGGCGGGGTTGGTGAAGATGCCGGGGTTGATTTCGAGCACCTGCAGGAGTTTGCCCCAGGACGTGGCTTTTTCGAGAGCAGTGGTGCCGATGAAGGCGATGAGTGACTGCCTGCATGCCTCCAGATCCTCTTCGTCATAGTCAGAGTATAGTCTGCCTTTGTCTATAAGATTGTTGACCAAGGCGTTGCCGTTGAAATTCTCTGTGCTCCAGGGCTTGAAGGCGTCTTTGCCCAACGAATACAGGTTGGTGGTTATGCTTGTGTGGACATAGGGGTCGTTGAAATCGGCGGTGGTCTTGGTGCAGTTGATGTACGCCATCTCCTTCAGCGTCTTCATATAATTGTCGCGGATGCCCTGAAGGGTGGTCAGCTTTGATGTCCCGGTGGGGTTCAGCTGGGCATACTGGTCGCAGTAGTTGCTGATAAAGTCGTAAAGTTGGAACTGACAGGTGGAGCCTGCCTCGATCTCGACTATCCTGTCCAGATCACTTTCGGAAAGCTTATTTCCCTTTAATATTTTTTCGCGGATTTCTTTCCAGTCGTCAATCACCCCGGTGCTGTCTGCGACGGCGTTGCACACTGTGGTGCCGGCTGCGTTGCCGAGCGCGACGGAGCCTTCAAGGCTCTTGCTTTCTTCGACGGCAATTTCCACAAAGTCGGCCACAATAGTCTGGATTTCAGCAGTTTTTGACAAGTCGTAGAAGCCGAAGGAAGTGCTTTCATCGGCATTCTCGCTTACATACGTGTCGATAACACTCTTGTATGCGCTGCGAAGTTTGGCTGCGTCCGGGCCCGCCTCTGACAGGGCACTGACGATGCTCTTCATCACGTCTCCGTATGTAACTTCGGCCGCCAGCATCGCGTAGCCGAACTGACTACTGTATTCGGCTATGTTCTCCTGGGTTGCCATCAGGCAGGCGTCTGTTACAAGGGTCTCAAACTTTACGCCGGCACTTCTGACGGCCTTGACGAGCGTTGCTGCGCCCATAGCCGGAAGGCTTTCGCCCTTGCTGTTCTCGTCGCTGTACATTATAGCCTTGGTGTCTATGCCGTTACGCTCGCAGGAAGCCATTTCATCCGTATAATCGAAGGCTCCGCCGTGGTCGGAAATCACCAGCGTGTATTTCTTGCCGTTAGGGAATTCCTGCTTCATCAGGCCAATGCATTTGGCAAGGTACTCCCAGCCTGTGACGAAGGCGTCGGAATTGTCCATCAATTCCAACGTCGTGACTTTCTTCAGTGCTGCGAAGGGCTCGTCTTCGTCCACCTTGAAATCGTAGCCTATCCCGCCGGCATTGTTCACGGCCGAAGAGAAACGCAGCACGCCCGGATATTCGGATGCGAATTGCGCTGAGGGCTTGTAGAAGCCGCAGATGGCCACGTTCTTTATCTTTTCATCGGATATGACCTTGTAGGCGCGTACGATGTCGGCCACCTGTGAGTCGTCCAGATTGCCTCCGCCGACGGTGTAGTACATTATGACGTGGTCATATCCCGTGGTGTCTGCTTTCCTCTGCTCCTCTTCCTCATTGGGATTGTCCTTCCGGCATCCTGAAAGCGACAGGGCTGCCGCGGCCAATGCAGCCACTGTCAATAATTTCCAAAAGTCCGTTTTCATTATTCTTCCGTTTTCTTTGTTTTCAATTGCGCAAAGATACAATTTTTCCTTTGTTGTTTGGCATTGAGTCATTTTTTTTGTAAATTGCAAAGCCTTTAAGACCATATTATGGAGAAAAAACAGAATTATTCATCGCCGACCTTAAGGGAAGTGCCTTTGCGGATGCCCAAGACCATTATGGAGGGCACCCAATTGTGGGAGCTCCCTCAAGACGAAGATCACGTATTTGATTGAAACCATTAAGCTTATGAGAAAAATATCGAAAATTTTCGGCATTGCCTCATTCGTGCTGCTTCTTCTTCAAGCCTGCGCAAGCGAAGCCTTGCCCATGGAAGAAGAAAACGCTCTGAAAGACGGCCAGATAGAGTTCGTCCTTCCCCCTTTCAATGCCGAAGGCGACAATTCCGACACGAAAACTTATTACGACGGGAGCAAACTGGTGTGGTCCGCCACGGACACCATCGGAATCATCCCTGCGTCCGGCAGCCCGATATACTTCACGAATCTGGATGAAGACGACAAGGTCACCTTCGACGGCGGCGGATGGAAGTTGAAAGCCTCCACACAGTACACGAGTTTCTATCCTTTTGTCTATGACATGCTTCTGGACGTGACAGCCCTCAGGTACAGTGTGGAAGGACAGAGCCAGCAGGCGCCAAACCAGAGGGTGCACGACGGCTACGACTGCTTGTGGTCAAAAGCCACGACCACCGACGGCTCCGCCGTGACCTTTGCCTTCAGCCGTCTTTGCATCTGCCTGGATTTCCAGGTCACTCCTCCCGCCGGAGTATATACGCGCCTGGACATCTGTGCCGACGAAGACATAATTCCGCTGGAAGCGGCGTGCAATCTGACCCTGGAGAATCCTTCGCTCGGGGCATCCCTCTATGGCCGGACTCTTTCCCTCGCCCTCAACAATTTCGAAGTGGACGGATCCACGCAGATTCACGCCTATCTGATGGCAATCCCCTGCGACTGGCAGGGCAAGGCCATAACGGTCAAGCTGGTAAGCTCCGAGGGCAGGGAATATGACTACGCGAAGACTCCGAGCCGCGCATACGATGCTCCCAACACCCTGTACACCCTGCAGCTGGACAACCCCGAGGAGGTCCCGAACGCGGCATTCCTCAGCCAGACAAAATACGGCCTGTACGATTTGTCCGGCAGCGCCCCTTCGGCAATCTTCCAGTATGCCGCCGGCGACCAGATTTCACGTTACATAAGGCCGGAATTCTGCGAATTCAGAATCGGCAACCCGTTCACCGGCAAATTCATGGCATTCTCGGTGGTTCCCGGTTCGGACGCGTCCCACAAGACTTTGGAGACATATGCTCCTTTCGACCCTTCTTCGAATACCGGATACACAAGCTACAGCGGCCAGACCTACGAGGACGCGCAGGTGCTGTACAGCGACGGCGAAAAGTACTACCTGAAAAAGGACAATCTTGGTTTCATCGTTAAATACACGGAGTTATGAAAAGGCTGACATTCATTACATCTGCATTTCTGATTGTCTTTGCAGGATGCTTCAACGCTGCCAAGGCTGATACGGTCTCCAGGGACAGCGCCAGAAAGATAGCCGCCGGTCTTCTTGGCGGCGGCACAAAGTCCGCCGGAGCGCTCAAGGAAGTGAAAATCCGGAATCTCGACCAGGCCAATCCCGAGTTCTACGTGTTCAACGATTCCGACGCGAAAGGCTTCGTCATAGTCTCCGGAGACGACTCGACAATGCCCATTCTGGCTTACTCCGACAAATTCTCCTTTTCCGAAGACGCCCAGATGCCTCCGAACGTGGCATACTGGATGGAATATATGCAGCGTAAGGTGAAATTCGCAAGGGCGCATCCCGGACAGATTCGCACGAAAGCACTCGCGCTGTCGTCAGTGGATTTCACTCCGATAACAAAGCTTGAGACCGCGCTGTGGAACCAGGGCGCTCCTTATTACAACCTTACGCCCACCGTATCATATAATGCAGGGACAGCTCATTGCGTCACCGGCTGCGGCCAGACCGCAATGGCGATAATGATGAAATACCACGCCTGGCCGGATGTGGGCGAAGGTTCCACCACGGCCTACAGTTTCACGTATAACAACACCAGCTATCCCGTTGCTGCAGAGGACCTGTCCACGCACAGCTATGACTGGGACAATATGCTCCTGGATTATTCTTCCGGATATACAGAAACTCAGGCCAACGCCGTGGCGCTGTTGATGGCAGACCTCGGAAAAGCCCAGCAGGCGGATTATGGCCCCGACGGCACCGGCTCATCTCCTTCGACAATGGGAAGCGTTCTTGCAAACCATTTCAAGTACTACAACTCTTTGCCCGTTTACCGCGACCACTATTCTACTGACGGATGGTGCTCCTGCCTGAAGGCCGAACTGGATGCCGGCCGTCCATTGCTTTATGCCGGCTGGGATACGAGCGGCAGCGGCCATTCTTTCATACTTGACGGCTATGCCAAATACAATTTCTTCAGCATCAACTGGGGTTGGGGCGGCGCCTACAACGGCTATTTCGCAATCGACATTTTCCAGAGCGAAGGCCAGGGCATCGGCGGCAACGACGGCAGCGCATATTCTGAAGATCAGAAGACATATATCGGCCTTGCTCCGAACAAAACCGGCAGCGCTGCGCCTGCTCTGGACACTGTAATATTCAAACTTCTCGATAATGGTCTTCAGTTCTATCAAGATACGAAGAGAATAACCAAGGACACATATTTCACAATTTCTTTTACGAATACTGGAACTAAAGCCACAACAAATCCTTATTATTCCCGACTTGCCATACAGAAACATAATGGAGAAATCATAGCTCCTAACACCTGGTACCAGCATCAGTCGGCATTACTTCAACCATATTACATCACCACC
>R03__coassemble_689_pt1 | contig 18115 bp, 14 predicted proteins | sample R03__metabat2_high_PE_058 | metagenome-assembled genome bin R03 | reverse complement strand
GCCTGCGTACTGCCACTCCCAGTCCTTGCCTGCGCATCCGAGCCGCCCGGGAAGCACCGCCGAAGCGTTCACCGAGGTCACCGACAGAGCAAAGCGTCCGGGACCCTCGCCGTCAAACCATGGCGCCGTCCAGTTGTACGTCCTCACATAAACGTGCCATCTTCCCTTGGAAGGAAGCGTCACACAGGTGCTCGCGTCCTCCACCGGAACGCCCATTCCGTGAGCTATCAGATACGGCGAACCCATCTGGTCCATGAACTGCTGGTCCACCATCCATCCGCCCTTGCGCGCGAAACTCTCCGCCTCCACCAGCACCTCGTCGCGGACCGGAGCCGCAGCCGAGAGCACAGACGGAAATCCGCCCACAGCAACGACAAATACCAGCAGAATGCCCGAAATTTTTGCAAGCCGCAGACCATATGGCCGCTTTATGTTCAGAGGCTTGGATGTCATCATATCTTCGAAAAATACACTGCCGCCACGGCTCCGACTGCGGCGGTTTCCGTGCGCAGACGGGAGGCGCCGAGGTGCACGGGGACGAATCCGGATTCAAGGGCCAAGGATGCCTCCGCAGGAGAAAAATCGCCCTCCGGACCTATAAGAACCGTTATTTGGGGAATTGTCCCCGACGGTAAAGAGCCATAATATTCCTCCAAAGCCTCAGAAATACTCCTGCGAAGCAGGGCCGGATCTTCGAAGCAATATGCGATGAGCTTCAGACCGCCCTGCACGGAAGACTCGCACCCGGACAGGATGAAATCCCGCACGGATACGGGCTGCGCTATCCCGGGAACCGCCGCTTTCAGCGACTGCTTGGAAGCACTGAGGGCGATTTTTCCGGCCCTTTCAGTCTTGAAAACTTTCCTCTCGGAGCGCTCCCCTATCACCGGCACGATGCGGTCCACACCCATTTCCGTGGCCTTTTCCACAAACCACTCGTAGCGGTCGTTGTTCTTCGTGGGACACACTGCCATCGTAAGATTGTACGGATGCGCGCCCCAGCGCGGAAAAGACTCCAGGATCTGCGCCGCGGCAGCGTTTGCACAAGCGTCATCCAAACGGCACACGTACATCGTGCCTTTGCCGTCCATAACGTTTATCGTGTCACCGGCCCTGTGGCGAAGAACTTTCACGCAATGCAGGGAATCCTCCCCGGATAGGATCAGCCGTCCAGCAGCGATATTGTCAGAATAAAAAAGTTCCATATTGCAAATTTAGCAATCATCGGCTACAACACCCTTGTCTTGGGAAGTTTGAAAAGGGTCTGGATTTCCGCCATCGACTCCGGGCTCATACCTTCCGGCTCCGGGCCGAACTGAAGGGCGGTCTTGTATATGCAGGCGGCCTTGTTCAGCACGTCGGTCTGGTCGAAGGCGTCCATCATATCGAGTCCCACGGCTATCGTGCCGTGTTTTTCCCACAGGACGACATCATAGCGTCCAATCTGTTCCAGGGTGGCGTCGGCAAGCTGCACGGTACCCGGCAGGGCAAAAGGTATGAAGCCGAGGCCCAACGGGGCGAAGGCCAGCGTTTCCGGTATCATCGACCACAGAGTGCGGGTGAGGACTTCGCCGGAGCAGAATTTGCGGATGTGCGACATGGCCACCAGCTCTATCGGATGGGTGTGCAGGGTGGCCTTGTAGGAGCTGCCGCTGCCTATTATATAGTCCTGCAGCGAAAGGTGCGAGGGCAGTTCGGAGGTAGGCATTATGCATTTGTCCGCCACTATTTCATAGGAAGCGCAGTCGTCCAGTATCCTTATGATGGCGCCGGCCTCCATAGCGTTCTTCGAGAGGTCACGCATCCTCTTGCCGGTGCCCTTGCAGTAGAACCAGCATCCCTTGAGATTGGGGAGGGTCTTGCCTATCTGCAGCACGCCGCTTATGGGAGGAAGCGCACGCATCTGTTCATCCACAAACTCAGTGATGTTGTACGTGAGGTTGCCGCCGTTGCGCTCCGCCCAGCCCTTCTGCCACAGGTATCCTGTCACCTCCTGTATCTGATCAATTACCTCCTGCAGCGCAGGGCGGCCTTCAAGTACCGATTTCATAAGTCTTTTGTTTTATTTGGAATGAATACTTTTGTTTCTATGCTTCGGGGCAGCTGCGCACGGCTGAGGCCTGCCTGCACCATCACGTTTCCAAGAGCAGTGCCTTCGGAAGGTCCTGCCACCACCTTCACGCCGCACGCATCGGCTGTCATCTGGTTCAGAAGGTCGTTGCGGCAGCCTCCGCCTATGATGTGCAGGGTGTCTATAGGGAAAGGGGCGATCTGACGGAGTTTTTCGAACACGACGGCATATTTCGCCGCAAGGGAGTCGTAGATAAGGCGTACAATCTGCGCGTGGGACAAAAGAGAGCCGTATTTTTCCTGTAGCGCGGAGGGCATGTCCTGCGGGGCGGCAAACGAGGGGTCGTCCGGATCTATCAGATGCGGCGATGCCGGCACGGACAGGGCCATCTGGACAAGCTGCTGATAGCTGTAATCGCAGCCTTGCGCGCGCCACCTCTGAAGACACTGCTCAAGCAGCCACATCCCGGTGATGTTCTTCAGAAGGCGCGTCGTGCCGCGCACTCCCCCTTCGTGCGTGAAATTCAGGGCATACATCCTGTCGTCGACAAGCGGGGAGGCCGTCTCTATGCCCATAAGGCTCCAGGTGCCCGACGAAAGGTATGCAAACCTCTCGTTTTCAGCTGGAACCGCAGCCACGGCGCTGGCCGTGTCGTGACCGGCGACAGAGACGACTTTCACCTTTCCGAGACCCGTGGCCGCAGCCACCTCGCCCGACAGATTGCCCACTACGGTGCCGGGCATCACGATGTCGGGAAACATTTCCCGGCGAAGGCCGCACAGCTCCAGGACCTGCGGGTCGAACTCCTTTGTGCGGGGGTCCATAAGGGCGCTTGTGCTGAGGATGGAATATTCGCACACCTTGTGCCCGGTGAGCAGGTAGCTCAGTGCATCCGGCACAAAAAGAAGGCCTGCAGCGCCTTCCAACGCGCCTTCCTTCCTTTGGGCATAGAGCTGGAAAACGCTGTTGAAATTCATTATCTGGATGCCGGTGCGGCGATACAGTTCCTCGCGAGGCATCAAACTGAAAAATTCCTCCAGCACGACCTCGCTTGTATAAGGGTCGCGATAAGCGCGGGGCATCCTGAGGCTTCCGTCCGGATTCACGACGCAGAAATCCACACCCCAGGTGTCGATGCCGATGGATTCCACCTCACGGCCCGCGGCCTTCGACAGGCCGAGAAGGATTTCGTCGCGGATTTTGAATATGTCCCAGTAAAATTTGCCCTCCACCTCGAGCATCGGGGTACTGAAGCGATGCAGCGTTTCCATCTGCAGCGACGAGTCCTTCGAGACTGAAGAGAGAATCACCCGTCCGCTGGTGGCGCCAAGATCTATTGCGACATAGTTTGCCATTTCCAGGAAAATTTTTCAAATATACGGAATTTTCGACGTATATTTGTTTGTTTTAGGACTTTTGCAATGGATAACTCACAATTCGAGGAAATCGCCTCACGCATCCTTTACGAGGACAACCACATACTAATAATCAACAAGAAGGTCGGAGAAATCGTCCAGGGCGACAAGACTGGCGATGTCCCCCTGAGCGAGGCCCTGAAGGCCTTCATCGCCCTGCGGGACAACAAGCCGGGCCGCGTCTTTCTGGGCGTTCCGCACCGTCTGGACCGTCCGGTGAGCGGCGTGGCGATGTTCGCAAAGACATCCAAGGGACTGGAAAGACTGAACGGAATGTTCCGCGACGGCGCAGTGCACAAGACCTACTGGGCCCTGTGCTGCGAATGTCCCGCACAGGGAGAAGGCTTGCTGGAAAACCATATGGTGCGCAACGAAAAGCAGAACAAATCCTATGTCGTGCAAAGCGCCACGGCGAACTCCAAACTGGCCCGGCTGAAGTACAAGGTCATCGCGCACACCAAGAAATACCATCTCGTGGAAGTGGAACTGCTCACCGGCAGGCACCACCAGATACGCTGCCAGCTGTCCTCCATCGGCTGCCCGATAAAGGGCGACCTGAAATACGGCGCGCCCCGCTCCAACCCTTCGGGAGGAATATGCCTGCACGCCCGCAGCATCTGCTTCGAGCATCCGGTTCGCCACGAAATGATTTCCGTTCTGGCCCCCCTGCCCTCCGACTGGCCCGTGGACGAATCACAGATAAACTGACGATATTGCATCTGTCGAAGGTTTTCGTTAACTTTGCAGGTTAAACGAACTTAAAAAACACTTTTGACAAATGCATAGCAAAGCTCTGACTTTATCGGAGAAAATTCTCTTTGCCCACCTCTGTGACAAGTCCGTCATCCCCGCCAGAGGTGAGTACGCCGGTTTCTACCCCGACAGGGTGGCGATGCAGGACGCCACGGCACAGATGGCGCTGCTGCAATTCATGAATGCAGGACAGACGCGCGTGCAGAAGCCCTCTTCCGTACACTGCGACCATCTTATCTGCGCCAGCGACGGCGTACAGAAAGACCTGCCTGCCGCGCTGCAGACAAACAAGGAAGTGTACACATTCCTGGAATCCGCGGCCGCAGAATATGGAATCGACTTCTGGAAGCCCGGAGACGGCATCATACACCAGATTGTGCTGGAAAACTACGCCGTGCCCGGCCAGATGATGGTGGGGACGGACTCGCACACCCCCAACGCCGGCGGACTGGGGATGCTGGCCATAGGCGTGGGCGGTGCCGACGCGGTGGACGTGATGACAGGAATGGAATGGGAGCTGAAGGTGCCAAAGATCATCGGAGTGCGCCTCACAGGGGCCCTGAAAGGCTGGGCCGCGCCCAAGGACGTCATCCTGAAACTTGCCGGCATCCTGACTGTAAAGGGCGGCACGAACGCCATAATAGAATATTTCGGCCCCGGCTGCGAAACCATTTCCTGCACCGGCAAGGCCACGATTTGCAATATGGGCGCGGAAGTGGGCGCCACGTGCTCCGTGTTCCCCTTCGACTCCCGGATGGCCGAATACCTCAGGGCCACCGGCCGCGCCGACATCGCAGAAGAATCGGAACGAAAGGCAGCCGCAGGAGGGCTGAGCGCCGATCCCGAGGTGCTTGCGCATCCCGAAAAGCACTACGACCACCTCATCGACATAGACCTTTCTACCCTGGAGCCTTACGTGAACGGGCCATTCACCCCCGATGCGGCATTCCCCCTCAGCGAAATGCCTGCGCGATGCATCGGGTACGGCTTTCCCTCCGAGGTCGAGGTGTGTCTTATCGGCTCCTGCACGAACTCCAGCTACGAAGACCTCGCAAAAGCGGCCTGCGTGGCGCGCGAGGCCCTTGACAAAGGCTTGAGACCCAAGGCACAGTTGATAATCAATCCCGGATCGGAGCGAATCAGGAAGACCGCCGAGCGCGACGGCATTCTGGACGCGCTGCGAAGCGCCGGCGCCATCATAATGACCAACGCCTGCGGCCCCTGCATAGGCCAGTGGAAGCGCAAGTGCGACGATCAGAAGCGACGCAACTCCATAGTCACTTCCTTCAACCGCAACTTTGCCAAGCGCGCGGACGGCAACCCCAACACCCACGCTTTCATTACAAGTCCCGAAATAGCCGTTGCAATAGCCTTCAGCGGCACTTTCGCCATACCCGAAGGCCTGCAGGCGCCCAGCTCAAAGCCGCTCCCGGCCGCAGGATTCGCAGCAGAAAAAGTTGCGAAAGCCGCGAACAGCCCGCAAATTGCGCAGATCGATCCGGCATCAAGCCGTTTGCAGCGCCTGCGTCCGTTCGAGGCGTGGGACGGCAAGGACATATGCGGCCTGAAACTGCTGATAAAGACAAAGGGCAAGTGCACCACGGACCACATATCGATGGCAGGGCCCTGGCTAAGGTACCGCGGCCATCTGGAAAACATCTCCTGCAACCTGCTGCTGGGTGCCACCGACGCCTTCACAGGCGAGGCGGGTCATCTTGTGGACATTCCGACGCAGGCCCCCGGGGGCCCCGGGCAACAGAGCGACGTGGCGGCAAGGGCCATGACACTGGGCAGCTCCGTTGTCGTGGCCGAGGACAACTACGGCGAGGGTTCCAGCAGGGAACACGCCGCGATGGAGCCGCGTTTTCTGGGTGTCAAGGCGATAATAGCCAAGAGTTTCGCGCGTATCCACGAGACTAATCTCAAGAAGCAGGGCATCCTGGCCCTCACCTTCGCCGACGGCGAAGACTACGACAAAATCCGGAAGGACGACACGCTGGACATCCTATGCAGCGGCATAACTCCCGGCAAGAGGTTGCAGGTGACGATCCACCACGCCGACGGCAGCACAGAAGCCATAGAAGCGCTCCACACGTACAACGCCCAGCAGATAGCCTGGCTAAGGGCCGGCAGCGCCCTGAACACCATCGCCGCTTCGGGAAATGCCGGAAGCGCCGAGGGGCTACAAGAAGACATGGCCCCCTCCACCTCCTGCCGCTGCGAGGCGGCGCGTGAAATAACCGTTCCCTACATACAGGGCGACGGAGTGGGGCCGGAAGTGACTGCCGCCACGATAAGAATCATCGACGCGGCTCTCGCAAAGACCCGTGAAGGTAGAATCCGCTGGCTGGAAGTGCCTGCGGGCCAGAAAGCCTACGACAATCTCGGCACATATATGCCGGACGAAACCGTGGAGGCCTTCCGCAAATACGGGATAGGCCTCAAGGGCCCCCTCACCACCCCGGTGGGCGGCGGCATAAGGTCGTTGAACGTGTATCTGCGCCAAACCCTGGACCTGTACGTGTGCCTCAGGCCCGTTCGATGGTTCAAGGGCGTGGAATCCCCCGTCAAGCACCCGGAGAGGGTGGATATGGTGGTGTTCCGCGAGAACACGGAAGACATCTACGCCGGCATAGAATGGGAGGCCGGCAGCCCGGAGGCGGAGAAATTCCACGATTTCCTAAGCCGGGATATGGGCGTGAAGAAAGTGCGGTTCCCCAAGACCAGCGCATTCGGCGTGAAACCAGTCAGCCGCGAAGGCAGCGAAAGACTGGTGCGCGCCGCCATCCGCTATGCCCTGGACCACGGTCGCAAAAGTGTGACTCTCGTGCACAAGGGCAACATAATGAAGTTCACCGAAGGAGGCTTCAAGAAATGGGGCTATGCCCTGGCGGAGCGAGAATTCGCCTCCGAGTTGGCCGCAGGGAAACTGATTGTCAACGACTGCATCTGCGACGCCTTCCTGCAGAACGCCCTTCTCAAAAGCGAAGACTACAGCGTGGTCGCCACCCTTAACCTGAACGGCGACTATATTTCCGACATGCTGGCAGCCCAGGTGGGAGGCATAGGCATCAGCCCCGGTGCCAACATCAACTACGACACAGGCTGCGCCATCTTCGAGGCCACTCACGGCACCGCCCCTGACATCGCCCTCAAAAACGTCGTCAATCCCTGCAGCAACCTGCTCAGCGGCGTGATGATGCTGGAGCACCTCGGGCTGCAGCAGGCTGCGGACCTTATATACAAAGCCCTTGAAACGAGCTTCTCCGAAGGTTATGCGACGGCCGACCTCGCGCGCCTGATGGAAAACGGCAAAGCACTGGGCACCAGGGAATTCACAGAGCATATAATCTCGATACTATGACACGCGAAAACAAGAAAGACTACCTCATATACAAACTCTCCGACGAAATGAAGCGGAGCACGCGCATCGACGCAGAACTGTTCAAGAAGATGGACGTGAAGCGCGGACTGCGAAACGAAGACGGCACCGGCGTGCTGGTGGGCCTTACCAACATCGGCAACGTCGTGGGCTACGAGCGCACAACTGAAGGCAAGCTGCAGCCGATAGAAGGAAAACTGTACTTCCGCGGCTACGAAGTGAAGGACCTTGTGGGCGCACTGAAAAAGGAAAACCGCTGCGGATTCGAGGAAATCACCTTCCTGCTTCTGTCAGGCCGCCTTCCCGACGCGGAGGAGCTGCAGGCCTTCAAGGACCTCATCTTCGACAACATGCCCCTGGCGCACCAGACAATCCTGCACATAATAGAGCTGGAGGGCGACGACATAATGAACATCCTGGCGCGCAGCGTGATGGAGTTCTACACCTTCGACCCCAATCCGGACGACGTGTCGCGCGACAACCTCATGCGCCAGAGCATAGAACTGATTTCCAAGTTCCCCGCCACGATTGCCTACGCATACAACATGTACCGCCACAAGGAGCACGGCCGCTCCCTGCACATCCGTGACGCCAAGAGCGGCAAGGGCGTGGCAGAAAACTTCCTGTGGATGCTCAAAGGCGCGGACTACACCCCCCTGGACGTACGCACCCTGGACCTTCTGCTGATTCTGCACAGCGAGCATGGCGGCGGTAACAACTCCACCTTCACCGTACGCGTCACTTCCTCCACAGGTACGGACACATATTCTTCCATCGCCGCCGGAATAGGCTCCCTGAAAGGCCCCAAGCACGGCGGAGCCAACCTTAAGGTGTGCGACATGCTCGCCTATCTGAAGGATGCCGTAAAGGACTGGAAGAACGAAGAAGAAATAGCCGTGCACGTGAAAAGAATCCTGGACGGCGAGGTGTTCGACAAGGCCGGTCTAATGTACGGAATAGGCCACGCCGTGTACACAAAATCCGATCCCAGGGCCGTCCTGCTGAAGGAAATGGCGCGGGAGCTTGCCGCAGAAAAAGGCCGCCTGGAAGAATACGAATTTCTGGAAAGGGTGGAAAAAGTAGGAGTGAAGATCGTGTCCGAAAAGTATCCCACGAAGAATTTCTGCGCCAACGTGGACTTCTACTCCGGCTTCGTGTACGACTGCATAGGCATTCCCCGCGAGATTTACACTCCCCTCTTCGCGATGGCGCGAATCGTGGGATGGTGCGCGCACCGCAACGAAGAGCTCAACTTCGAAGGCCGCCGCATAATCCGTCCTGCATATCGCTGCGTCACCGACGAGATGGATTACGTCAGCATAAAGAAGCGATGAAAATCGGCCAGCTGGATTTCGGGCAGAGGCCGTTGTTTCTGGCCCCGATGGAGGACGTGACGGACGCGTCCTTCCGAAGAGTGTGCAAGAAATACGGCGCGGACATGATGTACACGGAGTTCGTCCCCTCGGACGGACTGATCCGCGATGCAGCCAAGGCAATAGCCAAGATGCACACATACGATTTCGAGGCGCCCATCGGAATCCAGATTTACGGCCACATTCCCGAGGCGATGGTGGACGCGGCGCTGATGGTGCAGAATGCCGCGCAGATTGCCGGCGGGCACGGTGCCGACGTCGTGGACATCAACTTCGGCTGCCCGGTGAAGAAAATTGCCGGACGCGGAGCCGGCAGCGGAATGCTGCGCGAGCCCGACAAGGTGGTCGCCATCACCAAAGCCATAGTGGAAGCAGTGAAACTGCCCGTGACTGTGAAGACGCGTCTTGGCTACGATGAAGACAGCAAGATAATCGTGGAACTGGCCGAAAGGCTGCAGGACGTGGGAATCAGCGCCCTCACCGTGCACGGCCGCACCCGCGCCCAGATGTACAAGGGCGAGGCAGACTGGACCCTTATCGGAAAAATCAAGGAAAACCCCAGGATGCATATCCCGATCATCGGCAACGGCGACGTCACTACGCCCCGGCGCGCCCGCGAATGCTTCGACCGTTACGGCGTCGATGCCATTATGATAGGCCGCGCTACCTACGGCCATCCCTGGATCTTTCGGGAAATCAAGCATTTCCTCTCAACCGGCGAAGAGCTGCCGCCGATGAGTGTACAGGAGCGTGTAGCCCTTGCCAAGGAGCATCTGGGCTATTCCCTGGAGCTCAAGGGCGACAAGGTGGGCGTCTTCGAGATGAGGCGCCATCTCGCCAACTACTTCAAGGGGCTGGACGACTTCAAGAGCACCCGCATCCGTCTGGTGACGGAGAACGACCCCGCCGCCGTAATCTCGATCCTGGATGAAATCGCAGACCGCTGGGGTGAGCTACGCCCGGAAGCGAGCGGCATCTACGAGTAGATAAAGTACTGCTGCCCCGACTCTACAGTGCCCCTGCGTACAGACGACGGGGATGCTGCGCTAATTGCTCAGCATCGGATTGGCGACAATCCGGCCGTCAGCGTTGCGGTAGTATTTGGGAACGTAGGAATCCTTGAAGGAGATTTTCCAGTACACTTTCCAGCTCTGGTTCTGGTCGTAGTTTATGAAGCTGTCGAAGACAAAGGAGGGGTTGTACTCGCTGGAGGCCGAAGCGTCGGAATGACCCTTGGCGTCGTTCTTGCCGGCGCAGAAATAAATGTTCTTCTTGTCGTAGGAGTCATTGGGGTCGTCACCGAGGAAGATGAAGGTATGGCCGGAGCACAGCAGTACGTCGCCGGGCTGCACGCTGCCTTCTGCAACAAGTTCCTTCATTGTTTTGACAGGATTCATCTGGGTTATCCTGCAGGCAGTCTGGATATCGGAAGCAACTTCGCTGTAATGCTCGAAGGTGCCGCCGCTACCGCCATAGAAACGGTCTCCCTCCTCCATTATGCCCATATCGATATAGGCCCAGTTGGAGTGCATCGCACAGTTGGCACCCCACTTGCCGGAAGCGAGCATGTTGTCGAATGAAGTGCTCTGGGGCGAATATTGGTTTTTATTGGTATACACCCACTTCTGGCCGGCCTTGATGCCCTGCTGGAGTTTGTATTCGTAATAGGCGCAGCAGCTCATCAGGGCAACGGTGCCATAATTCACGGACTGGAGCATTTCTGTAGAGAAATACTTCGTGGCAATGTTGTCGGAAATGAATGTACCGTAAGCGGAGGTATCCACCTTCGCCTGCTTGTTTTGTTTGGGATATAATCCGCCTTGGGGACACGGAGATGGTGCATGTGACAACAAGGACTCCCAGGGTCGCTGCATGGAAAAGATCTTTGATTGACATATTGAAAAATTAATTTTAGCGGAAATAAACTCCTTCCTCGCGAAGGGCGTCCTGCAGGGCAGCGACGTCAATGTTTCTGGGCTGGACGCCCTGGGCAATGGACAAGGCGGCGGCTTTGCCGGCGGCCTCGCCGTCGCACATCGCGGGGCCCATCACGCGAACGGAGGCAAGGGCCAGATGCGTGGCACTGAGACAGCGGCCTGCCACCAGAAGACCGTCCACGGTCTTGGGCACAAGACAGCGGTAAGGAATGTCGTAGCAGTCCGGACACCACATAAGGGTGCAGTCGCCTCCCACGGGATGGTGCAGGTCCACAGGATACGCAGCCACGCCGACAGCATCGTCGAAGCGCGCGCAATCAAAGATATCCTGCTCCGTAAGAGTGTATTCGCCCACAATTCTGCGGGTTTCCCGGATGCCCATGAACGGGGCCACCCTGTCCACGTACGCCCTCTCGAAGCCGGGAATGTAGGCCTTCAGATAACGGGCGATCTCCTCGTTCTGCTTGATGCAGATTTCCTCGCCCTTGGTGTACTGCTCCGGGTCCGTGGCATCTATTCCGTTCACGCGGGACATGTTCACCCACCACTCGTCCTCGGCCATGCCGGTCATGAATATGGTGCGCTCCACGGGAAGATGATAGCCCGCCTCGCGAGCCTTCTTCACCTGGTTGCGGAAGCCCACCATCGTGCAGTTGTCCATTGCGCGGAAAAACTCGTTGGGGATGAAGTCTATGTCGTAAATCTCCGGATGGTCCGCCACGGCAGAACGCAGCTTGCGCGAATCCACCCCCCTCATCGAGAACATCAGCGTGGGAGGCTGGGCGATGCCGCTCTCGTTGCCATAGACCATATCGCAGCCTGCGCGGAAGGCGATGTCGCCGTCTCCGGTGCAGTCCACCACCCTCTTTGCCAGAATCGCCTCGCGGCCTTTCTTGGATTCAACGATTATTCCTTTCACCGTGTCGCCTTCCTTCAGAGTGTCCACCGCCATTACATACATCAGCACCTTCACGCCGCACTCCTCCATAATCTCCCAGGCAAGCCTCTTCGTGCCCTCCGGATCGATCATCGTGAGGCTCACGTGCAGGGGGCAGGCGCGGTGGTGCGTGGCCTGTCCGCGCTCTCGCAGACGCTCCACGAACTGAAGGGGCAGGCCCTTTATCACCTCGTTGCCCTTGCGGCCCAGAAAGCCGAGAAGGGGCAGTCCCTGCGTCATGTTGCCGCCCAGCGAACCGCGGTTTTCCACCAGCATCACACTGGTTCCGGGAACCTTTGCCGCAGATTGGGCAGCCATAAGGCCGGCGGGGCCGCCGCCGACAACCAGAACGTCAACTTCGTCCCTTACGGGAATCTGCCTTGCAGGCTCCTGAATGAATTTTTCCGCCATAACTTATTTCCTTATGAATGATATCATGGATTCAACGTCGCCATCATCGAATGAAAGCTGCTCTCCCGACGAGAGGTTCTTTATGTTGACTTTGCCGGCTGCCACCTCGTCCGCACCACAGATGCTGATAAAGCCCACTCCTTTGCGGTCGCAGTAGTCGAACTGCTTCTTCAGTTTGGCGCTGTCCGGATACACCTCGCAGGAGATGCCCGCGCGGCGAAGAGAAGCAGCGACAGGAAGCACATAGCGGGATTCCGAAGCGCCCATATTGGCAAACAGCAACGTTGTGGCGCTGCCAAGCGACTCGGGAAACAGGTTCAGGCCTTCCATAACGTCGTAGATGCGGTCCGCGCCGAATGAAATGCCCACGCCGGACATGTCCGGAAGACCGAAGATGCCCGTCAGGTTGTCGTAGCGTCCGCCTCCGGAAATGCTGCCTATGGGCCAGTCCAGAGCCTTCACCTCGAATATCGCGCCCGTGTAGTAGTTGAGTCCCCTCGCAAGAGAGAAGTCCAGCTCCACGCCGCACTCCACGCCGGCCGCCTCTATAAGGCCGAAGAGTTCCTCCAGCTCGTCCAGGCCTTTGAGGCCCGTAGAGGAAGAAGAAAGCACAGAGCGAAGGGCAGAGAGTTTGGAGGCAGTGTCTCCCTGCAATGTAAGGACGGGACGCAGCATTGCCACGGCATCCTTTGTCAGTCCCCTTTCCAGAAGCTCCTCCTGCACGGCGTCCAGGCCTATCTTGTCCATCTTGTCGATGGCAACGGTGATGTCCACCACCTTGTCGGGGAAGCCGCAGGCTTCGGCAAGGCCGCTCAGCACCTTGCGGTTGTTCACCTTCAGGCACACCCTGATTCCAAGGGACTTGAACACGTCGGAGACCATCTGGGCCATCTCCAGTTCGCCCAGCAGGCCCTTGGAGCCGATTGAGTCCGCATCGCACTGGTAGAATTCGCGGTAGCGTCCCTTCTGGGGACGGTCCGCGCGCCACACCGGCTGGATCTGGCAACGCTTGAAGGGGAAGGCAAGCTCACTTTGGTGCTGCACCACAAAGCGGGCAAAAGGCACCGTGAGGTCGTAGCGCAGGCCTTTTTCGCATATGCGCAGGGCTTTGGCGGGGGCAGAAGCGTCGTCGGACAAATCCACACCCGTGAAAGCGTCGCCGCTGTTCAGGATCTTGAACAGGAGTTTGTCGCCCTCGTCGCCATACTTGCCCAGCAGGGTGGAGAGGTTCTCCATCGCCGGGGTCTGGATTTGCGTGTAGCCGTACAGGCTGAAAACGGAGCGGATCTTTGAAAATATGTAGTTGCGCCTCGACATCTGCAAAGGGCCGAAGTCGCGTGTACCCTTGGGAATTGATGGTTTAGTCTGTGCCATTGTTTACTTGTTCTTGCTCTTGCAGTATTTGTCTATCGCAGCGGCGGCCTTTCTGCCGGCGCCCATCGCCAGAATCACCGTGGCGGCTCCCGTGACGGCGTCTCCGCCCGCGAACACGCCGGGCCGTGATGTGGCGCCTTCTTCGGAAGACACTATGCAGCCCTTGCGGGATGTCTCCAGGCCGGCGGTGGTGGAAGCAATGAGGGGATTGGGCGAGGTGCCCAGGGCCATAATCACTATGTCGGTCTCTATTTCGAACTCCGACCCGGGAACGGGAACGGGGCTGCGGCGGCCGCTCTGGTCCGGCTCGCCGAGTTCCATCCTTATGCAGCGTACTGCGCGCACGCAGCCGCCTTCGTCTCCCAGAATCTCAACGGGATTGGTGAGCATCGCGAAATGTATCCCCTCCTCCAGCGCGTGGTGCACCTCTTCCGCGCGGGCGGGAAGTTCCTTTTCGGTGCGGCGGTACACTATCGTCGTGTCCGCGCCAAGGCGCAGCGCGGTGCGGGCCGCGTCCATCGCCACGTTGCCGCCACCGACGATGACGGCGCGCGCTCCGGCATTGATGGGAGTGAGGTAATCGTCGCGGAAAGCCTTCATAAGGTTGTTGCGGGTGAGGAACTCGTTGGCGGAGTACACTCCGTTCAGGTTTTCGCCCGGAATGCCCATAAAACGGGGCAGGCCGGCTCCGGAGCCGACGAACACGGCGTCGTAGCCGCCTTCCAGCAGCGAATCCACCGTAACGGTGCGTCCCACAACCACATTGGTGAGTATCTCCACTCCCAGGGCGCGGACAGCGTCGATTTCCTTTTCCACAATCCTGTCCTTGGGCAGACGGAACTCCGGAATGCCGTACTGCAGCACTCCTCCGGCGCGGTGAAGCGCCTCGAACACCGTCACCTTGTAGCCCATCTTGGCAAGGTCGCTGGCGCAGGCAAGGCCGCTGGGGCCGCTGCCCACAACAGCCACCTTGTAGCCGTTGGGCTGTGCCGGAGCCGGCCCGGCGGCAGGGTTGTTCTCCCTGTTCCAATCCGCCACGAAACGCTCCAGCTGACCGATTGCCACGCTCTGGAACTTTATCCCCAGCACACAGCTGCCTTCGCACTGGTTTTCCTGCGGACACACGCGGCCGCAGATTGCGGGAAGGGAAGAGTCCCTGGCTATAACCTGTCCGGCCGCAGCGAAATCTCCTTTGGCAACGTGCGAGATAAATTCGGGAATCTGTATGTTCACAGGGCACGAAGGCACGCAGGAAGGCTTCTTGCAGTTCAGGCAGCGGGATGCCTCCTGAACGGCCATCTGCGGGGTATAGCCCAGACAAACTTCGTCAAAATTTTTTGCACGTACCGCCGGATCCTGATTGGGGGCAGCTGTGCGAGGTAATCTTTCTGCCATAGCTGTTATATTCCTCTTTGCGCGCAGGCGCAGTCTTTTTCATTTTCAACTTTTTCCCTGGCGACCTTTTCGCTGGCCAGATACTGCCGCTGGCGGCGCATCGCCTCGTCGAAGTCCACTTTCGTGCCGTCGAACTCGGGGCCGTCCACGCAGGCAAAGCGCGTCTTGCCGTCCACGCTCACGCGGCAGGCTCCGCACATTCCCGTGCCGTCCACCATAAGGGTGTTCAGGCTGACCACCACAGGGATGGACAGCTTGGTGGCCATCAGCGTGCTGAACTTCATCATTATCATAGGGCCGATGGCCACGCAGCGGGTGAAACTGCGTCCTTCGTCCACAACAAGATGCTCCAGCAGGGCGGGAATGTTGCCCTTGAAGCCGAACGAGCCGTCATCCGTGCCTATTTCCAGGGAGGTGGACACGCTGCGAAGCTCGTCCACATATATCAGCAGGTCCTTCGTGCGGGCACCCAGAATCACCGTCACGTCAGCTCCGTGCTCCTTCAGCCATTTAGCCTGGGGATAAACCGGGGCGGAACCTACGCCGCCTGCAAGAAAGACGAACTTCTCCGCGCGCAGGGCTTCTTCGCTCCAGGAAACGAAGTCGGAAGGATTGCCGAGGGGGCCCACGATGTCGGCAAAGCTTTCGCCTACACTCTTGTCGCAGATGCGTATCGTGGAGGCTCCTATGGATTGCGTGACAATCGTCACGGTCCCGGCAGCGGCGTCATAATCGGAAATCGTCAGGGGGATCCTCTCCCCTTTCTCGCTCTCGCGAACAATCAGGAACTGGCCCGGGAGGGCGGCGCGCGCCACCATCGGAGCGTTTACCTTCATTCTGCAGATGTTTGGGGTGAGCATCTGCCTGGAGAGAATTTCGAACATTATTTCTTCTTTTTTGAATCCTTTGTAACTTCCTTCACCTCAATAACTTCTGCCTTGTATCCAAGTTTTTGTATCTCTGCGCACAGGGTCTGCTCGCTGGTCTTGGCGGCATCGAAGGTGACCGTTATCTTCTGGTCCTTCAAGGATACGTCCAAATCCTTCACGCCCTTGCAGTAGGATATGTTTTCGCGAACCTTCTTCGCGCAGTTCTCGCAGTGGAGGGCTGTAGAGATTGTGGCTGATTTAAGTACTATCAGCGCTATAAGCAATGCTTTCATCTTTTATTGTTTTTGTTTGTCATATACGTTTATCTGACCCACGTGCAGTCCCCAGCGATGGTCCGTCACTATCATCACGCTGCGTCCGTCGGCATCACTGAGCCACCTTGCCCGGCGCAAGTCCGTGTGGGTGTGACCTCCGACAATAATGTCCACGTTCCGCAGCGAACAGACATATTCTGTGTCGCCGGGATTGCCGGGAGCACCGTCGTAGCCGCAGTGCGAAAGGACTATCACAAGATCGCAGCCCTTGTCATTCTTCAGGAAGGAGGCCAGCGGATTGATGCACAGCGAAGGATCGCGGTAACAGAGTTTTTCCCTGTTGAACTCGTCCACGGTGGAGGTCACGTCGGACAGAACGCCTATAAGGCCAATCTTCAAGCCGCCGCGCCGAACTATGGCATAGGGCTTCACCACCTTTTCGAATCCGGGAAAATCATTGTACATATAGTTGCACAGAAGCGGCTTGAAGGAAGCTTTCCTGAGGCGGTCGCGCAGCGCAAACGGGCCGTTGTCCCATTCGTGGTTGCCTATTGCAGCGGCATCGTAGCCTATCGCGTTCATGCAGTCACGCTCCAGGGCACCGCCGAAAATGGTGAAATAGGGCGAACCCTGGTCCCAGTCGCCGGCGTCCACCACAAGGACGTTGCCGCGGCCGTAAACGGTGCGGATGCTGTCCACGAAAGCGGCAATGCGGACAAATCCGCCCCTGTTGTCATCCTTTCCTCCCCGCACGGGCTCCACGTGGGAGTGCATGTCGTTGGTATGCAGAATCACAAGGCTGGGCATGACGGCTGCATCATGTCCCCCTTGCGCTGAAATTTCAGCACGATCTTTCTTCTTAGCTATCTTCGGGCCGCGGAAAGGCTTCGCACCCCTGTCCACTATGCGGTCGTCAATGGATGCGGCTATCTGTATTCCACGCTCCTTCTTCTCGCGGAGCAGCTGCAGCAGGGCATCATAATTGTCATATTCCAGGATACGGCATTCCTCGGCCATATCCCTAAGGTAAATTCCGTCTCCTCCGTTAAGCAGGAAACTGTTGGTCTCCACCGTGTAGAGCTTGTCCTCCTGCAGGGGCTCGCCGCCTATGCGCACGGAGAGTATCTCGGGTCCGTCGCACTCTATCTGCACGCCGCCCAGCACCTGCCACTGCGTGGAAGCGAGCCAGCTGAAAAATTCCATCAGCTTGCTTCCCCTCATCCTGAGAATCGTGACATAGTTCTTGAAGGGGAACATGCTCAGAAGATCGGACACCACTATGTCGCCGGAGGGCATATCCGTGCGGATGCCTCCGAAATTGTTGACCGACACGTCGCAGCGCTCCCCCGTCAGGCGTTCGGCCATCTCCAGCATCGAGTCCGCGAACCAGTTGCTTAGCGGACTCTGGGGAGGGTATTTGGACATCTCCTGCGGGGCGTAGCCGACCACTTCCTTAAGATATGCCATCTGCGGCTGGGCGGCGGCGATGATTTTTTCCACCTTTCTTGCGGATAGTCCAAGAGGCCTCCTGAGCACTATCGTGGAATCCATATCCGTGCGGCTCCACTCCATTGCAAAGCGTCCATCCTGGGCGGAAAGGCCCGGAACATACAGGAGAAGCAGGAGGAGCAATCCTGCGAAAAACGACGACTTTATTTTTGTTTCAGCCATTTGTACAAATCTTTGAAACCGGCCTTCTTGCCGGAAGTGAGGATACCGACGCGGTAAATCCTGGCGGACAACCAACCCATAAGCGCAAAAGTAAGAACCAGCAGCAGCAGCGACAGAAGTTTCTGCCACAGAGCCACGCCGAAGGGGATGCGCGCCAGCATCACGATGGGGCTGGTGAAGGGTATCATGCTGCCCCAGACGGCAAGGGCGCTGTCCGGCGCCCTCCAGGAATACAGGGCGATGAAATAGCCC
>R03__coassemble_660_pt1 | contig 18622 bp, 16 predicted proteins | sample R03__metabat2_high_PE_058 | metagenome-assembled genome bin R03 | reverse complement strand
GATAACCGGTTTCAACGGGGGCAGCTGCAACGCCGCCACGGGCAACTTCTCGTACGGAGCGGAAGGCTTTTTGTTTGAAGGCGGAAGGGTGCTGTACCCTGTGCGAAGGCTGGTTGTGACGGGCAATATGAAGGAGCTTTTTTCGCGCATCGTGGCTGCAGCCGACGACGCCCGGGAATGCACCCGCTGGCAGATTCCTTCACTCGCATTTGAAGACATTGAAATAAACGCATAATACAAAAGGAAATGAAAATCGAAGACAAAAAAGTGGTGGAGCTCATTTATGAGCTGCAGGTAGAAGGACAGATTGTGGACAAAACGACAGAGGACAAGCCCCTCAGCTTCATTCAGGGAATGGGCTGTCTGCTGCCTCTGTTCGAGAAAAACATAGAGGGAAAGGAGCCTGGAGACGCCTTTGCCTTCACCCTGGAGCCTAAGGACGGCTACGGCGAGTGGCATCTCGAGAATATAATCGAACTGCCCAAGCAGGCGTTCGAGGTGGACGGACAGGTGCGCGAGGACCTGCTGGTGCCCGGCACGGTGATTCCCCTTATGAACTCCATGGGCGGTGTGATTCCCGGCAAGGTGCTGGAAGTGCTTCCCGACAAGGTGAAGATGGACATGAACCACCCCATGGCCGGCAAGACTCTGGATTTCAGCGGCAAGATTGTGTCCGTCCGCGAGGCCACGCAGAAAGAGCTGACGGAAGGCCTGCACGGCGAGTTCGCCCAGGGCGGCGGATGCCACGGCTGTCACGGCGGCGAAGGCTGCGAGGGCGGTTGTGAAGGCGGCTGCCACGGCGAAGACCACGCCGAGGGCGAATGCTGCCACGGCGAAGGCAAAGGCGAGGGCTGCCACAAGGACGGCGAGGGCTGCTGCCACAAGAAATAATGACTTTTGCCATCGTCATACTGAACTGGAACGGGCGGAAATTCCTGAGCGAGTATCTGCCCGGGGTCGTGGAGTCTGTCCGCGGCCTGGAAGGGGTCAGTGTGGTGGTGGCGGACAACGCTTCTTCGGATGATTCCCTGCAGCTGCTCCAGACGGAATTCCCGACGGTCAAGACCGTCCCGCTGAAACGCAATTACGGCTTTGCCGGGGGCTATAACAAGGCTCTGACGCAGTTGCAGGCGGACTGCTACCTCCTGCTGAATTCCGACGTCAGGGTGCCGCAGGACTGGTTTTATCCGCTGATGGAGTGGATGCAGCTGCATCCGGAGTGCGGAATATGCGGCCCGAAACTGCACCAGATCCAACACGAGGACAGCTTTGAATATGCCGGAGCTGCCGGAGGCTACCTGGACCGCTTCTGCTACCCATTCTGCCGCGGCAGGGTGATGGACCGCCTGGAAAAGGACAACGGCCAGTACGATGTCCCGGCCGAAGTGATGTGGGTGAGCGGTGCGGCGCTGATGATACGCGCCTCTCTCTTTTATTCTCTGGGCGGCTTCTGCGAGGAATTCTTCGCCCATATGGAGGAGATAGACCTTTGCTGGAGGGCCCGTCTGGAGGGTTGGAAAGTGTGCGTGGTGCCCCGCTCCACGGTGTATCACCTCGGCGGCGGCAGCCTGCCGAAAAATTCCCCTCGCAAGCTCTTCTACAATTATCGCAACAACCTCCTGATGATGTCCCGCTGCCTGCCGCAGACGATAGCCCTGTCGATGGCCTACAACCTGTGCGCTTCCCTTCTTCAGGAAGACGAGGAGGGGCCCGACATCTTCGAGGACTGCGGCCTGCTGTTCCGGGAAAACGACCGCCCCGTGCGGGATTCGATAATTTTGACCGCCGCAAAATACGGCATCGCCAAGTCCTCCTCCATAATAAGAATCAGGATGTTGCTGGACTTTTTTTCCGCAATTGTGTACCTGCTTCGCGGCCAGAAGGACAATTTCAAGGCCGTCGTACGCGCCCACAGGGAGTTTCGCGTGATGCGCAAGGCACCCGACGAGAGGCGTATCTGCAGCGGCCTCGCGTCCCTTCTTGCCGGAAACGATCCGCAGGTACCGCGCACGCTGCTTACTCCCGAGCCCCGCGAAGGGAACCTCTTCAGCGAGGATTTCGGCCTTCGCGGAATGTGGAGCAGATGGATAGTGTGGCAAAGCCTGCGCTGGAAGGACTCCGTTTTTGAAAAGATTAATGATTCTCTAGTATGAAAATAGTCATCGCAGGAGCCGGAGAAGTGGGCTCGCACCTTGCAAAGATGCTCTCCGGAGCTTCCAATGACGTCACCGTCATTGATTCGAATCCCGACAGGTTGCAGTCTCTGGAAGAGACGCAGGACGTGGTGACGATAGAGGGAAGCCCCTCGTCGCTGAGCGTGCTGAAGGAGGCCGGAGTGCCTTCCGCGGACCTGTTCATAGCCGTGTACCCTTCCGAGTCGCAGGATATGAACGTCGTGTCGGCCTTGCTTGCCAGAAAGCTGGGCGCGAAGAAAGTGACGGCTCGTGTGAACAACGAGGAGTACCTGCACTACGACAACAAGTACCTGTTCACCGAAATGGGCATAGACCTGCTGTTCTATCCGGAGAAGATAGCCGCCGGCGAGATTGTGGACCTGCTGCGGCGCACCTCCGCCACGGATTCGATGGATTTTGCCCGAGGAAAGCTGCAGATGGAGGTGTTCAAGCTGGAGGACGACGCTCCCATACTGGACATGACCCTGCAGGAATTCGCCCGCATAGCCTCCAGCAGCAAGGTTCAGTTCAGGGTAGTTGCCGTCTCCCGCGGCGACGAGACCTTCATTCCCTCCTTCGACACCCGCTTCAAGTACCACGACCTCCTGTTCATAATAGCCAGGCCGGACGGCATCGAGTCGCTGATGCGCTTCATAGGCAAGAGCAACGTGGAAGTGGACAGCGTGATGATTCTGGGGGGCAGTACGATTGCCGAAATGGTGGCCCGCAGGATATCGGAGAGCATGCCCCGCACAAAGATAATCGAGCGAAGCGCGGAGCGTTGCCGCGCCCTTGCGGAAAGGCTCAGCGAAAAGGTGGAGATAGTGTGCGGCGACGGCCGCAATTCAGACCTTCTGGTGGACGAGGGAATACGCTCCTATGACGCCTTCGTCGCCCTGACGGAGAGCTCCGAGACCAACATCCTCGCCTGCGTGGCCGCAAAGAAACTGGGCGTCGGCCGCACGATTGCGCAAGTCGAGAATCTGGAGTACATCACCCTCGCCGAGGGGATGGGAGTGGACGCCGTCATAAACAAGAAACTCATTACCGCCGGCAGGATATTCAAGTTCACCCTGTCCGACAAGGTGCGTTTCGTTAAATATATGAGCGGTACATCCGCGGAGATAATAGAGTTCATAGTGTCTCCCGACAGCCGCATCACCAAGGCCCCGCTGAAGGACCTGCCTTTCCCCTCGAATGCCATCATAGGAGGCGTCATCCGCGGCGCGGACTCGTTCATAGCCGTGGGCGACACACAGATCCAGCCCTACGACCGTGTGGCAGTGTTCGCCATGCCCCAGGCCGTGAAGGAAGTGGACAAGTGGTTCAAATGATGATTCAGGAAATGGTGCTGTAGTCCTTCAGGGCGTATTTGTCGCTGCGAAGCGCGGCGCCCAGAGGAGCGTTTTCGGCCGCCGTGAGCCCGGGGTCCCGCTCCAGAATCTTTGTGGCATATTCCCTGGCCTCTGTCAGCATCATCGAATCCTTTGCCAGCGAGGCTATGCCCAGTTTTACGGGCAGGCCGCTCTGCTGCGTGCCTTCCATATCGCCGGGGCCGCGCAGCTTGAGGTCCTCCTCCGCCAGAGTGAAGCCGTCCGAGGTACTGCACATCAGGTCTATCCTCCTGCGGCTTTCCGCCGACAGCTTGTAGTCCGTCATCAGTATGCAGAAAGATTTTTCGCTGCCTCGTCCCACGCGTCCGCGAAGCTGGTGCAGCTGCGCCAGGCCGAATCGTTCCGCGCTCTCTATCACCATCACCGAGGCGTTGGGCACGTCCACGCCCACCTCGATTACGGAAGTCGCCACCAGAATGTCAGCCCTGCCGGCAGTGAATGCGTCCATATTGAAGTTCTTGTCCGCCGCTGTCTGCTGGCCGTGCACGATGGCCGTGCGGAAAGGAGGGTAGGGGAAGTCCCGCACGATGTGCTCGTAACCCGTCTCCAGGTTCTTGTAGTCCATCTTCTCGCTTTCGAAAATCAGCGGATACACCACGAACACCTGGCGCCCTAGGCCTATCTGGTCCCGCAGGAAGCGGTTTACCTGGCTCCTTTTGCTTTCGAAGCAATGTATTGTCTGCACCGGGGTCCTGCCGGGAGGCATCTCGTCTATCACGGACACGTCAAGGTCTCCGTACAGGGTCATCGCAAGGGTGCGCGGGATAGGGGTGGCCGTCATCACCAGAACGTGCGGCAGTGTTCCGTCTTCGCGTTTACTCCACAATTTCGAGCGCTGCTCCACGCCGAAACGGTGTTGTTCGTCGATTACCGCCAGACCCAGGTTCTTGAACAGCACGTCATCCTCTATCAGGGCGTGCGTGCCCACTATTATGCCTATGCTGCCGTCCTGCAGCCCTTCGTGGATGGCGCGGCGCTCCGCGGCCTTTGTGGAGCCTGTCAGCAGGGCCGCCTTCACGCCGGTGGGCTCCAGCAGGCGGGCTATATTGCGCAGATGTTGCTGCGCCAGCACCTCCGTCGGTGCCATTATGCAGCTTTGGAAGCCGTTTCCCCACGCGATAAGGCAGCTCAGCACGGCCACCATTGTCTTGCCGCTGCCTACGTCCCCCTGCAGCAGACGGTTCATCTGCCGTCCGGAGCGCATGTCCTCGCGGATTTCCCTGATCACCCGCTTCTGCGCACTCGTAAGGGAATAGGGGAGGGCGTTGTAGCACGAGCGGAAGGCGTCCCCCACGTGCGGCATCGCTATGCCGCGGCTGCTGCTTGTGCGTATGTATTTCTGTTTCAGGAGGCTCAGCTGCAGCAGGAACAGCTCTTCGAACTTCAGCCTGCGCTGGGCTTTCAGCAGGGCCTGTGTGCTTGTGGGAAAGTGTATGTTCCACAGAGCGAACTGTATGGGACACAATTCCTTTTCCTTCAGGACATAGTCCGGCAGAGGGTCTTTGAGCGAGGGCATCACTTCCGACAGGGCGGCGTTCATCACCTTGTTCATCACCTTGGCGGTGAGGCCGCTTGCGCGAAGCTTCTCCGTGCTGGGATACACTCCCGTCATCCTGCCCCCCGAGCCGGAGGTCTGCGGAGGGTCGATTTCCGGATGCACCAGATTGATGACCCCGTTGAATACGGACGGTTTGCCGAAAAAGGTGAACCTGCTGCCTTTGGACAATTTTTCCGAAGTCCATTTGACGCCTTTGAAGAACACCAGTTCGATGTGTCCGGATTCGTCTTCCACCCACACGCTGAGGCGCTTGGGGCCCACGTTCTGGCTGACGACGGTGGCGCATATCTGCACGAAGGCCGCATCCGGCACTATGTCCGCAATCCTTACTACTGTGCTGCGGTCCACATAGCGTGTGGGAAAGAAGCGGACCAGCTCCTCCACCGTCTCCAGCCCCAGCTCCTTTTTCAGAAGGGCCGCTCTTTTGGGCCCCACGCCCTGCAGATATTGAATTTCCATTTAACTTGTCCTGATTGTCATTTTAACTTATCAATCTCACAAATTTAATTCTTATTCATTTCATAAACAAAATAATGACATTTTATGTATTATCTTTGCGCCGCAATTCAAGTTATGGCAGAGACTGATAAAATCAAGTTGGATTACGCCGGAGAGAGAATCCCCGTACTGTTCAGGAAAATTTTCATTCCCACGCTGCTGGGAATGCTCGCGGACGTTGCGTTCATGCTGACGGACGGCATATTCGTGGGCCACGGAGTGGGGCCGGAGGGCCTTGCCTGCGTCAACCTCATCGCTCCCACGATGATGCTCATCACCGGCATAGGGATGATGTTCGGAATGGGTGCGAGCGTTGTGGCGGCAATCCATCTGGCGAAGGAAGAGGTATCTGCGGCGCGCGGCAAGGTGACGCTCTCCTTCGGGGCCGCCATCCTGATGTCGCTGCTGATGGTGGTGTTCCTGTACAGTTTCCCCGGGGGAATAATGCGCCTGCTTGGGGTGTCGGAGCAGCTTCTGCCTCTGGCGGGGGAGTACTTCTACTGGTTCGTGCCCACCTGCTTCTTCATAATGATTCAGATAGTCGGCTCCTTCGTCATAAGGCTGGACGGCTCGCCCAAGTATTCGATGATGGCGACGGTGGTGCCCTCCGCTGTGAACATAATTCTGGACTATACCTTCATTTTCCCTTGCGGGATGGGACTGAAAGGCGCCGCACTTGCGACGGACATAGGCACTCTTGCCGGAGCGCTGATGGTTTTTTATTATATGGCGTTCAAGGCGCGTACCCTGAAATTCTGCCGTCCGGCTGCGGCGTGCGAAGGCGGTTTTGCGGCACTTGGCGAAATAATGAAGCTGGGTTTCGCGGGACTTGTGATGGAATTTTCGGCTTCGATGCTCATCCTGTGCGGCAACCGCAGCTTCGGTGCGCATCTAAGTGATGAGGGCGTGGCGGCCTTCAGCGTAGTTTGCTACATCTTCCCCATTATCGCCAACGTCTTTTACGCAGCGGCATCTTCGGCCCAACCGATAATAAGCTACAACCACGGCGCCCTCAATCGGGAGCGGGTCGCCGCAACGCTGCGCTGCAGCATACTTGTATGCGTGGGATTTGCCGCCGTAGCGCTGGTGGCGTTCATTTTCTTTTCTCCGGCGATAATATCGGTATTCCTGGAGGACGGCAGCGAGACCTTCGCTCTGGCCTCACGCGGCCTTCCGCTTTTTGCGGTGGGGCTTTTGTTCATGGGCTTCAACACGCCCTCCATCGGCTACTTGCAGAGCATTGAGCGCAGCGGCGCCTCCATCCTGCTGACCCTTCTTCGCGGCTTCGTCCTTGTGGCACTCTCCTTTGCCTTCCTGCCCCTCTGGCTGGGCATTCCGGGCCTCTGGCTTGCCGTTCCCGCCGCCGAGGCGATTTCCACCCTCGTACTGTTTTTCGTAATCAAGCCACAGGCATAATCACAAAGACCAGCGCGTCCCAGAGGGCGTGGCTGACTGTGAGCGCCGGCAGCAGGCGCGGTTGCAGACGGTAGATGAAGCCCCAGACGGCCCCTGCCACGAGGGCGGCCATCACCAGCATGAAGTTCAGCGACCAGACGTGCACGAGGCCGTAAACCAGCACCGTCAGGAGAAAGGCGTGGTCCGCGGGAAAGCGCCAATGCGCTATTTTAAGCATGAGTTGTTTCTGGATAAAGCCGCGCCAGAAAATCTCCTCTGCGGGCCCGATTACCAGCAGCAGGAGCAGGGCGATTGCCCACGATGGCAGTCCCTGCTTCATTGCATAGACGTTGTCCACCTGGTCTCTGGCGAAATCGAACAGACGCGACGAAAGGAAATCGCCCACCCAGAACACTCCCCACAGCGCAAAGGCGATAGCCACTCCAAGAAGGATTTGCAGCAGCGGTTTTTCGCATTTAAGATCCTGCAGCACAGAGCCTTTCGTCCCGGTCAGGGCAAGAGCCGCAAGGGCGCAGGCAGCAATGCTCATCTCCAGCCAGAAATTCAACGCTCCGTTCGTCCAGGGGCTGAACATCAGAAACCACAGGGCTGCTGCGATGAGTACAGAGACAATTAGCCGGCGTGTGGACAAGCTGTTTGGCATAGTGTCGGACTTGGATCAGAATATCGCGCTGACAAAGAGTCCGGCGGACAGCAGCAGCGAGAACACAAGCTGGAGCTTCGCCGATGCCTGGTCCAGTCCGGCCATAGTCTCGATGCCTTTCTCGTCGAAATGCGAGGCTGCCTTAAGATTCTTCCACGCCGGGATGGCGGCGGGAAGCGAGAGCAGCGCGAAAGGGGAGAGCCATCCCGCTACTACTGCCACAATCACGCTGACAAAGGGCACGCACATATATGCCATATATAGTTTGGAGGAGACCTTCCCGCCCAGCAGCATCGCAAACGACTTCATTCCGGCATTGCCGTCGGAGACGATGTCGAAGGTGTTGTTGGCGTGCAGCACCGATACGGTGATGATGCCCACCGGCAGGGCCAGCACCAGCACCTGCGGAAGTACCGTTCCGGTAACGACGTATGCCGTCCCCAGCATAATGAGCACCGAGAAAATGATGAATATGTCAAGGTCTCCCAGCGCGTGGTATTTCAGGAATGAATACGCGGCGGTCAGCGCCACTCCGATGCCGCCTATCAAGAGCAGCTTCCAGCCGCTCAGCAGCGTCAGCGCAAGCCCGATGCCGCAGCCTGCAACAAACAGTATAATGCTGAAAATCAAATATTCCCTCGGCTGAAACTTTCCGAACACCAGATTCGGTACCGCGAAGGCATCGGGGTTGTCAACCCCGGTCTTGTAGTCGAAATAGTCGCTTATCACGTTGCCGGCGGAGTGGAGTATCACCACGCCGAGAAGAGCCAGAAGGAAACAGATTACGGGTTTGACGCCTTCGGGCACCATCCCGATGCTCAGAAGATATGCAAACGTTGCCACCACCGGCATCGTCGAGACCGGGAACGACCAGTACCTGGTCACCGCCATCCATTCTTTTGCTGTATGTTTCATGCTTGTCCGATAAAATTTTGTCAGTCTCTCTTGAAGATGTCGCGGGTGTAAACCTTGTCCCGTACGTCATCCAGGCAGCTGTCGTAGCGGTTGGCGATGATGGCGTCGGAGAGGGCCTTGAATTTCTCCAGGTCGTTCACCACCCGGCTTCCGAAGAACATTTCTCCGTCGCTAAGCGTGGGCTCGTAGATTATCATCTTCGCTCCTTTTCCCTTTATGCGTTTCATCACTCCCTGGATTGAACTCTGGCGGAAGTTGTCGGAGTTCGACTTCATCGTCAGCCTGTACACTCCCACGGTGATTTCCTTTTCGCGGGAGGAGTCCCACTGGCTGGAGCCTTTGTAGTAGCCTGCCTTGGAGAGCACCTGGTCCGCGATGAAGTCCTTGCGCGTGCGGTTGCTCTCCACGATTGCGGAAATCATGTTCTCCGGCACGTCGCGGAAGTTGGCCAGCAGCTGTTTTGTGTCCTTGGGGAGGCAGTAGCCGCCGTAGCCGAAAGAGGGGTTGTTGTAATGTGTGCCGATGCGCGGGTCCAGGCCGATGCCGTCGATTATGGCCTTGGAGTCCAGGCCCTTGAGTTCCGCGTAGGTGTCCAGCTCGTTGAAATAGCTCACGCGCAGGGCGAGGTATGTGTTGGCGAACAGTTTCACGGCCTCGGCTTCCTTCATTCCCATGAAAAGGGTGGGGATGTCTTCCTTGAGCGCGCCTTCCCTCAGAAGGGCGGCGAAAGTGCGGGCATGCTCTTCCGCCTTGGGATTGCCTATGGCCTGTATCGCGGCATTCTCTTCGTCGAATTCTGGGGAAGAAATGATCTTCGGGTAGCCGACGATGATGCGGCTGGGGTACAGGTTGTCATACAGCGCCTTGCTCTCGCGCAGGAACTCCGGGGAGAAAAGCAGGTTGAAATGCTTGCCTTCGAGCTTTTTATCCTGCAGGAAGCGGGGTGCGTATTTCGCATACAGGCCGCGGCTGTAGCCTACGGGGATGGTGGACTTTATCACCATCACTGCATCGGGATTGACGCTCAGCACAAGGTCTATCACCTCTTCTATGTGGCTGGTGTCGAAGAAATTCTTCTGCGGGTCGTAGTTGGTGGGGGCCGCGATTACGACAAGGTCGGCCTCTTTGTAGGCTGACGCGCCGTCCAGCGTGGCAGAAAGGTCCAGATTCTTTTCGGCCAGGTATTTCTCTATGTATTCGTCCTGAATCGGGGAAATACGCTTGTTGATTTTCTCCACTTTCTCGCTGATGACGTCAACTGCCGTGACGTGATTGTGCTGCGACAGGAGTGTTGCTATGCTCATTCCCACATAGCCTGTGCCGGCGACTGCGATGTTCATTTTCATACAATTTTATATATTTGGCAAATTTACGAATTTATTCCTATTTTTGTAAAAATTACCTATAAAACGATGAAAACAAGAAACGATTACAAAAATGCCGCCCTCGGCTCTCTCAAGGGGAGATGGGCTCCTGTCGTCATAGCGACGCTGGTATATCTTGCGATAGCCGCGCTGTACGGAGCATGCGGCCGGAGCGAGCAATCATCTCTTATGACCGTGGCCTCTTTGGTGAACCTGTTTGTGTTTGTACCGCTGCAGGCCGGCTACAACAATGCCATCCGCGAATACTGCCACGGAAGCGGGACGCAGCCTGTCTCGCGTATGTTTAATATAACTATAGGAAACTATAAGCACATCCTGGGCGGAATGCTCCTTATGACGCTCTTCGTAATGTTGTGGTCTCTTCTTCTGATCGTTCCCGGCGTCATAATGGCAATCGCCTATTCAATGACCCCTTACATCCTCGTGGACGAGCCGCAGCTGTCCGTCATGGACGCCCTGCGCAAGAGCGAGCAAATGATGCGCGGCCGCAAGATGGAGTTTTTCCTGCTGGAGCTCAGCTTTATCGGCTGGTTCCTCCTTTCCTGCATCACCTTCGGCGTCGGTCTTCTGTGGCTGGAGCCTTATATGACAGGCACGATCGCGGCCTATTACGAAGACCTGAAGAAGGAATTTGAAGGATGAAGGAATTCTGCTTTTATACCGGGGAAGAAGGCTTGAGCCATTTGCCGGGACGGCTGTTCCGCTATCGCGACGGCATCCTCACACCCATGGAAGAGGGGCCGGACGATGTCATTGTCTTCTGCCCGGACGATGAAAGGGTCACTGAAGATGAACTGGAATATCTCCTGACCGTGGACGAATCCGACGGCCCGGATGATGACGGCAGATGGGATGCTTATGCATAAAAAATGTGATTGCCGGACTCCAATTTAAAAAAAATGTATATTTGCTGCTTTATGTTTGCAAACATTGCCATAGCCTTTCTTGTTTCACTGGGTGTTGCCTTGGTGATATTTGTTGTCGCGAAACTGTGTTTTGCCCGCTTTCAAGCCCAGATTCTGCACGTTCTTGTCGCCGCTCTGGTTGTCGTCGGGAGCACGGTGGCCGGGACTGTGGCCATCACCGGCAAAAACGTCTCAGGGTATATCGCCTCCGTGGAAAAGCAGGCTCAAGGCCTGACAGAACGGGTGGATGCCGTCCAAAACCAATACGGACTGGACCGCTTCGGAATTTCCGTTTCGGATATCGCGAAGGGGACGGCCGGAGAAGCCGTTTCAAAAGCAAAGGGCAGAATCAAAACCGCGCAGGTACTCTCCCTTGCCGTGATTGTGTCCCTGAATGTTCTGCTTCTCGCCTTTTTTGTCCATTCGGGTAGAAAAGCGGGTTCATACAAACGTAAATATGACTCCGATGAAGACAATCTCGACGATTTCGACGGCGCCTCATCGTTTGACGACCTTGACCTTGATTGAGTATGCTCAGGAATTTCATACAGATAATAACCGAAGGCTTGCGTATGGACGGGGCCGGGCTGTTCTTTTTGTGGTTTGTGCTTGCCGCCGCCTTCAGCGCCCTTGTGTGGTGGGTGTGCACCCACTACACGAGACTATGGAACAAAGAGTACGAAGTGACCTCCGGTTTCCACGTCCTTTGCGCAGCGGCCGCCATCATAACCTTTGCCGCAACCCTTTGCTTCATAGGTCTGAAGAATACAAAGAGCGTAGCGCAGGAGATGGTGGACGAGTGGACGGAAAACGTGGAAAATGACGTCGCCTTGCAGAATGCTTCTTTTGTCAGGTCCTTCCATGCTGTCAAGGAATCGGGACTCGAGAACATGCGCGGATACCTTGCCCCCGAGGCCGGCGGAGACCTTATTCCGATGAGCTGCAAGGAAACCCAGACGCTGGTGAGTTCCATCTACGCCGGCGATGCCTGCCGGGATTTCGGCCGGAAGTATCCTTTCCTGGGCTGGTTCCTCAAGGCTGACGAAGGCGTTCCGACAGTACTGATTGCAGCGGACTGCGACAAATGGTTTCTCTCCCATCCCGGTGGAGCCTATCCGCTGGAAAGGGGCTATGAACTGGGAGTAAGGCAGATAAACACCCAACTCCAGGAGCAGACCGGCCGGATTGTCCGGGTCACCCGCACCTGGCTGGTCCTTCTCTTTCTGCTGGTGCAATTGATTCCGTTCGGCGCCATAGGATATATTGCCTATAAAGATATATTCAGCCGTCATTCGCAGCGCAAGAGTGACACTGACAATTTCGACCTTGATTTATAAATAAAAACTTCAACGATATGAGTGTAAACAACAATTTCATCCTTGTGGGCCTGGGCGGCACCGGAGGAAAAGTTCTGAAAGCTTTCAAAAAGCGTATGTTCCAGGAGTTTACTGCCGAAGAAAGGGAAAAGATTCCCGTAGGCTTCGTGTATGTGGACACTACCGACGAGATGATGCGTCCCGGGGACAAGTCCTGGAGCGTGCTGGGTGAAGACGCCCAGTTCAAGAACAATGAGTTCGTATTCATCAAAGGTGTGGATCTGGACCAGATTTTTGCCAATCCCAGCGGTTTCCCCGGCCTCAAGGGAGTGATCGGAGACCCCGAGGTAATGCAGAAGACGATAGGAAGCCTCGGAGCGGCAGCCGGCCAGAAGCGCCGTGCCGGACGCATCCTGTTCGGAGCCAACGTATCCAAATACCGTCAGGCTCTGAATGCCCAGTTCGACCGCTGCAAGAAGATAAGCGGCAATGACAAGACTTCCGTTTTCATCTTTTCCGGCCTTGCAGGCGGCACCGGTTCCGGCTCCATTGTGGATGTGGTGGCACAGACCCGCAAGATGGACCAGTTCATGAATGACGGCACCAACATCGTGGTGTTCCCGATGCTTCCTGAGGTGACTCCTCCCCAGGGATGCGATGCCGGCCGCTATCACGCCAACGGCTATGCTGCCCTGCAGGAGCTGAACGCCCTCCTTGTGGGCGCCTACAAGCCCTACGACCTCACCGGCCTTTCTCCCACCGGCCGTGTGGAATTCTCGGGCGTCAAACACATTGCCAACGGTCTTATGGTGTATTCCGACGTGAACGAGAACGGCTACTCTGTGGATCCGCACAAGGAATTGCCCCTGGTGGTGGCCGATTTTGCCTACTCTCGCGTATTTATGGAGTCTAACGACAATACGGAAGAGTACGAACGCAGTTTCTCTTTTGAAAACATCGACGACTGGCGCAACGAATACTGGGAGAAAGCAAAGCCGGGCGAAATCATCCCGTACCGCACCAAGGCCATCGGCTCCTTCGGCATCAAGCGCATCGTGATTCCCGAAGAAGAAATAAAGGAATATTTCACCTACTCCCTGGGCAGGCAGAGCCTCCTGCAGCTGCGCTACAACAACTGGAACGACGATATGGGATTCCGCGACGCCCCCGCCAACTTGGACTGGGGAGAGTATGTGAAGGGACAGGACAAGAAACTCGGAAATCCTCTGGAAGACTGGCGCTTCACCGACAAGCACGTCACTCTGGATCTCCCCGTACTGCCTTCCGACGAAGGAAAATGGGGCACGTTCAACGCATATTGGACCAAGGTTGTTCCGCGCTGGCTGGAAGACGCCACACAGGCTTCCCAGCCAATTGCGAAACTCAACGAGCTCTGCTCCAAGGGCCTTGCAACAGGCTTCCGGGGGGCAGGCGTTACGGAATTCTTTGCAGGCAAGAAAGAAGTGCGTGAAAAGATCGCCGACGAAATCTGCTCCCGCATCGAAGCCGGAATCTTCGACAAATGGGCCAGCGGAACATTCTCTCTGTACAACCTTCTGGAACTCATCGATTGCATAATCTCGGAGACCCAAAGCCGCATCAAGGGGATGGAAGACCGCGCAGTGAAACTGCGTCAGCATCTGGACAAGCTGGACAAGGAGCGTCAGGACGCCGCCGAGGAATACAACAAGGCCGGCCTTCTCGTAAAGCAGCTCAAGGGAAAAGCCATGCTGGCCAATTACTCGGAGATAATGACCAAGGTGTGCCAGCGGCGCACGGAGGTTGAGGCTGCTGTCTTCGCCGCCGACATGATGAAGGTGCTCATTGCCAAGGAAAACATCCTTCGTGGCCGCATCGAGAAATTCGTCGGAACAATCTCCGATGCAATTGACGAAAGCGACAAGCAGGTTGGCGCACTGTGCAAGGACCAGGCCAACACTTCCTCTCTGGAAGGCACCGTCATCCGCTTCTACGACCAGCCCAAGGTGAAGGAATTCACCCAGACCATGATCCATTCCAGGAAGAATCAGGAGAACATCTCCACCGCCGTGAGGGAAGAAATCCTGAAACTCATAGGCTCCGAGAAGACATTCGCCCGCGCGAACGCCGCCATCGACGCCGACTCCCTTACGGACATCTTCGAAAAGACCGTCCGCGAAAAAGTGATATACATTCACGACAACACTCTGGTGGAAACCAGTGAAAAGCTCATCAACCGCAGCATTCTCGAACAGCTTGCCGAGCAGTACAATTCGGCCGACAGCCTGAAGGCGTTCGCCGGCAAGATAATGAAGGAAAGCGGCGTGATGACCAAGTTCAACCAGACTGAAATGGGACTCACGGTGAAGAACAATTCCACAACGGAAATCGGCAAGAACGTAGCCAGGAAAGTGATTCTCGTGAGTCTCCCCAAGGTGGAAGGGAACGAGAAGGTGCAGAAGTTCGCCACGGACCTGAAGAACGCCCTTGTCTCCGCTGCCGACGCCGGGGTGAAGATTCTGGTGGACGCGACTTCGGACCGCCAGAACGAAATCACCGTGATGAGCATCACCTACTGTCTGCCGATGCGAACGCTGGACAGCCTGAAGTTCTATAAGGAGCGCTACGACTATCTGGTGGACAATCCCAATATGAGCGCCTCCCAGATCCGGGAAAACAAGGTGATCCTGCACGGGGAAGGCACGGGAGAGCAATATCCCGACCTGTTCCTCACGCCGGAAAAGCAGAAGAGCCAGCTCCGCAACGAGTATATGAGTTGGATGCTTCTCGGTTTTGCCACCGACATCATAAAATTCGGTGACGTGATGGACGGTACCGGACGCAAGATGTTCGGCACGGTGGAAGTTGACGAAGACCTCGGTCTGGAGACTCTGAAGCCTATCGCCGCCAAATTCTCCGAAATCGGCCTGTCCGACGTGTTTACGGAGGAATTCTGCGAGGGCGTGAAGGCCAAAGTCGAAGAAAAGTTCCGCGGCCAGTATATGCATATAGAAAACCGCGTGAACGAGCTTCGTCCCAAGATTCAGCAGCTCCTGAGCGGGACACTGCTTCCCGAAACCGGCAACAATCAGGGCGCCAAGGAATTCCTCGAGTTTGCCCAGGCCGCGAAACAGGCAATAGAAATCCTTAAAAATTAAATACTATGGCAAAACAGTTCAAATGCACCAATTACGGTGTGTGCACCGAGGCGGACAAGGACACCGTCTTTGTAGATACCGACCTTGAAGAAGTTGACGGAAAATACGTATGTCCCAAATGCGGACAGGAGCTGGAGCCCCTTGAGAAAGGCGGCAACGGCGGCGGCAAAGGCAAACTGATTGCCATCATCGCCGCTGCGGCAGTCGTTCTTGGCGGCGGCGGAGCGGCCATCGCTCTTTGCGGCACAGATGATGACAATGCGCCCCAGGAGCCCGCTATGGTGGATACTGTCAATGTACTTGAAGGCGAGGAAAGCGACCTTGATCCACAGGAAGCGCCCGTAACGCAGCAGCAGGAGCAGCCGCAGCAGCAGCAGGAGCCGGTGACCACAACACCCGCCCAGCCCGCCACGACGCCATCCTCCAACAGCTACAGCCTTGGCTGGGGCACCTATGAAGGCCCCATGCAGGGAGGAAAACCTCACGGAATAGGCGGCGAAGTGAAAGTGACCAAGGCATATACCATAGACCTCAAGAACGGCTCTTCCAAGCAGGTTGCCAGAGGAGATAGACTGGTGAACGTCAAATTCAAGGACGGAAAACTGGTCCAAGGTTACATCCACCGCGCAAACGGCGATCAGGAAAGCTTCATCATAGGCAACTGAGATGAGCCGCTGTCTTTCCATAATGACCGTCATGTTGGCTTTGTTCCTGTCCTGCAAGCTTCCGGGCGGGAACAGGGCTTACAGAAGCGACCGTCTGGAAAGGATGGCTTCGGCGCTTGACGGCGCCACTTCCTGGAACGGGTTTCCGCTCAGGATAGAAGAAAAAGACGGTACGGTGGAACACATAGGCTACCGCTTCTTCTCTTCGGAAGAGACCCTCGCCCTTGGAAGGGATGTCAGCCGTTTTCTGGAGCGCTATGCTCTGGAAGCCGATCTCCCTTTGGAAAAGGAAAAAAGCCTGGAGACCCAGCTTCTGGAGGATGGAATACTGTTCCGCTCCGGCAGTCTTTCCTCTCTGAAAAGCCTTTGTAAAGAAGAACACGGAGACATAACGCTGCAAAGCGTGACGGAGCGCAGACACCTTTTCAGCTGGAGTGCAGGAGAAATGGTTTTTCCTGCCGATGTCGAACTGATTCTCGGCCGCAGCCAGACGGAGAATGACAGGCGGCTCCCCTCCGAAATAGCCTCTTCGGCTTTTGAGGACCAAGCCCCTGTACCCGCGATGGAGGATTTGACCCCGAGGGAAGACGGCCTCCTGGTCCTTCCCGGAGATTTCTATTATCTGGAAAGCCTTTCTTCCGACACCTATTATGACGGCAGCGGAATTCCTGTCAACAGCCTCCTTTACGAAAGCGAGACTCTTTCCAATCTTTTTGCCGGGCTCATCAGGGATTCTGCCATCGAGCTGGAAATCCGGATGAGGGTATATGGGCTGAAGACGCAAACCCTCCGCGTACCCCTCACTTCCATGGCGGCCTATGCCCTGGAAAATGACTGCAGGTCATATGTCGGCATAATTGCCAGAAACAAGGAAGAGGTGGAATTGCTGGTGGTGTACCGGAATGTATCGGCATCCTACAACCATATCCTCCGTGTCCAGCTTTCCCATGAATGCGTGGGGGAAGGGAAGGGAAAGGCATCCGTCAGGCTCACTCCATTTGTTCCCACTCACAGCGTACAGTATCTTTTTGAAGAATTGAAAAAGTAAAGATGAAAAAGATCATTCTTATATTCAGCGTTTTGGCCTTGACGGTTCCCTTGCTTGGACAGAACACGAAAAAGATGAATTCCATCAAGCGGAATCCGTTTTACCTATATGCCGAGGCCACAATGGAAACGGCAGAAGAAGCCTTTGAGGTGGCAAACGACCTCCTTCTCATCCAGATAAAGGAATATGCTTCCACATCGGCATTTCTCAAAGACAAGGATGTCCTTATCAAAAACATCCGCTCCCAGCAGGACTCCCTGCAGATTCGCCGCGGAGATATGGTGAAAGTCTTCCTGTATGTCAAGAAAACCGACTTGCAGGCCGTAGACAACGTGACGCTGCTCGAGAATGCGTCCGCCCCGCAGAAAGAGACGGCTCCCGGAGAAGTTTCCGTCGAGAGCAATGTGGCGACTCCTCCCACACCGGAGCAGGCATCCCCGCAGACAGGCGTTGCTGACGCCTCGCTCAAACTGGAGGCAGCCTGGCAGCAGGCCGTGATCGACAATCTTCTGTCCGCCGGAAGCTATTCCGAAGCCCGTGCAATGCTATCGCGCCTGAAGGCTGAATTCAAGATCAAGAAAACAGGACCTGTGGAAAGCGCCAGGGACATTTCGGAGGTTTACCTTCTGATAGGGAAAAACGGAAATGTGGAAACGGTGCTGGGCCCGGGAAGGGACAGCCGCACGGACTTCAAGGCACTCCAAAAGACATCGTCTTCGTTCGAAGGATACGACAAAGTATGGTTTACATTCGCAAAGTAAAATGAAAAGATTATTATTCTCCATAGCCGCCCTTGTCGCGGCATTCTCCCTCTCTTCGGCCCAGGATAAAGTGGTGTTTGAAATCGCCGACGGCCTGTCTGACAATGCCCTCAAGACAAAGATGGAGGCACAGGTGTCCGGCCTTCTTTCCGCTGTCAATGCCTCGGAATCGGCCGGTCGAAGCGTTAATTTCGGCGGAATCGACATCGATGACATGGCTTCCCACAGCATTGCGATGCTATGGGAAAACGTGCGTTTCCGCACTCTGGACGATGAAATCGTGACTTCCTGCCTGCGTCTTGGCGGAGGAGGCAGCCTGCGCGGATATCAGGTAAGGAACATCGAGGTGGAAATGAAGCCTCTGGACAACTCCTATACGGACAGCAAGATACAGGAAGTGTGCATTGACTTTGACCTGAACGGACGCATTGTGGACTTCAACCTCACCCTGGGAGTAAACCAGTACATGCGCATAATGCGCGAGGGGGTGGAACTGGACGACCTTGACCGCCGGATGCAGATTCTTCATTACGTGGAGCAGTTCCGCAACGCCTACAACCAGAAGGACATCGACTTCATGGATGCGGTTTTCAGCGAAGACGCCCTCATCATTACGGGAAAGGTAATCCGCAGGGTGCCCAACGAAGTGAATTACTCTTCGTCAAAACCCGAAATCCAGTATTCCAAACAAAGCAAGGAGCAGTACCTGGCCAACCTCAAGCGCGTTTTTGCCAAACAGGGTTACATTAACGTGAAATTCGATGAAATAAAGGTTCTCCGCCATGGCGCCAATCCCAACTTTTATGG
>R03__coassemble_648_pt1 | contig 18802 bp, 10 predicted proteins | sample R03__metabat2_high_PE_058 | metagenome-assembled genome bin R03 | reverse complement strand
GCGCAATCCTGCCAAGGTACTCGCCTTCTACAACGAGCGCCGCGCACAGCTCCCCACCGTTCGGCCCAACGAGGCGCACCGCATTCTGGTGGATCTGGAAAAGGATTTCAAAGTCAGCATTATCACCCAGAACGTGGATGACCTGCACGAAAGGGCCGGCAGCGCCAATGTGCTGCACCTTCACGGCGAGCTCACCAAAGTGCGGCCTGAGGACTGCCACAACGACAGTGACGGCTTCTCGGAAAAGGAAATAATCGACATCGGCTACCGTCCGGTGCAGATGGGAGAGACCGGAGGGCCGAGAAAAAGCCAGCTCCGCCCTCACATAGTATTCTTCGGCGAAGCCGTGCCCAATCTCACAAAGGCAGCAAGAATTGTATCCCAGGCCGACATCCTTCTTATAATAGGCACCTCGATGCAGGTGTACCCCGCCGCCTCGTTGTACCGCTACGCCCCTTCGGGGTGCAGAATAGTGATGGTGGACCCCTCCGACGAACCTGCTGCGGCGGTACTTGGCATAGAACATATCAAGGCGGTGGCGACGGAAGGAATGAGAATCTTCCGCAGCCGTATTCTTCAGGACAGATAGCTGTCTCTATTCGCAGTAATCGTGCAGAAAATTGTCGGGCTCGACGTGGATGTTGATCTGCGTTTCGGAGCCGAAATGCTCCGTAAGGCGGTTCTCCACCTCGGTTGAAATCTCGTGCGCCTGAACTATGCTGATGTTGTGGTCCACGCGTATGTGCGCCTCGATTATCACGGAAGGTCCGTTGCGGCGCGTCTTGAGGTTGTGCAGGTCCACAACGCCCTCGACGCCTACGGCAATCGTCTCTATCTGATTTTCAACCTCCTCCGGCAGGGAAATGTCCAGCAGTTCCTTCATCGCCGGCAGGGCCATCTTGATTGCGACGACGAATATCACAACCGAAATGACGCATCCCACGAGAGGATCCAGAATCACCCATTTGCTGCCAAGGAAAATGGCGGCGCCGATGCCAAGGAGCGAGCCTATCGACGAGAGGGCGTCGCTGCGGTGGTGCCAGGCGTTGGCAATCACCGCAGGCGAATTCACCTTGCGTCCCACGTGCACCGTGATCCAATAGCAGAATTCCTTTGCCGCGATGGAAACGGCGGCCGCCCACAGGGCTATCATCGAAGGAGCCGGGATTTGTTCCCCGCGCAGCACACAGAGCGTTTTCTGCACGCCGCCGGACAGGATTTCGGCAGCAACAATGAGCAGAATAATGCTAAGCACGAACGTCGCCATCGTCTCGAATTTCCCGTGGCCGAAATCGTGGTCCTTGTCTCGTCCCTTTCCGGAAATTTTAAGGAACAGGAGGATTATTATGTCGCTTACGAAGTCCGACAGGGAATGCACGCCGTCCGCCACCATGGCCGAACTGTGTCCTAACATGCCGGCCAAGAGCTTGAAGGCCGTCAGGACAGCGTTTATGGCCATTCCTATCCAGGTCACCCTCTGTATCTGCCGATCTCTCGTTGTCATAATCGGAAATGCGTTTTAAAAACCTATGGGATAAATCGTGAAGCTGAAACTGTAGTCCTTGTCCGCGTGCATCATATACTCTTCGCGCGGCAGTCTGCCCCAAGAATTCACGCAGCCGAGACCCATCTGCCGCAAATCCACGTGCAAGTATGTCTTGCCTTCGGCGCGGCAAGCCATATGGGCTGCATCGCGAAGCTGCTTGGTGTGGCGGAAACCGCTGCCCTCGGTGAAGGGTTTCTTGCGGTCCAGAGTGTATGTGAGGTCTTTTCTGGACACCGGAAGGGCGGAAGCCTCGAAGTCCTTGTCCGACAGAATGGCAATTCCGCGGCCATCGTCGTCAAAGACGCTGAAATACTGCAGAGCCGCGTGGTTGCCGCATTCCTGCGGGCGCACGACGTTCCAGGACAGCTGCTCTCCCACTGTGGACTTGTGCCAGTTGACGGTGGCGCAGGACAGGCGGTCGCAATACGTGTCCATAGGACCGGGACCGTAGTATTTCATGTTGTCGGCCTTGCCGCCTATGGCAAACTCCATCCCGAAACGCATCAGATCAGGCGCCTCTGCGCAGCCTTTCATTTCCTCCGTTACAGACAAGCTGCCGTCAGGCTTGCATATGTAAGAGACGCTGAGGGCGCAGCCCTGCAGGCTCTCGTACAGCACCTTCCACCCCCCTTCAAGTTTTACGGCCTCCTTCGCCTTGAAATCGGGATTCTCCCAGGCGGAAAGTTTCTTGTCCAGCTTGGCGCCAAGGTCGTTGTCCGTGTAAGCGCGGGAGAAACACGGGAGCATAGGTTCGGACAGCATCTCCACTCCGCCTACCCTCCAGCTGGCAAGAGCGCCGCTAACCGGGTCCACGGTTATTTCGGATTTCACGCTGCAGGACGGGGCTGGAATCCTGCGGCCATCGAACAGGGGAATCTGGTCGTAGGCTACGCGTACATCGTCCTTGTCGAAATACTCCAGGTTCAAAAAGGCGCTCCTGCCGTCGGAAATTGCAGTGCGGACGTCGTTGAGCCGCAGCAGCATAGTACCTTGCGGAGCTGCCTCCAGTTTGTCCACTTCGCCCTTGGCAGTCATCATTCCCTCTCGGGTGATGTTCCACTTCAGAGAGTACCCGCCAAGATCTTTGAAGAAATGCTCGTTGTAAACGTTCACCACGCCCTTGCGCAATTCCGCCTCGGAGGCATAAGTATGGATATTCTGATACTGGTACGCCACCTCCCAGGACTGGGGATTGAAGCTGCGGTCCGCGGCCACAACTCCGTTGCAGTTGAAGTTGCCGTCAGTGGGGTCGTAGGAATTCAGGCTGCCGCCGTACAGGTCTATGTGGTCCGTTCCGCCATTCGCGGCGGGATCCACGCTCCATTTTATAGCCTGGTCCGCAAAGTCCCAGATGAAGCCGCCCTGATAGACGGGATATTTTCGGATGAGGTCCCAGTACTCCTTGAATCCTCCCAGCGAATTGCCCATTGCGTGGGCATACTCGCACTGGATCAGCGGCCTTGTGACATCGTCGCGCAGGCAGTACTGCTCGCACTGCTCGTAGGTGGCGTACATCGGGCAGCAGATGTCCGTGTTGAAATCCATGTCGTGCAGTTCTTTCTTGTTCAGGGCCCTCTCGTACTGCACGGGACGTGTCTTGTCGTTTTCCTTTATCCATTTGTACGAAGCCTCGAAATTGGGGCCGTTGCCGGCTTCGTTGCCTAGGCTCCACACTATGATGCTGGGATGATTGCGATCCCTCTGCACCATCCTCTGCGCGCGTACCAGATGCGCGTCGGCGAAGGCGGGATCCTTGGCCAGAGTCTTTTCCTTGTAGCCCATTCCGTGACTCTCCACGTTCGCCTCGTCCACGACATAGATTCCATAGCGGTCACACAGGTCGTACCAACGGGGGTCGTCGGGATAATGACAGGTACGTACAGCGTTGACATTCAGCTTCTTGAAGGTGCGGATATCCTGCATCATATCCTCCATCGTCACGGCGTATCCGCCGGTGTGGCTCAGTTCGTGGCGGTTCACGCCTTTTATAAGTATGGGCTTTCCGTTCACCAGCAGGCGGCCGCCTTCAATCTTGACGCTGCGGAAGCCGACGTTGAAACTGGTGCTCTCCGTACAACCCTTTTTGTTGTACAGGCTCACCTGCAGGCTGTAAAGATTGGGGATTTCCGCGCTCCAGAGCCGGGCGCCCTCCACCTTCATTCTACTGTGCGTGGTACCCTTCTGGGAGGGTATTTCCGTCCAGGACTTCACTGCCTTGCCTTTTTCGTCCGTAAGGGTGAAAAAGATGCTCTTGGGCTGGCCGCAAGTTGTCACGTCCACCTCCAGGATGCCGTCCGCGTCGGCGTTTATCAGCACGTTGTCCAGACGGTCCACAGAGCGGACCTGCATGAAGCAGTCCCTGCAAATGCCCGCGAAACGCCAGAAATCCTGGTCTTCCAGGTACGAACCGTCGCACCAGCGGAAAACTTCCATCGCAACAACGTTCTTACCTTTTACAAGATAAGGTGTGACATTGAATTTCGCCTCCAGCTTGCTGTCCTCGCTGTAGCCCACCTTCCTGCCGTTCACCCACAGGGTGAGGTTTGACGTGGCACTGCCGATATGGAGGAACACTTCCTTGTCCTTCTTCAGCCACTGCGCAGGGATGTCGAAACTGCGCCTGTACTGCCCCACATAGTTGTGCTCAGCGGCAGGCAGGGGCGGATTGCTCTCATAGTGGCCCCTCCAGGCATAGCCGGTGTTCACGTACAGCGGGTCGCAGTATCCCTGCAGGTCCCACAGGCCGGGCAGTTTTATGCTTCCCCAGGCGGAATCGTCATACGACAGAGCCTCGAATCCCTGTGCGCGGGAATCCGCTCCGGCGCAGAAGTTGAATTTCCAGTCTCCGGACATTTCTATCCTGTCCGTGCTGATGGAGCAGAAAGTTGTCATCGGGCAGCGGTTCTCCTGGAAAACTGCAGGATCCTGCCAAGGTAAAAGTGCCGTCAGGGCGGCAATGAGAGCGAAAGTATTCATAATGGACAAATATACTCAAAAAAGTCTTAACTTTGCCGCCATGAAAGACAGAAAACTGCTGAATTCGGAACTTGGCCGCCTCCAGCCTTCAGAATACTCCTCTGCGCAGCCTTCCGGGATAGCCGTAGTGCTGGACAACGTGCGCAGCGCGCACAACGTGGGATCCGCCTTCCGCACCGCCGACGGCTTCAGGGCCGACATCGTGTGCCTGTGCGGAATCTGCGCCACTCCCCCGTCCGCTGAAATCCACAAGACCGCCCTGGGAGCGGAAACCACGGTACCCTGGGAGCATTACGACAACACGCTGGAAGCAGTGCGCGTCCTGCGCTCCCGCGGCTACGTTACGGTAGCTGTGGAACAGACTGAAAATTCCGTTTCGCTGGAAAAGTTCTCTCCTGCGGCAGGCAGCCGTTACGCCTTCGTGTTCGGCAACGAAGTGGCCGGCGTGGCCCAGGAAGTGGTGGACGAGTGCGATTTCTCCCTGGAAATTCCACAGAAAGGCGTCAAGCATTCCCTCAACGTCTCCGTCTGCGTCGGCATCGTCCTCTGGCAGGCGCTGATGGAATCTATCATATGATGGTGAGCTCCAGATATCGCAGTTCGGCCTCGTCCAGCTCGTCCTTGAGTGAGGCGTAACGCTGCGAGGCATTCCGGATGTCGGCGTAGGCGGCGGTGCCGCCGGCAAGCAGGGCCTCAAGCGAGGCCTTCTCCTCTTCCAGGGCGGCGATTGCGGCCTCCAGCTGCTCCACTTCCTTCTTTTCCTTGAATGAGAGTTTGCGGGGGGCTTCGGTTTTCACCTTTGCCGTCTTGGCGGCGTCAGCCTCTTCCTGCTGCCTTTGGGAGCGTCTCTGCTCTGAGTGCAGATCGGCCATATATGAACGGTACTCGGAATATCCTCCTATGAAGTCGCGGATGACGCCGTCTCCCGTGAACACCAGAAGGTGGTCCACAATCCTGTCCAGAAAATGGCGGTCGTGGGTGGTCACCAGCAGCGTGCCGCCAAATTCCAGCAGGTATTCCTCCAGAACGTTCAGGGTGATTATGTCAAGATCGTTGGTGGGCTCGTCCAGAATCAGCAGGTTGGGCTTCTGCATCAGCACCGTCAGCAGGTACAGGCGCCTTTTTTCGCCTCCGGACAGACGGCAGACGCGGGTGGAGAACATCTCGTGCGGAAAGAGAAACTTGCCCAGCAGGTGCGTGTCGGGCACAATGTCCAGCACCGTGGCATCGCCGTCGAAGTCCATCCCTTTCTGGCGGTAATAGCCTATCTTTATGGATTCGCCCCTTTCGACGGAAGGCAGAGTCCCTTCGCCAAGAAGGTTCAGAAACGTTGTCTTGCCTATGCCGTTGGCACCCACGACGCCCACTCTTTCGCCCCTTTGAAAATTATATGTAAAACCCTTCACTATGGTCTTGTCACCGATTGTGTAGCATAGATTCTTGCAGTCTATCACCTTTGAGCCCATCCTGGCGGATGAGCGCAGAGCGTCCATCGAGACACTGTCACAGACATAGGTGTCGGCAGCCCTTTCACGCAGTTCCAGGAAAGCCTGCTTGCGATATTTTGCCTTGCCGCTGCGGGCGCAGGGCGTGGCGTGAATCCATTCCAGCTCGCGGCGGAGGATGTTGCGCACCTTGTCCGTCTGGGCATTGTAGTTGGATATGCGTTCATCCCTCTTGGAAAGATAGTTTTCGTAGTCGCCGCGGTAAATATAGATGCTGCCCCGGTCCATCTCCATAACGGTGTTGCACACCCTGTCCAGGAAATACCTGTCGTGTGTCACCAGAAACAGCGTGCAGCGGGATTTTTTCAGCGCGTTCTCCAGATATTCAATGCCGTCCAGGTCCAGATGGTTGGTGGGCTCGTCCAGAATCAGCAGCTGCGCGTCCGCGCTCAGAAGTCTTGTGATGGCCACCCTCTTCAGTTCTCCGCCTGAAAGGTCGCCCATACGCGCCTCAGCAGAAAGCGACAGTTCGTCCAGAATGCGGCGGGCCTTGAGGTCGTGCTCATCTTCGCCCGTAAAAATATTCCGGGCTATGCTGAGGTCCATCTCGAACGAAGGCTCCTGCTCCAGAAAAGCGGTGCGGATGTCCCTGAGGTAACGCACGCTGCCTCCCTCGTCGGAGGAATCCTTGCCGGAGAGAATCTTCAGCAGGGAGGTCTTGCCCGTGCCGTTTGGGGCAACAAGGGCGATCTTGTCGCCTTCGTTCACGTTGAAGGAGATGTTTTCAAAAAGGACTTTGGATCCGTATGACTTGGACAGGTTCTCCACCTGGAGGAAAGAGGGCATGCGAAAATGTTTTTTCTGTCCTGCAAAGTTACGCAATATTATGCTGAAAAATGTTAACTTTGCAAAAATCGACACTTAACAAGGAATATGAATTTCACCCCCTGGACCCTCATTGTGGACGTCGGACTGATTTCCGTCCTTCTGCTCCTAGGAAAACTGCTGCGCGCGAAGCTGCGCTTCATCCAGAAACTATTCGTGCCGCCCAGCCTTCTGGCCGGTTTCGCGGCCCTCATCCTGGGGCCCGAGCTTCTGGGATGGATTCCGCTGTCGGATAATTGCGGCACGTATTCGGGCATCCTCATTGCCCTCGTGTTCGGCTGCATTCCCCTCACCAGCACAAAAAAGACAGGCAAGAGTTCCGAGGGTGTGGGACGGATGTGGGCCTATTCCAATGCAGGAATGCTGCTGCAGTGGGCCCTTGGCGGAGCCCTTGGAATTTGGGTGTTTTCCAAATTCTGGCCCGTGGACGGAGCTTTCGGCATCACGATGCCCGCCGGCTTCTGCGGCGGCCACGGCACAGCCGCTGCTCTGGGCGACTCCTTCGGCAGCGAAGACATCATGACAATAGCCATGACCTCCGCCACCACCGGCATCATCGCCGCCGTGATAATAGGTCTCGCAATGATAAAATGGGGTGCAGACCACAAGAAGACCAGCTTCATCAGCCGCTACAAGGACCTTCCGGACGAGCTCCGCACCGGCATCCTGCCCAAGGACAAGCGTGACTCGATGGGCGAAGCCACCTTCAGCGCCATATCCCTGGACTCCCTCACCTTCAACCTCGCCACGATAATGATTGTGGTGCTGGGGGGGTACGGCGCAAGCAAACTGATTTCACAGCTCTGGCCGTCGCTCTCTTTCCCGGTGTTCATCTGCGCCTTTCTGGTGGCTCTTCTGGTGCGCAAGCTGTTCGACCGTTTCAAAGTGTCCGAGCACACTTCGCCCACGATGATAAGCCACATTTCCGGCACCTGCACGGACTATCTGGTGGCCTTTGGCGTGGCTTCCATCAAGCTCAAGGTGGTATGGGAACTCATCGTCCCCATCAGCATTCTCTTCGGCGTCGGCCTTGTCTTCACCTTCCTTTATGTTGTATTGGTAGGCAAGCGTCTGGCAGGCGAATACTGGTTCGAAAAAGCCGTCTTCACCTGGGGCTGGTTCACCGGCACGATGAGCATGAGCATCGCACTGCTGCGCATCCTGGATCCCGACATGAAGACAGGTACCCTGGACGACTACGCCTACGCGTACATTTATGTCGCGCCCGTTGAAATCGCTCTTATCGCCCTGGCTCCGATTGCCTTCCTCAGCGGCTTCGGCGTCCTGTACGTGGCCGTCAGCGCCCTTCTCGGCATCGGCACCCTTGTCGTCGCCCGAATCAAAGGTTGGCTGAAATAGCCACTGCTTGCCGGCTGTGCTTCTGGCATTTCCTTTAGGCGCAGGATAGGAGCTACAAATAAAAAGAGGAGGCCGACCAAAAAGGGTCGGTCTCCTCTTTTTGCAGCTGCGAAAGCCTTACAGATTCGGGCCGGCGGCTACGAGAGCCTGTCCTGCGGCGCTGCCGGCGGTGTACTTCACGAAGTTCTTGATGAAGCGACCGGCCAGATCCTTGGCCTTGTTCTCCCAAACGGAAGCGTCGGCGTAGGTATCGCGAGGATCCAGAATGCCTGTATCCACACCCTTCAGCTGGGTGGGAACCTCGAAGTTGAAGTAAGGAATCTGCTTTGTGGGGGCCTTGTCGATGCTGCCGTCCAGGATGGCGTCGATGATGCCGCGGGTGTCACGTATGGAGATACGTTTGCCTGTACCGTTCCAGCCTGTGTTCACGAGGTAAGCCTTGGCTCCGCTCTTCTCCATTCTCTTGACCAGCTCCTCTGCATACTTTGTGGGGTGCAGCTCCAGGAAAGCCTGGCCGAAGCAGGCGCTGAAGGTGGGGGTGGGCTCTGTGATGCCGCGCTCCGTGCCGGCGAGTTTGGCTGTGAAGCCGGACAGGAAATAGTATTTGGTCTGCTCGGGGGTGAGGATGCTGACGGGAGGAAGAACTCCGAAGGCATCGGCCGACAGGAAGATTACCTGCTTTGCTGCGGGACCGTGGCTGAATGGGCGCACGATCTTGTTGATGTGGTAGATAGGATAGCTGACGCGGGTGTTCTCCGTAACGCTCTTGTCGCAGAAGTCGATCTTGCCTTCGGCGTCCACGGTGACGTTCTCCAGAAGGGCGTCGCGGCGGATGGCGTTGTAGATGTCGGGCTCGCTCTCCTTGTCCAGGTTGATTACCTTGGCGTAGCAGCCGCCCTCGAAGTTGAAGACACCTTCGTCGTCCCAGCCATGCTCGTCGTCACCGATGAGAAGACGCTTGGGATCGGTGCTGAGGGTGGTCTTGCCGGTGCCGCTGAGGCCGAAGAAGATGGCGGTGTTCTCGCCGTTCATATCGGTGTTGGCGGAGCAGTGCATTGCGGCAATGCCCTTCAGGGGGAGGTAGTAGTTCATCATCGAGAACAGACCTTTCTTCATCTCGCCGCCGTACCAGGTGTTCAGGATAACCTGCTCCTTGCTGGTGACGTTGAAGGCAACGCAGGTGTCGGTGCGCAGACCCAGCTCGGCGAAATTATCAACCTTGGCCTTGGAGGCGCAGTAAACCACGAAGTCGGGCTCCTGGTCGAATTCGGCCTGATTCTGGGGACGGATGAACATGTTGGTCACGAAGTGGGCCTGCCAGGCTACCTCCATGATGAAGCGTACTTTCATGCGGGTGTCCTTGTGGGTGCCGCAGAAACCGTCAACAACGAACAGACGCTTGTTGCACAGCTCGTCCACGGCGATTTTCTTCACCTGTGCCCATACGGCCTCGCTCATCTCGTGGTTGTCGTTGGGATATTCAGGAGAGTTCCACCATACGGTGTTCCTGGAGTTTTCGTCCATCACGATATATTTGTCCTTGGGGGAACGGCCGGTGTAAACGCCGGTCATAACGTTGATGGCACCAAGTTCAGTTACCTGACCTTTGTCATAGCCTTCGAGGCCCTCGCGGGTCTCCTCGTTGTACAGCACCTCGTAGGTGGGGTTGTACAGTACTTCGCTCACGCCTGTGATTCCGTACTTGCTGAGTTCCTGTTGTTTCATAAATGCTATAGTGTTTGAATCTTCTTCAAAAAGGTGCCGCAAATATAGTGATTTTTTTACAAAAATCAGCATTTTTTACAGCGGATCCACGTCAAAGAATATATGCGAGGGGTATTTGCACTCCTTTTCGAAGGAAGCGACAGTATCGCGAAGCAGAGTCTTGCGGCCGGAAAGGAGCCTGTCGCGGGGAAGGATGACGCGAATACCGTCCTCCAGTGGAATAACCCGCACAAGATCGGTCTTGTCCGAGGGCAGCAGTGAAACGGAGAATGCCGCTGCAATTTTCGATGCCAGGGCGCCCTTCATCGCAAAGAGGCGCGATGGCAGAGAGTCGTGGACAAGAACGTCCACGATGCGGCTGAAAGGCGGCAGACAGAAATCGCGCCGCTCCGAGAGCATCGCGTCCACGTTGCCGGAAGAGACCGCGTCGAACACCGGATGCGTGCCCCGGCGGCATACAAGCACGACTTTTCCGAGGCCCGGACAGCGGCAGAAGGCGTTCTTTATTATCTGCACCGCCCTCTCGTCCGCGCGGAAATCCTGTTTGCCAAGCATAGCGTCAATGCCGAAAATGGCCAGCAGCGATGTATCCTCCGGCAACACGCAGTCCGGCTGGTCGTCCATCAGGACCGCATCCGGCATCAGCGAAGAGAGTTGTGAAGAGAGATCCTCCAGTTTCGGAAATGCCGCGCGACGTGGTTTGAGCGCCACTACCCTGCCTCCTCGGGCAGCCTCTGCCGGCAGCATCGCCATCAGGCGGCGCGGAACATCCCCCACCATGCCCCTCTTTCGCATTTCGGCACGTGTGTCAATAATCTCCACTGCCGGAGTATGAAAACCGTTCTGAAAGAGAGAATCGAATTTCCCGCAGGCGACGTTCATCAATGTCTCGAACGAAGGTGTCGGACTCTCCAGAACGACCTTCGACGAATGCACTCCGGCAAGAAGCACGGCCGCATCGCGGGCGTTGTAGCGCGGAGCGGGCGAAGTCTGTTTGTAGGAAGGCTCGTGTTCACCCTGCACAATCACAAGAGAAAGCTTCGTGTGCGGCAGAAAAAGCGCCGAGCGCGTGCCCAGCACCACATACGGTTCGCCTCCGCGCACCCTGCGGGCAACTTCCCTCTTCCGGGCAGGAGTCATGTCCGAGCCCCAGAGCATAAGACGCGAGCCAAAAATGCCTTCCAGACGCTCATGCAGCTGTTTGGATAGAGTCATCTGCGGCACCAGCCACAGCACGGACCCTCCGGCGGAAGCCTCCTCGAAGGCATAGCCGGCAAGCTGCTCGAACGAGCGCGGAGAACTTACCACCAGCGTCTTAGCGCCCCCGGGACGCACATCCTGAACCTCGAAAGGAAGCGAAGAGGACATCGGCACGAACTCACGCTCCTTGCTGCGCGCAGACACGACCTCGTCCTTCACCGACGGGTAAGCCGCCTTGTACACCTCCCCCACGCTGCACATATAATAATCAGCCACCAGACGCCAAAAAGCAATCTCCGACGGGAAAATATGCGGTTTGCGCGGATCCGGCCCGTAAATGGGCCGCACGCGTCTGACCATATCATAGGGCGGAGTGGCGTCCACTGCGCTCACCACGCCAAGGTAACTGTGCCCCGCAAAAGGAGCAAGTACCCTGTCCCCCACCTGCAGGGCGCAGACGTCCTCAGGCAGGGAATAAAAAGGCTCCCACTCTAATTTGAGCGGGAGTATCACATTTATATAACGGGTCCCGGGCAACTTTATTTGTTGTACTGGGCTATTATCCGGCCGAAGAACTCGCTGTCCTTCTCCAGGCCGGTCACCTTCTGCACGGCAGCCTCTATGCCTTCGGAAGCGATGAGCTGCTGAAGTTCCACGCTGGAAGGGTCCTCCGGATTGTTGAAATGCAGGGCTGCGCCTATGCCGACAAGGATATTGGGCGTGGGGATGCCGTAGGAATGGGCTGTCTGCGCGGGATACACCAGACGGTCGCGCGCGGAAAGCTTGCGCATCGGATCGCGACCCACGCGGGTGACGTCATCCTTGAGGTAGGGATTTTTGAAACGCTTGATAATCTTCTCTATATAAGCGAAATGCGCATCGTGATCAAAGCCGTATTTGCGCACCAGGCCTTCGCCGCTCTCACACATGGCACCATGCACTATAGCGTGGATTTCGGGGTCGGCGATAGCCTCGTCTATTGTCTTGTAGCCTTTCTGCGTGCCCAGATAGGCCGTGATGGCGTGGCCGGTGTTCAGGGTGAAGAGCTTGCGCTCCACATAGGCGATGAGGTTGTCTGCCAGGTTCATTCCGGCAATCTGAGGCTTTTCGCCGACAAGGGCGCTCTGCTCCACGTTCCACTCGTAGTAGTTCTCCACCACCACGTCTATGGGGTTTTCACTGCGCACCGGAGGCACGATGCGGTCCACGGAGCAGTTGGCGAATCCGACGTGAGCCTCCACCCAGGCCTTGCTGTCCTCGGGGATGGCGTTCATCACGTGAAGTTTCAATTCGTCCGTCGCATTCAGGCCGTTCTCGCAGGCAATGATATTAAGGGGTTCACCGTTTCCGTCAGCCTTGCGCTGCAGGATGCCCTTGGCAACTGCGGGGGCAATGAATTTCAGGATCCTGATACCCACGGCAGTGGTGATTATGGAGGCGGAGGCGATGGGGGCGATGACGGCGTCAGTGCCCGAGTTCACTCCGTCGATGTCGGAAATCACGATATCCCTGCTCTCCACGTCCATAATATGAACCGTGTATTTTCCGTCCGCGTTGATGCGGTCTATGACTTCCTGGTTGACGTCGGCGAAAGTCACGTGATAGCCCGCCTGCGACAGGACGGCGCCGATGAAGCCGCGGCCGATATTGCCGGCTCCGAATTGTACTGCTGTCTTCATTATTGAGGAATTTTAACGTAATCGGGATAAAGGGTGGACATTATTTCCGTGCAGGTGTACTGGTTGCCGTAAGGGTCCGTGGCAACTACCTTCACCTTGCTGGTGGCGCTCTTGAGCTCGTACTTGAACATATGGAACATATTGGTGTAGTAGCTGGTGCTGCTGGTACCCCTGCCCACGACGCCGATATGGTAGCCTATGGCCCACCAGTCCTGGTTGGAGGCGGCGGGAACGGTGTAAGTCTGGCCCTTGGTGACCGAATCATATTTCGTCTTGCTGTTGCTCATCAGGGTGGCGGTGCCGCTGAGGACATCATCCTCGTACACCTGTACCTTCCAGCGTGAATCGCCGCTGAAGACGTTAATGAGCAGCGTCGTAGCGTTGTGGGGCCACTGGAAATAGGCGTAGGAGCCGCCGGTCTTCAGATTGCCGCGGTACATACGGATCTGGTAGTCGCGTGTGTTCATCTGATCGTTGAAGCCGGTGAAATAGGCATCCTTGATGGAAGGGCCGCTCATATGGTATATGGTGTAGCCGTTGGGACAGCCGTCGCCCTCCATCTTGCTCCACCACCACTGGCCGCAGACGGCGCTGTGGATATGCTCGTACATTCCGGTGCTGCAGGTGTTGGCGTAGCCGCGGTAATAGTGCGTGTGGCCGGAGAACACAGTCGCGTTCTTGTACTGTTTCACCAGATTCAGAACGTTCGTTACGTTGTCTTTGCTGGAATTGCCGGCAATCGGAATGTGCACGCACAGGATGACCATCTTGTCCTTGCTCACGTTGGCAAGGTCCGCCTGCAGCCACTTGTACTGCTCGGTGGTGAAGCCGCAGTGGTAATCGCTGGCGTCCGTATCGCTGTCGTAATAGACGTCCTTCATGCACACTACGTGCACGTCACCGCGGTTGAAGGAGAAGTTGATGGGGCCGAAAGTGTCCTCGAACATACGCTGGGACTTGAGTTGCAGCGTGCTGGAGGAAGCGTCGGTCTTGAGAGGATTGGACGAACCGTAGAAATAGGTGAAGTCGTGGTTGCCCATTGTCTGGAAGACGGGCATGTTCACGTTCGAGAAATGGGAGGCCATCTTCGCCATGCCCGGATTGGAGTTGCGGCTGCCCTCGGAATACACGATATCACCCAGCGTCACGCCGTAGCAGGGAATTCCCTGGGCCGCTATATCCTTGTTCAAAGAAGGCACGGTCTCCTGCAGGAAGCGGTCCGTATCGGCCTTTTTCTGCGTGCCGCGCGCGGCGTAGTGCGCCTGGGGGTCGGCCATCGCGAAGAGGGCGAAATCAGTCTCGGGGGTTATGCGGTCGAAGGTGAAATCGTATGTCTGGCTGGCGACGCTGTATTTCTGGAAGAAGTTCGGGCAGCCTCCGGAAGAGGTGATTTTCGCGTCCGCAGGGTAGCTGACGTAGATGTACCAGGTGTCGCTGCAGATGTCCAGCAGATATTCTCCCCACTCGTCGGTGACGGCCACGTTGAAACCGTCGCTGACAGTGACTCCCTTTGCATAGGAGCCGTCGGAATATTTCACCGTGCCGGCCACCTGTCCTGCACCCGGCTTGACGGAAGTGTGGTCCACTACCTTTATTAAGCCGAGGTACTTCACGTCCCCGCCCTCAAGGCTGAGGGAAGAAACTGCGCAGTTCGTGCTCTTGACGCTGCCGTCAGTCATCGTGCAGCTTAGCGACAAGGTGCTGTAATTCTGCGGGAACACCACGAAAGCGTATTTGACGCCCTTCTTGACGCCGGTCATTGTCAGGGAGTTGACTCCGTCGACAGAGTTGAGTTTCGCGGCGCTGGAGGAAACAGCATAGGTGCCGCTTCCCGCCAGAGCGCAGGATGCGCTGAGCGTCACGGAAGCGACATCGTCGGAATCCAGGGTGAACGATACGAAGGCGACCGCATAGTTGAAATTGAACGCGGACGAGCCTTTGGCGAAGGCGAACACGGCATCCTTGTCATAGGAGCCGGCCACAGCTTTCTGGGAAGAAGGAATTGTGGCCTTCACCGCAGCCGTGGTGTATGAAATGCCGTCGGACATAGGGTAAGCCACCGTGTATGTGCTCCCGTCGGCATCCTTTATCGTAGCCTTCAGACCGTCGGAAGACACCCCCGAAAGTTTCATCTGTATTCCGGACTGGAATTTTCCGGAATACGCACGCACATATTCTCCTTCGCTCCAGGGCGAGGCGAAGCCGTTTATGGCGGGAATTGTGGCAGAAGCACCGTCGGACGTGTCCAGACCGTCCTTCTGGCAGGAAGCAAGCGCCGAAATGGCGGCTGCGAAAAGAATGAATTTCTTGAAAAGCTTCATATATCCTTGATATTGATCATTTGTCTAGAACAGTCCATAGAGCTCTGCATCCAACTTGTCGGTTATGTGCGCGAAGTCCTCCGGATTGTTTTCAAAGTCCAGCCTGTCCACATCCAGGGTGAGCACCTTGCCCTCGTATGAATCTATCCACTGTTCGTACAGGCTGTTGAGGTTGCCCAGATACTCCACGCTCATCCCCTGCTCGTAGTCCCGTCCCCTTTTCTGGATCTTGCGCACGATGCCGGAAATGGAAGAGCGGAGGTATATCAGAAGATCCGGCAGACGCACCATCCCCATCATAAGGTCGTACAGCTGCATATACGTGTCGTAATCCCTCTGGCTGAGGTTGCCCATCGCCTTGTTGTTGGCAACGAATATGTTCACGCCCTCCATAAGGGTGCGGTCCTGCACGATGGTGTCGGAGGACTTGGAGATTTCCACAAGGTCGCGGAAACGCTGCGCCAGAAAATAGGTCTCCAGATTGTAGGACCAGCGGGAAATGTCGGCATAGTAATCCTCCAGGTACGGATTGAACGTTACGGCCTCGTACTTCGGAGTCCATCCGTAATGCTCGCACAGCATCCTGGTGAGGGTGGTCTTGCCTGCGCCAATATTTCCGGCTACTCCTATGAACATACTATGTTACAATCCTTTGCCGTGACAGTTCTTGTACTTCAGGCCGCTGCCGCAGGGGCAGGGATCGTTGCGCCCGACCTGTTTCTCCACGCGAACCGGGGTCTTCGCACCCTTTTCGCCGTTGGTGACAAGGTCTGTGCGGGAAGTCTGGTAGTTGATGTTGCGCTGACGCTGGGCGGGGGCGCGACGCTGGCTCTGCTGCACGTCGTCGGCGTCCCGAAGCGGGATATGAGCGCGGAACAGGAAGGACAGGATCGCCTTGTTCAGGTTCTCCAGCATCTCCTTGAAGAGATTGAAGCTCTCCAGCTTATAGATAAGCAGAGGGTCCTTCTGCTCGTAGGAGGCATTCTGCACGGACTGCTTGAGGTCGTCCATCTCGCGCAGATGCTGCTTCCACAGTTCGTCTATGTTGTACAGGGTGATTATCTTGCTGAGTTCCCTGCATATTTCGCGGCCTTCGGTAGCAACGGCCTTCTCCAGGTTCACGCCCAGGGTGAGCTGCTTGACGCCGTCGGAAATGGGAATGGCGATGTTGGTGTACATCTGCCCCTGGGTCTCGTACACGTGCTTGATGATGGGATATGCCTTCTGGGCAATCGTATCCATGCGGCGCTTGTACACCTCTTTCATATGGTCGAACAGGGCGTCCGCGATTGCCTGTGGCTTGGCCTTGTCGTAGAACTCCTCGTCGAAACCCAGGTCGATGGACATGTTCTTCATCACCTCCTGTTCGAAGTCGGCATAGGAATATCCGTCGGTGGTGTCCACGAGGATTTCAGCCATGTCCTGCATCATGTTCAGAACGTCGATTTCGACGCGGTCTCCGTACAGGGCGTTGCGCCTCTTGGTATAGACGACCTCCCTCTGGAAATTCATCACGTCGTCATACTCCAGCAGGTTCTTTCGGGTTCCGAAGTGGATTTCCTCCACCTTCTTCTGCGAACGCTCTATGTTCTTGGACAGCATCGTGGCCTCCAGGGCCTCGTCGTCCTTCATTCCAAGCTTGTCAACGATGCCGGCTATCCTCTCGGAGCCGAACAGACGCATCAGTTTGTCTTCCAGCGAGATATAGAAGCGTGAAGTGCCGGGGTCGCCCTGACGTCCGGCGCGGCCGCGAAGCTGACGGTCCACGCGGCGTGAGTCGTGACGCTCCGTGCCTATGATGGCCAGGCCGCCCTTTTCCTTCACCTCGGGGGCGAGCTTGATGTCGGTGCCTCGGCCGGCCATGTTGGTGGCGATGGTCACCGTACCGCTCTGGCCTGCGTGCGCCACAATCTCCGCCTCACGGGCATGCTCCTTGGCATTCAACACCTGATGTTTGATGCCGCGAAGGCGCAGGCGGCGGCTCAGCATTTCGCTGGTCTCCACGTCCACCGTGCCCACAAGCACAGCCCTGCCCTCCTGGGATATCTTCACAACCTCCTCTATTACGGCGTCGAACTTGGCCTTGCGGGTCTTGTAGATGACGTCGTTCTGGTCGATTCGGGCGATGGGCCTGTTGGTGGGGATGACCACCACGTCCAGCTTGTATATGCTCCAGAACTCGCCAGCCTCGGTCTCGGCGGTACCTGTCATGCCGGCCAGCTTGTGGTACATTCTGAAATAATTCTGCAATGTGATTGTGGCGAAAGTCTGCGTTGCCGCCTCCACCTTCACGTCCTCCTTCGCCTCCACGGCCTGGTGCAGTCCGTCGCTCCAGCGGCGTCCTTCCATCGTACGGCCCGTCTGCGGGTCCACGATTTTCACCTTTCCCTCGTCGATGACGTAGTCCACGTCCTTCTCGAACATCGTGTATGCCTTCAGCAGCTGGCTGACGGTGTGCACCCTTTCGCTCTTGAGGGCAAAATCAGACATCACGGCGTCTTTGGCCTGGGCCTTTGCCATAGCATCCAGGCTGTCATCCTTTTCTATCTCAGCCACTTTGGCGCCTACGTCCGGCAGGATGAAGAAATCCTTGTCGGAAAGGGTGGCGGCCAGAGTGTCGTGGCCGTTGTCCGTGAGGTCCACGGTGTTCTGCTTCTCGTTCACCACATAGAACAGGGGATCCGTGATTATATGCATCTCCCTCTCGTTGTCCTGGATGTAGTAATTCTCCGTGTCCTGCATCAGCTGCTTCATTCCCTGCTCGGAGAGGAACTTTATGAGGGGCTTGTACTTGGGATAGCCTTTGTAAGCGCGCAGAAGCAGCTTTCCGCCTTCCTTCTCGTCGCCTGCGGCGATGCTCTTGCGGGCTTCCTGCAGTATGCTGTTCACGAGTGACTTCTGCTGGTTGTAGAGCTTTTCCACATAGGGGCGGAACTCCATGAACTGCTGGTCGTCGCCCTTCTCCACAGGGCCGCTGATGATAAGGGGCGTGCGGGCATCGTCGATCAGCACGGAGTCCACCTCGTCCACGATGGCGTAGTGGTGCTTCTTCTGCACCAGGTCACCCAACTGCGAGGACATGTTGTCGCGCAGGTAGTCGAAGCCGAACTCGCTGTTCGTGCCGAAGGTGATGTTGCACATATAGGCTCTCTTGCGGGCCTCGCTGTGGGGTTCGTACTTGTCGATGCAGTCCACTGACAGGCCGTGGAACTGGTACAGGGGGCCCATCCACTCGCAGTCTCGCCGGCTGAGGTAGTCGTTCACCGTCACCATATGCACGCCCTTGCCGGCAAGCGCGTTCAGGAACACCGGCAGCGTGGCCACGAGAGTCTTGCCCTCGCCCGTCGCCATCTCCGCCACACATCCTTCGCGGTCCCTCTCGCCCGGCTTGCGGGCTGGGTTCTTGCGGCTGCGGTTCAGCACGATGCCGCCTATCAGCTGCACGTCGTAATGCACCATGTCCCAGGTAATCTCGTTGCCGCCGGCCATCCAGTGGTTGCGGTACACGGCCTCGTCACCATCTATATAGATGAAATCCTTGCCCTGAGCGGCCAGGTTGCGGTCGAAGTCGTTGGCGGTGACCCTGATGAATTCGTGCTCCTTGAACCTTCGGGCGGTGCTCTTCATTATGGAAAACGCCTGGGGCTGTATTTCCTCGAGAACAAT
>R03__coassemble_610_pt1 | contig 19475 bp, 10 predicted proteins | sample R03__metabat2_high_PE_058 | metagenome-assembled genome bin R03 | reverse complement strand
AAGAAGACTGATATGGCCAAAAGTTACGAAAACGCCGGAGTGAATCTCCAGGCAGGATATGAAGTGGTGCGCCGCATCAAGCAGAGTGTCGCATCCACGGCCCGTAGTGGCAGTATGGGAGGAATAGGCTCGTTCGGAGGAATGTTCGACCTCGCCTCCCTCGGATACAAAGAGCCGGTGCTCGTCAGCGGCACCGACGGCGTCGGCACGAAGCTGAAGATAGCTTTCGCCCTCGACAAGCACGACACCGTGGGCATCGACGCCGTGGCAATGTGCGTGAACGATGTTCTGGCCCAGGGCGCGGAACCCCTTGTTTTTCTGGACTATGTAGCCGTAGGCCACAACGTTCCCGAAAAGGTGGAAGCCATTGTTGCGGGCGTTGCTGAAGGCTGCCGTCAGGGAGGCTGCGCGCTGGTGGGCGGCGAGACCGCCGAAATGCCCGGAATGTACGAGGGCGGCGAATACGACATCGCCGGCTTCACCGTGGGCTGCGTGGAGAAGAGCAAGCTCATCGACGGCAGCAAAGTGGCAGAGGGTGACGTTCTTGTGGGAATAGCCTCCAGCGGCGTGCATTCCAACGGCTTCAGTCTGGTGCGCAAGATTGTCTCCGACAAGGGTTACGACTATCGTGACAGCATTCCGGAACTCGGCGGACAGCGCCTGGGAGACGTCCTTCTGACCCCAACCAGGATATACGTGAAACCCGTTCTGGAGGTGATCCGCAGCTGCGACGTGCACGGAGTGGCCCACATAACAGGCGGCGGCTTCGACGAGAACATTCCACGCGTGCTGAAGGAAGGCCAGGGTCTGGAAATCCGCGAAGGCAGCTGGGAAATCCTGCCCATTTTCAAAGCCCTTGAAAAATGGGGCGGCGTGCCGCACCGCGAGATGTTCAACATCTTCAACATGGGCATAGGTATGGTGCTGGTGATGGATGCGAACGAGGCCCCCAAGGCAATCGCGATTCTGCAGGAAGCAGGCGAAAAGGCATCCGTGATAGGCAGCGTCACCTCATCGGGTAAAGTTGAAATAATATAAAATAATACAGATATGGCAAAAAGAGCGCTCGTCAGCGTCAGCGACAAGACCGGTCTCGTGGATTTTGTCCGCGGACTGAAGGAACTCGGGTGGGAGATAATAGCCACCGGAGGCACCCAGAAACTCCTTGAAGAGAAGGGAGTGAAGACTATCGGCATCAGCGAGGTCACCGGCTTTCCGGAGATCTGCGACGGCCGCGTGAAGACCCTGCACCCCAAGGTGCACGGAGGCATCCTGGCACGCAGGGACATCCCCGCGCATATGGAGACACTCAGGGAGAACGGCATCCAGACAATCGAGCTGGTGTGCGTGAACCTGTATCCCTTCAAGCAGACAATCGCCAAACCCGGTGTCACAATGGAGGACGCAATCGAGAACATCGACATCGGAGGCCCTTCGATGGTGCGCAGTGCCGCCAAGAACTGGAAGGACGTTACAATCGTGTGCAATCCCGAGGACTATGACGGCGTACTGGCAGAAATCCGCGAAAACGGTTTCACCAGCGACGACACCCGCCTCAAACTAAGTGCCAAGGCTTACACCCATACAGCGGAGTACGACATGATGATCGCCACATATATGAGGGAGAAAGCCGGCCTTTCCGAGAAACTTTTCCTGGAGTACGACATCAAGCAGGGCCTGCGCTACGGCGAGAACCCCCACCAGAGCGCGAAATTCTTCGCCGCCCTCAATCCCGCCCCGTATTCACTTGCCTTCGGCACGCAGATTCAGGGCAAAGAACTGTCATACAACAATATACAGGATGCAAACGCAGCCTTGAACATCGCCCGGGACTTCAGCGACAAACCCTTCTGCTGCGCCCTCAAGCATATGAATCCCTGCGGCGCCGCCGTGGGCGAAACGATAGAGCAGGCCTGGCAGGCCGCATACGAGGCCGACAAGGTGAGCATATACGGCGGCATCGTGGTGGTGAACCGCACCCTTACGGCCGAGGTCGCCCTGGGTATGAAACCCATTTTCCTGGAGATTGTCATCGCCCCGGACTTCACTCCCGAAGCCCTTGAAATCCTATCCGCCAAGAAGAACCTACGCGTGATGAAGGTGGACATGACTCCCTCAGACGCCGTCATACCCCAGTACATCAGCGTGAACGGCGGTATGCTGGCCCAGGACCTGGACACTGCAACAGAAGAAATCAAAGACGAGATGTGCGTCACGGCAGTGCATCCTACGGCCGCCCAGATGCAGGACCTGCAGTTCGGCTGGAACATAGTCAAACACGTGAAATCCAACGCCATAGCTGTTGTCCGCGACGGTCATACGATTGGCATCGGTGCTGGCCAGACCAACCGTGTTGGCTCCGCACAGATTGCCCTGGAAGAGGCCAAGGCGGCCGGATACACAGAAGGTCTCATCCTGGCCTCCGACGGCTTCCTGCCCTTCGACGACACCGTGGAGCTCTCATCCCGGTACGGCGTTGCGGCAATCGTCCAGCCCGGCGGCAGCATCCGCGACGAAGACTGCATCAAGAAGGCTGACGAGCTGGGTATCAGTATGATATTCACCGGTATAAGGCACTTTAAACACTGAGGAATGAAGAAAGTATTGGTAATCGGATCCGGCGGCAGGGAATGCGCCATCGTGGACGCCCTTTCCCGTTCGCCCCAGGTGGGCTGCATTTACTGCGCCCCGGGCAATGCCGGAACAGAAAAGATTGCCGTGAACCTTCCCATCAAGGACACGGACATAGGATTGCTGTGCGACTTCGCCCTCAAGGAAGGCATAGATCTCACGGTTGTCGGCCCCGAGGCCGCGCTCAGTGCCGGCGTTGTGGATGCGTTCCGCCGCAAGGGTCTGCTGATTGTCGGTCACACCGCAGCCGCCACCCGCATCGAAAGCAGCAAGGAATTCGCAAAGAAGCTGATGATTAAATACGGCATACCTACCTCCGGATACCGCAGTTTCACAGACTTCGGCAAGGCTCTTCAGTACGTTTCGAAGCGCCCTTTCCCTGCCGTTCTCAAATACGACGGGCTTGCCGCAGGAAAAGGCGTGGTGATAGCGCAAGATTTGCAGGAAGCGGAAGAAGCCCTTCGCAGCATGCTGCTGGACGAAACCTTCGGCAAGGGCAAGGTGGTGATAGAAGACTACCTGCAGGGACCCGAATTCTCGCTGATGTGCTTTGTTCGCGGACGGCAGATAAGACTGATGAGAGCGGCGCAGGACCACAAGAGGGCCTTTGACGGCGACGAGGGTCCCAATACCGGCGGAATGGGAGCCTACACCCGCCTTCCCTTCCTCAGCAAGAAAGACATCGCTTACGCCAAAAAGGAAATTCTCCAGAAGGCGGCCGACGCGATGGTGCAGGAAGGCTGCCCCCTTAGCGGCATCCTGTACGGAGGCTTGATGAAGACAGCCGACGGCATAAAGGTGATAGAGTTCAACGCCCGTTTCGGCGATCCCGAGACGGAGGTGGTGCTTCCCCTTCTGGAGAGCGACATCTTCAACATGTTCCAGGCAATCGCAAGCAAGAAGGCACGTCTGCCGCACCTGGACTGGTCCGACGACGCCACGCTGGGAGTGGTGATGGCCTCCAAGGGATATCCAGGAGCATACGAAAAAGGCTTCGCCATAGGAGGCCTGGACAAGGTGGAAGGCATCCTTACGCATATGGGGACGGCTACGAAAGGCAACAAGACCGTCACCGCCGGAGGCCGCGTGCTGATGTGCGTGGCAAGGGCTGCGACCCTTCAGGAGGCCCACGCGAAGGCATATGGGGACATTCAGCGCATAAAATGCGACAACCTCTTCTATCGCAATGACATAGCCCATCAGGGCCTGAAGAAAAAGTAAAACTTACGGATATGGTTAAAATAGGTACTCCATTCAGTCCCACCGCCAAAAAGGCTCTGCTGTGCGGCAGCGGCGAACTGGGCAAGGAAGTGACAATCGAACTGCAGCGCTACGGCGTGGAGGTGATTGCCTGCGACAAATACCCCGACGCCCCCGCAATGCAGGTTGCGGATCGCAGCTACGTGTTTTCAATGCTGGACGGCGAAAAGCTGCGCGAGGTGATAACGGCAGAAAAGCCGGACCTCATTATCCCTGAGGTGGAGGCAATCGCCACCCCTGTACTGGTCCAGCTGGAAAAGGAAGGGTACAACGTAATTCCCACGGCAAACGCCGCTTTCCTCACTATGAACCGCGAAGGAATACGCACTCTGGCAGCCGAAAAGCTGGGACTTCCCACTTCGTTCTACCGTTTCGCTGACAGTCGCGAGGATTTTCTGAAGGCTGTGGATGAAGTGGGAATCCCCTGCGTAGTGAAGCCGGTCATGTCTTCTTCCGGACACGGCCAGAGCACAGTAAAATGTCCCGCCGACATCGAGAAAGCCTGGAAGATTTCCCAGGAAGGCGGCAGGGCCGGAGCCGGCAGGGTGATTGTGGAGAGATTCGTGGATTTCGACTACGAAATCACCCTTCTTACCGTACGCCATAGCGGCGGCACGACCACTCTGGAGCCCATCGGCCACCATCAGGTGGACGGAGACTACCGCGAGAGCTGGCAGCCCCAGCCAATGAGCTGCAATGCAGTGGCCAAGGCCCGCGAAATAGCCGTAAAGATAACAGATGCCCTGGGCGGATACGGAATCTTCGGTGTGGAGATGTTCGTAAAGGGGGACGATGTGATTTTCAGCGAGGTCTCCCCTCGCCCGCACGACACCGGTATGGTGACGATGATTTCCCAGGACCTGTCCGAATTCGCTCTTCACGCGAGGGCCATTCTGGGCCTTCCCGTGCCGGGAATAGCCTTCCACGGCCCCAGCGCCTCCAAGGCGATTGTGGTGGAAGGAGACAGCGACAAGGTGGAATTCCACAACGTGGACAAGGTGTTGGAGGAAGCCGGCGTGCAGATACGCCTCTTCGGAAAACCACAGGTTCACGGCCATCGGCGGATGGGTGTCATACTCGCCACGGACGAAAGCGTGGAAAAAGCCCTCGCGAAAGCCGAGAGGGCATACGCAAAACTGGTTGTAAAACTTTAATAAGTCATTGATATGAAACTTGTTCTTGACAGCGGCGAAGTCTTCGAAGGCATCGCCAGTGGTTTTTCGGGCATTACCAGCGGAGAGCTTATTTTCGACACCTCGATGGTAGGCTACCAGGAAGTCCTCACCAACCCGGCATACGAAGGCAAGATTGTGGTGATGACCTATCCGCTCATCGGCGGCTGGGGCGTCAACGCCGATTATTCGGACAAGAAAGCCACGGTTGCCGGCCTTGTTGTGCGCGAACTGTGCGACAATCCTTCGAATTTCCGCTGCGAGGCCACTTTGGAGGAATATCTTGTGAAGAATTCCATTCCCTGCCTGCAGGGCGTGGACACAAGGCTCCTTACAGAAATTCTGCGCGATGCAGGAAGACGCGTTGGCGCCGTCCTGTGCGATGACGCCGAAGATGACGGCAAAGCCGTCTGTGATGCATCCAAGGCTCCTCTTGGCAAGGAAATCGTGCGCATTGCCGCCCCCGCTGTCAAGGAAAGCACCCACAAAAGACGCGACATCCACAAGGTGATGGTGATCGGCTCCGGCCCCATCGTGATAGGCCAGGCGGCCGAATTCGACTACGCCGGCACCCAGGCCTGCCTCGCTCTCAAGGAAGAGGGTTACGAGGTGATTCTGGTGAACTCCAATCCGGCCACGATAATGACCGACACCAATATCGCCGACAAGGTGTATATGGAGCCTCTGACGCTGGAATACGTGGCTAAAATCGTGCGCTACGAGCGTCCCGACGCCATCGTGCCCGGCCTCGGCGGGCAGACCGGCCTGAACCTTGCCGTCCAGCTGGCAAAAAAAGGCGTTCTCAAGGAGTGCAACGTGGAAATACTGGGAACTTCCTTCGAGAGCATAGAGAAGGCCGAGGACCGCGAACTTTTCAAGGAGTTGTGCATCAGCCTGGGCGAACCCGTCATTCCCTCGGAAATCTGCTACGACACAGACCACGCTATCAGCGTAGCCAGGAGGATAGGCTACCCTGTGGTGCTGCGTCCCGCCTTCACGCTTGGAGGCACCGGCGGAGGCTTCGCCTCGGACGAAAACGAGCTGCGCGAAGTGATGCGCGGCGCCCTTGCCCTCTCCCCCGTACACCAGGTGCTGGTGGAAAAGAGCGTGAAGGGCTACAAGGAAATAGAGTTCGAGGTGATGCGCGACTCCACGGACAAGGCCATCACGATATGCTCCATGGAAAACGTTGACCCCGTGGGCATCCACACCGGCGACTCGATTGTCGTAGCACCTGTACAGACACTTGCAGAGAAGGAATACAATATGCTTAGGGACAGCGCGTTGAAGCTTATCCGCGCGCTTAAGATCTCCGGCGGTTGCAATGTGCAGTTCGCCCTGGACCCGAAGTCATTCCAGTACTACATCATAGAGGTGAACCCCAGGGTTTCCCGTTCCTCCGCACTGGCCTCCAAGGCAACCGGCTTCCCCATAGCCAGGGTCACTGCCAAGATCGCCGTGGGTATGACATTCGACGAGATTGCCGTAGCCGGAGCGAGCGCAGGGATAGAGCCCGCCATCGACTACGTGGTGTGCAAGGTGCCACGCTTCCCCTTCGACAAGTTCAGCGAAGCCACCAACGAGCTGGGCACGCAGATGAAGGCCACAGGCGAGGTGATGAGCATAGGCCGCACGCTGGAGGAGAGCATTCTGAAGGCGCTGCGCTCGCTGGAAATCGGCGTGAACCATATATGGAAGTCCAAATTCACTTCCATGAACGAGGACGCCCTTATGGCCTATGCGGTTCCCTTCCCCGACGACCACCTGATTGCCATAGCCGAAATGCTGCGCAAAGGCGTGTCCAAGGACAGGATTTTCGCCGCCACCGGCATTGACCCCCTGTTTCTGGACAAGGTGCAGAACATAATCGAGATGGAACAGACGCTGCGCTCTCATCCTCTGGATGATAGCGTCCTTTTGCGCGCCAAGAGGATGGGCTTCTCGGACCACTACATCGGCTCCCTGTGGGGAATGACGCGGAAACAGGCCATCGAATGGCGCTGGGAGCATGGCATACACCCCAGCTACAAATACATAGACTCCTGCGCCGCCGCCCGCAAGGCAGATGTTCCGTACTACTACTCCACCTACGAACAGTCCAACGAGAGCATCGTGTCCAAGCGCAAGAAAATCGTCGTTCTGGGCGCCGGCCCTATCCGCATCGGGCAGGGTGTGGAGTTCGACTACTCCACGGTGCACGCCATCTGGGCTATCCGCGAAGCGGGATACGAGGCCATAATAATCAACAACAACCCCGAAACCGTATCCACGGACTACTCCATATCCGACAAACTGTATTTCGAACCCCTCACCGTGGAGGACGTGATGAATGTCATAAAATTGGAGAATCCCGACGGAGTGATCGTAACCCTCGGCGGCCAGACAGCCATCAACCTGGCAGGCCCCCTGGCAGAATTCGGGGTACCAATCATCGGAACGCAGATAGAGGCCATCGACAATGCCGAAGACCGCAAGCTGTTCGAGCAGATAATGCGCTCCACGATGATTCCACAGCCCCGTGCGAAGGCCGTCACCAACGTGGAGGACGGCGTCGCCGCCGCGGCGCAGATCGGCTATCCCGTGCTGGTACGCCCTTCCTTCGTGCTGGGCGGACGCGCGATGATGATTGTTGGCAACGAGGACACTCTTCGCCACTATCTTCACAACGCCGTGGAGCTGGACGAGGACTCTCCCGTCCTTGTGGACAAGTACATCATGGGCCGCGAAACGGAGGTGGACGCCATCTGCGACGGCCAGAATGTGTTCATTCCCGGCATTATGGAACACGTGGAGAAGACCGGCATACATTCCGGCGACTCCATCAGCGTGTACCCTTCCTTCTCGCTGAGCGAAGAGGTGAAATGGAAAATCAAGGAATACACGGTGCGCCTTGGCAAGGCCATCGGCATTGTGGGCCTTTTCAATATCCAGTTCATCGTGGATGACAACCAGGAGGTGTACGTGATAGAGGTGAATCCACGCTCTTCACGCACGGTTCCCTTCCTGTCCAAGGCCACCGGCGTTCCTATGGCGCGCATAGCCACGCTTGTGATGCTGGGTCACTCGCTGCGTGAACAGGGCATACAGCAGACATACCTGATGCCGGAGCGCAAGCGCTTCTACGTGAAGTCCCCCGCTTTCTCCTTCGGCAAGATAAAGGGCATAGACACGTATCTGTCTCCCGAAATGAAGTCCACCGGCGAAGCCATCGGATACGACGTTTCGCTGAAAAGGGCGCTGTACAAGTCGCTGCAGGCCTCGGGCGTGAACGTGGCCAACTACGGCACGATCTTCGCCACCATCGCGGACCGCGACAAGCAGGAGGCGCTCCCCCTTATCCGCCGCTTCTACAATATGGGCTTCAACATCGAGGCCACGAAGGGCACGGCCGCCTTCCTGAAGAGCAACGGCATACGCACACGCAGCCTGGGCAAGATCAGCGACGGCAGCGACGACATCTGCCGTTCCCTGCGCCAGGGCCACGTGACATATGTAATCAACACCATCGACCTTAACCAGCGCAGCGCCCATCTGGACGGCTACGACATCCGCCGCGCCGCAGTGGAGAACAACGTCACGATATTCACCGCCCTGGAGACGGTGAAGGTGCTTCTGGACGTGCTGGAAGACATCACGATGGGTGTGTCCACTATAGATGCCGAATAAAATCATAATCGACTGCCCCGATCGGATGATTGCGGCAATACGCCGCTACGGAGTCATTCCCTTTTTCAAGGGAACGTTGCCGGGATTTTCCATAGAGGAACTGACTGCTCCGGGGTGCTGGTTCACGGACAGCGAAGAGTTTGGCGGCACACTTGGTCCCTGGGACTGGAAGATAGACTGCGTGAGGGAAGGCGACATCGCATACGGGAAGTTTCTGGGGGGAAAAGCCGCTTTCGCCACAGTGGAATATTACAGGCACCTGATGAACTGGCGCCGCTCCCTTGCCCGATACAGGATGGCGCTCGGAGAGCCTTTCAAGGCCCGGACAAAGAGCGAGTCCATGATGCAAACCCTATCCCCTATTGCTCTGTGCGCCATCAGGGAAGCCGGAGCGCTCGAAGCCGGAGAATTACGCCGGATTTGCGAAGCAAAGGCCCCGCAGCTAGCGATGCGCAAGAGCATTATGGACTCCGTCATACAGTTCCTGCAGATGGGCACATGGTCGGTCATCGGAGATTTCCGCAGGATGTACCGGGGCCCTGACCTCTCTTACAACGGCTGGCAAAGAGCATCAAACACCACTCCGGATGAACTGTTCGCCGCATCCTGCTCCTCTTCCGAGAAGATGGAGGATATTCCTCTATGGGCAAGAAGGTTTCAGGAAGAAGTGCTGAAGGAGGAGGAGGGGGACAGCCTGAACGTAGCCTGCAGTCCTTCACAATCCAGAGAATTTCTGATCGCCCACTTGGAAAAACTCCACAGCGGTGCTTCACGCAGCATTCTGGAGAGAATCATTTGAGCCGATGTGCACATTGCCAAGGGCAAAAACAGAAAATATGCCGAATTTTATGTATATTTGGGAGAATCAATGAAAAAGGATGCGATGAAAATAGCAGAATCAGAACTCATAATCAACGCGGACGGCTCCGTATTCCATCTTCATATGAAGCCGCAGCAGCTTGCGGACAAGGTGATACTGGTGGGCGACCCCGGCAGGGTGGCCTTGTTCGAGCCCCTCTTCGACAAAATCGAATGCAAGGGCGCATCCCGCGAATTTGTCTGGGCCACAGGCATTTACAAAGGCGTGCGGATGACCGTTCTCTCCACCGGCATAGGCACGGACAACATAGACATCGTGATGACTGAGCTGGACGCACTGGCAAACGTGGACTTTGAGGCGCGTGAAGTGAAGCCTGTGCACAGAACTCTTCAAATCGTGCGTCTTGGCACCTGCGGGGCGCTGCAGGAAGAGATACCGCTGGGCGCATTCATCCTGTCGCACTACTCTGTGGGCTTCGACGGCCTTCTGAACTGGTACGAGGACAGGAACAGCGTCACCGACGCCGATATGGAGCAGGCCTTCATGAAGCATATGAACTGGCTGCCGCAGCTCCCTACGCCTTACTTCGTGCGCGCTTCGGGCAAGCTCATAGACCTCTTCGAAAAGGACACCGTGCGCGGAATGACTATATCCGCCCCCGGCTTCTACGGCCCGCAGGGAAGGGTTGTGCGCCAACGTCTTGCGATGCCCGACATGCTGGAGAAAGTGGAATCATTCCGCTATGAGGACTGGAAAATCACCAACTTCGAGATGGAAGGCTCCGCGATAGCCGGCTTCGCCGCGCATCTCGGCCACGATGCCATAACTGTGTGCTGCGCCATAGCGCACCGCTACCGCAAGGAAGCAAACACCAATTACGTGCAGCGCGTTGAAGAACTGGTAAGGCTGGTTATGGACAGGCTCTCCGAGCCGGACTAATCACAAATAAATGATCTCGTTTCTATATACGAACCAGAGGCAGGCCTGCACGGATTTGTAGCCCATGGAGGCGAACTGGTCGCGGTACTTTGATATCTGGGCGATATAATCATCGCTGAACGAGCCGAATTTGTAGTCCACAACGAGAACGGAGCCGTCGGAGCGCAGAAGAGCCCTGTCCGGACGCAGAATGATGCCGTCGCAGGAGATAATCTCCCTTTCACGTATTATGCGTGTGCCATCTTCCGGAAAGAATTCCGGATGCGAGGCAATCCTTGAGGCAAGGAAAGACTCCACCTTGGAAGAACTGTCGGCGGAAAGTTCGCCGCGGCTTACGGCTCTCTCCACTACGAGGCCCAAATCAGCGGCCTTTTCCACTCCGGACAATATGGAGTGCAGCACAATTCCCTTCTCCCGATACGACAGGGTGCTGAAATCGGGGACTGCTCCGCAGGCGGCATTGTCACGGTTGAAGAAGTCGGCCGCGAAGGGGCGCACCTTCAGTTTTCCCTTTGCGGGACGAAGCTGATAAGTGGCGGTATATTTCACGGGATTTTCGTCGCCGTCTTCGCCCCGGGGCTCTTCTGCTGCAGGATCCGGAAGGCTGCCACGCATTAGGTCAGCGCCGCCGCAGAATGCATAAAGCACATCAGCAAAACTGCCGGGACTTTCTGCTTTGGACGGAGTCTCGCCCAGAATCAGCATGCCCTTGGCGGCTCGGGTGGTGGCCACGTACATCATGTTCATCGCGTCCACCCACTGGTTGTGGAGTTCCTCGTAGTAGGATGAGGCGAACTGCGTCTCTGCGCTGCCGCCGTTCAGCTTGACGTGGTAAAGGGTGGAGCCGATACTCTCCAGGGCACTACCCTTAGCGTCGGGAGAGCACCACGAGTCGGTGTTCGTGTGGAACATCTCGACTGACTCGGCAAACGGGATTATCACATAGGGAAAATCCAAGCCCTTGCTTTTGTGTATTGTGAGAATCTTTATGGCCTCGCCGTCAAGGGAAGAACTTATCTTGGGATTGGATTCTTCCCAGAATTTCAGGAAATCCCGAAGGTCATTTCCGCGAGCGGAGCAATAATCCATAAGGAAATCCACAAATGCCTGAATATAAACCACTTCCGCTTCACAGTCGGGGCCGCACATCTTGTCCTCTTGCAACAGTCGAAGCAATTCTTCGCAAAGGTCCACGAGGCTGTGGTACGAGCGCGGAAGGGAATTCACGCCCATTCGGGCGGCAAGGTAAGTGCCAATTCCATCGTCAGGATTGTCCACGCAGGACATAAGGGACACAAGCCGTCGTACTGAAATGGAATTCTTTACATTCAGGGATGCCTCGGTAACCACTGTGAAGCCTTCGTCTATAAGCCTCTGGGCAACAAGGGTACCGTCATCGTTGGTGCGTACCAGGACGGCTATTTCGCCCGTCGCGAAAGCCCGGCGGGAAGTAACGTCCCGGATTTCCTCCACAAGGGCGTCCAGCTCTTCGAGCCCAGACTTGCAGAATTTCACCTTCACGCTTCCGCCCAGCTGGCGGTCCCCTCTTCCTAGTTTCTGACACACGTCGCAGTACATTTCCTGCAGCGCATTTTCGCAAGGGAAATATCGGCCGCCTTCATTCTGCCACGTTTCGTCCAGGAATCTGGCGGCGAAACCGTAAAGATCGTTGTTGAAAGACACGATCTCACTGAGGCTGCGCCAGTTGTACTCCAAGGAAGAAACCCGACTGTCGGGAAACTCCTCCCCCACCTTGGAGGCGAGCAGATTCCAATCAGACTCTCTCCAGCGGTAAATGCTCTGCTTGACGTCGCCCACAATCAGGTTCTTTCCGCCACGGGAATTGCTCTCCTGCAGCAGGGGCTTGAAGTTCTCCCACTGGCTGCTGGAGGTATCCTGGAACTCGTCCAGCAGGAAATGGTCGAAACGGGTGCCGGTCTTCTCGTACACGAAGGGGGTGTCGGAGCCGTCTATTATGCTGCGCAGGATATTGTTGGATTCGTCCAGGCACAGGACTCCCCGTTCGTGCAGAATCTTCTCGAAGGCGGCATCCAGCCTTGCTGCCACTCCGAGACCGTACACCTGACGGCGCATTATCTTCGCGGTGTTGTACACCCTTGTCTCGGCATTGAAGTAGGACACGAAGTCACGCAGTGGTTCCTCCACAGGACCGACACGCGAATACAGGGCAGCCCTGCTCTTGGGAAACCAGGAATCACGGTCCTGGGCATATTTGATAAAAGTGGATTTGACAAAAGCAGGATACTGCGTGGCAAAGTCACCCGTGGAGAGCCTCTCGGGCCACTGCATCCACGCCTTATTGTAATCTTTCACGCAAAATCCAGCCTCGGCGGAAGAGCGCGCAACGGCAGCTGCCTTTGCCACAAGCGTTTTCTCGTACGACGATATGACGGCACTGCTGCATTTGCGGATCAGAGCAAGCTTTTCGGGAGAATAAGCCGTCTGCAGGTCTGAGTTCTGCCCAAGGGCGGCGCTCTTCTGACGGAAAGACTCGCTGCGCAGCTGACGCGCCATAGTCTTCAGATCGCGGTCGATATCGGGCGACGATCCGTCACAGAGCTTGTCTATCATGTTGTCCGTGATGAAGTCAATCATCGCGCTGTCCTGTGGATTTTCCTCGCTCAGCGAATCCAGAATCGCCTCCACGCTCTCCTCCAGCAGCATTTTCTTGTCCAGTTCCACCTGATATGTGGCGGCCTGGCCCAGCTCGCGTGCAAAGGAGCGCAGCGTCTGTTGGAAAAAGCGGTCTATCGTGCTGACACAGAAGGCGCTGTAGTCGTGCAGCATGTTGCGCAGCACCACAGCGGCCTTGGCTGCACGCTTGTCGTCTGATTTGGAAAGATTGTAAAGGTCCCTCAGTATTCTGCTCTTCATCTCGTCCGTGGCCTTGTTGGTGAAAGTGACGGCCAGGATGTGCCTGTAGGCATACGGATCGTCGCTCTCCAATAGCAGCGAGAGGTATTTTCCGGACAGGGTGTAGGTCTTTCCGCTGCCGGCTGAGGCTTTCACAATGTCTATCATCTCTGGCAAATGGATTTGAAGTCACACAACTCGCAGTTATCCACCTTCTTTGTGCGGCGGAAACCTGTGTCGGGTGAGGCTATTTCGTCCAACAGGGCGCGCAAGGCAGTCTGCATCCCTGCGGTGAACTTGTCGCACAGGGACACTTCCACAGGTTGTGCGCTCATTATGCTGCGGGTGGAATAAACGCAGTTCACTATGTTGTTCGAGCCCGCCAGGACATTGCCGCGAAGAAGGATGTCATAGACATAGAACTGGAGGGCTATCTTGGGACGATCGGCCACGTCGGGAGCGAAAATCTTTTCAATTATCTTGTCGGCGGAAGAGTCGTCTATATATATTTGGTTATTCAGCACTTTGCCCCTCTTGTAGTCCACAAGGCGTATCTGACCCTCGCGCAGCGAGTCCACCCTGTCCACGGTGCCCTTTATGGAATACGGGCCTGTTTTAGTGTGGAAAGTTTTCTCAATGGCAATTATACTGAAGGCATCACGGCCGCTTTTGCTGAGAAATTCCTTGTCCGCGAGCAGGGTATGCAGCACATACTGCTCTATTACGCGGGCCGTCACGATGTCTCTTCCGGAGATTTCGTCGGAGCGGAGCTGCTCCATCACCGCCTCTCGCACAAGTCGCCTCACAGGGGAATCCTTGCCTAGAAGATACTCCAGATGATGCAGAGTAACTTCCTTTCCGACAAATGGTTCGTACAGCCTTTTCATCACGTCGTGATAGGCGCGGCCAGTCATTCCGCCATCCATTGTCTCGGACACCTCGTCTTCCTCGCGAAGTCCCTCCACGAAAGAGTAGAAGAATCGGGCGGGACATTCCAGGTACTGCTGCAGAGTGGTTGGAGACAGTTCGCGGGACATTATCCGTTCTATGTGCTCCCTTGTTTTGGGAAGTTCTTCCTCGAGGGCGGTAGGGCGTGTGTCGCACACGACGCTGCTGCGCTTCATCGTGGCGCCGAAATGGTACTGGAGCTGCTTTATGTAGCGGCTTTCCTCGCCGCTCTTGAGACCTTCCGTGCGCGAATCCAGCAGCAGATAGACTCGCTTCGGACGCTGGATCATCCTGTAGAAATAATACGCCCACACGGCATCCTGATACTCGTACGTGGGCAGGCCGAAGCCCTTGCGCAGCTGCGGCGGGATGAAGGAGGCGGACAGGCTCTTGCGCGGGAAGGTGGCCTCGTTGCAGCTGAGGATGAAAAGGTTGTCGAAATCCAGGGCGCGCGTCTCCAGCGGGCCCATCACCTGGAGGCCGCACAGGGGCTCGCCCATGAATGGTATGCTGCGGGAGGACAGGACACCGTCGAGAAGTCTTGCAAAAGTCTGCGGCAGCACCTCCAACTGTTTGGAAGACAACAAGTTCAAAGCCTTGCAGTACTCCATTGCAAAGTCCATCTCCAAAGCCAGGGTCTCCCGCAGGCCGTCATCGGCGCTCACGAGAGTTCCCACCATATCAGCCACCGAATACAGGTACTGTTCGAGGGCGCGTACCTGTGCGGAATCGCGTGCGGATGGATCCGTCACCACGGGGCGGAACACGGCATCCAGAAGAGGAGTGCCGGAAAGGTCGGCTGCGTCCACATAGTAGCGATGCTGCCGGCGCACCTGCGCGGTCTTCTGCAGCGATTCTTCATCGGCAATGGAGGTGAAAATATTGTTTCCGATTATGCTCCACACCTGTCTGTGATAGAAGGACCACTGCCCGGCTGCGCCTCGACGCAGGTGCAGCTGCAGGGAGCATATGTCCCGCATCAGACTGTGAAAGGAGCTGGAGGTCATCCTGTAGCCCATTGTGACGTTGACGCCGGAGGCGCTGTCAGGAATGGAGTCCAGAAGAGGCAGCAGCAGGTTTTCGTCCGGCAGGACGATGGCTGTGCTCTCGTCCATGGGGACGTTCTGTTCCCGCGCTATTGTCTGCAGAATCTTGGTCTGCCCCACCGCCGAAGGCACGCTGACAACCTCGATGCGCGGCTCAGAGTCGCATTTTTCAAGCCTGAATGCCTGTGGATAGAGGCGGAGGTTCTCCTTCATGAAAAAGGACGACTTGTTGGCGCTGTCGCTGATATAATCGCTGCAGTAGTCCCAGCAGAATTCTGCAAGGCCGAGGATCTGCAGGCGGGAGAGTACGGCCTTCTCGCACTCGTTCAGGGCATTCAGGCCGCAGAAGACCACTTTTGTAACGCCCGGAAAGGCATCGGAGAGCATATTCTGCGCGCCCTCGGAGGCGAATCTGTCGGCCACGGCACGGTAAATCGTCCCTTCGCAGGCAAGGCCCTCCTTGTCCAGACTCTCCTGCAGGTCGCGGTACAGGTCGTATAGCATGTTCCACAGGCGGGCGAAGCGGCTCTTGTACTCCCCCCTCGTGCTGAAATGAGCGAGGAAGGTACGAATCGCCTCCAGCTGGCTTTCGGAAAGATCGCTGTAGTCGTCCTGCAGCATCTTATAGTCGGACACGTTGCGAAGCAGGGCACGCGCGTCCACCCTGTATTTGTCTATGTCGGCGAAGTCGCCCAGCAGCATATCTCCCCAGAACACGAAGTCGTCAAGGCTGTCGGCTTGCTCTCCGGAGGCTCTGCAGCGTTTCTCGTAGCAGTTGTAAAGGCTAAGAAGGGCAGTGAGGCTGTCCGCCTTGGCCCCTTCGAAAAAACTGCACAGGAACTCGTCCATCGTCAGCATCTGCGGCGACAGGACGCTGTGGCCGATGATTTCGCTTACGGCCCCGGCAAGGTATTTTTTGAAGAACACCATGCTGCGGCGCCCGGGAAACACGAAAAGAAGACCTTCGAGGCTGGACTTGGAGGAACTGCAGTAATGCTGCGCAATCTGTTGCAGGAAAGGAGTCATGGGCGCTTACTGCTCGAGTTCTTTCACGACAGAATCCAGCCAGGCTCCTATATGCTCTATGAAATGCGGCCTGTCTTTTTCAGTCGGCGGGGAATAGTTGTAGATGTGTAGGTCTTCGCATTTCTGGCGAAGGCTCTCGTCCAGAGGGTAATACGTCACCAGCAGGCCCTTGGAGTTGCGTCCTCCGTAGGTCTGGCGGGTGCCGTCTATCTTGTAGATGTTCTCCTGGCCCAGATAGCCGCTCTTGCACTCTATCAGAATGAGGCGGTTGCGGTCGTTCACCAGGATGTCCAGTTCGTTCTTGGTACGGGTCGTGCCGGGAGAAGAGAATTCCACGTTGCGCCACACCTGCGAGTCGCTGCGGCGGTTCAGGTCCCACTGATAAACGTAGTGGCTTACTATCACCTCCCACCATCTTCCGGTAAAGAACTGGAAAAGGGTGTCCGGATGGGGACTGTGGAATATCACCTTGCCGCGGTCCGTTATCGTCATCGCGCCGCCCTTGGAACTGAGGAACATATTGTGCTCCCTTTCCACCTGGAAGGAGGGCGGCAGCTTTTCCACGCGGCCGCCGAACTGGCTGCGGTACTGCTTCTGGATATGCTGGAAAGCCTTCTGGTGCGCCTCCATGAAGGCCTTTATGGAAAAGGCGGTCTGCACCTGCTCCGGAGTGATCTGGGAGGCAAGGTTGTAGGAATTGAGAATGTTGCCGTAAAGGGTGACGAACTCTTCGTTGGTAAGGCCCTTGTTCAGGAAGTCTCGCGTATGCGCGCCAATATCCAGGAGTTCTCCTTCCTGGCTCAGATAATACACTTTGTCGCCTCGTTGCCTCGCGACTGCCATACAGGCCAGGGCCGAGGGCTTGGTGCCTTCGGTTATGTTGTACGACAAGCTGTCGCCCTCCTGCAGAGTGTCCCTGATGGATACGCACAGAAGACTTATGGATTCTATCGCATAAGGGTCTATCTCGTACTCGCATACCTTCACCTTGCGGGGAAAGGCATCCAGAAGGGACTTGTACTGCAAGGCAACGGCCTTGGTGTACAGAAGGTGCACGACGTCCGGGCGGAACTCCTTCACAAGGAGGAGTTCCGCCTCAAGACGACTGCCGACGAGTATTATCTGGTGATGCGCCACAAAAGTTTCGCAGACGCTGCGACTTATTTGGACAGACGCTCGCGAATGGCGCGGGAAGCCTCCTCGTAGCCGGGCTTGTCCAACAGGGCGAACATGTTCTTCTTGTACGCCTCCACGCCGGGCTGATTGAAGGGGTTCACGCCCAGAAGGTACGCGCTGACGCCGCAGGCCGCCTCAAAGAAATAGATGAGCTGGCCGAGATTGTCTTCGTCCAACTTGTCGATGGCGACCTCCATCTGGGGTACGCCGCCGTCTATATGGGCGAGGTAGGTGCCCAGCTGAGCCATCTGGTTGCACTCGTCTATGCTCTTGCCGGCAAGGAAGTTAAGACCGTCGAGGTTCTGAATGTCGCTAAGGATTTTCATGCTGCGGTTGGGGCTGGCGACGCTGACGAGGGTCTCGAACATCACCCTGTCGCCGTCCTGGATGAACTGACCCATGGAGTGAAGGTCCGTGGTGAAGTTGCATGATGCGGGGAATATGCCCTTGAGATTCTTGCCTTCGCTCTCTCCGAAAAGCTGTTTCCACCATTCTGCGAAGTACTGCAGCTTGGGTACGAAGTTGATGAGCACCTCCACCTTCTTGTTCTTCTCGAAATACAGAAGGTTGCGCATCGCGGCGTATTTGATGGCGGGATTGGAGGCGTTGCGGCGCAGGCAGGCCTGCTCCATCTTCTTTGCGCCGCGCAGGATCTTGTCCACGTCGAAACCGGCGAGGGTGATGGGCACTAGACCCACAGGAGACAGTACGCTGAAGCGTCCGCCCACGTTGTCGGCGATGACGAAAGTGCGGTAGCCTTCCTGGGTGCTGAGGCTCTTGAGGGCTCCGCGGGCCTTGTCGGTCACGGCGACGATCCTGTCGGCGGCCTCCAGACGGCCGTATTTCTCCTCCAGATACTGCTTGATGACGCGGAAGGCAACGGCGGGCTCGGTTGTGGTGCCGGACTTGGAAATCACGACGCAGGCGACGTTCTTCTGGCGCACGAGGTCCATCAGGTCACACATATAATCTTCGCCGAGGTTCTGGCCGGCGAACACTATCTGAGGGGCCTTGGAAGTGTGCAGGGTGGCCTCGAAGCTGTGGCTGAGGGCCTCCACGACGCATTTCGCGCCAAGGTAGGAGCCGCCGATGCCGATTACCACCACAAGGTCCACGCCTTTCTTTGCCCAGTCTTTTTTGAGGGCTTTGCACTGGGCGACAACATCGCCGCCGAGGTTCTCGCTGGGGAGATGCTTCCATCCGAGGAAGTCGTTGCCTTCTCCGGTCTCCTTGTCCAGGGTGTCGAAAGCCTGGAGGGCCTTCTGTACGTAAGTCTTGTACTGTGCGGCTTTTACGAAGGTGTCGCAACCTTTGAGATTAACTTTGAGCATGGTTGTTATGAATTTAATTGATTTCTTTCGTATAGCTGTCCACTTCCGGGCGCGGACGGACGGTGGACTCCAGCAGGACGCTGCCGGGGATCAGTGGACTCAGGATGAAGCCGTCAGCCTCCGCGGGCACGAGGACGGTGTCGCCCTGATTCATCTGAAGCGCCATCCGGCGGCCTTCATAGCTGTACTGCAGACTCACCTGGCCCTCCAGGCAGTTGTACACCAGGAAGCTGTCGAAGTCCTTCACCTCCATATCGTCGTACAGGGTAAGGCGGCTGACGGTAAACTGCGGACAGTCGGCTATGATGGCGGCGTCTGTTTTTTGGGGTTTGGCTTCTTGCGCCGGGGTATATGCGACGGCGTCATACTTGGACAGGTTGATAATGTCGAAAGCCTCCTCCAGATGCATTTTTCGGGCAGTGGCGGGATTGAATTCGCGGCCCCAGTCGTACAGGCGGAAGGTCATGTCGGAGGATTCCTGAATCTCGCACACCACTATGCCGCCCTCGGCAGCATGTACGGTGCCCGGATTGATGAATATCACGTCACCCTTGCGGGGGCGAATCACGTTCAGAATCCTGTCCGC